>OEIU01000474.1_pt1 | contig 37097 bp, 42 predicted proteins | sample 1539221 | NCBI WGS metagenome assembly OEIU01 (sample SAMN03792071, study PRJEB22550) | activated sludge metagenome | feature: wastewater treatment plant; material: activated sludge; isolation source: Wastewater treatment plant of a petroleum refinery complex | place: Argentina: Zarate | collected...
AGCCCTTGTCCGTTCCGCCGCGCACATGCGCGATGGCGAAGACGAAGCCGCGATCCACCAGCGACAACCGGTTGGCGTTGAAGGCGGCCGGCGTCGCATGGCCATAGGCGCCGTAGCCATAGAGCAGGCAGGGCGCAGGGCCCGCGCGGTCGGCGCGCGAGAGAATCGAGATCGGAACCTGCGCGCCGTCCGCCGCGGTCGCATAGATGCGCCGCGTGACGTAGCGCGCGGGATCGTGGCCGGAGGGAATCTCCTGCCGCTTGCGCAGCGCGCGGGCGCGCGTCGCCATGTCGTAATCCCAGGTTTCGGCCGGCGTCGTCATCGAGGAATAGACGAAGCGCAGAATGTTGGTATCGAATTCGAGCCCCGCCGTAGTGCGCAGCGAATAGGCCTCTTCGGGAAACGCGATCGCATGTTCGGCGCCGCTCGCGATCTCGCGCACGACGATGCGCGGCAGGCCGTTCTCGCGTTCGAGCCGCACGAGATGGCGCTGATAGGCCGTCACGGCGACGATCATGCGGCCCTGGACGTAGGGCGTGAGATCGCGCCAGTTGGCGCGGCCGGGCGCCGACAGCGGCGTTTCCATCAGCTTGAAGTCTTCCGCGCCGTCGGCGTTGGTGCGGATGTAGAGCGTCTCGCCGTGATGCTCGACCTCGTAGCGATGCTTCGCCTCGCGCGGCGTGACCAGTCTTGCCGGCGCGTTCGCGTCGTCGAGGTCGATCAGCCAGATTTCGGTGGCGTCGTGTCCGCTCATCGTCGCCACGCCGAAACGGCGCGAATGGCTGCGATGCAGATGCACGAACCAGGCGGGATCGAGATCCTCGACGACGAGAACGTCGTCCTTCTCGTCCGCGCCGAGCCTGTGGCGGGCCACCTGCGCGGTGCGGTGATTGTCGTCGACGCGCACGTAGAGGAAGGAGCGCGCATCGCTGGCCCACACCAATGTTCCGTCGCAATGCGTCACGCGGTCGTCGAGATCGCGGCCCGTGGCGACGTCGCGCACGCGGATCGTGTAGAGTTCTGAGCCCTTGTCGTCGCTACTCCACGCGACGAGCCGGTGGTCGGGCGAATGTTCGGCCGCGCGCATATCGAAGAACGGCTTGCCTTCCGCCTCCGCATCGCCGTCGATCAGCAATTGCTCCTCGCCGCCGCGCAGCTTGCGGCAGATGAGTTCGTGCTGCCCGCCCTCGCGGAAGCGCGTGTAATAGTCGAACGCGCCGTCCGGCCAGGGAACGTCGGAATCGTCTTCCTTGATCCGCCCGCGCAGCTCCTTCGCCAGCTCGGCCTGCAGCGCCTTCGTCGGCGCCATCAACGCGTCGCAATAGGCGTTCTCCGCTTCCAGATGCGCGCGGATGTCGGCCGGCGTCTTCGAGGGATCGGCGAGAACCTCCTGCCAGTTTTCCGCGCGCAGCCAGGCGTATTCGTCGACGAGCTCGACGCCGTGGATCCTGGTGACGTGCGGACGTCGTTCGGCCCGCGGCGGGCGGGCCGTCGCGGGCGCAATCTGGTTGGTCATGTCTGTCCTGCTTGTGGTTCTATTTCTTGGGCTCGAAGTTCAGCGCGGCGCCGTTCATGCAATAGCGCTGTCCGGTCGGCGCCGGCCCGTCGGGAAATACGTGGCCGAGATGCGCGTCGCAACGCGCGCAGCGCACTTCGGTGCGGCGCATGAACAGGCTGCGATCCTCGTGCTCGCTGACCGCGCCGCTGGAGACCGGCGCGAAGAAGCTCGGCCAGCCCGTGCCCGAATCGAACTTCGTTTCCGAATCGAACAGCGGCGCGCCGCAACATACGCAGCTATAGGCGCCTGCAGCCTTCTCGTCCCAATGCGGGCCGGTGAAGGCGCGCTCCGTTCCGTGTTCGCGCGTGACGCGGTACTGCTCCGGCGTCAGTTCCGCGCGCCACGCGCTGTCCGGCTTGCTGATCTTTTCGCGGGTCGTGTCGCTGCCCATGTGGCCGCCTCCTTTGTTTTTCGCTAGCTAAGCGCTGGCGCGGACCTCGGCAAGGGAGAGCCGGGAACGGCGGCAATCAAGAATTCGTGTTCGCCTTGATCTCGCCGCACTCGTTTGTCGTTGTTTTCCAGAATGCAAATAGAATACTGCAGAATCTTGTCTGATCTATTTCTAGGCGCCGCGAATGTTTGCGCAACTTGATCGATTCGATTTTGTAGCGTAGAAATCGTGCCCGCAAATCGGATTCGGTTTTGAAGATGTGTCCTTTGAAATCTGTTCGTCTTGCACAACCTGTCGATAATCCGCCGCAGAAGCGGATTACGTGGAAAGAAAGCTGAGATGGCAGAAACTACAGCTCAAGCCCCCTACATCGAGCTGGCTGCCGACATCGTGTCGGCCTATGTCAGCAACAATTCGGTTCCGCTCGCGGAACTGCCCAATGTCATCCGTGACGTTCATTCGGCCCTGATGCGCGTGACCGAGCAGACGGCGCCGGTCGAAGTCGAGCCTCTGAAGCCGGCGGTCCCGGTCAAGAAGTCGATCACGCCCGACTACATCATCTGTCTGGAAGACGGAAAGCAGTTCAAGTCGCTGAAGCGGCACTTGCGCTCGCAATACAATCTGTCGCCCGATACCTATCGCGAGAAATGGGGCCTGCCGGCCGACTATCCGATGGTCGCGCCGAACTACGCCAAGGCGCGGTCCAATCTCGCCAAGCAGATGGGACTCGGCCAGCAGCGCCGCCGCCGGTCGAAGTAAGGCCGGACGCAGGCGCCTCGACGCAGGTCTCTTCCTCCCGTCTGGAGGCTGTCGGCCCGGGGCGATTTTCGCCCCGGGCTTTCATTTTGTCCTGTCGCAGCAAAAATTCATTGACAATGAAAAAAATCCTATTCATCGTGCCGCGACTGTCAGGTCGCAGGCGTGAGGAGTTGGGATCGATGGCATCGAAAGCGGAGAGAAAAGCAGGCGCGCCGCGCAAGAGCGCGCAACATGGCGCGGGTTGCGCCGAAGGCCGGCGGCCGGACCTCGGCCGCGACGCGCGGCGTCTGCTGGCGGCGCTGGCGCAGGAGGGCGCCGCGCCCGCGCGCGCCGACTTGCGCGACGGGTTTCTCGTCGTCGCCGCGCCGCGCAACGGGGTGACGGCCATCGTCGCCAATGCGCCGCTCGCCGCCGGTCATGAACTTGCGGCCCATGCGCTCGCGCGCTGGTCCGCGCATGCGCCGCCGCGCCTCGAACTCGCAAGCGAGGGCGCAAGCCTCGCGCGACGTCTGGCGGCGCCGGCCGGCGTCGCCGCGCATCGCGCGCAGCACGGCGAATTCGTCATCCGGGCGGTCGAGCCCGGCGGGCGGCCCGTCCTAGTCGACGAAGCCGAAAGCCCGCTCGGCTGGCTCGCGCGCCGCAAGGGCCGCGACGGCGCGCCGTTTCTCCAGCCGGCGCAGGTCGAGGCCGGCGAACGCTTCCGGCGCGACGTCGAAATCGCGCAGATCCGCCAGCGCGTGACGTCGGACTGGTCGGGCGCGGCAGGTTCCGGCCGGCGCGGGCCGCAGGACCTCAACGTCTCCGATCTCGCCATCGCCGCGCGCCAGCGGCTCGGACGGGCGGCGGAGGCGGTCGGCGCGGAGCTCAACGGCCTGCTGGTCGACGTCTGCGGCTTGCAAAAAGGCCTCGAACTCGTCGAGCGCGAGCGCGGCTGGCCGCAACGCTCCGCCAAGGTCGTGCTGAAGATCGCGCTCGATCGGCTGGCCGCGCATTACGGTCTGGCTTCGGCCGCGCAGGGCCCGGAGCGCGCGCGCCTGCGCAACTGGGGCGCCGACGGCTATCGTCCGGGAATATGAGGGGCGTCAGGCCGCCTGCAGCGCCGCGCGCGCGTCGCTCTTGATGCGCTCGACCATCGAGCGCAGGCCGTTCGAGCGCTGCGGCGTCAGATGCGCGCCGAGGCCGAGCCGGTCGAAGACGGCGTGCGCGTCTGCCTCCAAAATGGCGTTCGCCGTCTGGCCGGAGAAGATCGCCAGCGTCAGCGCCACGAGGCCGCGCACGATATGCGCGTCGCTGTCGCCGAGAAACGTCAGGCGCGGCGCGCCGCGGTCATCCTTGTCGACATGCGTCTCCAGCCAGACCTGGCTGGCGCAGCCGCGCACGCGATTGGTTTCGTTGTGGGCGGCCGCGGGCAGGGGCGCCAGCGTGCGGCCGAGTTCGATGAGATAGCGGTAGCGATCGTCCCAATCGTCGAGGAACTCGAAATTCTCGATGATTTCAGCGAGCGGAGCAGGGGCGTTTGCGGCGGTCATGCCCCTCTATATTGCGCGCGGCGCGGCAAATCACGAGGCAATTGCGACGCAAAAAGCCACGTCTATTCGGAGATCGTCTATTCGGAGATCGTCCCGCGCAGCGACGGACGGACCGGGGCCGCATGGCCATGCGCGGAATTGCTCGCGAGCGAGAGACAGCCGGCGAGATCGGACTTGCAGGCCGACACCGCCGTGTCGACGGCCGCCGTCTGCGCGCGCCGGGCGATGTCGCCCGCCGCCTGGCGCGCCATCGTCTCCGGCCGTTCGCCGCCGGGCCAGCTCATGCAATAGAACACCAGCGCCAGCCAGAACGCGGATTTGATCAGGAAGAACATGCGGAGGTCCGTTCCGGTTCGATCGCGCGAGAATAGCGGGGGCCCGCTGCATTTGCGTCAAATGCGGCGCGTCAATTGCGCAAGCCGGATTAGCCCCCCATTTACCTTGCGCGCCCCGCATGGCCCGGTCTGGAAAGGTGTTGCAAACCATAAACCCCGGATTCTGCCTGCCGAAATGCCTTGAGGGCGGATTTATGGCGCGCCGGGGCAACCCGTCCCCGCAATTTAGGTTTCACTTAAGGCGCCTCTGCAACATTGGCCGCGGGAGAAAAGGACGCCAGTCCGGCCCATTGGATCGACCGCAAGGCCGATCCATCCAGGGGGTATGCGTGAGCGTAGTTTCCGTCATCGAGCAGCGTATCGCGGACTTCGCGATTGCTCAGGCGCCGGCAGGCGCCGTCGAACGCGCGAGGCTCAAGGCCTTCGTCGCCGTCCGCCTCGGACTCTCGGCCCTTCTCATGATCGCCGCGCCGGTCTGGCTGCTGGCGGCCGCCCCGCCGCCCGCCTGGCAATGCGTCGCCTTCGCCGGCCTTCTCGCGCCGCTCGTCGCCATTTTCGCCCTGTCGCGCGGCGCGTCGCTCGACGCTGCCCAGATCGTCTCCGTCGCCGGCATGCTCGCCTTCGCCGCGTCGCTCGCCTTCGGCGGCCCGTCCTTCGCCGCGCTCGCCTTCGTCGCCGCGCTGCTGGCCGTGCTCGAGGCGGCCAGCTCCTCGAACATGCGGCTCGTGCTCGCGGCAGCGGGCGTCGCCGGCGCGGGCGTCGCCCTTGTCGCGCACGCAGGCGTCGCCGCGTCCGGCCCCGAGCTCGCCGAGCAGGCGCTCGCCGCCGTGCTCGCGGGCATGATCGCCTACGCCTGCGCGCTCGGCTGGTCCATGGCCTATGTCGGCGCCGTCGCCATGTATGGCGAACGCCGCGAGACCCTGCGGCACGAGGCGCTCGCCCAGACGATCGGCGATCTCGTGCTGCGCCAGGATCGCGACGGCTCCGTCGTCTACGCCAGCAACGAGGCCCTGCCGCTGTTCGGTCTCGCGCCACGCGAACTGATGGGCCGCGGCCTGTTCGAGCGCATCCACGTCGGCGATCGCCCCGCCTTCCTGAGCGCCATCGCCGACGCGCTCGACGGCGCCGCGACCGTCACGTGCCAGGTGCGCCTGCGCCGCGGCGTGGTCAGCGAGCGGGACGCGGCGGTGGCCGAACCGAATTTCGCGTGGATCGAACTGCGCACCCACAGCCTGCCGCAGGAGCGCCGCGCGAGCGATCCGCGCGATCGCGCCGCCGTCGTCACCATCGCGCGGGACGTCACCCGCGCGCGCCAGGCGGAAGACGACGTCAATCACGCGCGCGAGCACGCCGAGCAGGCCAATATCTGGAAGGACCGCTTCCTCGCCAACGTCAGCCACGAGCTGCGCACGCCCCTCAACGCCATCATCGGCTTCGCGGAAATCCTGACCAACGAGGACATCGTCCCGACCGACGCCGCGCGCCGCAAGGAATATGCGCAGATCATCCATTCCTCCGGCCATCACCTGCTCGAAGTCGTCAATTCGATCCTCGACGTCTCGAAGATCGACGCGGGCTCCTTCGACATCGTGACCGAGCCCTTCGCCCTGCCGCCGCTGCTCGACCAGTGCTGCGACATGATCGGCCTCAAGGCGACGCAGGCCAATGTCGAGATCGTGCGCGACTATGCGCGCGGCATGGACGAACTCGTCGCCGACAAGCGCGCCTGCAAGCAGATCGTCATCAACCTCATGTCGAACGCGGTGAAGTTCACGCCGGCCGGCGGCCGCGTGACGCTGACCGCGCGGCCCGAAGGCAACAGCTTCGTGCTGAGCGTCGCCGACACCGGCATCGGCATAGCCGCCAAGGATCTCGCCCATCTCGGCGATCCCTTCTTCCAGGCGCACAATTCGACGACGCGCCCCTACGAAGGCACGGGCCTCGGCCTCTCCCTCGTGCGTGGCCTCGTCGGCCTGCACGGCGGGTCGATCTCGGTGGAGAGCGTCGTGGGGCAGGGCACGACCGTCACGGTCCGCCTGCCGGCCCATTGCGTGACCGCGCAGACCGGCTCGCGTCTCGCCAGGATCGAGACATTCGCGCGGCGCGGCGCTTCGCCCGCGCCGGACATGGCACATAGTGAAGTGGTGAAGAAAATTGCGTAAGGCTGCGCGGAAAGACCTCGATTTCGATCTGGATTACGACGACGAGCGGCCGGCGAAGGCCGCGCCGAAACCAAAGCGCGCGCGCCTGTCGGCCACGCGCGTCGGCATGTTCGGCCTCGGCGCGCTCTCGCTCGCCATTGTCGTGAACGCGGCGTTCCTGCAGGACCAACGCCGCTCCGCGCCGCTGTTCAAGATCACGCTCGCCGATGAAGCGAAGCCCGCTCCGACGGCGGAGCCGCCGGCGTTGCCGCCGCTGCCGCCCGTGCGCGTGGTCGAGGCGCCGCCGCAGCCGGCGCCCAAGGTCGTTCCGCCGGAACCGCCGCGCACAGCGCCGCCTGCGGCGAAGGTCGATCTGATCGCGCGCGAACTCAATCGCGGCGACGCGCCCGCGCCGCGCGCCGAAAAGCCGGCGATCGCCGAAGCGCGCGCGGAGAAGCCGCAGCCGCGCCCCGCGCCCCAGCGCGCCGAGCCGCGCCGCAACGACGCGATCGGCGGCCTCATCGAGAAGACCGGCGTCGCGTCGTCCGCCAAGGCGCGCGAGCCCGCGACATCAGACGTTCTCGCCGCGCAGCGCGCGCTGCAGCGTCTCGGCTTCGTCGTGCGGCCGAACGGCGTTTTCGACGCGACGACCCGCCAGGCGATCGAACAATTCGAACGCGACCGCAAGATGCCGGCGCGCGGCGAGCTGACGCCGACGGTGAAACGCGAACTCGCGCGGCTTTCCGCCGGCGAGACCTGACGACGTGCGGCTGCGCGCCGACATTTTCGTCGCAGCCCTGATCCGCCGCGCGCAGGTCGAAGGCGCCTACGCCACCCTGCGGCGCCGCGGCGCGCCGGAGGCCGGCGCGATCTTCGTGCGCCTCGACCGGCTCGACGGAACATCGGCGCTGTTCGGTCCCGCGCCGCAGAGCGAGATCGGCGAGGACGGCGACAGGCTCTTCCGGCGCATGCACGACGAGGAATGGATCGACAATCTCGCCGTCGAGGAGAGACTGCGGCGCGAGATCGACTTCGACCCCGATCTCTGGATCGTCGACATCGAGGATCGCAAGGGCCGCGATTTCCTCGAAGCCTGACCAAGGATTTGCACTCCTCCAGGAAGCCGTCATTGCGAGCCCGGCAGAAGTCGGCTTTTGCCGACTTCGCCTGAAAGCGAAGCAATCCATCCACCGGGATTTGATCCAATTCCGGGGACGGATTGCTTCGTCGCTTCCGGTGAAACCGCAACGCGGTTTCACCGGAGCTCCTCGCAATGACGGCTGGCTGATTCACCGTGAAACGCGCCAGCCGCTGTGGGATCAGAGCTGCCGGCCAGCCTCTCAGGCCCGAGCGACGCTCTTTCCTGTCGCCGTAACGACGGCGAGCATATCCGTGTCCTGACGTCGCCCGCCGGCCTGCACGCGCGCATATTCGCCGACCGAGGGTTTGGGCTTGCCGGGCAGGAGCGCGGCGAGCACGGCGGCGGCGGCGCTCGGCGGCGTCTGCAGCGCCAGGCGCAGGCCCGACATGGGATCGGCGAGCGCGGCCGCGAGGTCGCTGCGCATGGCGAGGGTCGGGCGCTCGCTTTCCGTCGCGGCGAGCCCCATGGCCGCGAAGATCAGCCCGAGCGGTTCGCCGCCCGCGTCGCGGACAAGCCGTTCGATCGAGACGCGCGCGACGCGCATCGCGCGCGCGACGCTTGCGCAGAATCGCGTGGCGTCGCCGGCGGCGGCCGAGGCGAGCGCATCGATCCGCATGGCGTCGAAGCTGGGCGGCAATTCGCCCGCGCGCGCGGGATAGGCGCGCGTCGCGTCCAGCAGCAGGCGGCGGCGCGTCGTGGAATCGGCGGAGAGAAACAGGACGAGCCGGTCGAGCGACGGCTCCTCGCGCGCGAGCAGCAGGCGGCCGAGTTCGAGATCGAGACGCGCGCGTTGCGTCAGCGCGATCAGCGCGCCGCGATCGATGGCGATGTTCCGGTTTGCGGCGAGCGCGCGCAGGACTTCCGGCTCGAGCCGCCGCACGAGCGCGCCGACGATCGTCCTGTCGATGTCGGCGCGCGCCGCGATCGCCGCCGCGGCGGATGCTCCGCCGTCGACGGCGTGTTCGAGCAGAAGCGCCGTCGGCGGCGACGGCGCAAGAGCGAGAATGCGCGCGGCGCTTTCCCCGTCCCGCGCCATGAGCCGCGTGACGATCGCGGAAGGCGCGGCGGGGCAGGGCGCCAGTTGCGCGGCGATATGACGGGCGGTGGCGTCGTCCAGATGCGGGATCGCGCGCAGCATCACCTCTTCATAGAGCGCGCAGGCTTCCGCGCCGGGCGTTTCGAGCGCGACGAAGCGATCGGTCGCCACGCGCGCGGCGACGCCCTCGAAGTCCAGGGATTGCGCCCGGCCTGCGGCAGTCAGCGCCTCGAGGCGCTTCCGCAACGTCTGGTCCATTGTGTTGCACGCTTGCGTCAGCGAAGATGGATTCCACAATTGAATCGCATCCGTTGACACAAAGTTAACCATCGCCATTCGAGACTTGCTTCAAGGCGCGCCCCCGGCCGATTTTCATGGCGCGCGTCGGAGACGAACACATGGCCGAAATCCTTGTTTTCCGGGCGCAGCCCCGCAGTGGGCGAAGGACTGGTCCGCATGGCGCGGACGGCGCCGAGATTCTTTTTTTCACCGGCGTTCGCTACATGCGCATGGAAGACGCCGACACGACGGAGACGACGACGCGCAAGACGCCGCGCCGCAACGGAAAGCAGGCGGCGCCGCGCCGCTCCCCGCGCAAGCGCGCCTGAGCTTTTTCGCATCGCGCCCGCGCCGGTGGAAACAGCGTCGTCATTGCGAGCCCGACAGAAGTCGGCTGTTGCCGACTTCGTCTGAGAGCGAAGCAATCCCTCCACCGGAACTGGATCAAATCCCGGTGGATGGATTGCTTCGTCGCTTCGCTTCTCGCAATGACGGTCGGTCGATTCGACTTCACCGCGAAACGCGCTATTCCCGCTCGACTTGACAGACCACGGCGTTCGCCGCCTCGCGCGCGGCGGCGCGGTCGCCGGGTTGTTCGATCAGCGCGCGCACGAGGATGAAACCCGTTCGCGTCGGCGGCGTGAGGCGCAGCTCCTGCGGCGCCTGGTCTTCGGGGTCGCTGGCTTCCACGGAGTCGAGCTGGCGCGCGGTCAGCAGGCGGACGTCGATCTTTCCGCGCAGCGCCGCGCGGTCCGTCGTCGAATAGAAGATGCGGCCGGCGCGGTCGTGGAAGGAGATCGCGACCAGCGCGTCGGACGTGACGTTGGAGCGCACGCGCGTCGCGCCGAGATCGAGATCGTAGCGGCAGACGGAATATTCCGCGCGCTGGTCCTGGAAGGGCAGGGATTGCGCGACGGAGGCGTCCGGCAGCGCGGTCACGCCCTGCGCGCGTCCGCCGAGTCGCGCATAAGCGTCGTTCTCGGCGAAGCGCGGCATCAGGAAGATCGACGAAATATGCACGATGCCCGCCAGGAACAGCGCGCCCAGCGCCCAGGGCAGCGCGATCGGTCCGCGTTCGCGCTGGCTCGTCACGGGCAGTTTCCGCGCGTGATCGACAGGAGCGCCAGGCCCTCGAGCGACGTCTGCGTCGGGCTCACGTTCGTGTCGTAGAGATTGAGCGAGATGGCGAAAGGCGCGCCCTTTGGCGTCGACAGCCAATTGCCGGCGCGCGCCGCGGGCGCGATCACGATTTCGAATCCGCCGTTGGACGCGCGCAGGACTTGGTCGGACGATATCGACCTGCGGCCGGGCCCCGGCGCGAGCAGCGCGCCCTCCGGCGTGAACAGGTTGATCGTCCATAACCGCGCGACCGGCGGCGAGCCGGCGAGGCGGTAATCGCAGGCGCCGTCGAGCGGGCGGCCGGCGTCGTCCGTCGTGGCGAGGAAGGCGACGCCTTCGCCGTTGCCCAGAGGCGCCGCGGCCTGCCGCGCGATGATCGCACGCGCGTAGGGATCGGCGTCGACGGCGCCGGCCTTCGGCCAGGATGTCCAGGGCCCAGACCGCGCGGCGCCGAACGGAAAGGCGCCCAGCGTCGCCACATAGGTCGCGGCGAGCCCGAGGCCGACGCCGACGAGGCCGGCGATCGCGGACTTTGCGTAGGCGCCGAGGCGCGACCGCGTTTCCTCGATGGTCTGCAGTTGCGCGACGCTCATGCAGCGCTACTCGTTCTCGCCCATCGTGCGGAAGCGCCGCGCCGCGTCGCGGCCGAGATCGGCGCGGCGTCCGTCGGCGGCGCGGAACAGGCGCTGCACGGCGCCCAGCGCTTCGTCCGTCTGGCGCGACAGCGTCGAGGGCGCGGTGACGACGAAGCCGTCCGGTCCCTTCGCTGCGGCGGGCGCGGCCTGCGCCACGGGCGTGGCGCTCGGCAGCGGCACGCCGGGCAGCGGCTTCGGCTCGAGGCCGCGATGGGCGAACAGCATGATGTCGTGCCAGGTCTGGGCGGGCAGCGAGCCGCCTGTCATGTTGGCCATGGACGTATCGTCGTCGTTGCCATACCACACGCAGCCCGCGAGCGCCGCGGTGAAGCCGCAGAACCACGCGTCCTTGTAGCCGTTCGTCGTGCCGGTCTTGCCGCCCTGCGCGAAGCCGAGCCCGAGTTCGGCGCGCCGCGCGGTGCCCGCCTGCACGACCTGCGTGAGCATGCTGTCGAGCTCGGCGATCTTGTTTTCCGGAAACACGCGCACCGGCTTCTGGCCGTTGTCGTCGAAGCGGTAGATGACGTCGCCCTTGCTGTTGCGGACGTCGACCGCCGCATGCAGGAACACGCGCTTGCCGCCGTTGGCGAAGGCCGCGTAGGACGCCGAATGCTCGATCACCGTGACCTCGTCGGCGCCGATCGGCATCGACACCGTGTCGATCAGCGGCGCGGTGACGCCGAGCTTGCGCGCGGTCTCGACGATCTTCGCGCGGCCTTCCTTGGCCGCCTGGAAGACGCCCTTCTTCGGATCGCCGATCGCGATCGACAGTTTGACGGCCACCGTGTTGAGCGAGCGCGCGAGCGCGTTGGTCAGCGGCAGCGCGCCCGCGTAACTGCCGCCGTAGTTCTTCGGGCACCAGTTGCCGATGCAGACGGGCCCGTCGACCACGATCGTGCTCGGCGTGAACTTGTTGCTCATCAGCGCGGTCAGATAGACGTAAGGCTTGAACGAGGAGCCGGGCTGGCGCAAGGCGTCGGTCGCGCGATTGAACTGGCTCGCGCCGTAGTCGCGGCCGCCGACGATCGCGCGCACGGCGCCGCTCGCGGGATCGATGGCGACCATCGCCGATTGCTTGGCGTGATAGGCGCGGCCGTGTTCGCGCAACTGCTCCTCGATCACGTCGTCGGCCTTGGCCTGGACGGCTGAATCGAGCGCCGTGCGCACGGTCAGCACGCGGTCCGATCCGAGCTTGCCCTCCAGCGCCAGTTTCTTCACCTCGGCGAAGGCCCAGTCGAGATACCAGTCCGGCGAGTCGATGCGCTCGCGCTCCACAGGCGTCGCGGGATTGCGCAGCGCCGTGAAGATCTGGCTCTGCGTCATGAAGCCGGCGTCGACGAGATTGTTGAGCACGTCGGCGGCGCGCGCGCGGGCGGCCGGCAGGTTGATGTGCGGCGCGAACTTGGTCGGCGCCTTGAACAGGCCCGCGAGCATCGCGGCTTCGGCCAGGCTCACGTCCTTCACCGACTTGCCGAAGTAGAATTCGGCGGCCGCCTGCACGCCGAACGTGCCGCCGCCCATGTAGGCGCGATCGAGATAGAGTTTCAAAATCTCGCGCTTCGACAGCCGCGCCTCCAGCCACATGGCGAGAAAGACTTCGCGGATCTTGCGCTCGAGCGAACGCTCGTTGGACAGGAACAGGTTTTTCGCGAGCTGCTGCGTCAGCGTCGAGCCGCCCTGCACGACGCCGCTCGCCCGCGCATTGGCGGTCAAGGCGCGCAACGTGCCGATGGGATCGACGCCCCAATGGTCGAAGAAGCGGCGGTCCTCGGTCGCCAGCACCGCCTTGATCAGATGATCGGGCAATTGGTCGAGCGAGACGGAATCGTCGTGCAGGATGCCCCGCTTGCCGACCTCCTTGCCGTAGCGGTCGAGGAAGGTGACGGCGAGGTCCTGCTTCTTCAGCCAGTCGTCGGAGGTTTCGCGGAAGGCGAGCTGGGCGAAAGTGAGCGCGACCAGAAAGCCGGCGAGGCCGAGCGTGAGGGTCTCGCAGCCGAGTTCGACGCCGATCCGCTTCAGCCCGGAAACATGGAACCGGTCCATGAAGGCGGAGAAGGCCGCATAATTGTCGCGCGCCCGCCGGCCGCTCTCGTAGAACCAGGAATCGACGAAGGAATCGACGGCCAGCGCCGCCCGGCCAATGCGCTTGCGCAGGCCGGCGAAAATGCCGTTGTCGTCGCCTTCGTGCCGCAACGTCCGTCTCCTGGACAAAGCTTTCTAAACGACTTGACGCCGGGCGCAACGACGCGCATTGCGCGGGTCGCGCCAATACGCACAATTCGTGCCCTCGGGTTTGGCGCCGGAATGACGCAAATGCGACGCAAGAGCGGCGAGGCCGCCCAAGAGCCTTTCTGGCGCAAGCCCTTGGCCGACCTGTCGCGGCGCGAGTGGGAGGCCTTGTGCGACGGCTGCGGCCGCTGCTGTCTCGTCAAGCTGGAGGATGAGGACACGGGCCGCATCCATTTCACCGACGTCGCCTGCAGATTGTTCGACGCCGGGACCTGCCGCTGCCGCGACTACGCGCGCCGGGCGCGCCGCGTCCACGATTGCGTGCGGCTGACGCCGGAAAACGTTCAGGAGATCCCCTGGCTGCCGCCGACCTGCGCCTACCGCCTGCGCCGCGAGGGCAAGGACCTGCCTGACTGGCATCCGCTCGTGTCGGGCGACCCCGACAGCGTGCGCCGCGCCGGCGTCTCCTGCCACGACAAGGTGTCGGCGCTCGAGGAGGACGTCGCCATCGACGACCTCCCCGATTTCATCGTCTCCTGGCCGGGCAAATGGCCGAAAGGCGCGGGCAGGGCGCGCAAGCCGCGCCGGACCTGAGCCTGCCGCGATCAGCCGCCGTCCTCGCCGAACGCGATCGCCGCGCCGAAATTGTGGTCGGCGCCGGCCGGCGGCGGCGGGAAGGGCGCGGAGCGGCGCACCATGTCGATCGCCTCGGCGTCGAGATCGGCGTGGCCGGAGGGCCGGGCGAGCCAAACCGATTCGAGGCCGCCCTGCGCATCGACGCGGAACCCGACGATCGCCAGCGCCTTCGGCCTCGGGCGTTCGGGATCGATCATGTTGGCGGCGACCTTGCCGAGCACCTTGGCGCGATAATTGTCGTTGGTCGGGTCCTTCGGCGCGCGCGGCCGCGCCGCTGTCATGACGGATTGCGGGGCAAGGAAGGTCGGGGTCGGCTCGACCGGGGCGGGCTTCTCGACAGCCGTCAATCCGCCGAACGGATTGCCGGTTTCGTCCTGCTGTTCGGCGGGCTTGGCCTCGGAGCCCCGGGTGCGCGCCGCCTGCGCCCGGTCCGTTTCCTTCGGCCGCTCGACGATCTTGCCCTCGCTGCTCGCGCCGTCGGCCGCGGCCGGCTGTTGCGCTTCGGGCGCCTTTTCGCGCGTCTCCGTGCGAGGTTCGATCGCCGCCGGCGGGCTGGCCGGCTGGCCGGCCTGTTTCGAATCGGGACGGCCCTCGGCTTCCTCGGGCGTCGCCATTTCGACCGGGATTTCCACCGCCGCCGTCGCGACGCGCGTCTGTCCGGCCCGCTCGCTCCAGGCGACGAGTCCGAGAAGAAGGGCATGCGCGAAGAGGGCGCCGATCAGGATCCAGGTCGTTCGCGCAAGCTTTTTCGCGTCGACGACTTGCGCGGGCGGGAATAACGGGGCGGCCGGACTGCTTTCGATGCTTGCCATTAACTTCGTCCGGCCGCGAATTCTGCCCGTAAGCGCATGGAGAATATGTGTTTTTTGGGGCGACGCATCGCCTTAACGCCGGTTAGGTTTCGCGCAACGGCTTGATTTACATCGACTTGAGACTTTTCCCGTAGAGGTCGAGGCACGGAAGTCTTCATTTTGGAAGTCGCCATGCGCCGGTGTCGAAATTTCATAACCTTTTCATCCCCGGCGGCCCGCTTGCGCCGCGACCAGCGCGGTTCGGTCCCTGTCCTCTTCGCCGTCGTCGCGATCCCGGCGCTGGGCCTGGTCGGCGCGGCGGTCGACTATAGCCGCGGCGCCACGACCGTCGCGCAGGCGCGCGCCGCCGCGGATGCGGCCGTGCTCGCCGCCGGCGCCCAGTCCGCCGCCACCCAGACGACGCGGCAGACGATCGCCAGCAACACGGCCACGGCCTATTTCGGCGCGATCGCCGCCTCGCTCAACCTGACGGTCGTCGAGACCGACGTCTCGGCGGGTCTCTATCAGGTCACGATCTCCGGATACATGCCCACGATCTTCTCGAAGATCCTCGGCAGGAACGCGATGTATTTTTCGGTGGCCTCGCGCGCCACCACCAACGGCGTGACGAATTCCAGGCCGCTGGAAATGGCGCTCGCCCTCGACAATACCGGCTCGATGTCGAACAACATGGCCGACCTCAAGGCCGCCGCCAACACGCTGGTCGACACGGTGATGGGCGCCGGCGGCGGCGCGGCGCGCGTCAGCGTCGTGCCCTATGTGGCGGTCGTCAATCCCGGCCTCACCGACGCGACGAGCGTCGCAAACTACATCGACACGACCGCGCAGAACCCGTTCAACGGCGTGTGGCAGCGCGGCGCGTGGCTGACGTGGGGTCTCGCCTCCTGTTCCTCGCCCAATTGGGGGCCCAGCGGCGGCGGCGGTTCGAGCGGCGCCGGCTCCGGCGGTTCCGGCGACGCCCGCGACATTCTCGACATATTGAAGCCGATCCGCCACCTGGCGCAGGAATTGTTCGGCGTCGCCAGCGCGCACGCCGATACGACGCCCAACACCAAGGCGCCGTTCACGACGTCGAACTGGACGTCGCCGAAGTCGAACAAGACTTACAGGACGCCGTCGGGTTTCCAGACGGTGGCCAAGGACGTCTGGGGCGCCTACTCGACCGGCGGTTGCGACTGGCTCGCCAATCCCGCGACGGTGAGCAACTACGATCTGTTCGGCCGCGTGCTGACGCCCGCCGGCGCCACGGTGGCCTGGAAAGGCTGCGTCGAGGCGCGGCTGAGCAAGAGCGAGCAGAGCTGGCTCAACAGCAATTGGGGCTACGCCTATGCGGCCGCCAAGGACTACGACATCGGCGAGGATGCGCCGACGACGGGCGATGCGGCCTCGCTCTACGTGCCTTATTTCGCGCCCGACGAGCCCGACTATTCACCCTACACCTGGAACGCGGTGGCCGCAGGCGCCTATTCGGCGTCGACGCAGGGCTTCCACAACAACTACATTTCCGATGGTTCGATCAACAGCAGCTGGGGCTGGCGTGCGCTCGACTCCAACCTGTGGTGGGGCGCCGGCCAGTTCATCCTCAAATACGACGGCGCCACCAAGGCGGCGATCATCCAGGAGACGCCGGATTCGAACGGCTACACCTATGGCCCCAACATGGGCTGCCCCGATCCGGTCCTGCGCCTGACCAACGACAAGGCCGCCGTGACCGCCAAGATCAACGGTCTCAAATACTGGCAGAGCGGCGGCACGATCATTTCGGAAGGCCTCGCCTGGGCCTGGCGCACGCTGTCGCCCAACGCGCCATACGCCGATGGCAAGGCCTACAACACGACCGGCCTGCAGAAGGCGATCGTGCTGATGACGGACGGCGTGAACGAACTGATCGACAACGCCAACAATGCGTCGGGCTACAACACGGCCAACGTGTCGGACTATTCGTCCTACGGCTATCTCGGCGGCGCCCGCCTGTGGAACGCCAACAACGTGCAGACCTACAACGGGTTCAACACGCTGATGAACAACCGCCTGCTGGCCGCCTGCACGGCGGCGAAGAATGCGGGCGTCATCATCTACACGGTCGTGTTCAACCACACCGGCTATCTGACCACGCAACAGCAGACCGACGCGCAGAACCTGCTGAAGAATTGTGCGAGCAAGACCAGCTATTCCTACGTCGCGACGGATTCCACGACGCTGCAGAACGCCTTCTCGTCGATCGCGGTGTCGGCGACGACGGGCGCGCTGCGGCTGGTGCAGTAGGAAAATTTATCTCGAACCGATGGGCTAAGGAATCAAGAGATTTCAATCATTTTCGGCGATGGACGCATATGGCTTACAGATAATATGATTTTTTTCCTTGACAGCGAGGCGCTCGTCGGGTAGGGTTCGGGCATTCTCCACATTTGCGCTCTGCGGCGGCGCGGCGACGACGAGGTCGCCCGCGGCGGCGAGCGCGTTCGGATTGCGGAAAAGCGATGGTCGACTTCGACGCCCTATCGCCAGAAGACATCGAGCGGCTGAAGCGCCGCTACGAGGAAAGCGACGAGACGCTCGCTGCGATCGGCGCCGACGAAGAGATGACGCCGGCGCAATTGCAGGCGCTGCGGCGCACGTTCGGCTGGCGGCTGCGCAGCGCGCGCAAGCCGGGCCCGAAATCGCCGGCGCGCCGCAAGAGGGCAGCGAGGCCAGCGCAACGAAAGCTCGTCGCGCGCGCGAAAAAGCAAGCGGCGCCGAAACCCGCCCGGCGGCCTCAAACGCCGCCGCCGCCCGGCGTCGTCGACATCGCCACGCTGATCGCCCGCATTCGCGCGCAGCTCGAAGCCGCGTTGCAGACCGCGCAGGCGCGGGGCCCCGGGGCCGACCCCGAGGAGACCGCGCGCCTCATGAACAGCCTGACGCGCACGCTGCAGATGCTGCGCGCGCTCGAGAAGGACACCGACAAGGATGATCGACGGGACGACGGCGCCGACGCTATCCCCCTCGATCTCGCCGAGCTGCGCCGCGAACTTGCGCGACGGATTGATCTATTGCGCGCGGACGGGGAAGACGCCTGAACTCTTCGCGAGCTTCTCGGCGCGCGAGCTCGAGGCCATCCTGTCCTTCTTCGAATTTCGCGCGCGAAAAAGCCAGACGCCGCCGGGCGCGGCGACGAACGGCGCGCGCTGGCGCGCCTGGCTGTTCGTCGGCGGGCGGGGCGCCGGCAAGACGCGCGCCGGCGCCGAATGGGTGCGCGGCATGGCCGGCGGCTTTGTCGATTTCGCCGACCGGCCCGTCGCGCGCATCGCGCTGATCGGCGAGACCTGGGCCGACGCCCGCGACGTGATGGTCGAGGGCGTCTCCGGCGTTCTCGCCGCGCACGGCAAATGGGATCGCCCGCAATGGGAGACTTCGCGCCGGCGCCTGACCTGGCGCAACGGCGCCATCGCGCAGGTGTTCTCGGCCGAGGATCCCGAGAGCTTGCGCGGTCCGCAATTCGACGCCGCCTGGTGCGACGAAGTCGCCAAATGGCGCCATGCGCAGGAGGTCTGGGACATGCTGCAATTCGGTCTGCGGCTCGGCGACTGGCCGCGCGCCATGGTGACGACGACGCCGCGCCCGCTCGCGCTTCTGAAGAAATTGATGAGCGATCCCGCCAATGTCGTGACGCGCGCCTCCACCCGCGCCAACGCCGAAAATCTCGCGCCGGGTTTCTTGCGCGCGATCGAGGAAAGGTATGGCGGCACGCGCCTCGGCCGGCAGGAGATCGATGGCGCGATCGTGGAAGAGCGCGCCGACGCGCTGTGGTCGCGCGCCATGATCGAACAGGCGCGCGTTGCGGTTGCGCCCCCTCTGGCGCGCATCGTCGTCGCGGTCGATCCGCCCGCGGCCTCGCACAAGCGCGCCGACAAATGCGGCATCGTCGCCGCCGGAATCGATGCGGACGGGCTTGTCCACGTTCTGTCCGATGCGACCCTCGCGGCCGCGCGGCCTGCCGAATGGGCGGCGCGGGCCGTCGCGCTCTATCACGAATTGCAGGCCGACGCGCTCGTCGTCGAGGTCAACCAGGGCGGCGACATGGTCGCCAGCGTCATCGCGCAGGCCGACCCGTCCGTGCCCGTCGTGAAAGCGCGTGCGACGCGCGGCAAATATCTGCGCGCCTCGCCGGTCGCGCTGCTCTACGAGCAGGGACGCGTCCGCCACGTCGGCGCATTCCCTGAACTGGAAGATGAAATGTGCGCCTTCGGGCCCGGCGGTCTGCTCAACGGCGCGAGCCCGGACCGGCTGGATGCGCTGGTCTGGGCCGTGACGCATCTGGCGCTGGATGGGCGCCGCGCGACGCCACGCGTGCGGCGACTGTAGGCGCCCCTCCCTTTCCCTCCCCCGCTGCGCGGGAGAGGGGCGGCAGACATTGTTGCCCGGAAATCTGCGAGACGCCCCGCATTTTCTCCCTCTCCCGCGCAGCGGGGGAGGGCGGGGAGGGGGCTGGCCGCATCGCAAATGGAACGAAGAGTTTCTCCATGTCCCTTCTCTCCCGCCTCTTCGGCGCGCCTGCGCGCGAACACAAGCGCTCGCGCGCCGGCGCCATGCTGGCGTTGCACACCGTGGGCGCCGCGCGCTGGACGCCGCGCGACTATGTCGCGCTCACCCGCGAAGGCTTCGAGCGCAACGCCATCGTGCATCGCTGCGTGCGCATGGTCGCCGAATGCGTCGCCACCATCCCCTGGCGTCTCTACGAGGGCGGGGCGGAGCTGACCGCGCACCCACTGCTCGATCTGCTCGCGCGGCCGAACCCGGCGCAGACCTCGACCGATCTGATCGAGAGCCTCGTCGTCAATCTCCTGCTGTTCGGCAACGCCTATGTCGAGGGCGCGCAGGTGGACGGGCAGGTGCGTGAAATCTACGCCTTGCGCAGCGACCGCATGACGGTCGCGCCGGGCCCGAACGGCTGGCCGGCGGCCTACGAATATGCCTTCGCCGGCGACCGCGTGCGCTACGACATGCGCGGCGACGGGGTCGAGCCGATCATGCATGTCAGGCTCGGCCACCCGCTCGACGACCACTACGGCCTGCCGCCGCTCGCCGCCGCGCATGTCGCGATCGACACGCACAATGCCGCCGGCTTCTGGAACAAGGCGCTGCTCGACAACGCCGCGCGCCCGTCGGGCGCGCTGGTCTATGGCGCGGGGGACGGCGCGCAATTCACCGACGCGCAATTCGATCGCCTGAAGAGCGAACTGGCGGAGAATTTTTCCGGCGCCGACAACGCCGGCCGTCCGCTGCTGCTCGACGGCGGCCTCGACTGGAAGGCGCTGTCGCTGTCGCCCAAGGACATGGATTTCATCGAAGCCAAGGCGGCGGCCGCGCGAGAAATCGCGCTCTGCTTCGGCGTGCCCCCGATGGTTCTGGGCCTGCCCGGCGACAATACGCGCGCCAATTACGTGGAAGCCAACGCCGCCTTCTGGCGCCAGGCGGTCATTCCCATGGTCCAGCGCCTGCAACGCGCCTTCGAGCACTGGCTGCAGCCCGCCTGGCCCGACCTGCGCTTCGACTACGACGTCGACCGCATCGACGCGCTCGCGGCCGAACGCGCCGCCGAATGGGCGCGCGTGGACGCCGCGACGTTCCTGTCGGCGGACGAGAAGCGGGAGCTGCTGGGGTTTGCGGCGCGGGGCGCGGAGCCGACGCCATGTTCCTGCGGGACATCGGGGCGCACGTACTTGCGGCAAAAAGAATTCCAGGATGAGGATCCCGCCGCCGATGTTGCAGTCCAAGTGCCCCAGGGACGCGCAGACGAACGGGCGGAGGCGATGGCTCAATGTGAAGAGTGGCTCAGTATGCCGAACCCGCCTCGCGGGCTGACAGGCGGTTCTTCTGACGCCTACAATTGTGCGCGCGGCCACGTTTCCGAGCGCCGTGGCGGAAATGGTGTTGGATAGGGCTTGGTATTGGTCTGCAATCCGCCAAGAGAGCCGAGATGAAGACCGAGAACTCATATTTTCCAGGCGCCGAATTCAAGAAGTGCATGGCCGCCCGCGATTATACGGGCGCGCACAAGGCGCTGGCGCGCGCGGCCTCCGCACAAACCATCGACGAAGCATCGTTCGCACGTTGGCGAGCGCATGTATACCAGTTCGAGGGGCGCATCGCTGATGCCGTAGAACTCCTTTCGCCGCTTATCGAGAAGGACGACATACCAGGAAAATTCCTTCGTCATCAGCGTGCGCGAATTTATGCACACGCCGGCATGCACGACGAAGCGCTCAGCGATTTTCGCGCGCTTGCCGAAGATCCGACGCCGCGCATCGCCGATTCCCTGCGGGCGGGATGCCGGTTCGAAATCGCCTACATTCTCGCGGTTAGAGGTAGCCCTGAATTTGAGGCGGCATACGACTTGATTCACGACGAGCGCCAGCAATTTGTCGCCGACTCGATGCTCTGCAAATCGGACCTATTCGATTTGTACAGCGCCAGTCGGAACTAGCCGCTGGAGGGGATGCGCCATCCCGACGCCCCAGGGCATGCCGCCATGAACGACCTCCTCGCTCTCATCGCCGCGCGCGGCGATCTCGCGCATATCGCGCTTTTCCTCTGGGCGAGCGCGGTATCCACCATGCTCTGGTACGCGCTGCGCGAACTCGCGGCCTCCAATCGCCGCTTCGATCTCTTCCTGCGCGAGCTCGCGCGCTTCAATCGCCGCTTCGGCCGGGAGGGCTGACATGACGCTGCGCTTTCTCGTTTCAAGACGCCGCGCGCCGCGCCGGCGCGATCCGGAAAAGTTGATCAGGACGTTCTGGCGGACGCTCGAGCGTTTCGCACACGCCGCCCGCCTGGACCGCGAGCCTTCAGGCTCGCGCCACAGCCACGAATAAAGCGAGCCCGAAGGCTCGCGATTCGAATTTTCTGGAGTCACGCATGACCTTGATCGACCGCGCCACAATGGCGCGCGCCCTGACGCGCGCGCTCACGCGGGCGCCCGAGATGAAACGCGCGCCGCTCGCCGTCGGCGAGGTCAGCGCGACCGGCCTGTTCGAGGGCTACGCCAGCCTGTTCGGCGTCGCCGATCTCGGCGGGGATGTGGTGATGGCCGGCGCCTTCCGCGACAGCCTGCGCAAGCGCGATGCGGATCGCGTGAAGATGCTCTGGCAGCACGATCCCGCCGAGCCCATCGGCGCCTGGCTCGCGATCGAGGAGGACGCGCGTGGCCTCAAGGTGAGGGGCCGCCTCAACCTCGAAGTCTCTCGCGCCCGCGAAATTCTCGCGCTGATGCGGGACGGCCACGTCGACGGCCTCTCCATCGGTTTTCGTACGCTGCGCGCGATGCAAGACCGCAAGACGGGCCTGCGCCATCTGCAAAAACTCGACCTCTGGGAAATCTCGCTCGTCACCTTCCCCATGCTGCCGCAGGCGCGCGTGACGGCGGTGAAGAACGCGTCCGACCCTTTTGCGCCCGCAGGCGCTGACCCGCGTTTCGCCGTCCGGCGCGGGACGATTTCGCGCGACGGCGCACGTGTCGTGAGGTGAATTCCATGCACAATCTGGAAAACAAGTCCTATGCCTCGGAGGCGGCCGCCTTCGAGGAATTGCACCGCGCCTTTTCGGCCTTCCGCGAAACCAATGACGAGCGGCTCGGCCAGATCGAGCGGCGTCTGACGTCCGACGTGGTGACGGAAGAAAAGCTCACGCGCATCGATCGCGCGCTGGACGAGACCAAGAGTCGTCTCGACCGTTTCGCGCTCGAGAATGCGCGCCCGCGTCTCGGCGGGACGCCGAGGATCGATCATGTCGAGCGCGAGCACAAGGCGGCCTTCGGCCTCTACATGCGCGCCGGCGAGGCGGGCGGCCTCAAGGCGGTCGAGCAGAAGGCGATGAGCCGCGGCTCCGGTCCCGACGGCGGCTATCTCGTGCCCGTGCCGGCGGAACGCGAAATCCTGCGCCGCATGTCTACGGTCTCGCCGATCCGCGCCATCGCCAATGTCGTGGAGATTTCCGGCGCCTCGCTGAAGCGCGCCTTCTCCACCACCGGTCCCGCGTCGGGCTGGGTGGCGGAAGCCGATCCGCGTCCGCAATCCGCCAACCAGCAGATCGCGGATCTGACCTTCCCCGCCATGGAGCTCTACGCCATGCCGGCGGCGACGCAGACGCTGCTCGACGACGCCGTCGTCGACATCGAGCAATGGATCGCCGACGAGGTCGCGGTCGTGTTCGCCGAGCAGGAAGGCGCCGCCTTCGTGTCGGGCGACGGCGTCAACAAGCCCAAGGGCTTTCTCGCCTACACGACCACGCCGCAGACCTCCTGGTCTTTCGGCAATATCGGCTATGTCGCGACCGGCGTCTCGGCGAACTTTCCGGCCGCCAACCCGTCGGATGTCCTCTACGATCTCGTCTACGCGCTGAAGGCGGGTTTCCGGCAGAACGCGCGCTTCGTCGTCAATCGCAAGACGCAGGCCGCGATCCGCAAGTTCAAGACGTCCACCGGCGAATACATCTGGGAGCCCCCGGCGACGCTGGGCGCGCAGGCGACGCTGATGAACTTTCCCGTCGTCGAGGCCGAGGACATGCCCGACATCGCCGCAAATGCGCTTGCGCTCGCCTTCGGCGATTTCGAGCGCGGCTATGTGGTGGTCGATCGCGTCGGCGTGCGCGTGCTGCGCGATCCCTATTCGGCGAAACCCTACGTTCTGTTCTACACGACCAAGCGCGTCGGCGGCGGCGTGCAGAATTTCGACGCGATCAAGCTGTTGAAGTTCGGCGTGTCGTGATGGACCGCGAGGTTTCAGCCTCGCCGGGATTGCGCGCCTGAAGGCGCGCAATCCCGGTCATCGCCACCCGGCGATCATCTGCTCGATCCAGGCGCGATAGGGCGCGATGCGCACGGCCTGCGTGAGGCCGCCGCAGCCGCGCCCGTGCGCGCCCTGCGCGAAGGCGACGACGCCGACGAGCGCGCCGTTGAAAAACACCGGCGCGCCGGAATCGCCGGTGCAGGCGCCGGCGCCGTCGGCGCTGTCGAGCCACAGCAGCACATACGACAGAGGCGCGCGCAGCGAGAGCCGCGCGCGCCGCAGCACGCCCGATGTCGACGCGACGCCGGGCTGCGCGACGCCGAAGCCCGCGACATCGAAGGCGGCGCCTACCTCGTTCGGCGCCTCGCCGATCGCGACAGGCGAAAAGGACGAGGGCAGCGGCGCTTTCGTCTCGATCAGCGCGAGGTCGATCGATTTCGCGCGCGCCGCGACCGCGTCGGCGCGAAAGCCGGGATGGCGCGCGACGCGGCTGACTTCCATGAGCACGGGCTTGCCGGCGCCGTCGCGAAAATGCACGCGCGTCGCCGCAGGCGCGGCCACGCAATGGGCGGCGGTGAGCACGACGTTCGGCGCCAGCGCCACGCCTGAGCAGAAGCCCGCGCCGCGTCCGCTCTGCGCCAGCGCCATCACCACATGCGCGGCATAGGCGGAGGCGTCGCCCGTCGGGCCGACCATCGCGTCGGCGCCGCCGCAAGCCAGCGTCGACAGGGCGAAGAACAGAAACAGGCGCGATCGCAACATGGTTCCTTCTGCCATGTTCGCGGGCGCGGCGAAAGCGGAGATGAAACCTCATGCAAGCCCTTCTCATCGCGCCGCCCGCGGCCGAACCCGTCACGCTCGCCGAGGCGAAGGCCTGGTTGCGCGTCGATGCGGACGACGAGGATTCCGCGATCGCTTCCCTCGTTTCGGCCGGCCGCGTTCTCGTGGAGCAGGCGACGCGCCGCGCGCTGGTCTCGCAGTCCTGGCGCGTTGTTCTTGATGCCTGGCCGAACGCCGGGGCCGATGGCGGCTGGACGTTGCTGTCGACGCGCCCGGCCGCCATGCCTGCGGAGGTCGCGCTCCCGCTCGCGCCGGTGCAATCTGTCGCGGCGATCCGCGTCTATGATTCCTTGGGCCAGCCGCAGACCCTGCCGACTGCGAGCTGGCGTCTCGTCGGTGCGCCGGAACGCGCGCGCATCGTCTTCGCCGGCGCCCCGCCGCAACCGGGGGCGACGACTGCTGGCGTCGAGATCGATCTGGTCGCCGGTTACGGCGATCCGCCGGACACGCCGGCGCCCTTGCGGCACGCGATCCTCGCGCTCGTCTCCTATTGGTTCGACAATCGCGGCGACGTCGCCTCGACGGACACGAACAATCTGCCGCCGCGCGCGGCCGCCCTCGTCGCGCCGTTTCGCCGTGGGAGGCTCGCGTGACGCGTCGCGCCACGGAAGGCGAATTGCGCACCCGCGCCACGCTCGAGACGCCCGTCGATTCCGTCGACGACGCCGGCGCGCTGACGCGCGTCTGGCAGCCCGTCGCCTCGGTCTGGGCAAGGATCGAGCCGCGTCGCGGCGCGGAAATTTTCGTGGCGGGCGAGCAGGAGAGCGTGCTGACGTCCGAGGTCGTGATCCGCTGGCGGCCCGATGTCGCAAGTCCCATGCGCTTTCGCATAGGTTCGCGCGCCCTGTTGATCCGCGCCGCCTTCGATCCCGACGGCTGCCGGCGCTTTCTCGTCTGCGCTTGCGAGGAATTTTCGGCCTGACGTTTCCAGCGAGTGTCCCATGTCTTCACCCGTTCTGGCGCTTCGCCGCGCCATTCTCGCCGCGCTCGCCGCCGATGCGCCGCTCAGGGCGCTGCTCGACGGCGCGCATGTCTACGACGAGGCCCCGCCCGGCGCGCCGACGCCGCGCATCGCCTTCGCCGACGCGCAGTCGCGCGATTGGTCGGCGCAATCTTCGCACGGGGCCGAACAGATCCTCGTGCTGACGGTCTGGTCCGGCGCGCGCGGAACGCGCGAAGCGCTCGACATCGCCGACCGCGTCGTCGCGCTGCTCGACGAGGCGGCGCTGACGCTCGTTGGCCACCGGTTGATCGACCTGCGTTTCGTCGCGCTCGCGACGAAACGCGAGCAAAACGGCCGCTACGCGCGCGCCGACATCCGTTTCCGCGCGACGACAGAAGCGAATTGAATTCCCTGGACCGCGAGCCTTCGGGCTCGCCCGTCTTAGCGCCGCACATGCGAGCCTGAAGGCTCGTGGTCCATTCAACGGAGAAGTCAATGGCCGCCCAGAAAGGCAAGGACCTGCTCGTCAAGATCGACGACGGAACAGGCGCATTCGTCACCATCGCCGGATTGCGCACGCGAAGACTGTCGCTCAACGCCGATACGGTGGACGCCACCGACGCCGAATCCGTCGGCCGCTGGCGCGAACTGCTCGGGGGCGCCGGCGTGCGCCGCGCGAGTCTCGCCGGCAATGGCGTTTTCAAGGACCAGGCGTCGGACGCGCTCGTGCGCCAGGTCTTCTTCGATGGAGCGATCCGCAACTGGCAGATCGTCATTCCCGATTTCGGCGTGATCGCCGGACCTTTCCAGATTTCGAGCCTCGATTGGCGCGGCGAGCATGCGAGCGAGGTGACGTTCGACATGGCGCTGGAATCGGCCGGCGCGCTCGCCTTTACGGCGATCTGAGCCATGGCGAACAGGATGCGCGGCGAGATCGACGCCGAGATCGGCGGCGAGCGCCGCATGCTTTGCCTGACGCTGGGCGCGCTCGCCGAGCTCGAATCCGCCTTCGGCGCCGGCGACGTAATCGCGCTCGCGGACCGGTTTCAGCGCGGCGGCCTGTCCGCGCGCGATCTCGTCGTCATCATCGCCTGCGGCCTGCGCGGCGGCGGCGCCGACGTCAGCGACGCGGATGTCGCCGCCATGCGCATCGAGGGCGGGCTCCAGGCTTACGTGCGCATCGCGGCCGATCTTGTCGCCGCGACATTCGGAGGCGCGAGCGAACCGCCGCGCCCTCCGGCGCCGCAGGACGCCCGATGACGGAAGCGCCGTGCGCGAAATTTCCGTGGCGTGAAGCCATGCGCTTCGGCCTGGGCGTCCTGCGGCTCAACCCGCGCGATTTCTGGCGGACGACGCCACGCGAATTGCATGCGGCGGCGGAGGGTCTGTTCGGTCCGCGCGGCGGCGCGCCGCCGTCGCGCAAGAAACTCGATGCGCTGATGCGCGCCTTTCCGGATGGGGTGAGCCATGGCGAAAAATGATGCGACCTACGCCGGATCGCCGGATATCGCGCGCGGCGGCCTCGCGAGCCTGTCGGCTTTCGCGGTCCAGGATCTCGCCGCGTTGCGCGCGCAGCTCGACGGCGTCAACGCGTCCGCGGGCAACGTCTCGGCTTCATTGACAAAAGCCTTCGCAAGCGCATCCGCCAGCGGACGCGCGTTCAATGCGACGCTCGCGACCGTCGCGGCCTCGCTGTCGCAGATGCTGGCGAGCGTGGGCGCTGGCTTTCTCGGCCAGGGCCTGTCGTCGATCTTCAGCGGCCTGTTCGGCGGCGCCGGCGCAAGCCTGCCCGCCGCGCCCTTCGCCGATGGCGGAATCGTCGCCAGCCCGACCTATTTCGGCGCCGGCGGTTCGCTGGGCCTGATGGGCGAGCGCGGCGCCGAGGCCATCATGCCGCTCGCGCGTGGGCCCAACGGACAGCTCGGAGTCGTCGCCAATGGCGCGTCCGGACGGCCCACCAATGTCACGGTCAATATCCAGACGCCCGACGTCGAAAGCTTCCGCCGTTCCGAAACGCAGGTCGCGGCCGCGCTGGCGCGCGCCGTGGCGCGCGGCCGGCGCGGCCTGTGACTCCTATGCGCCGAGAATGCCCGCGATCTCGTCCTTGAGGCTAAGGCGCTCCTTCTTGAGCTCTTCCATCGTGAAGTCGTCGGCCGGCTCCACATTGGCCTCCATGCGATGCAGCGCGCGGTTCAGCTCGTGATAGCGCTCGGCGAGCCGCGCGAAATGCGCGCTGGACGCTTTCAATTCGTGAATGGTCTCGACCTTCGCCGGAAATTCGTCGGTCAACTCGTGCGCGACATGCGACATGCCTGATCGTCTCCTTGATGTTGCGGCCGAAGCCTAGTCGTCGCGCCGCTCCGTGCGTTGTTCTGGATCAAGTCTGCGCACCTGCGCACGAGGCGTTTCATGACCTCTTTCCACGAAATCCTCTTTCCGCTCGACATCGCGCTCGGTGCGCGCGGCGGGCCAGAGCGGCGCACCGACGTCGTCGCGCTCGGCTCCGGCCGCGAGAAGCGCAACGCGCGCTGGTCGCGCTCGCGCCGGCGTTGGGAGGCGGGCTACGGCGTCAAGACTTTCGTCGATCTGGCCGCGATCGTCGACTTCTTCGAGGAGCGGCGCGGCCGGCTCTACGGCTTCCGCTGGCGCGACCGCGCCGATCATTCCTCCGCCGTGCCGGGCCGCGCTGTCGTAGCGACAGACCAGACGATCGGGCAGGGCGACGCGGCGCGAAAAACGTTTCAGCTCGCCAAGACCTACGGCGGCGCCTTCGCGCCCTATGTCCGCGAGATCCTGAAGCCGGTCGCCGGCAGCGTGCGCATGGCGGTGGCGGGAAACGAGCTGCCCGCCGCTCAATTCTCCGTCGATACGACGACCGGCCTCGTGACTCTCGCAACTGCGCCCGCAAACGGCGCGACGGTGACGGCGGGCTACCTGTTCGACACGCCGGCGCGCTTCGACGCCGATTATCTCGAAATCGACCATTGCGGTTTCGAGGCCGGCGAGATGCCGAAAATTCCGATCATCGAAATCCTGCCCTGAGGTCCTCATGCGCGACATGGACGCCGCGACCGCCGGCGCATTCGCGGGCGACGCCACTACGCTCTGCCATTGCTGGCGCCTGACGCGCCGCGACGGAGCCGTGCTCGGCTTCACCGATCACGATTGCGATCTCGCTTTCGCCGGCGCGATCTTTCGCGCGGGCGCAGGCCTCGACGCCGCCCAGGCCGAAAGCGCGGCGGGCTTCGCCGTGGCGGGCGGGGAAGTGCAGGGCGCTTTCGACGACGAAGCGCTGGTCGACGCCGATCTCGATGCGGGCGTCTACGACGGCGCCAGCGTCGAGATCTGGCTCGTCGACTGGAGCGACGTCTCCCGCCGCGTGCTGATGGATATCGCCACGATCGGCGAAGTGCGGCGCACGGAATTTTCCTTTGTCGCGGAATTGCGCTCGCTCGCCCATCGCTTCGACGAGGAGCAGGGCCGCCAGTTCCAGCGTAATTGCTCGGCCGATCTCGGCGACGCCGCGTGCAGGGTCGATCTTTCCTCGCCGCTCTATTCGACCGCCGCCACGATCGCGTCGGTCGAAACCGGCGGCGCTTTCGTGGCGGCCCTGGATTCGGCGTTCGACGCGGGTTTCTTCACCGACGGCGCCTTGCTGTCCGCGAAGGGCGAACGCCATGCGATCAAGCTGCACGAAAAGGCGGCCCAAGGCGACCGCATCGTGCTGTGGGGCGCGGCGTCTTCTTCGCTCGCGGCCGGCGCGCGCGTCACGCTGAAGGCGGGCTGCGACAAGAGCCCGGATTCCTGCGCCAGGAAATTCGACAATATCGTCAACTTCCGCGGCTTTCCGCACATGCCCGGCAACGACGTCGTCGCCGCCTATCCCAACGCGAGCGGGCCGCCGATGGATGGCGGGAGCCTGTTCCGGTGAGCGCGCTCACGCGAGACGAAATCGTCGTCGCCGCGCGCGCATGGCTCGGCACGCCCTATCGCCACCAGGCCTCGCTGCGCGAAATCGGCTGCGATTGTCTCGGCCTCGTGCGCGGCGTGTGGCGCGACTGCGTCGGGCCGGAGCCCGAGCCGATGCGGCCCTATTCGCCGGACTGGGCGGAGGCCGGCGGCGGCGAGTCGCTGATCGAACTCGGCGAGCGCCATTTCGTCGCCGCGCCGGATAACGCGTGGCGCAGGGGCGATATTCTCGTCTTCCGTTTCTTCTCGGGCCTGCCCGCCAAGCATCTGGCGATCGCGACCGACGAGCGCCGCATGATCCATGCGCATGACGGCGCCTGCGTCGTGGAGGTCGCGATCGGCGTCTGGCGCCGCCGCGTCGCGCGCGTCTTCTCGTTTCCGGGGCTGGCCGACGCCTGAAGGGCCGCGCCCCTTCGTCCTCTCATCGCGCCTGCGCGAAAACCGGTGCAGCATTCATGGCCACCCTCATTCTTGCCGCCGTCGGCTCGGCTGTCGGCGAATTCATTGCAGGTCCGTTCGGCGCGATTGCGGGCCAGGCGCTCGGCGGTCTCGCCGGCGCCTTCCTGCAGCCGCGCTCGGCGGCCAGCACGCGCGTCGAAATCGGCCCGCGTCTCTCCAGGGTCGCCGGCCTCGCCTCGATGGAAGGGACGCCCGTTCCGCGCGTCTACGGCCGCGCGCGCATCGGCGGCCAGATGATCTGGGCGACGCGCCTGCTCGAGCAGACGAACGTCGCATATATCCCGGGTTCCGGCGGCAAGGCGACGGCGCCCGCGCGGCCCGCGCAGGTCAACGTCAGCTATTCCTATTTCGCCAATTTCGCCGTCGGTCTCTGCGAAGGCCCGATCGCCTTCGTGCGTCGCGTGTGGGCCGACGGGCAGGAGCTCGATCTCACAACGGTGACGATGCGCGTCTACAAGGGCGATGCGGAGCAGGAGCCCGATCCGCTCATCGTCGCCAAGGAGGGCGCGGACGTCGTTCCCGCCTATCGCGGCCTCGCCTATGTCGTGTTCGAGCGCATGCCGCTCGCCGCTTTCGGCAATCGCGTACCGCAATTGTCCTTTGAGGTCGTGCGGCCGGTGGATGGAATCGCGCAGCGCATCCGCGCCGTCGATCTCATTCCCGGCGCGACCGAGTTCGGCTATCAGCCGACGCTGCATGCGAGCTATCCCGGCCCCGGAACGACGGTGCAGGAAAATCGCAGCCAGTCCTGGGCCGCGACCGATTGGCAGGGCTCGCTGGATGCGCTGCAGGCCCTGTGCCCGAACCTGCGGAGCGTCGCGCTCGTCGTCGCCTGGTTCGGCGACGATCTGCGCGCCGGCCGCTGCACGATCGCGCCGCGCGTCGACAACGCCTTCAAGACCATGCCGGGACTTTTCAGCGCGGATTGGTCCGTCGCAGGGCTTTCGCGGGCGACGGCGCGTCTCGTCAGCGTGGCCGACGGCGCCTCGGCCTATGGCGGCACGCCGTCCGAGGACGGCGTCGTCGCGGCGATCGCGGATCTGAAGGCGCGCGGCCTTTCCGTCGTCTTTTACCCTTTCGTGATGATGGACTTCCCCGCCGGCAATGCGCTGTCCGATCCCTGGACCGGCGCCTCGCCCCAGCCCGCCTATCCGTGGCGCGGACGCATCGTCTGCGACCCCGCGCCCTGCCGGCCCGGAACGGCGGATGGAACATCGGCCGCCGCATCGCAGGTCGCGTCCTTCTTCGGCTCGGCGGCGCCGGGTTCGGACGAATGGTCCTATCGCCGCTTCATTCTGCATTGCGCGGATCTCTGCCTTCAGGCCGGCGGCGTCGAGGCCTTTCTGATCGGCTCCGAACTGGTCGCGCTCACGCGCGTGCGTTCGGCCTCCGGTGTCTATCCCGCCGCGCAGAAGCTCGCCGTGCTCGCGGTCGACATCAAGGCGAAGCTCGGCGCGGCGACCAAAGTGTCCTACGCCGCCGACTGGACCGAATATGGCGCGCATGTCCTCAACGGCGGCGCGGAAGTCCGTTTTCCGCTCGACATCGTCTGGTCCTCGCCTGCGGTCGATTTCGTCGGCCTCGACGCCTATTGGCCGCTGTCCGACTGGCGCGACGGCCCGCATCTCGACGAGGCCGAGGCGGACGACGTCTACGACCTCGCCTATCTCATGCGCCGCATCGGCGCGGGCGAAGCCTTCGACTGGTATTACGCCGACGATGCGGCGCGGCGCGCACAGGCGCGCACGCCGATCGCCGACGGCGCCTATGGCAAGCCCTGGGCGTTTCGACAAAAGGATCTCGTCGGCTGGTGGTCGAACGCGCATGTCGAGCGCGTCGGCGGCGTCGAACTGCCGGGCCCGACCACGTGGGCAGCCCGCGCGAAACCGATCTGGCTCGTCGAGACTGGCTGCCCCGCCGTCGATCGCGGCGCCAATGCGCCGAACGTCTTTCCCGATTCGAAATCGAGCGAAGGCGGCCTGCCGCATTTCTCACGCGGCTTCCGCGACGACCTGATGCAGGCGCGATTCATCGAGGCGACGCTCGCGCGTTTCGATCCCGCGATGCCGGGCTTCGATCCCGCATGGAATCCGCAATCGCCTGTCTACGGCGGGCGCATGGTGGACGCCGCGCGCATTCACTTCTGGGCCTGGGACGCGCGGCCCTTTCCGGCCTTCCCCGATCTCGGTCTGCTTTGGGCGGACGCGCCGAACTGGGAGACCGGTCACTGGCTCAACGGACGCCTCGAGGGCGCGCCGCTCGACCGGCTCGTCGCCGAACTCGCGGCGCCCCCGATCGAGGCTGGCATAGCTGCGCCGCGGCCGGACCTGCGCGGCTTTGTCGACGGCTATGTGCTCGACCGCGCCATGGCGGCGCGCGCGGCGATCGAGCCGCTCGCCGGCGCCTTCGCTTTCGACCCCGTCGTGTCGGGCGGCGCGGCGCGCTTCTCCAAACGCGCGCGCAAGCCCGATCTCGCGCTTGAGGAAGACGACCTCGTTCCCGATCGCGACGGCGCGCTCGTGCGCGTCACGCGCGCGCAGGAGAGCGAGCTGCCGCACGAATTGGCGCTGACCTTCAGCGACGCCGACAATGATTACGACGTCGCGACCGTTCTGTCGCGGCGGCTCGAAGGCTGGTCGCAGCGGCCCGGCGAAAGCGAGACCGCCGGGATGATTCCGCGCGCGAGCGCGCCACTGGTCGCCGACGTCTGGCTGGAAGCCCCTGCGCGCGCGCGCGAGACGGCGGCGTTTCGCCTCGCGCCGCAGATGGCGGCGATCGAGCCCGGCGACATCGTGACCCTGCCGGGTGACGCCGCGCGCGCCTGGCAGATCACGCGGATCATGGAAGGGCCGTCGCGCGATTGCACGGCGCGCTCCATCGACGCCTCGATCTACGATCGCGCGCCGCCGGCCTATTCTCGCCGCGCGCGCGCCAAACCGCGCACGCCCGGGCCGCCGCATGTCGTCGTGCTCGATCTCGCGATCGCGCGCAATCAGCCGACAACGACGCAATATATCGCGGCCTGCGCCGATCCCTGGCCCGGCGCGCTGAACGTCTATCGCAACTACGGCGTCAGCTTCGATCCGCTGCTGACGCTGTCGGCGCCGGCGACGATCGGCGAGACGCTCGACGATCTCGGTCCCGGCCCGGTCGGCCGTTTCGACCGCGGCGCGGCGTTGCGGGTGAAGCTCTACAGCGGCGCGCTCGCGGGCATGGGCGAGGCGCTGGCGTTGGAAGGCCGCGCGAGCATGGCGATCCAGGGCGCGGACGGCGCCTGGGAAATCTTCGCCTTTGCGCAGGCGGACCTGATCGCGCGCGACACATACAGGCTCTCGCGCCTGCTGCGCGGCCTCGGCGGCGAGGAGGCGCTGGCGGCGCGCACGGTCGCGGCGGGAGCGACCGTCGTTTTGCTCGACCGCGCCGTCGCGCCGCTGGCCTCGGGCCTGTCGTCCATCGGCGTCGAGCAGAAGCTCAGCATCGGCCCCGCCGATCGCGACGTCGGCGGCGAGACCTATGTGACCGTGACGACCAGCGCGACGGCCAAGGCGTTCATGCCCTGCGCGCCCGTGCGTCCACGCGCGCGCGCGACGCCGGCGGGAATCCAGCTCTCATTCCTGCGGCGCGGCCGGATCGACGCCGATGCGTGGGAGCCGATGGAAATCCCGCTCGGCGAAGACAGCGAGAATTATCGCATCGAGATCGCGCGGCCCTCCGGCGGCGCGCGTGTCCTGACGTCGACGACGCCGTCCGTTCTCTACGCGGCGGCCGATGTCTCCGCCGATTTCGGCGCGACGCCCGCCGCGCTCGACCTGACGATCCGCCAGATCAGCGCGTCGGTCGGGCCGGGCTTCGCGCTTGCGGCTCATGTTCTGGTTCAGTGAGGCGACATGTCCAACAGCACAAGACTGGCGCTGCCGTTCATCGACGCGGCGCAATCGCAAAAGCACGTCACGCATAACGAAGCGCTGGTGGCGCTCGATGCGTTGACGCATCTCTCGGTCAAGGCGCGCAACCTCGCCGCGCCGCCGGCCTCGCCCGCGGAGGGCGATCGCTATCTCGTCCCGACAGGAGCGACCGGCGTCTTCGTCAATCACGTCAACGCGGTTGCGGCCTTCGACAATGGCGGCTGGGCGTTTCTTTCGCCGCGCGCGGGCTGGCGTATCTATATCGAAAGCGAAAGCCTCTTTCTCGTCTTCGACGGCGCCGCGTGGAAGGACGTCGGCCTTTCGCTGCAGAATCTGCAGAACCTCTCGCGCCTCGGGATCGGCGCGACGGCCGACGCGTCCAATCCGGTGCTCGCCAAGCTCAACAGCGCGCTTCTGACCGCGCGCGCGAGCGGGGAGGGCGGCACGGGCGACCTGCGCGTCACGCTCAACAAGAGCGTTGTCGGCGCCACGGTCTCGCAGCTCTACCAGACAAATTATTCCGGGCGCGCCGAAACAGGCCTGACCGGCGACGATCGCTTCCGCATAAAAGTGTCGGCCAATGGCGCGACATGGCGCGAGGCGCTGAGCGTGGATCCCGCGACCGGCCTCGTTTCGCTGCCGCAGACGGCGGGCCTCGCCAACGGGCTGGCGACGCTCGACGCCGCCGGAAAGATTCCGCCCCCCCAGATTCCCGCATCGGCGCTGCGCAGCTATCTCGCGGGCTTCGGCCTGGCGAACAACGCCTCGGCGCCGGCCACGAAGATCGACGTCGCCGATGGCGTCGCGGCCGACAGCGCCAACGCCGTGCTCATTTCCGGCGCGGCGGCCACGATCAATTGCGCGGCGACCGGCGCCAATGGACTGGACAGCGGCGCGCTGGCCGCAAATAGCTGGTATCACGTCTTCGCCATCGCCAAACCGGACGGAACATCGGCCTTTCTCGCGTCGCTGAACGTCGGCGCCCCGGCTCTGCCGTCCGGCTATTCGGCTTTCCGCCGTATCGGCTCGTTCCGGACCGACGCGGCGGCGAACATTCTCGCCTTTCTGCAAATCGAGGACACGTTCCGCTTCGCGGCGTCGATCGCCGACGTCGCCGTCACGTCGATGGGAACGACCAATGCGCTCTACACGCTGACCGTGCCCTCGGGCCTGCGCGTCCGTCCGATCGCGGACATCGGCCTCACCGCCGGCGCACTTCTCGTCTTCAACGGCGACGAGGCGGGATACGCGCCCGTCAACGCCAACATCGCGACGGCGCCAGGCTGGACGGTCTACGGCGCGGGCAACATGTCGATGCATTTGCTCGACATCTACACGAACGTTTCGGCCCAGATCCGCGTGCGCTCGGATGCGATCTCGCGCGGCCTCTACATCTACACGCGCGGCTGGATCGATACGCGCGGACGGCTGAACTGACGGCTGACGCCGCGCCGCAAGCTCCTAACTCCCTTTCATTCGACACGAGCGCTTCGTCGCGCCCTCGCGGCGCGCACGCGCGCATGGAGACGACCCGATGATTCTTCCGAGAAGCATGTCCGCGGCCTGTCGCCGCAAGATCACTGAACCGTCCGAGGGCAGGCGGCTTGTCGCCTATCGCGATTGCGTCGGCGTCTGGACGATCGGCTACGGCCACACCTCGCGCGCCGGCGCGCCGCGCGTGACGCCCGGCATGAAGATCGCGGAGGCCGAGGCCGACGAAATTCTGTCGCGCGATCTCGGCCTGTTCGAGCGCGGCGTCGCGGAGGCCCTGCGCAAGGCGAAGGGCGAGGTGCTGCAGCGCGAATTCGATGCGCTGGTCGATCTCGCCTTCAATATCGGGCTCGGCGCCTTCCGGTCGTCGTCGCTACTGCGCGCCTATCTCGCCGGCGACAAGGCTTTAGCCGCGGAAAAATTTCTCGACTGGACGAAAGCGGGCGGGCGCGTCGTTCCCGGGCTCGTCGCGCGCCGCAAGCGCGACCGCGCCTGGTTCCTCACCGGGCGCCTGCCGGGCGAACGCCTCGCCGAAAGCGCGGCGGCCGACGCGCCCGCGCGTTTCCTCGACCCGCCGGACGCGATGCGCGCCCGCGCCGTCAATCTCGTGCAACTGCAAGGAGCGGACATCATGAAAGGCTATCGCACAATTCTCGTCGGTCTCGCGCTCGCGATCGGGCCGGGCGCGCTGCAATATCTCGGCGCGGTCGACTGGAGCGCGCTGCTCGGGCCGAGCGCCGCTTTCTTCGTCTCGGGCGCGCTGGCGATCCTCATGCGCTGCGTGACCACGACGCCGGTGGGAAAGCCGGATCAGGCGGAGGCGCCGAAGTGAGGCTTTCGCCGGCCGCCCGCGCGCTTGTCGATGCGGCGGGCGCGCTCGTGCGCGAGGACGGGCCCCGCTTCGTCGCGGCGCTCAAGGCGCATGACTGGAGGCAGGCCGCGCTCGAGGCCGTTCTCGCCGAACTGCGCCTTGCCGCCGCCGCGAACCTGCCGGGCGCGGCGATCGCGCTGCATCTCGCGCCGCTCGCCCGGGCGCTCGCCATCCATCCCGCCGATCCGGCGTCGCCCGCCATTTCCAGGGCGACGGGCGGCGACGGCGGGCGCAACATTTCCACGGGAGCATGACATGAAAACGTTATTCGCCATTGCGCTCGCGCTGGCGCTTGCCGGCTGCGCCCGGACGCAGCAGGCGGCCGACTGGCTGGCTTCCGACAAGGCGCAGAAGGCTTTCGCCAATCTCAGGACGGCGGCGGCGGCGATCGACTGCGGCCTGGTCGTTTCCGGCGCCACGCTGTCGCGGGAGATTGCGCAATTGATCGACGCCGGCCGGGCGACGGTCGACCGGGCCGGCAAGGTCCGCGCGGTCTCCGCCGCCGTCTGCGCGGCGCTCGGCGGCGCGCCGGGGGACGCGAATTGATCGCAATCTCCGCGTCTTGAGGCCGCCCATTCACCCGCCATTCATCCCCGGCGGGAAAGACTGTCCCGATGCGCTTCCTCGGCATCCAGCTCATCGCACTGGCCATGGCCGCCGCGGGCGCCGCCGCCGCCGAGGACGTCAATCGGCCCGTTCCCGAACGCGCCTGTTTCAATGCGCCCGAGACGCGGGAAAAGATACTGGCGCACGGCCTCGCCGACCCCTTCGCGCTCCTGCGCGCGCAGGCCGCCGAGCAGCATGCCGACCCGATCGCGGTCAAGCTCTGCCGCCATGGCGATGTCTTCGTCTACGAAATCGACCTTTTGCGTCGCGACGGCCGGCTGATACATAGCCGTGTCGACGCCCGCTCCGGCCGACTCACGGCCGAGCAGAAGCGTCGGTAACGGGAGGCGCGCGTGCGGCTGCTGGTCGTCGAGGACGACAAGGATCTGAATCGCCAGCTCGCGCAGGCGCTGGGTCAGGCGGGCTATGCGGTCGACCGCGCCTACGACGGCGAGGAAGGCCAGTTTCTCGGCGAGACCGAGCCCTATGACGCCGTCGTGCTGGATATCGGCCTGCCGAAGGTCGACGGCGTCGCCGTGCTCGAGGCCTGGCGCAAGGCGGGGCGCACCATGCCGGTGCTGATTCTGACCGCCCGCGACGGCTGGAGCGAGAAGGTGCGCGGCTTCGACGCCGGGGCCGACGATTACG
>OEIU01000475.1_pt1 | contig 37076 bp, 33 predicted proteins | sample 1539221 | NCBI WGS metagenome assembly OEIU01 (sample SAMN03792071, study PRJEB22550) | activated sludge metagenome | feature: wastewater treatment plant; material: activated sludge; isolation source: Wastewater treatment plant of a petroleum refinery complex | place: Argentina: Zarate | collected...
GGGGTCCACGGAGAGAAGAATCGCGACGCCGCCATCGCAAACCATCATGGCCGTCGCGGATGCGTCCACTAGAATCGCCGGGATCATGTCAGTCGCCGCGTCCACTGCTTCCCGGCCCGCGTGGTACGGCCTGGTCCTCGCCGGACTGGGCGCCGTCGCGTTCTCGGGCAAGGCCATCATCGTCAAGCTGTCGTATCGCTACGGCGTCGATGCCGTCACCGTCATCACATACCGGATGCTGTTCGGCCTGCCGCTGTTTCTCGCGCTGTCGTGGTATGCGAGCCGCGGCCGGCCGAGACTCACGGCGCGCGACTGGCGAACATTGTTCTGGCTGGGCTTCACGGGCTATTACCTCGCGAGTTATCTCGACTTCGCCGGGCTGCAGTACATCAGCGCCAATCTCGAACGGCTCATCCTGTATCTCAATCCGACCATCGTGCTGCTGCTGGGACTGCTGCTGTTCCGGATTCCCGTGAGCCGGCGGCAGTGGGGCGCGCTCGCCGTCAGCTACCTCGGCGTACTGCTGGTGTTCGGCCACGACATTTCGCTCGGCGGCCACAATGTGCTGCTGGGAACGCTGCTGGTGTTCGGCAGCGCCGTCAGCTACGCGACCTACCTCGCGTTCAGCGGCAATGCCGTGAAGGAACTCGGCGCATTGCGCATCGTCGGTATCGCCACCAGCATCGCCTGCGTGCTGTGCATCGTGCATTTCCTGGTGCTGCGCCCCGTCTCGACGCTCGTCGTCGCACCGCAGGTGATCTGGCTCGGCGTGCTGAACGCCACGCTGTGCACGTTCGTCCCCGTGCTCATGGTCATGATCGCCGTCGAGAAAGTCGGCGCCGGTGTCGCCGCGCAGGTCGGCATGATCGGCCCGATGTCGACCATCCTCCTCAGCATGCTCATTCTCGATGAACCCTTCACCGCATGGATGGCAGCAGGTACCAGCGTCGTCTTCCTTGGTGTGTGGATGCTGGCGCGGTCGAAGAGAGTCGGAGTAACCGCATAGAACGCAAAACAGAAAAAGACACTGGCTGAAAAGGTACATTCACTCTTTTTTTTTGCGTTCTATGCGTTCTTTGCGGTTACTCCTCCCTCTTCTCCTCCCCGACTGCTCGCCAGCCACGAGCCCACGAGGATCATCGCCAGCCCGGTGAGGGTGTGGATGCCGAAGGGTTCGTGCAGCACGAGGACGCCGAGCAGCGAGGCCACGGCGGGATTCACGTAGGCGACGAGTGCTGCGCGCGCCGCGCCGGCGGCGTGAATCAGGTAGAAGAACAGCATCAGTGCGAGTGCGGTGCAGATCGTGCCGAGGATCGCTACTGAAACCAGCGACAGTGTCGAGGGCACGTGCGTCGGTGCAGTGGCGATCGCGAAGGGCAGCAGGATGAGCGAAGCGACGACGAGGCTTGCTGCGACGGCGCCGATCTCATCGATGCCGGCCAGGTGTTTCTGCACGATCAGCGGGCCGACCGCGTAGCCGCTGACCGCAACCGCCATGGCTGCGACGCCGAGCCACAGGCGCGTGTCCTGGCCGAGATCCAGTCCCAGCAGCGCAACGACGCCGGAGAAGCCGACGAACAGTCCCGCGATGCGCCGGGTGCCGAGGCGTTCGTGCACGCCGAACAACGGTGCGATCAGTACGACGCCCAGCGGCACGGTCGCCATCAGGATGCCGGCCAGCGACGAGCTCAGCCATTGCTCGCCGATCGAGATCATGGAGAACGGGAAGACGAGTTCGGCGATGGCAAAGGCGCAGATCGCGCGCTTGTGCTTGAGGACCGGCTTCAATGCGCCGCTGCGCCATGCGATCGGCACGAGAATCAGCGCCCCGAGCGTGATGCGTGTCCAGGCGATGCAGGCCGGCGAAAGATCGCGCAGGGCGAGCTTGATCAGGAAGTACGGCAGGCCCCAGATCAGGCACAGCGCAGCGAACGCGAGGTACAGACGCCAGCTCATCGGAATTCCGGATGCGGGTACAGGAAAATGCGCAAGGCTAACTCAAAGCCCGGTGCGACCGGTTCGTTGCGATCGCAATCAGACGCAGCGCCGGTGTATGCAATCGCTTTTGCGCCGCGCATCGCGAATCGTTCTGGCAGACTCGGCTCATTGGCACGAGAAGAGCAACCGATGAAACGTGCGCCGCTGACGGCCCGCATCCACTCCAGCCGGCGACTGTCGGATGGCTTCCTCAAGCTCGACCGGATCGAATTCGACACGGACATGCATGCGGGCGGCAAGCAGCTCGTGGTGCGCGAGATCGTGCATCGAGGTCATGCCGTCGGCGTGCTCGGCTACGATCCGGTGCGCGATGAAGTCGTGCTCATCAACGAGTTCCGTCCGGGCTGCCTCGTCGCCGGCGATCCGCCGTTCACCGACAACGTCGTGGCCGGCGGCATGAGCGAGGACGAATCGCCGCTCGATGCCGCCGTGCGCGAAATGCTGGAAGAGACCGGCCTCGAATTGCGCGACCCCGTGCTGGCTCATCCTGGCGCCTATGTCAGTTCCGGCGGTACGACGGAAAAGATCGCGCTGGTGGTGGGGTTCGTGGATACCAGTTGCGCCGGCGGCGTGCATGGCAATGCCGACGAATCCGAAGACATCCTGACCGTCGTGGTGCCGTGGCAGGAGTTCATCGAGCGCGTGCGCGGCGCGCAGATCACCGATTTCAAAACGCTGGTTGCCGGCTACTGGCTCGCAGAGCATCGCGAACGGCTGCGCTCGTTCGTTCGTCATTCCCGCGAAGGCGGGGATCCTTCCTGACAGAGTGAATCTTCCCGATTCCGGAGAAACCATGTGTAGTAGCCATTCACTTCCGCGGCGCCTGCTGCTGACGATGTCTGCAGTGATCAGCGTGGCGTGCGCGCTGCCGGCGCTCGGCGCCCCGAGTGCCGCAAAGAAGGCCGCCGTGCAATCGGTCGACGCGCACTCTGCCGAACTAATCGGTCTGTCGGATCAGATCTGGGCGTTCGCCGAAACGGCGTTGCGCGAACATAAATCCGCTGCAGCGCTCGCCGACTACGCGGAGCAGCAGGGGTTCAAGGTGGAGCGCGGCGTGTCGCAGATGCCCACGGCCTTCATTGCTTCGTATGGATCAGGGCATCCGATCATCGGCGTGATGGGCGAATACGATGCGTTGCCGGGCATTTCGCAGCAGGCGGTAGCGGAGAAGACGCCGCTGCACGAAGGCGCAGCAGGTCACGGCTGTGGCCACAACATGTTCGGGGCGGCAAGCCTCGGTGCGGCGCTGGCGATCAAGGAGCAGATCGCTGCCGGCAAGCTCAAGGGCACGATCCGTTTCTACGGCACGCCGGCAGAGGAAGCGATCGGCGGCAAGATCTACATGGCGCGTGACGGCGTGTTCAACGATGTCGATGTCATGCTCGCGTGGCATCCCGGCGATGAGACGCAGGCCGACACGACTTCCAGCCAGGCGATGGTCGATGTGATCGTCGAATTCCACGGCAAGGCCGCGCACGCCGCCGGCGATCCCTGGAACGGACGCAGCGCCGTCGACGGTCTCGAACTGTTCACTCACGGCGTCAACCTGATGCGCGAACACATCAAGCCCACTTCGCGCATGCACTACGCCATCGTCGCGGGCGGCGACGTACCGAACGTCGTGCCCGAATATGCCAAGGTGTGGCTGTGGCTGCGCGACTGGAAACGTACCGAAGTCGAGGACCTGCTGGCGCGCGCCCGCAAACTCGCCGAAGGCGCGGCCATCATGACCGGGACGACATCGAAGCTGACGCTGCAGAACGGCAACTGGGAAATTCTCGTCAACATGACCGGCGCGAAACTCATCGACGAGAACCTGCGCTGGCTCGGCTCGCCGTCATACACGCCGGCAGAACAGGAATTCGCCCGCAAGATCCAGCGCGCGACCAATGTTCCCGACGTCGGCATGAACACGAAGATCCATTCGCTTGACGGCCAGAAGGAAGAGGGCGGCTCGACCGACGTGGGCGACGTGAGCTGGATCGTGCCGACGCTGCATTTCACCGTCGCCACCGCGCCGGCGGATGCGCCGTGGCATGCGTGGCCGGTGGTTGCGACCGGCGGCATGTCGATCGGTCACAAGGGACTGGTGCTGGCGTCGAAGACGCTCGCGGCGACGATGGTGGATCTGTACGAAAAGCCCGCGAACGTCAAAGCGATCCGCGAGGAGTTCAAGGAAAAGAAGGGCGACGTGAAGTTCGAGGCGTATCTGATGCCGGGACCGCCGCCGGTGCCAAATGATTGAGATGAGGTCGAATCGAGCGTCCCTTCCTCCGCGCAGCGGGGGAAGGACAGGATGGGGGTGTCAAACCAGGCGGCGCAGTTTGCGTCGATGCCCCCACCCTAACCCTCCCCCGCTACGCGGAGGAGGGGATCAGACGAGAGGCGCTGCCCCTCACTTCTTGTCCTTCTTGCTGTCCGGCTTCGCATCCGGATTCGCGATCTCTTCCAGCAGCTTCTCGTGCAGGTCCGGCAGCACCGGCAGATCCTTGACGTCGGCAGCCTTGGCCAGTTCGTTGATCTTCGCGGCGGACTCGTGCAGTTCCTTGTACGTCGTGACGAGACGGCCGGTGCTGTCCGTCATCTTCGTCAGCTTGGCATCCTGCTCGGTCTTTTCCTTGCGCAGCGAGGTGAAGCTGGTTTCGATGTCGCGACGCGCATCGGCTTCTTCCTGGCGCTGCTTCTTGAGCTGGTTCATCTTCTTCAGGACGTTTTCCGGCGTGTCGGCCAGCGCAGTGTTGATGGCCTTCAGCTGCTTGTCCTTCTCGACGACGCGATCCTTGAGCGTCTGGATTTCCTTCGCCGACGACGTACGCGCGGCAGCGGCCTGCTGCGTGGCGTTCTCGAGCCTGGTGGTCAGATCGGTGACCGTGGTTTCGGCGGTGGTCTGCGCCTTCTGGGCGGCGGCGAGTTTCTGTTCCATCGCGAGGATGGAGGACTTCGCCTGTTCGCGTGCCGTGACGACGCTGGCGTCGGCTTCGGCGACCTTCTTCAGAGCGGCATCAAGCGCGGTCTTCAGCTCTTCCTGACTGCAATTCGGGTCGAGTTTCAAAGCCTCTGCGGCGGTCCGCATCAACATCTGCTTGCTGATCGCAAGTTCTTTCCACACTTTGAGCTGAAGTTCCAATTGCGCTTGTTCCACCATGTGTCCTGCTGTTACGAAGGGAAGGAAAATTCGGGGCGCGAATTGTAGTCCAGAACCGGCCGTTTCGCGGCAGCGAGTGCGAAAAATCCGCGATCCCGTCCAATGCCCGCTGCGGATCCGGCCGTCATGTTTCAGCGGCAGACGCGGGCGCAACTACTTGTTCCAGCTGGCTTTCGTCACCCTGATTGTGGCTTGGGCATGTTGGCCCCACCGTCCCGCAGGCATTCCCCGTATTCGGGCTCAGATCGATACCGACCGGGCGCGAGGCGCGGATCTCTCTTCCTGTGGGGCCGGCTTCAGCCGGCTCTTCCTGTAGGTCAGGCTTTAGCCTGACTCCTCAAGAAGGCCGGCTGAAGCCGGCCCCACAGGAAGAATCAGGCCGAAGCCGGTACACGCAAATCAGTCCGCGATTCGTGTCGACACGCGCTCGCCTTCGCGCGGCTGCGGATCCGCGACGAACCCGAGTGCGGACGGCAGGTGCGACCGGTCCAGTCGCGTGAGCGCGAGCAGCGTGCCGCCGAGCGCGAGCTGCAATGACGTTTCCTGGCCCGATGGCAGCGCCAAGGCAGTCGTCAGCGAATCCTCGTCCACCGGCTGGCCGGCGGCGCTGATTTCGTTCAAGGCCCAGTCGAGGTCGGTGTCGATCAGCAGTCCCGGACCGTGTTCGGTCTGGAACACCAGCGAGCCTTCTTCGTCCAGGTAGGCGCGGGATGGATGTTCCACCGTGAGCCCGGTGTGCGTGAGCAGCCGGTCGCCATCGACGTGCAGCACGAACGGCGCGTATTCCAGCGTCAGGTAGCCGCGCTGCGGTCCGTTCTGGAAAAACCAGCGACCATGCTCGTCGGCTGCGTAGTTGCGGTTGATGGTCTCGATGATCTGCGGCCGGCTGATGATCTCGCCGCGGATCAGCCAGTGACCGCGCCGGTCGAGACTCAGCCAGCCGAACAGCGCCGGCACGTTCGGCCAGCGTTGCATCGCCCGCAGTGCCCAGTCTTCCAAGTCAGGTCCTCATCGTCTGCTCCCTCCGCCGCGAAGCGGGGAGGGGCGATCAGCGCGTTGCCGCAGTGTCATCGCACAGCCGGCATTCGAGCCGCATCGACGCCAGCGCCTCGCACCGCCCCTGTTCGGTCGTCACCCAGGCGCGCACGAACCAGGGCGGATTGTGCCTGACATGCTGGCTGTGGCCGCATTCGAGGTCGGCGATCCAGTGGCCCTCTTCGTCCTGGCGGAAGCCGGTGATGCAACGCTGCATGCGCGGCTGTTATCGCAGTATCGGTGCCGGCATGGGACTCATCTGCGAGTGTCCGTGAACGGGAACTCCGGCAGAGGATCGATTCGATAGGCCGCGAGTGCCAGCGTGTCGAGTTGCTGGAAGTCGCGCTCGCGGAACGCGCCGCGAATCGAGTCCGACAATTCCCGGGACAGGCTCTCAGGCGCCGGAATCCGGATGCGCCGCAGGTACTGCGCCTGGAATCGCAGGTATCCGCCACGCATCTTGACCGCGTAGCACCAGACGAAGAAAAGGGCGACACGTGAGCTGAGAAGCCCGCCGAGGATTTCCAGATCCCAGCGCTGCGATGTCACGAAATAGAGATTGTGATGAGGGTAGAACCGACCGCTGTCGAAGGTGACCTGGTTGGATCCCGCGATGTCCGGAATCAGCAGCTTCGGCTGGGCAACCAGCTCCGGATAAACACGATCGATGGTCCTGAACCAGTTGCCGGGATTCTTGCGCGCAACGTGACGTCGCCGGATGGCATCGCCATGGATGCCCAGGTAGGTCGAGAGCCGTGGGTACGCATTCAGGTCAACGGTCTGTCCGGTTGCGGAGAAGCAGTTGATCACGCAGCGGCCGGCGTCACGGATCTGGCCGCCCGCGATATCTTCACGTCTGACCAGGGGAACGAGACGGTCCGCTTCGATATCCGCATCACGGTCGACGATGAATATGCTGTCGTTGCCGGTGGCGACGCCGATGCCGATTCTCGTGCCGTGGCTTTCCAGTGGTTCGAATCTGCTTTCCAGTTCCCGCAGCGCCCGCAGGTGCTCGGGCGTACTGATGATCCAGGGTTCATCGCCTTCGAACCAGGAATCGTACGTCGACACGGAAACTGTCGATTTCTCGTCGCTGCCGCGCAGCGTGGCCAGCAACTGTCGACATTCCTCGGGATTTGCGGTCTGCATCGATGCGACGCGGACTCGATCAGTCGTGCCCGGACGCAACACGAAAATGGAAGGGTATGCGATGACTTCGGACTCGAAAGGAGAGGATCGGTGGAGGTCGATGTAGTACTGGAGCCGGAATTCCCGGGTCAGCAGGCGCCGCAATGCAGATCCGTACTTGTTGAGAATCCAGCGGTCGGCACAGATGAGTGCGAGCACCCCCTCAGGATGCAGCAGGCGCAGGCTCTTCTCGATGAAGGCGACGTATAGATCCGCGCGATCGTAGAGAGTCGAGAACCGCTGCCGGTACTCGGCCTGCAGTTCGGGTGAAATCTGCTCGATCCGGACGTAGGGCGGGTTGCCGACCACGAAGTCGAAAGGCTCTGCGGGTGCAAGCAGGAAGTCGCCTGCGACAAACCACTGATCCGCCAGCGCAGTGGCCTCCCACTCATCGACATCGTTCTGGCAGAGCAGGTCGATGGCTGCCTGCCGTGCCGTTGCCAGGTGATCCTGATCGATGTCGAGAGCGCGGATGCAGCGTCCGAGAGCCGAGGGATCGCGGGAGAACTTGCGCGCCGATCTGAGCAGACGCGCGATGGCCTCGATGACGAAGGCGCCGTGACCGCAGGAAGGATCCAGCAAGCGCTTTTCGCCGAGATCGCAATCGTCTGTGTACCCGGCGAGGTCCAGAATCAATTCGACGATGTGTGGCCTGGTCAGCACCACTCCATGCGTTTCTCCCGACGTCCGCTGACCGTAGGCATAGATGTCCTGACGGAAGACCGTCGGAATTTCGAGACTGAGCTGCGAGGTACTCATCAGGTGCTCTCCAGATATGCCCTGGCATGTCCGGCGAGTCCGGCGAGAAATTTCTTCATGGTCAGATCGGCCGCCGGTTCCTGATAGGTTCCCCGCTTGCCCTGCTTCTCTGACGACATGAGGAACGCAGTGCCGTCGTAGAGTTTTTCCAGCATCAGCTTGCGCAACAGCAGTTCGTATCTTCGGCAATAGGACGAATTCCTGAACTCCGGGAAGACAGGAAAATGAGGTTCGGCGACGGCGACGGGTTGCGTCGAGCCGTCGCAATCTTCGAGCAGCATCACCCATCCAAGCCACGGACGGGGTCGATCGGTGCCGAAAGCGCCTTCGCGATACGCAGTCCAGATGTCGGTTGCGTTGCCCAGCGCTTCTTCGGTCCTGTTGTTGAAGTTGTTGCCGAAAGACGGGCCGCGCTGGGACTTGAACTCGATCGCGGCGACGAGATGCCCATCGTTCACGACGAGCATGTCCCAGCGTTTGGTGGGTCGGAAGTAGCCGGGAAGCTCAAGACTCGCCTGCACGTGGATGTGGGCTTCGGGCATGCCGTTCGTGGTCAGAAGCCAGTTCACCAGTTCGCAGAAGCCATTCATCTGACGTCCGCCGGTTACGGCAGAGCGGCGGCCCGTGTCGGCTCTGCCGGCGCGCTGTTTTCTTGACTGGGCGTCCAGGGATTTCCAGTAATGCGCAACCGCGGCCTGCACGTGTGCTGAGTAGTCGTTTGGAACGAGGGCAGGCGGGGGCATTGGTCCGATCCAAGGATGAACGGCACGATCACGCGGTTGCTTTGCAGATTAGCAGACCGGGCGGACTCATCGAACCCCGCCGCCTGTCGTTCCAGCCACTGCATCCGATTCACTACAATGCAGTCCGTTCGAATGCCGACGTCGTCGGCAAGGCTTGCAACCGAGGATCTGACGTGCTCACGCCGGAAACACAGTCGATCATTTCCATCAGCAACCTGGTGAAAACCTACGCGTCGGGCTTCCAGGCGCTCAAGGGTGTCGATCTCGACATCCGCCGCGGCGAAATTTTCGCGCTGCTCGGGCCGAACGGCGCAGGCAAGTCGACGCTCATCAACATCGTCTGCGGCATCGTCAATCCCACTTCGGGCACGGTGCGGGCCGACGGTCATGACGTGATTCGCGATTACCGCGCGGCGCGCGCGAAGATCGGGCTCGTGCCGCAGGAGCTGTCGACCGATTCGTTCGAGAGCGTCTGGGCGACGATGCGCTTCAGCCGCGGCCTGTTCGGCAAGGCGCCGAACGATGCGCACCTGGAGAAAGTCCTGCGCGATCTGTCGCTGTGGAGCAGGAAGGACGAAAAGATCATGGCGCTGTCGGGCGGCATGAAGCGACGCGTGATGATCGCGAAAGCGCTGTCGCACGAACCGCAGATCCTGTTCCTCGACGAGCCCACGGCCGGTGTCGACGTCGAACTGCGTCGCGACATGTGGGAGATGGTGCGCTCGCTGCGCGCCAGCGGCGTCACCATCATCCTCACGACGCACTACATCGAAGAAGCCGAGGAGATGGCCGACCGCATCGGGGTCATCAACAAGGGCGACATCGTGCTGGTCGAGGACAAGCACGTGCTGATGCGCAAGCTGGGACGCAGGCAGCTCACGCTGCATCTGCAGGCGCCGCTGAAGGAAATTCCCGCGCAGCTCGCCAGGCGGCAGCTCGAGCTGTCGGCCGACGGCAACGACCTGGTCTACACGTTCGACACGCAGTCCGATTCGACCGGCATCGCCAGCCTGCTGCGCCAACTCAACGAACTCGGCATCGATTTCAAGGATCTGCGTACCGAGGAAAGTTCGCTGGAGGAGATTTTCGTGAGCCTGGTGAGGTCGTCGAAATGAACACGTACGCCATCCGCGCGATCTACTACTTCGAACTGTCGCGCTGGTTCCGCACGCTGGTACAGAGCATTGCCTCGCCGGTGATTTCCACGTCGCTCTACTTCGTGGTGTTCGGTGCGGCCATCGGCTCGCGCATCGCCACCGTGGATGGCGTGAGCTACGGCGCCTTCATCGTGCCGGGTCTCATCATGCTGTCGATCCTGACCGAGAGCATTTCCAATGCGTCGTTCGGGATCTACATGCCGCGCTATGCCGGCACGATCTACGAAGTGCTGTCGGCGCCCGTCTCGTTCGTCGAGGTCGTGACGGGCTATGTCGGCGCCGCGGCAACCAAGTCGATGCTGCTGGGCCTGATCATTCTTGCGACGGCGCGCCTGTTCGTGCCGTTCCACATCGAGCATCCGCTGTGGATGGTTGCGTTCCTGATACTCACCTCGGTCACGTTCAGCCTGTTCGGCTTCATCATCGGCATCTGGGCCAGCGGCTGGGAGAAGCTGCAGGTCGTGCCGATCCTGGTGATCACGCCGCTGGCGTTCCTGGGCGGCAGCTTCTATTCGATCAGCATGCTGCCGCCGCTGTGGCAGAAGATCACGCTGTTCAATCCGGTCGTCTATCTCATCAGCGGCTTCCGCTGGAGTTTCTACGGCATCTCCGACGTCGGCGTCGGCATCAGTCTGGCGGCCACGCTCGGGTTCATGGTGCTGTGTCTCGTGATCATCGCGTGGATTTTCAAGACCGGATACCGACTCAAGAACTAGACGGATTCCGGAAATGTCATGGCGTGCCGCGCGCTGCGCGGTTATCGTCGCGACCGGCAAAAACATTCCTGGGAATTTCCGATGAAGTCGAACCGCTGTCGAGTCGCGAGCGTCGTCGCTGCATTTGTTCTGTCGGCCTGTGCCACTGCCCCGGCGCCCGCACCGCAGCCTGCTGCGACATCGCCCGGAGCATCGCTGGGTTTTCTGCCCGGCTTCCTGCAGAGGGAAGTGCTGCCAAACAGCCTGCTGCTGTTGCCGCCGCCGCCTGCCGTGGGCGCGCCGGCTTTCGCTGCCGATGAAGCTGCGTATCGTTCGACGCGCGCACTGCGCGGCACGCCGCGCTGGGACCTGGCGGTGCAGGACGCCGACCTGCGTTTCCCCGGTTCGCTGGGCACGTTCTCCTGTGCGATCGGCGCGCCCATCACTCCGCAGGACACGCCGCTGCTGTACGACCTGCTGCGACGGAGCACCACCGACGGAGCGGTGGCGACGAATGCTGCCAAGGATCACTACAAGCGCGTTCGTCCCTTCGCCGAATACAACGAAGAAAGCTGCACGCCGAAGGAGGAGGGCATCCTGAGGACCAACGGTTCCTATCCGTCCGGCCACACCGCGATCGGCTGGACATGGGCGCTCATCCTCACCGAACTGTCGCCGCAACATGCCGACGCCATCCTGCAGCGCGGCTACGCCTTCGGTCAGAGCCGCGTGATCTGCGGCGTGCACTGGCAGAGCGACGTGAATGAAGGCCGCGTCGTCGCGGCGGGCGTGGTGGCACGTCTGCATGCCGATGACGGATTCAACGTCGCTTTGCGCGAGGCGAAGAAGGAACTCGACGCGGTGTATCGCAAGGGACTCAAGCCGACGCGCGATTGCGCGGCTGAGACGGCGGCGCTGGTCCCGCAAAAGTAGCAGTTGGCGCGAAGGCCGGCTGAAGCCCAATGGCACTGCATTAAGCGCCAAAGGATTGAGATGAGGTCGAATCGAGCGTCCCTTCCTCCGCGTAGCGGGGGAAGGACAGGATGGGGGTGTCGAGTCAAGCAGCGCAGTTTGCGTTGATGCCCCCACCCTAACCCTCCCCCGCTTCGCGGAGGAGGGGATCAGACCAGAGGCGCGCAACGCAGAAAACCCTTAATGCAGTGCCATTGGGCTGAAGCCGGCCTCCACAGTAAGCATTCGCCGAATGCGGTGAATTCGCGATGCCCGCTGCAGAAGGCGGCGGCTAAGATCGGGCGCGTTACCGAGGTAAGCGCGCCCCATGAAACAAACCCGCAATCTCTGGCAGGCATTGCTGCTGGCAGCCGTCCTGCTGTCGCAGTCCGTCGGTGCCGTTCCTATCTGGGGTGCCAGGCAATCGCAGCCCGCCGACACGCCGCCATCGCAGTTGAAGCACGGCGAGTGGATCTGGCTGGGCGATGCGATCGACACCGGGCCGATGGTGATGGTCGTGAACCTCAGCGAACAGCGCGCCTACGTGTATCGCAACGGCGTGCTGATCGGCGTCACGACGGTGAGCACGGGTCGTCCCGGCCATGAAACGCCGACCGGCGTGTTCACGATCCTGCAGAAGGACAAGGATCACCGTTCCACCATCTACGACAGCGCGCCGATGCCCTACATGCAGCGGCTCACGTGGGGCGGCGTCGCGCTGCATGCGGGCGGATTGCCGGGCTATCCGGAATCGCACGGCTGCGTGCATCTGCCGAGCGAGTTCGCGCGTCTGCTGTTCGATATCACCTCCACCGGCATGACGGTCGTGGTCGAAGACCGGGCCGGACAGCCGCAGCAGGTGCCGACGCCCGGTTTTCTCGCGCCGGTGACGACGGCAGGCGCCGCGATGAGCTACGAGCCGTTGAGCCAGAGCGAACAATTGCGCTGGACACCGGAGGCGTCGCTGAGCGGTCCGGTCAGCATCGTCATCAGCCGCGGCAGCGGCCGGGTGGTCGTGTATCGCAACGGCGTGGAAATCGGACGGGCGCGAGCGATCTTCACCGGCGCCGGTCCCGTCGGCACGCATGCGCTGATTCTCGCGGCAGGCCCGGCGCAGATGCCGCGATACGTTCCCGATCCGCAAAGCCAGCACTGGCTGCATGTCGGAATCGCGGGCGACGCGACTGCCGGCGGCACGGAGCCGGATCCCGCCATCGAGTCGCGACTGGAGATGCCGCCCGAATTCGTACGGGCGGTCTTTGGCGTGCTGACGATCGGATCGACGGTGCTGATCACGGACGAGGCCATCACGCCGTCGACCACCGGTGAAACGCTCGACGTCGTCAATGCCGATCCGCCCGAGACGTGACGACTACCTGCCGGCGCCGTCGATGACGCGCGCCACTTCATCGACGAGTACGCGACCGGCGAAGGGCTTGGCGAGGAACGCGACGGCACCGATCGCGTCGGCCTCGCGACGGCTGTGGGTGTCGTCGTGCGCCGTGATCACGATCGCCGGCGGCGATCGTCCCTGCGCGGCGAGGCGCTTCTTCAGTTCATAGCCCGTCATGTCCGGCAGGTGCACATCCAGCACGAGACAGTCGGCCTGCTGTGAAATCTCGCTGGACAGCGCGGCGATGGCCGATTCGAAGCTCGTGACGTGAAAGCCCGCGGCCTGCAGCAGCCGGGAGACCGCCTGATTCAGGCCGGTATCGTCCTCCACGATGACAATGTTGCCGCGGGATGTAGCCACAATCGCGCCCTGCAGGACGGCGACGATGTCACCGTGCGGGCAAGCCTGACAGGCACGCGCCGGCGGCTGTATCAGTAGTTGGGGCGATCCGGATTGCCCAAGCGACCTAGCAGGGCGCGCCCAGTCCTGCTGCCTGCGGTGCACCAAGCATCGCGGCGACCGGCGGCAGTTCGTTTTCCGGCGGCTCGTCCTGGATGCCGAGCAGTCGCGCGGCGCGCACCAGATCGGCCAGGGAGTTCAGCTGCATCTTCTCCAGCATGCGCGCGCGATGCGTTTTCACCGTCCGTTCGCAGGTGTTGAGTTCGACCGCCAGTTGCTTGTTCAACGAGCCGTGAACCACGCCCAGAAAGACGGCGCGTTCCCGCTCCGAGAGCAGCGCATAGCGCTGCTGCATAAGCCTGATCTCCTGCTTCGCGCGGCGGCGCTGCGAATCGATGGCGAGCGCGCGACGGACCGACTCGAGCAGGGCCTCGGTCCGCACCGGCTTCGTCAGGAAGCCGAAGGCGCCGGACTTCATGGCGTGCACGCTCGTCGAGATGTCGCTGCATCCGGTGACGAAAATCACCGGCGGCGAGATCTCGCGCGTCGCCAGCGCATCCAGCAGTTCGACGCCGCTCGGACCGGGCATGCAGATGTCCAGCACGATGCAGCCCGGCCGCGTCGCGGCGTCCGACAGCAGGAATTCGCCGGCGCAGCGATAGCCGACGGCCCGCAGGCCGGCGGCGTTCAGTACGCGCGTGAGTCCGGTGCGGAAACTGTCGTCGTCGTCGACGACGTGAACATGGTTTCCTTCGTTCGTTCCGGTGTCCATCGACAGTGCTCCCGCTGCTGGCTTCAGGCGGCCAGTGGAATCGTGAATCTGAAACTTGCGCCGTGACCGGCGTCGTTGTTCTCGGCCCAGATGGCGCCGCCATGGGTCTGCACGATGGCGCGTGCGATCGACAGGCCCAGGCCCATGCCGTCGTGCTTGGTGGTGTAGAACGATTCGAACACGCGTGCCGCGCGACCGTCGGGAATTCCCGGGCCGGTGTCGACGATGCACACTTCGACCGACTTCGCGCCGTGACGGCGCGTCTGTACTTCGATGCGCCGCCGGTCGGCGGCGACTTCCTGCAACGCGTCCATCGCATTGATGATGAGGTTGAGCATCACCTGCTGCAGATGCACGGGATCGCCGGACGCGCGCGGCAGCGCGTCTTCCAGCGCCGAACGGATGACGATGCCGCGGCGCATGGCATCGGAGCGCGACAACGCCAGCGCGGTCTGCACGATCTCGTTGATGTCGATGCGCTCCATGCGCAGTTCGCGCTTCGCCAGCAGCTTGCGCAGATTGCGGATGATGTCGTGCGCGCGCAGGTCGTCGCGACGGATGTCTTCGAGAATCCGGCGGATCTCGTCGAGCGGAACGGGGTCTGCCTGCAGCAGCAGGTCGGCGGCGTCCGCATTGCTCAGGATCGCGCCGAGCGGCTGGCTCACTTCGTGTGCGATGGACGCCGTCATTTCCCCCACCAGTACCAGGCGCGCGGCATGCGTGACTTCCGAGCGCTGTCGCTGCGCTTCGTCCTGCGCTTTGCGGCGACGATGATTCTGGATCATGAGGATCACGATCAATGCGGTCTGCACCAGGAGCAGCAGCGCAATACCGATCTGCAATGGATCGACGCGGACAATCATGCTGGCGTTCTGTGACGTTCCCGTGTACGACAGACCGGCGTGTTCTAAAGATTCAGACTGGCAGCGCCGTATCAGTAAGAGCTGTGATGATTCGGCAACAAATGCGTATCGTCATAAGTAGAAGTTGGCGCTAGTGTTCGCGGACCTTGCCACAGGGACAGAACAATCATGCAGCGGCGAGCCTACGCGGACTTCGATGAGTTTGCGGATTCTCTGAGTGGGGTCGCAGGTCGGTTTGTACCTACCGCGCGTTCATCGAGCGACTGGTGGATCGAGAACGCCAGGGCCGGACGCATCAGGCTGCAACAGGTGCAGGTCGGCGGTGCAACGACATTCGCCGGCGATGGCGCGTCGGATCATCTGAGCCTCGGTCTTCCGCTCACCGATCCCGCGGCGATCCGCATCGATGGGCAGCCGCTCGCGGCCAACGCGTTCGTGCTTGCCGTCAACAACCAGCCTTTCACGTTCTCGAGCCGCCAGCTCACGCGCTGGATTTCGATCACCGTGCCGCTCGAGCGTTTGAACGGCAGCGCACCCGAACTGCTCTCGCCGGTCGCGGGCGGGACGCGCAGTCAGGCGCGCCAGCAGGAACTCGACGAAGTTCGTGCATTGGCGCTGCGCATCTGCGGCGATCAGCAGCCGGTGAGCATCGTGGAGCCCGCGGCGGTCGCGGCGGCAGAGGAAGAACTGCTGCACACGGTGACCGGTGCGCTGGCGGTGGGCGCGCGCGCGATCGATCGGCACATCGGCAGGCCGCAGGTCTCGCGTACGCGCGTCATCGCGCGCTGCCTTGAACTGATCGATGCCACCGAGGGCCAGCCGCTGTTCATCGACGACCTGTGCACGGCCACGCAGGTGAGCGAACGGACGTTGCGGAACATCTTCCAGGAGTATTTCAGCGTCGGCCCGATGCGCCTGCTCAAGGTGCGGCAGCTGCGCGAAATCCGCAGCGCGCTGCTGAAGGGCGATCCGGTGCTCGACACGGTGACGAAGATCGCGGCGCGCTTCGGGGTGTGGGACTTCAGCCTGTTTGCGCGCAACTATCGTGCGCTGTACGGCGAAGCGCCATCGCAGACGTTGCGGCGACCGCGCGGCGTCACGAGCGAGCGGCGCGATGACGGTGCGGTGTCGCCGACCTGGATCGGCTACGCCTCGCGCCGTTTCTCCTTCGGGCTGCCGATGCCGGCGCTCGAAGCTGGCGAGTCCGCTGGCGCCGACCCGCGCAGCTGAGCCGCGACCTTCCTACAGACTGGCGCGGGCGAACAGCAGTGGCCCGTCGAAGTTCATGTCCACCATGCCGGGATCGTTCGCGTCGCGCGAGTCGATGTCGATGGTGAACGTGCGATAGCCCAGGCCGAACACGAGATAGGGATTCATGCGCCAGGTGACGGCGAGGCGCGCGTCGAGGATCTCGCCGTCGACCTCGTCGATGTCGGCGGTGAGATATTGCAGCCGCGCTTCCGCCGACCAGCGCTTCGTGAAGTCGTAGCGTCCCTCCACGCCGATCATCGGCAGCGGCGCCACGCCGGACTCGGCATCGCGCACCACGCGACTGCGCACCAGCGCATTGACGTCGACGCTCGTGATCTGGATGCCGAAGGTCGCCGTCAGCTCGGCGTTGTCGCGCACCAGGAATCGATAGCCATACGTCAGGCCGAACATGGTCAGGTTCAGCTCGCTGTCGACGCGCTCGCCGGGTTCGTACACCTCGTCGTCGAAGAAGATTTCCTCGTCGATGACGGTCGACGCTGAACGGCGCGAACTGAAGCCGCTCAACCGCAGCAGATGGTGATTGCCGGGCAGCAGCGTGATCTCGGCCTGCGGCATCAGTGCGAAATCGTCGAGCCCGAGATCGTCTTCGGCGCTGATCTCCGTGCCCGGCAGCGTGAGCGACTCATCCACCCGCAGGCGGGTATCGATGCTCGCGCCGAGCAGCGTCACTTCGACGCGGAAGCGGTCTTCGACGACGCGCGGCGGCGGATCGGGAGAGTACGACGGGGTCTGGGCCAGCGCGCTGCTGCAGGCAACGAGCGCCGCGGTGCCGAGCACGCACGCCTGCATCCGGTTTGCGAACTTCACGAACAGCTCTCCTTCTGTGAGCTGTCCGGATTATGCATAGAGCCTCAGGTCGCGGCGACCCAGTGGTCGTCCCAGCGCAGCGGAAATTCGCTGTCGAGTTGCAGAAAGTGTGAACGCAGTGGGGTTTTGTCGATCTCGTACGCGGTGCCGTCGCGCTGCGAAGCGACGATCGTACCGTCGGCAAGTCGCGACAGACCGTAGTTCTCCGCGGCCGCGATGAAGCCCAGGAATTCATCGTTCGCCGTCGACCAGCACGCCACGCCGTTGCCGTACGGACAGGCAGCCGCGATCAGCTGCTGCGGTTCGCTGATGGAGATGCTCGCCACGTAGCCGCGAAAATGCGCGCGTTGCTCCTGCGGCGAGGGCAGCAGGCGCAGGCCGGCACCGGGACGGTAGACCGCGACGATGCCGGGCGCATCCGCCGGTTCGCCTTCGTACTGCAGACCGATCGCCGTCGTGCCGTTCGCCGTCATCGCCAGATGACGAATGCTGAGCAGATGATCCGGCAGCCGCAGCTGCTCGCGACAGGCACCGCTGTCCGCATCGATCACGCACAGCGACGGATCCATCGTCGCGATGTTGAGCTTGCGACGGAACGTGCGCGGGTGAGTCATGATGCCGCCGTTGGCGACCAGCAGCGAACCGTCGGGCAGCCACGCGACTTCGTGCGGATCGATGCCCTGCGTATCGATCTCCGCGACGATGCTGAAGTCGGAGGATCGGCGCACCGCCACCACGCCGCGTGCATTCTCATAGTCGTGTTCGGGCGTATAGACGAGCGCGCCGTCGCGCGAGAACACGCCGTGTCCCGCGAGATGCCGTCCCGCCGGCGTCTCGAACAGCTGGCGCACCTGCATCGTGTCGCGACGCAGTTCGAACGCCGCCGTGCCCGGTCGCCGTGCGAAGAACAGCACGCGCTGCGGATCGCGCGGATCGATGGCGCAGCCATGCGCGCGCATCGGAATGCGGGCGCCGAACACTTCGCCCGATTCCAGCGTCACGCCGCCGACGTACTGATCGCCGCGCGCATCCTCGAACGCCGACAGCAGCGTTCCCTGCAACTGCGAGCGGAACCGATAGCCGAGGCCCACGGCCGCCGTGCCGAGTGCCACGGCGGAGCCAATCAGGAAATTTCGTCTGCTCGTGGTCATGTGTTGATCGGAGTAACCGTGACCGGAAGGGAATCCCGCGGGACAAAGAACGCATAAAAAAATAGAGAGAAGAATGGCCGCAAAAAGGCGCAAAAAGCGCAAAGTTCAGAGACAGATCTCGAGGCTCTTCTTTCCGATCTGCGCCTTTTGCGCTTTTTGCGGCTATTTTCTTTCTATGTGTTCTTTGCGTTCTTTGCGGTTACTCCTCGTCTCCTCACAGAGAATTAACGAAAGCCAGCAGCGCCTCGCGGTCGGCCTTCGACATGCCGAGGAACGCCTGCTTCGATTTTGCGCCCTCGCCGTCATGCCACAGGATCGCTTCGCTGACGTTGCGGGCGCGGCCGTCGTGCAGCAGCAGGGTGTGGCCGTTGACGATCTGCTGCAGGCCGATGCCCCACAGCGGCGCCGTGCGCCATTCGCTGCCGCTCGCTTCGAAATCGGCGCGGCCGTCGGCGAGGCCCGGGCCCATGTCGTGCAGCAGCAGGTCGGTGAATGGATGGATCGTCTGCCTGCTCAGCCAGGGTTTGTCGTTCGATTCCGGCGTGGTGAACGTGGCGCGATGACAGGATTCGCAGCCGGCTTCGAGGAACAGCCGCGCACCGCGCTTTACTTGCGGCGAATCGAGACTGCGGCGCGCCGGCACGCCCAGCATCTGCTGATAGTCGACGATGTGAGCAAAGATCTCGTCGCTGATTTCCGGCTCGCCGCCGGTCGGCGCTGCAAGGCATTCCTTCTGCACCGGCGTGCAGTTCTGCTCGGGACGCAGCGAGGAGCTCATGCCGATCTCGGACGAGAAGGCGCCGGCGGTCTGGTGGGCGACGTCGGGCTGATTCGATTTCCAGCCGAGTCGTCCGATCACGGCGCGTGACAGCAGGTGATTCCAGACGTGATTCGGCCGACCCGAAATGCCGTCGCCATCCGCATCGTCGGGATCGGCGCGTTCGAGGATCTGGCTGTCGGGAATGGCTTCTAGCAGGCCCATGCCGAACACCGGCGGAGCGACGCGCGGCGAGAACTGGTTGTCGTGCGCCAGTTCGCCATAGGCGAGATCGGCGAATTCGTATTCCGGCGCGAGCAGCGTGTAGGGCTCGCCATCGGAAAAAGTGCCGTGGATTTCCTTGTGCCTGATGCGCACCGTGCCTTCCGCGGGCACACCGCCGATGGCGAACGGATTGAGATTGCCGCCATAACGCGGATCGGCGCCGGGCTCGTTGTTGTCGCCCGGCACCGGCGTGGCGAACTGGATGACCAGCGAGATCGGCCGTTCGTCGGGGCGTTCCGGCGGGCGTCCGCGGCCATCGTTGTTGTGGCACGCATCGCAGCTGCGCGCATTGAACAGCGGGCCGAGGCCGTCGCGCGCGCCTGCGGTCGCCGGTGCGACCACCCAGGGACTGTTGAAGAAAGCGTTGCCGATGAAGAACTGGCCGCGACGCTGCACATCCAGATTCGCGGCGGGCTGCGCGAATGCACGATGCGTGGCATTGCTCACCGTCGTCGCGCCGCCGGAGTTCGGATCCAGCAGCGCCTGCGTGTCCGGACCGCCGCGCGTGCACGCGGCGAGTGCGAGCATCAGCAGATATAGCGCGGGCGTGCCCGCATTCGATCGCATCAATCGCCCAGCCCTTCGAGATCGGACATGAAGATCTGCAGCGACTGGGCCGCCCGGCCGATGGACAGCGCTTCCGCGCGCAACGCGTCGATCGCGGCCTGCGTGCGGGCACGGCCTTCGGCGTTGTCCGGCTGGATCTCGCGATCGAAGGGATCGCGGAGGGCGGCCAGCGATTCGCGCGTGCGCGCCAGGCGTTCGTCCATTTCCTCGGCGACGCGCGGATCGGCCTGCTTCACCAGATCGGCCAGGCTCGGGCCGCTGACGACGTCGCCGTTGAGGCGCTGATAGCGGCCGAGGTAGACGTGTTCGATGCCCGCGCCATTGGCACGCAGATCGCTGCCCGTCGTATCGCTGAAGCAGGATTGCTCTTCTTCCTGATCGCCGGACAGCAGCGGCACGTTCATGCGCTCGCCCGCCATTTCCACTTCCGCGAGCGCCGCCATGCCCGTGAGCATGCGCTTGAGTCCCGTGTACACGTCGCCGCTGGTGAGGGTGGCGCGGTAGTTGGGCGCATTCGCCGGCGCATCCGGGCTCCAGGCCGCGACGAGTTTTTCCAGATCGCTGACCAGCAGGGTGGTGGCGGCTTTCAGGTAGCGGCCGCGCCGGGCCGGCACGTCGTCAGCGGCGCTCGATACGAAATCCGTGTGCGGGCGCTGTCCGGCCGAATCCGCGGGCTCGTTGCGGTCCTGGCCCCACAGCAGGAATTCGATCGCATGCCAGCCGCTCGCGATGTTCTTTTCGCCACCGGCCTCGTTCTGGGCCGCGATGAGTTCCGGCGTGATGTCCGGAAATGCTTTCGCATCGCCGATGATGTCGAGACCGGGGGCGGCGTTGTAGGAATCGATCTGCACGGCGTCGATGTGATTTTCATCCAGCGGCCAGCCGTTCATCTGCGGCTCGGGTCCGCCTTCGGCATCGACCGGTCCACCATAGAAGCGGAACGCCTCGGAATAGCTGTAGGGCACACGCGCTTCGCGCCAGCGCTGACGTGCTGCTTCGAGCGTCTCGGCGCTCGGCTGTGCCAGCAGCTGATCGACCGCCTGATCGAGTGCGCGGGTCGCGAGCAGGGTGTCTTCGTATGTTGCGTGGACGAGGGCGCCATAGGCGGCAACGACGGGCCGGCGCGGATCGTCCGGAGGCGTACGGCTGCAGCCGGCGAAACACATATAAATGAGCGCCAGCATCGCTGCCGCCGCGACTCGCGTGGATGGAAACATGTCACTCCGGACGGATTGAGTCTGTTGTATCCCGCCCTGTCAGGAGGCAGCGGCGGTGGGACGAGGCCGCGGCGTCCCGGTGCCGCGGCGGGACGATTCTATTCTTAATCGAGAATCAGTCGCAATTACAGCGGCAGTGCTTGCGGGAATGGCTCAATGGCGCGCGAAGGGCACGACCGTCGCGGAGCGGCTGGAAGGAGCGTCTGCGGCGTCGTCGACCAGGCGCAGCGTCTGGCGACGATGCAGGATCTCGCGCAGGTCCGAACCGGCGACGCCGAGTTGTTCGGCTGCCTTGTCGATCGGCAATCCCTCGCAGACGATGAGGCTCACCGCGGACCAGTAGATCGCCGCCTCCACCCGAGTGTGTCTTTCCATGCCGGGGACACCTGCGTCGCCATGACGGCGCTCATGGTGCGGCGGCCCGGCGTGCCGTGGGCAGCCACAGAAATACCTAGCGGACTACGTTGATCGAGAGTCGCTCATCGGTAAGCCGCGACTGGCGGTCGCTCTCCACGAGCCGCTTGCTCACGAACTGCCAGTTGGCGAGATTCTCGATCACCGCGCCGACGAACCGCGCGCGTCGCCTCAAACCGTGCGTTGCGTCGAAAATTTCCCCCGCAAATCCCGCTCAATCGGTGCGAGCAGGCGCAAGAGCGTCTATATTCGGGCCGTCGTTGACCTGTCCGTTGAAAGACAGGCAACGGCTTGCATCGTGTCGGGGGCGCTCGAGGGAAGACGATGACTTTGGCCAGAACAACCTGGATCGCGATAGTCGTGGCGATGTCGGCGGCATCGATCGCGCCGTCCGCACTGCCGCAGGCGAACGATCCTCCGGCCTCATCCTTCGCCACGCTCAAGTTCGAAGGCGCATGCGACGCATCCAACAATCGTCTATGGCTGTCGAACACTCACACCTTCAAGACCATCAGCGTCAAGGTTCGCTGGCGCGCCGCCGGGGGCAAGGACCTCGTCGAGGATTTTTTTCCGGGGCCCAATTCCATTCGTGAGATCGGCTGCGCCGCCGACGCAGAAATTCTCGAAGCGAACTTCGCCGACTTCTGATCGCATCGTTCCGCCGTGCGGCCCGGCGGCGAGACGCCTCGTTGAGACCTCAATGAGCGCGACTTCCTGTATACGCACGATCCAATATTTGGACTGATCGTCCACAGTGACATACTCCGGCCATCGCGGTGGCCTGGCGCCCGCGTGTCGGCGCAGGGAGCGCAACGAGCAGACCAGCGTCGATCGTCTCCATTCAAGCAAAGACAAGAAGGAGTACGCGAATGCATCTGGGGGTCATTTCGTCGCCGCGGCGTACGCGCACGCTGGCACTGGCAGTCGCATCCACGCTCGCCCTGGCTCAGACCGCCGCTGCGCAAGAAGCCAGAAAAAGCGAACTCATCGATACCGTCATCGTGACGGCGCAGAAAAAGGAAGAGAACCTGATCGACGTGCCGATCGCCGTGTCGGCCTTCAACGAGGCGGCGATGACGCGCCGGCAGATCGATCAGGCCACCGACCTGCAGCTCAACATTCCCAACATTTCCTACAGCAAGACCAACTTCACCAGTTCCAATTTCCAGATCCGCGGCATCGGCGTGACGTCTGTCGGGTCGAGTTCCGATTCCGGCGTGGAAACGCATTTCAATTCGGTGCCGCTGAAGAGTCCGCGCATTTTCGAAACCGAGTACTTCGACATCGAGCGTGTCGAAGTCCTGCGCGGCCCGCAGGGCACCCTGTACGGGCGCAACGCCACCGGCGGTGCGGTGAACGTGCTGCCGAAGAAACCGCAAGTGGGCGAGTTCGGCGGCAATGTGGAAATCGAGGCCGGCAACTACAGCGAGCTGAAAGGCAAGGGCGCGATCAACCTGCCGCTCGGCGACAAGGCCGCGCTGCGTGTCGCGGGCATCGCGTATCAACGCGACGGCTATGCGAAGAATCTGTACACCGGCAACGACATCGACGGGCGCGACCAGTGGGCGGCGCGTGCGGCGCTGCGCCTTACGCCCAGCGATGCCACCGACATCACGCTGACGGTCAATCACTACGACGAAGACTCCTCGCGTTCGCGCGTGACGAAGGGTCTGTGTCATCGCGATCCCGCCGGCGCTTACGGCTGTCTGCCCGACCGCCTCGGCTTCGACACCGGCAACATGCGCGGCACGCTGGCCGGCAATCTCGCCGAGTTCGGCCCGCTGCTGCTGGATCTCGCCTCGCTGCCCGGCGAAGCCCCGGTGCTCGATGGTCTCTTCCTCGGCATCGCGCCGATTCCGCCCGCGCTGGTACAGCTCGGCACGGACGTGAACCTGGGTGCGCCGTCATCCACCAGCCTGCGCGAGGGTTATGCCGAGTTCGATCCGACTTACCGGGCGGACGAAACCATCGCCACTCTCGAGTTCGTGCATGACTTTGGTTCGGTGACGTTCACCTCGCTGACGGGCTACCAGGAAACGACGTTCGTCGGCCGCACCGACTACAACTGGAGCATGGCGGGCATGCCCTACAACGGGCCGGCGCTCGACTATCTCACTGCGCTCATGGGCGGCGTGCCGATCAGCCAGATCGATCCGTCGCTGCTGGGCTCGCTCAGCGGCAACATTCTCAATGTCGGCGATCGTTCGCGGAACTATGACCAGTCGGATCAGGACGGCCATCAGTGGTCGCAGGAATTCCGGCTGTCGTCGAGTTTCGACGGGCCGCTGAACTTCCAGGTCGGGCTGTTCTATTTCGACACCGATGTGGACGAGAACTACACGGTCGTCACCAGCGAACTCGACTACTGGGCGCTGGTATCGAGCGCCTATTCGCCGTACGTCGATTCGGCGCCGCCGTACTACATCAACGCCACGCCGTCGGCGGCACTGAAATCCACCGCGGCGTTCGGCGAGCTGTACTGGGACATGACGGACTCGTTCAAATGGACGCTCGGCCTGCGCTACACGCGCGACGAAAAGAGCATCGAGGATCGCCAGATGCTGTTCGCCGTGCCGGTGCTCACGCCGCCGACCGCGACGCAGTTCGACGATTTCCGCGTCGACGAGACGACCTTCAACGAGTTCACCGGGCGCTTCGGCTTCGACTGGAAGCCGGGCTGGTTCGACGATTCGACGCTGTACGCGTTCTATTCGCGCGGCTACAAGGCGGGCGGCTTCAATCCGCCGGCGCAGGACAACGTGGCGCTCGCGAGCGTGCCGCCCGTCTACGATCCCGAGTTCGTGAATGCGTTCGAGATCGGTTCCAAGAACGTGATGGCCGGCGGCCGCGTGCAGGCGAATCTCACCGCGTTCTTCTACGACTACACCGATCTGCAGGTGTCGAAGATCGTGGCGCGCACGTCGGTGAACGAGAACGTCGACGCGCAGATCTACGGTGTCGAAGGCGAGTTCGTGTTCACGCCGGTCGACAATTTCGTGATCGACGCCAACGTGGCCTATCTCAAGACCGAGATCCAGGACTTCAGCAGCATCGATCCGCGCGACGTCAGCAATGGCGATCCCAACTGGACGACGGTCAAGAACATCCAGGACGGTTCGAACTGCGCCGTGCCGACGGCGGTGATTCCGACAGCCATCGGTGCCGGCGTCATGCTGCCCACGGCGCTTGGCGGACCGTTCGGCCTGTGCGGTCCCTTGAGCGAGTTCTTCGGTGCAGTGGATGGCATCGCCGCCAACCTCGACGGCAACGAACTGGCGCTGTCGCCGGAGCTGTCGTTCAAGATCGGCATGCAGTACACGTTCCACTTCGGCAACGGCATGCGCCTGACGCCGCGGGTCGACTACTACTGGCGCGACGACTTCTACGGCCGCATCTACAACAAGCCGATCGACCGGATCGAGTCGTGGGATCTGCTGAATGCCCAGATCGATCTCACGTCGGCGAATGACACCTGGTACGTGCGTGCCTTCATCAACAACATCATGGATGACGACAACATCACGGGCATGTACGTGACCGATGCGTCGTCGGGCCTGTTCACCAACGTGTTTGCGCTGGAGCCGCAGACGTACGGCGTGGCGCTGGGCTTCCGGTTCTGAGAGGCGGAGGATCTTTCTTCCTGTGGGGCCGGCTTTCCCGCGGGATTCCCTTCGGTCACAGCCGGCTCTTGTTGTAGGTCAGGCTTCAGCCTGACCTCCGAGGCCGGCTGTGACCGAAGGGAATCCCGCGGGAAAGCCGGCCCCACAGCGGAAGGTCAGAACCCCCGCAGGATCGCGAACTCCTCCAGCGGCGCCCGATCCGTCCGCAGCGTGTTGATGGGCGCCGCTTCGTCGCGATGGCCGAGCGCCATGCCGCAGAAGAGCATGTGTTCCGACGGAATGGGCAGGAACTCGCCGAGCGTTTTGTACCAGACGGCCCACGCCTCCTGCGGGCAGGTGTGCAGGCCGCGTTCGCGCGCGAGCAGCATGAGGTTCTGCATGAACATGCCGACGTCGGCCCACTGATCCTGTCCCATGCGTCGGTCGAGGGTGAAGAACAACGCCACCGGCGCGCCGAAGAATTCATAGTTGCGGGCGAACTGCTGCAGCCGGCCGGCCTTGTTGTCGCGCGCGATGCCGATGGTCGCGTACAGATCCTCGCCGCACTTGAAGCGCCGCGAGCGATACGGCTCGTGCAGGTCCGGAGGATAGATGGGGTACTCGCTGCCTTCGCCAGCCGGCTGCGCGGGCAGCTTGCTGCGGATCAGCGCCTTGAACTGCGCCAGCGGTTCGCCCGCCAGTACGTGGACCAGCCAGGGTTGCAGGTTGCCGCCCGACGGCGCGCGCTTCGCTGCTTCCAGAATTTCCACGACCGTCTGTTTCGGTACCGGCGTATCGAGGAAGGCGCGACAGCTCATGCGGGTGTCGATGGCGGCGGAAACGTTCATGCGCGTGCCTGCACGGGCCTGGATGACGGGCGGGATCATAGGCGATCGCGGCGCCGTGGATTCGTCCGCCTGTTGCCTGTCCGTGCAACCACAGGAAGGAGGCTCGCGATCACTTCGTGACCGCGAGCCGCGAACCGTCCTCCTGCGAGAGAGTGTGCCGCGTGTACGAAGAATCGGTGAAGGAGTGCGAGGGGCCGGGTTTAAAAAGAAGCGTGCGTAACATTCGTGGTGTTACGCACGCCCTGCATCCGAGATGGCTCAGGGGGATAGTCAACCACCGTCGTAAGCATGTTTAAAACGTTACCGGAGAAACTGGTCCGCAGACATCGGGCCTGCCGACCTCTGCGAACCCACTCACAACCACCCGAAGGTGTCGAGCATGAGTAATGCACGAGGTGTGCCAGTCTCGCCGCAGGCCGGGATCGGCCTGATTGCTGCGTTTTACGCCGCCATCCGTGCGGATACATGCACTCGCGGTGTGCAGGTCGGTGCAGTGCCGCGCCATCGATGCGCAGAATTGATCGGATGATGAATATCTGCTCTTCCTGTGGGGCCGGCTTCAGCCGGCCTCTGACTGTAGGTCAGGCTTCAGCCTGACATCCGAGGCCGGCTGAAGCCGGCCCCACAGGAAGAGGGCTATTCCCTGCGATTCTCCAGCGCCTCGATGGTCTTCGGCCAGTCGTCCTTCAGCAGGCGCGACAGCGAGCGGTCGGCGAGCACTTCCAGTCCGCCGCGCTGGTAGTCGGCGAGGTTCGCCGCACCCTGCACGATGTGCAATGACGCACGCCGCTTCGTGCCCGCCTCGGTCAGCGTCAGTCTGCCGTCGGGGAACTCGAATTCCAACAACGCCAGCCGACCCTTGCCTCGATGGCCGGCCGCATACCAGTGCAGCCGGCCCGCGATCATCAGATGAATCACGAACCAGACATCGCCTTCGAAACCGATGGCGATGCGCTTGCCGAGCCGCCGCAACGCCACGACCTTGCGCCCCTCGCAACTCTGCGGCGTCGGCTCGACCGTCCGCAGCAGAAACGGATTCTTCACCACCACCCGCTGCAGCGGCTGACCGACGATACGGGCCTGCAGCGCTTCGATGTAGACGGTGATGTCGGGCAGTTCGGGCATTGGGAGCGGAAAAGAGCAATGGCCGCAAGAAGGCACATAAGGATCACAAGAAAGAAAACAGCAGATCTGAATTCCTCATTTGAGTTCTTTGCGCCTTTTTGCGGCCATTCCTCCCGACTCAGAGCTCCCGCAGCCCCGTCGTGATCGGCAGTTTCGCCGCGCGCAGGCTGGGCAGCAGTCCGCCGACGAGGCCGAGCAGCAGCGCATAGATGAGAGCCTGCACGAGCAGCGCCGGGGTGACGGTGAAGGCGAAGGTGATCTGGCTGAAGGTGGCGAAGTTCATGGTCGACGCCTGCATGCCGTTGAACGCGAAATACGCGATCAGCATGCCGGCGACGCCGCCGATCAGGCCAAGCAGCAGCGCTTCCACCAGCACCGACACGACGACGGGGAGCGAACCGAAACCCAGTGCGCGCAAGGTCGCGATTTCCCGCGTCCGTGCCGCGACGGCCGAGTACATCGTATTCAGCGCGGCGAAGACGGCGCCGAGGCCCATCAGCACGGCGATCGCAGTGCCGAGGCTGCGCACCAGCATCGTGAGCGTGCGCGACTGTTCTTCGTAGAACTGCTTTTCCGAAAACACTTTCACGTTCAGGCGCGGATCGGCGGTGAGCGCGTCCTTGAATTTCTGCATCTCGCCGGCGCTGTCCAGTCGCACGCGCATCGACTGATACGACGAACCGCGGTTGTACGCGCTCTGCAGCACCGATACGTCGGTCCAGATTTCCGATTCGGCGACGCTGCCACGGTCGGCGAAGATGCCGGTGACGAGCCACTCCGTCGTGCCCCAGCGCAGGCGGCTGCCGACCGTCAGTCCCCGGAACTGCTTCACGGCGCCGCGGCCGACGATGACTTCGAACGTGCCCGGCGTGTAATGCCGCCCTTCGACGATGCGGAATTTCTCGCGCAGCTTGCTGGCGTTGGTCGACGCGCCGCGCAAGGGAACGTTGGCCGCCGTGCCGGTGGTGCGCAAGGGCACGTCGACGACCACGTACAGCTCCGGTGAAGCGATGGCGCCATCGGCATCGCGCCTGACGCCAGGCGCATCGCCGATCAGCCGCGTCTGTTCGAGCGAGAGATTGCTGCCCATTTCGTCCGTCGCGCCGCCGCGCAGGACGATGGCGACGTCCGCAGCGCCAGACTGATCGAGCACGGCGCGGAATCCTTCGGCAATCGACAGCACGCCGATGAGCACGGTGACGACGCCGGTGATGCCAACCAGCGCCACGATCGACGAGCCGAGCCGCTCGCGGATGTTGCCGAGGTTCAGCGCCGTGACGGCGGCGATCTGGGATGCAGTGCCGGCCATTACGCTTTCCTCAGTGCATCGACGATCTTCAGTTGCCACGCCTGTGCACAGGGCAGCGCGCCGGCAAGTGCGCCCAGGCCCACGGCCAGCAGCGCGCCGATGACGTAGGTGCTCGGCGGCATGCCCAGCGCGGGGAAGAACTGTTGTATGAGCTCCCCTAGTCCGGCAGCGACCGCAAATGCAAGGGCGATACCGATCGCGGCACCGAGCAGGGTCAGCAGCAACGTTTCCGCCAGCACCATGGCCGTGACCTGGAAACTCGAGAAGCCGAGCGTCTTCATCACCGCCAGTTCATTGGTGCGCTCGCGCACGGACTGTCCCATGGTGTTGGCGATCACCAGCAACATCGTGAAGAAGACAGCAGAGGCGACGGCGGTGACGATCGCGCCGATGTTGCCCATCTGGTTGGCGAAGCCCTGCACGAAGGCTTTTTCCGTCGTGGTCTTGGTCTCGGTCGAGGAGTTGGTGAACAGCGCGTCGATCCTGGCGGCGATCTCGGCGGAGCGGTCGGGATCGGCGATGCGCTCGACGATCCAGCCGATCTGGTCGCGACCGAAGGCGCGCGCTTCGTTCAGATAGTCGTACTGGAAATAGACAGAGGAGTTGTCGCCATTGGCAGCGTGGTAGATGGCGACGACTTTCAGATCCCAGGTGCCGCTGCCATCCGTCTTGGTCCAGATGCTGGAGCGCAGCGGAATCGTGTCGCCGACTTTCCAGCCGAACCGCTCGGCGACTGCACTGCCGACGATCGCGCCGGTGCGATCCGCCTCCCACGCGGCGCGCTCCGCGTCGGTGACCTTGTATTCGGGATATACCTCGAAAAACAGCTTCGGGTCGGCGGTCATGGCGACGATCTGGTTGCGGTCGTCCTGATAGACGCCGCCGAACCAGTCGTGCGACATCGCGACCCGCACGCCGTCGATGCTGCGCACGCGATTCAGATAGCTCTGCGGCAGCGACTGGATCAGCGACACCTTGTGGATGGTGACGAGCCGGTCGACCCCGGCGAGATCCGCGCCGCCCGTCAGTGCCGCGCGCATGGTCTGCAGGATGCCGAACAGCAGGAACGCCACGACGATGGACGCGAGCGTGAGCCACGTGCGCAGGCGCTTGCGTTGCAGGTTGGACCAGAGCAGGGGGAGATACTTGAACATTCCTGATTCACCTGCTGCCAGTGCGGAGAAGACGCGGAATGGCCGCAAAAGGCGCAAAAGGCGCAAAAGAGAAACCCGGATCAGAGAATGGACGTGCGCGCTGACTCTTCATTCCGGCCTCTCTTTTTTGCGCTTTTTGCGCCTTTTGCGGCCATTCTCTTAGGCCGCCGCGCGAATCAACTGCCCCTTCTCCAGATGCAGCGTCCGCTTCGCGCACGCCGCGGCATGTGGATCGTGCGTGACCATGATGATGGTCTTGCCGTGCCGTTCGTTCAGCGCCCTGAGCAGGTCGAGGATTTCGTCGCCGGACTTGCGATCGAGATCGCCGGTCGGCTCGTCGCACAGCAGCAGCGTCGGATCGGAGACGATGGCGCGGGCGATGCCGACGCGCTGTTCCTGACCGCCGGACAGTTCGCGCGGCTTGTGCCGGGCGCGTTCGCTCAGGCCCACCAGACCCAGCGCGGCATTGGCGCGCTTGCGCCGTTCCGTCGCGGACAGCTTGGTGAGCAGCAGCGGCAGTTCGACATTGCGTTCCGCCGTCAGCACCGGCAGCAGGTTGTACATCTGGAAGACGAAGCCGACGTGATCGGCGCGCCAGCGGCCGAGCGCCGCGTCGCTCATCGTGTCGGTGCGCTGTCCGGCGATGTCGATGGTGCCGCCACTCGGGCGGTCGAGCCCGCCGATCAGATTGAGCAGCGTGGATTTGCCGGAGCCGGATGGCCCCATGAGGGCGAGGAAATCGCCCCTGGGAATGTCGAGGTCGAGGGCGTGCAGCACATGCACGGTTTCGCTGCCGCGCCTGTAGTCCTTGGCCAGGCTGCGGATCTTCACGAGTGTCTCGTCAGTCACGTCGGCTCCCTCGGTCAACGTTGCCAGTGCGTGCCATTGTTGCGGTCATCGATGACAGCTCCTGTCATCGATGCGGCACATCAGCCGGATTTCTGCTTGATGCTGCCGCCGTCCTTCAGACCCTCGACGGGCGTCGCCACGACGGTGTCGCCGGCATTGATGCCCGACAGCACTTCGATCTGGCCGTCGCGTTCGCCGCCGGTGCGTACGGCCACCCGTTCGACTTCATCGCCCTGGACTCGCCAGACGTAGCTGGTATCGCCTTCGCGAATCACCGCCGTGGCGGGCAGGCGCACGGAAGGACGTGTCGCGACGCTCTGCTCGACGCCGCGGTTCTCCAGGAAGCTCACCTTCACGCCCATGTCGGGCAGGATGCGCGGATCGAGCGCATCGAAGCCGATGCGCACGCGCACGGTGGCCTTCTGGCGATCCGCCGTCGGCACGATGTTGATGACGTGACTCGGGATGGTCCAGTCGGGATAGGCATCGAGCACCGCTTCGGTCTTCTGCTCGTCCTGCACGCGATTGATGAAGGCCTCGTTCACGTCGACTTCGATCTCGCGCGAGGACATGTCGACGATGGTGGCGATGCCCGTACGCGTGAAGCCGCCGCCGGCGGAAATGGGCGACACCATTTCGCCGGGCTGCGCGTCCTTGGAGACGACCACGCCGTCGAAGGGCGCGCGGACCAGCAGATCCTCCAGATCCTGCGCCCGCACGCGCAGCGTGCCTTCGGCGACTTCGACGTCGCTGCGCAGCGATTCGAGGCGCGCGCGCGTCGCGGCCACTTCCGACTGCGAGGCGTCGAGCTGCGATTCGCTGACCAGCTTGTCGGCGCGCAACTGTTCGTTGCGGCGCAGGGTCCGTTCGGCTTCCGCGAGTCGTACCTTGACCTCTTCGAGCTTGATGCGCGCGGACTCGAGCTGGCGTTGCGACAGCGCATAAGTCTGCTTGGCAGTGCTGTCGTCGAGGCGCGCAATGAGCTGACCTTCCTTGACGTTCATGCCTTCCTCGATCATCACTTCGGCGACCTTGCCGGTGACTTTCGACGACACGGTGGCCTGCCGGCGCGCGACGACATAGCCCGATGCATTCAGCACCGCGGAACCGCCGCCGCTCGCGCCCGCTGCCGCAACGGCCGTTGCCGTTTCAACTTCGACTGCCGGATTGCGCAGCAGCGCCCAGGCCGCGGCAGCAATGGCGATGGCCAGCACGATGATGAGGAACCCCTTGTAGGGCTTGCCCGAGTCCGACGAGGGTTCGGGGCCGCGTTCGATGCGCAGACTGTCCAGCGCGTTCTGGTCGAGTGACATGTGCGTTGTACTTTTTTCGAAGAAGCCGGAGGGCGCATCGGGAGAACGATGCGGCGGGATTCTAAAGGCTAAACTCCGGCGGCGTTAAGGCGGCACCGGCGAAATGCGCCAGATCGCCGGTCGAGGTCTGCAGGTCAGGTCTGTAAGTCTGGCCTGTAGGTCAGGCTTCAGCCTGACTCCTCAGAAAGGCCGGCTGAAGCCGGCCCCACAGCTACGGCAGTTGCACCGCTCCCTGCTTCGCAAAGGCATCGAGATACCCGCGGATCGCGCCGATTTCCTCGTCGGTGAAATGTGCGAAGCGGGCCCGGGCGACTTCCGACATCAGTCCCAGGTCGCGATCGCCCAGGCCCTTGCCGTGACGCATCAGCCGGGTGAAATCATTGTCCGAATAGGCTGCGACGATCGCGAGGTTCGGTGTTTTCAGGTAGTCCCAGCCTTCCAGTCGCGCGCCATGGCATTCGGTGCAGGACGTCATCACGAGATAGCGGCCCTGCGAGAGCGGATCGGCCGCGTTCGGCGCCGGCACGTACGGCAGATCGGCGATCCGCTGCGCCTGCGGCGTGAACTGGCCGGTGACGATGCCGACGCGACCGAGCGGACGAACGTCCGTGAGGCGCTCGATGCCGTCGGTTTCGGGGAAGCTGCGAACGTAGGCCACGATGGCGGCGAGATCGTCGTCGGTCAGGTGCCTGAACATCGTGGAGGGCATGATCCAGGCGCTGGTGCCGTCGTGCTTGATGCCGTGGCGGATCAGACGTTCGAGTTCGGCATCGGTGTAGTCCTTGACCGCGCTGGTCAGATTGGGCGCCGTGATGTGCACGATGCCGGGCTTGTCGAAGAGATCGGTGCCGGTGAGATCGTGCCCGTGACATTCCGTGCAGCCATACACGGTGGCGAGCCGCTCGCCGCGGCGCACCGAATCGCGGTCACTCGGGGCGTTGAATGAACCGGGCGGAATGTCGTAGGTGCGCGCGACGACGCGTTGCGATGCAACGAACAGCCACGCCGCAGCACACAGCAGCAATGCGGCGGCCGAGGCCACGGTGACACCGAGCCACTTGAGGAATCGTTTCATGGAAGCACCAGCGAAGGACGTCGGTGCAAGTCTCTGCGGAAACCCGCCACGAACCATCGATCTGAGGAGCCATGGCGAAGAGCCACGACTGCCCGGACGCTGGTGAATCGACGGTCAGGTTGGCGCGGTCGCCGACAGCAGTGCGTCGCTCAGCGGCAATGTCGGCAGCGTGAAACAGATCAGCGCGCCCTGATCAGGTTTCGCATCGGCCCAGACCCGTCCGCCATGACGCTCGATGATGCGCTGGACCGTCGCCAGTCCGATGCCGGAGCCTTCGAACTCGTTGGTGCCATGCAGCCGCTGAAACGGCTTGAACAGTTTCTGTTCATACGCCATGTCGAAACCGGCGCCGTTGTCGCGTACGAAAAACGTCGCCATGTGGCCGGCAGTCTGCTGGCCGATTTCGATGCGCGCGTCGGCCGTTTTCGCGGTGAACTTCCAGGCATTGCCGATCAGATTCGCGAGCAGGTCGCCGATCAGCCGGCGATCGCCATGGGCAGTCATGCCCGGCTGGATGGCGATGTGGACGTTGCGCTGCGGATCGGCGTGATGCAGATCGGCCACGACATCGGCGGCCAGCGCGCTGACATCGAGAATCTCGCGATGCAGGGTGTGCCGCGAGATGCGCGACAGCGCCAGCAGCGCCTCGATCAGTTCCGACATCTTTTTCACGCTGGCCTGGATGCGTGTCAGGCGCTCGCGCTGCTGATCGTTCACCGAACTGCCGAGCGATATTTCCAGCATGCCGGCCTGTCCGGCGATGGTCGACAGCGGCGAACGCAGATCATGCGAGACGGACGCCGTGAAGGCTTCCAGTTCGCGGTTGGCGCGTGCCAGCATTTCGTTCGCTTCGCGCAGCTGCTTCTGGCCCGGCGACTGGACGATGCCCGGCCAGGCGCGCCAGAGCATCGCGGCGGTCGGCAGCGATGCGGCGGCCGTGGCGAGTTTCAGCAGTCCTTCGAGCCAGTACTGCGCATGCCAGACGTTCCACACATCCATCGCATGCGTCAGGCCGCACAGCGCGATGAAGATGCTGAACCACAGGAACAGGGCATTGAACGGCAGATCGCGCCGGCGTCGCGCGATGCGCAGCAGGACGAAGGGAATCGCGAGATAGGCGGCCGCGATCAGCAGGTCGGGCACGACATTCAGCCACAGGACTTCCGGCGTCCACAGGTAGCAGTGCCCGTGCGGCATGAAATGGCGGGTACTGAAAAAGGGAACGTCGGGTTCCATCGCTCTGGCTCCTGTCGATTCGCGGTCGCTGCCTTGCGCGATGAACCATTCTCCCGGGCTCGATTGCAGGGGCAATCAGACCGGGGCGGAATCTGGCGGCGGCGTTGCCCGTGTCGTCTCAGCTCAGGCTGAGTTTTCGGCAGATAAAGTAACCGCAGCCGCGACGTATCGGAAGACGGCGACGGCTATTGCAGCGCCTGATACACCAGATTGCGCATGATCGAGCGATAGTAGGTGCGGCGCTCGATGTTGAGTTCCTGCAGCATCATGATGGCGATGAGCTGCTCCTGCGGATCGATCCAGAAGTAGGGGCCGGTGGCGCCGCCCCAGAAGTAGTCGCCGATCGAACCCGGTACCGAGGCGCGACCGCTTTCGATGCGCACACCCACGCCGAGGCCGTAGCCCTGGCCGAGCTGCGGCAACGGCGCCGTCAATCCCAGTTCCTGCACGAAACCGCCATAGCCGACGCCGGGCGGCAGATGGTTGTGGGTCATGAGTTCGACGGACTTTCGCGACAGCAGACGCACGCCATCGAGTTCGCCGCCGTTGAGCAGCATGCGACAGAAGCGTGCGTAGTCGTTCGCGGTCGACAGCAGTCCGCCGCCGCCCGAGAACCATTTCGGCGGCTTCGCGGGGTTGTAGCCGACGACGACCGCCGGACTGCCCGGCGCGCGCTGCGGCTCGGCGAGTCGCGATACCTGTTCGTCGTTCAACAGAAACGCCGTGTCCGGCATCCGCAACGGCTTCGCGATGCGCTGCGTGACGAACTGGTTCAGGTCCATGCCGGAGATCACTTCGACGATGCGGCCGAGCACGTCGGTGGACATGCCGTATTCGAAGGTCGTGCCGGGTTGATAGGCGAGCGGCAGCTTCGCCAGTTTGTCGATCAGTTCGGCATTGGTCTGCTGGTCGTCCATCGTGTTCGCCGCGCGGTTGGCGCGCTGCACGAGCGAGTCGCCGAAGATGCCGTAGGTGAAGCCGGAGGTGTGGCGCATCAGGTCCTGCACCGTCATTTCGCGCTTTGAGGGTTCGAGCACGAGCGTGCGTTCGCCGCCGTCGTTCTTTTCCACGCCGACCTGCAGCTGTTTCAGTTGCGGCAGATATTTCGACACGGGATCGCCGAGCTGCAGCCGGCCTTCTTCCATGAGCATGAGCGCGGCGACCGACGTCACCGGCTTGGTCATCGAAGCGATGCGGAAGATGCCGTTCGCGGGCATCGCCGCGTTCTTTTCCTTGTCGCGCGCGCCGAAGTGCTTCGCATAGGCGACCTGGTCCTTGCGCACGATCAGCACCACGGCGCCAGGGATGACGCCGTCGCGAACGTCGCCTTCAAATTTTTCCGTGAGACGGTCGAGACGTTCCGGCGAAAAACCGGCAGCGGCCGGTGTGGCGGACGAGGCGGTCGTGGCATTCATGATCAACACCGTGGCAAGCAAGGGCACGATCGATTTCATCGTTCATCTCCGGTCATACCAGACCCGTGAGGTAGTAGAGCGCGATCACCGCGAAGACGGCGAGCGTCTTGATGCAGGTGATCGCGAAGATGTCCTTGTAGGACTGCCGGTGCGTCAGGCCGGTGACTGCCAGCAGCGTGATGACGGCGCCGTTGTGCGGCAGCGTGTCCATGCCGCCGCTGGCCATCGCGGCCACGCGATGCAGTACGTCGGGAGGAATGCCTGCGGCCTGCGCAGCGGACATGAACTGTTCCGACATTGCCGCGAGCGCGATGCTCAGTCCGCCCGAGGCCGAGCCCGTGACGCCGGCGAGCGTGGTCACGGTGATCGCCTCGTTCACCAGCGGATCGGGAATCGCCATCAATGCATTCTTGATGACGAGAAAGCCGGGCAAGGCGGCGATGACCGCGCCGAAGCCATATTCGGATGCCGTATTCATCGACGCCAGCAGCGCGCCGCTCACCGCCGTCTTCGTGCCGTCGGCAAGTTTCTGCAGCAGCGGACGGAACGCGAACGCCAGCACCGTGAGGATGCCTGCGACCAGCGCGCCCATCACGGCCCAGATCGCCGTCACCGACGACACCTGCGTCACCAGCGGCTGCGCAAGTCCTGCGAGCTGCGTTTCGAGGACCGGCTCGTGCACGCGCGGAATCCAGCGCGTCAGGAGCAGATTCGCGACGCCCACGACCACGAGCGGCAGGATCGCGATCGCGGGATTGACGACCTGCGTCGCCGGCAGCGGTTCGGGTTCGTTGCTGTGTCCTGCGCCATATCCTTCGCCATTGCGCTGCGCGACGCGACGGCGCCAGTCGAGATACGCCATGCCCGCCGCCAGCACGAGAGCGGCGCCGCACAGTCCCAGCATCGGCGCGGCCCAGGCAGTGGTGCCGAAGAACGTCGTCGGAATGATGTTCTGGATCTGCGGCGTGCCCGGCAGCGCATCCATGGTGAACGTGAACGCGCCGAGCGCGATGGTGCCGGGAATCAGGCGCTTCGGAATGTTGCCGCGCCGGAACATTTCCGCGGCGAAGGGATAGGCCGCGAAGACCACCACGAACAGCGAGACGCCGCCATAAGTCAGTACCGCGCAGATCAGCACGATGGACAGCATGGCGCGCTGTTGGCCGAGCGCGCGGATGACGGCGGCGGAGATCGACTGCGCGAAGCCCGACATCTCGATCAGCTTGCCGAACACCGCGCCGAGCAGGAACACGGGGAAGTAGAGCTTCAGGAATCCAACCATGCGCTCCATGAACAGTCCGGTGAAAACCGGAGCGACGGCCGATGGATCCGTCAGCAGCACGGCCAGCAACGCAGCGAGCGGCGCGAACAGGATCACGCTGTAGCCGCGATAGGCCGCGATCATCAGCAGCGCCAATGCGCCAATCGCGATGACGAAGCTCATCAGGATCCCCCGGAACGCCGATCGAATTAATTCATCAGTTGATGAGTTTCGGCGGAGAGTGCCCCGGCAGGCTGGCAGTTGTCAATTTGGGCGAAGACGGAGGGTTTCGAGCGGAGGCCACGGAGTAAAGATGGGGAAGAG
>OEIU01000476.1_pt1 | contig 37002 bp, 31 predicted proteins | sample 1539221 | NCBI WGS metagenome assembly OEIU01 (sample SAMN03792071, study PRJEB22550) | activated sludge metagenome | feature: wastewater treatment plant; material: activated sludge; isolation source: Wastewater treatment plant of a petroleum refinery complex | place: Argentina: Zarate | collected...
GGCAGCGCCCTCGATGCGCGTGCCCTTGAACTCGATTCCTACGTTTTCCACTCCTGGTCCGCGCAGGCGAAGCTGAACCCGTTCGTCATTTCCGGTGGCCTCGGGTGCCGGGTGTGGGACAACTCCGGTCGCACTTACCTCGACTTTTCCAGCCAGCTCGTGAACGTCAACATCGGTCACCAGCACCCCGCCGTCGTCGCGGCGATCCAGAAGCAGGCCGGCATCCTTGCGACGATTTCGCCGCCCACCGCGAACCTGGAACGCGGCGAGGCCGCCAAGCGCATCGTGGATCGCGCGCCGGACGGATTCAACAAGGTGTTCTTCACGAACGGCGGCGCGGACGCGAACGAGAACGCGATCCGGATGGCCAGGCTGCACACCGGCCGCGACAAGATCCTGTCCACGTACCGCTCGTACCACGGGAACACGGGCGCGGCGATCGTCTCCACCGGGGACTGGCGACGGGTGGCGAACGAGTTCGCCCGCGGTCACGCGCACTTCTTCGGTCCGTACGAGTACCGCAGCGAGTTCTGGTCCGCGAGCCCGGAGCAGGAGTCCGAGCGCGCGCTGCACCACCTGGAGCGCGTCATCCAGAGCGAAGGGCCGTCCGGAATCGCCGCCGTGCTCCTGGAGACGATCCCCGGCACCGCCGGAGTGCTGATGCCGCCGCCGGGCTACCTCGAAGGCGTGCGCGCGCTGTGCGACAAATACGAGCTCGTCATGATTCTCGACGAAGTGATGGCGGGCTTCGGCCGCACCGGCAACTGGTTCGCGTTCGACGCTTATGACGTCGTGCCGGATCTCATCACGTTCGCGAAGGGAGTGAACTCGGGTTACGTGCCTGTCGGCGGCGTGATCATGTCGGACGCCATCGCGCGCGACTTCGACGATGTCGTGTTCCCCGGCGGCCTCACCTACAGCGGGCATCCCCTCGCGATGGCATCGATCGTCGCTGCACTGGATGCGATGGAATCCGAGGGCATCGTAAAGAACGCGGCCCGCGTCGGCCGCGACGTGATCGCACCAGCCCTTCAAAAGCTCAAGGCGGATCATCCGATCGTGGGCGATGTGCGCGGCACCGGCGTGTTCTGGGCCGTGGAGCTCGTCTCCGATCGCGACTCCCGAGCGCCCGTGAGCGCAGCGGTGATGGCCAGGGTGAAGTCGGAGCTCATCGCCCGCAACCTGCTTCCGTTCATTTCGGAGAACCGCATCCACGTCGTGCCGCCGTGCGTGGTCACCGAGACGGAAGTTGCCGAAGCGATGGCGATCTATGGCGAGGTGCTCTCCCTCGACCTCCTCTCCTGACGCTTCCCGACACCAGAAACGACGAAAAGGCACTGACATGACTGAAACACTCACTCACTACATCAATGGCGCATCCCACGCGGGCACGTCCACGCGCACCTCTCCAGTGTTCAACCCGGCGACGGGCGCTGTGGCCAAGAACGTGGCGCTGGCCAGCGTCGCCGATGTCGACACGGCGGTGGCGGCGGCGACCGCGGCCTACCCCGCCTGGCGCGACACGTCGCAGGCGAACCGGCAGGCGGTGCTCTACCGGTACCGCGAACTGTTGAACGCGCGACGGAACGATCTGGCGGACATCCTGACGGCCGAGCACGGCAAGGTCACCTCGGATGCCCGCGGCGAGGTTGCCCGCGGCATCGAGGTCGTCGAGTTCGCGCTCGGCATGCCGAGCCTCGTGAAGGGCGACTTCTCGGAGAACGTGTCGACCGGCGTCGACGTGTACACGCTGCGCCAGCCGCTCGGCGCCGTGGCGATCATCAGCCCGTTCAACTTTCCGGCCATGGTGCCGATGTGGTTCTTCCCCATCGCGATCGCCGCAGGAAACACTGTGGTGCTGAAGCCGTCGGAAAAGGACCCGTCTGCGGCGAACTGGATGGCGGAGCTGTTCATCGAGGCAGGTCTGCCGAAGGGCGTCTTCAACGTCGTGCACGGCGACAAGGAGTCGGTGGATGCGTTGCTGGAGCACCCCGACATCAAGGCCGTGTCGTTCGTCGGCTCCACGCCCATCGCGAAGTACATCTACGAGACGGCGTCCAAGCACGGCAAGCGCGTGCAGGCGCTCGGCGGGGCGAAGAACCACATGCTCGTGCTGCCGGATGCCGACCTGGACCTCACGGCGGATGCCGCGGTCAATGCGGGCTTCGGGTCGGCGGGCGAGCGGTGCATGGCGATCAGCGTGATCGTCGCGGTGGAGCCGGTCGCGGATGACCTGATCGCGAAGATCACGGAGCGGATGAAGGGACTGAAGGTCGGCGACGGCATGCGCAATTGCGACATGGGACCGCTCATCACCGAAGCCCACCGCGACAAGGTTGCCTCCTACATCGATCTGGCCAAGAAAGATGGTGCGACGGTCGTCGTCGACGGTCGCGGCATCGAGGTGGACGGCGGGGCCGACGGCTTCTGGCTCGGCCCGACCCTGCTCGACAACGTCGGAACGGATTCCGACGTATACCAGCACGAAATCTTCGGACCGATCCTGTCCATCATCCGGGTGCCGTCGTACGAGGAGGGGCTCGCGCTCATCAACCGGAGCCCGTACGGCAACGGAACGGCGATCTTCACGAACGATGGTGGAGCGGCGCGCCGCTACCAGCACGAGGTCGAGGCCGGAATGGTGGGCGTGAACGTGCCGATCCCCGTGCCCGTCGCCTACCACTCGTTCGGCGGCTGGAAGGATTCGGCGTTCGGCGACGCGAAAGCGTACGGCCCCGCCGGCGTCGCGTTCTTCACCCGTGAAAAGGTCGTCACCGCGCGCTGGCTCGACCCGAGCCACGGCGGAATCAACCTGGGGTTCCCGCAGAACACCTAGCACGATCCCCGGTCTCGAACGGTCCCACGATTGGATCCCCGTTCGAGCCCACGTTCGCGCCATGTTTTCGCTGTCGTGCCCGCGTGAGGAGGTTCTTGCTCTCGAGCAGGATGGCCACGTGATCCGGGTCGACGGCGGAAGGTGGCGTCAGCCAGAATCTCCCCTCGATATCGCGGCGGAGCTCCCAGTGGTTGTTGTGCAGGAGCAAGTGGTGGAACCGGCACAACAGTATTCCGTTGTCGAGATCCGTTCGACCCTGATCGCGTTTCCACTGCTCGATGTGGTGCGCCTCCGTGAACGCTGGCGGGTGCGGGCATTCCGGCCACATGCATCCGCCGTCGCGCACCGCGAGCGCCTCCCGCTGTCTGCGGCCGAACAGCCGGCGAGCGCGGCCGGCGTCGAACGGAGTTCCGCAGTCGTCGACAGTGACCTCCTGCCATCCTGAGTCGCACAGGTCCGCTTCGGCTGTGCCAACTGACACTGTCGTACCTGTCGACTCGATGACTCCAAACCCTTGTGCTGCCATGCCGCGGCGGTCCGCACCCGCAGTCTCGACAGCTTTGACTGGAACAATCACTTTAACGAGGGTGTGGTCGCCGGACGACATCGACTGCGGGTTGACACCGCCACCGGCCTTCACGAGAGCGACCAGACCGTCGAGGGTGATCCTCTCGGTCGTCCGCGGGTCGTCGACTATGGCCTGCGCTCGCGCGATGTCCTCGGGCCGGGTGAATCGGGGTCCTCCTCGGCGGGGACTCGTCAATGGGTCGAGGGCGCCGAGGAGTACCGCGGCAGATTCCGGGTCAGCCTGCCCGGCGTACCCGTACATGCCATTGGCTTTGCGGAACAGGCGGAATCCGCCCTGCAGGTACTGCTCCTGCTGACGCGCGGCGATCCCTTCGATGTCGTTCAAATCACGTTCGGCTCTCGCGTGCTGGAAAAGCGCATCCGCGGGAAGCTCGCCGCAACGGGCCAGGAGCTCTGTTGCCAGCTCGCGCAGTCTTTCCGCGGTGACCTCGCCGTCCGGTGTGCCGAGTCCGCGCCGAAGCGCGTCCGCGCACTCGATGCTGAGCGTTCCCGTCGTCACTGCCTGGCAAATCGGCTCGTCCCAGGGCGTCTCCACAGGCACTTCGCCGATCTGGGTGACACCGTTGTCGAGGAGCTCACGCGTGGCCTCGGCGTTCCCGATGGCATTGCCCAGGGAGACCAGCTGGCCCGCCTCCCGCGCGGTGACCTTGGTGACCTGCTGAAGAAGCTTTTGCGGGGATGCAAACCCATTGCGGGCGGCAAGCCCCGTGTGACCGAACTCGCGGCGAGAGCGCCGAGCCACCTGAGCGGCGTGCTGGGCTTTTACGAGACCGAAGGCGCGTTCGTGGGCGGCGATGGCGGCACCGAGCTCGAGAATCCGGTCATCGGTGAGCGCATCGTAGTCATGAGTGCTCGCACCGAAGGCCGAGACCGCCGAGGCGGTATCGACGATCATAAATGCGAATATTGACATGCCTATATTCTCTCAAACTAGAACATCCGTTTTCTACTGTTTTCCCACATTGGTGGATAACTTCTTATCCACAGGGCTGTCGCGGAGAGGACGCACTTTGCAGCTACCTGCACCCGAGCTTCCTGTGCCCCAGCCTGCGAACGAAGCCCCGCCGACGGCGCTACAGTGGAATCCTGACCCCCTCACCGGATGTGGTGTGGTGTGCGTGCCCGTGATCTGGGCTGCGTGGTTTACTTCGCCGGATGCTCGCTTCGGCCTCCTTGACGACACTCGACCACATCCGGAGATTTCGTGCCCCGTCCGCTTCTCACATTTTCCGTGCTCGCCAGCGCCGCACTGCTACTGGCAGGATGCGCCACCGCCTCGGGCACGCCAGTTCCGTCTTCCACGAACACCGTACCGATCGACAACTGCGGCGTCGAGGTGCCGGTGACGGCACCGCCCCAGCGCGTGATCGCCATCAAATCGACGTCGACTGAAATGCTTCTGGCCCTCGGGCTCCAGGACCGCATCGTCGGCACCGCGTTCCAGGATGGCCCGGTCCCCGCGAAATGGGCGGCCGCGGCATCGGGGATCCCGGTCCTCGCCGACAAGGTGCCATCTCAGGAGGTTGTGCTGAACGCCAACCCCGACTTCATCTATGCCGGCTGGGAGTCCAACTTTTCCGCCGACGGCGCAGGCACGCGGGCCGAACTCGCGAACCTCGGAATCCGCAGCTACGTCTCCCCCTCCGCGTGCAAGGAAGCCGCGTACCAACCGAAACGACTGACGTTCGACGACATCGACCAGGAGATCCGCCAGATCGCCGCGATCTTCCACGTCGACGACTCCGCGCTTCTTGCCGAGCAGCACACCGCGCTCACCGCCATCCGCAAGGACACCCGCGGGCTCAGCGCATTGTGGTTCTCCTCCGGATCCGACATCCCGTACGTCGGCGCCGGCATTGGCGCCCCGCAGCTCATCCTCGACACGGTTGGACTGCGCAACATCGCCGCCGACGTGAAAGACACCTGGGCGAGCTACAACTGGGAAAGCGTGATCGCCGCGAACCCCGATGTCATCGTGCTCGTGGATGCGAGCTGGAGCACGGCAAAGAAAAAGATCGGGGTGCTGGAGGGCAACCCGGCGACCGCGAAGCTCGACGCGGTCAGGAATCACCGCTACCTCATCATCCCGTTCGCCTCGAGCGAGGCCGGGGTGAGCACCGTGGATGCTGCAGGCGCCCTTGCAGCGCAACTGAAAGCGCTCAATTTTGGGTGAAACAGGCCGCTCCCTGAAGCGGGGCCGATCCGCGGTGTGGACGATCGTTCTCGCGGCAGCGCTCGTGGCGTCGATCACGTTCGCGGTCACATTCGGGCCCGCGAGCATCACGCCACTGGAGGTGTGGGGTTCGATCCTGCACCATCTCGGCATCGGGGAGCCGCCGCTGACCGCGCTTCGCGACAGCATCGTGTGGGATCTCCGGCTCCCGCGCGTGCTCACCGCCGGAGCGGTCGGCGCGGGCCTCGCGCTCGCGGGGGTCGTGATGCAGTCGATCACGCGCAACCCCCTCGCAGACCCCTACCTGCTCGGCCTCTCCTCCGGGGCTTCGCTCGGCGCGGTCGCCGTGCTTCTCCTCGGCAGCGCGCTCCTGCTTCCCGTTGCCGCCTTCCTCGGCGCCATGATCGCCCTCGCCGCGACCCTCCTGCTCGCCGGAGCATTCGGGCGGATCACGCCCGGACGCACCGTGCTCGCCGGCATCGCCGTGTCTGCGCTCGCGGGAGCCATCACGAGCCTCATCATCTTCTGGACCGTCACGGGCGATTCCTACCGCGAAATCCTCGGATGGCTGCTCGGTTCGCTCGCCGGCGCACGGTGGCCCGCCGTCGGAATTGCCGCTACCGCGATCCTGATCGCCGGCATCCCGATCATGATGAGCGGCAGGGTCCTCGACGCGTTCGCATTCGGCGACACCTCGGCGACGACTCTCGGCGTGAACGTTCCGGCGACCCGGTGGATCATGCTCACCGCTGCGGCGCTCCTGACCGGCGCGATGGTCTCGGTGAGCGGCGCCATCGGATTCGTCGGCCTCATCCTGCCCCACGCCGTGCGGCTCATGGTCGGGCCGCACCACCGGCTGCTGCTGCCGCTCTCGGCGCTGGTTGGGGCGAGCTTCCTGATCTGGGCGGACACCGCGGCGCGCTCACTGTTCGATCCGCGCGAACTGCCGGTGGGCATCGTGACCGCCATCATCGGCGCTCCCGTGTTCGCCGCCCTGCTCGCCCGCAGGAGGGTCTCATCGTGAGCGGACTCGACATCGAGCGGGTCACGGTTCGACTCGACGGAAACCTCATCATCGACGGCATCGACTGCGAAGCCCCGCCGGGAGCGGTCACTGCGCTCATCGGGCCGAACGGCTCGGGGAAGTCGACGCTCCTGCACGCCCTGGCGATCGTGCTCCCCGCAGCGGCGGGCGTCATCCGCTTCGACGGCAAGGAATTGCGCTCACTGCCGCGCCGCGAGCGGGCGCGGACTGTCGCGCTCGTCGAGCAGGGCGCCGCGACGGAACTCTCGCTCACGGTCGCCGACGTTGTCGGGCTGGGACGCATCCCCCACCTCGGCCCGTTCGCGGACGAGTCGGACGCGGACCGCGAGGCCGTGCGCGCGGCGCTGCGCACCGTGCGCATGGAGGACTTCGCGAACCGGGACATCACCGCGCTCTCCGGTGGCGAACGGCAAAGGGTGCTGCTGGCCAGAGCCCTCGCCCAGGATCCGCGACTGCTGCTCCTCGACGAGCCTACGAATCATCTCGACATTGCCGCGCAACTGGAGACGCTCGCACTGCTCGGTGCACTCGCCGCGCGAGGCGTCACCGTCGTGGCCGCCCTGCACGACCTGACGCTCGCCGCCGGGTGGAGCGACCACGTCCTCGTGCTGAACGGCGGCCGCGTCGTCGCCTCCGGTCCCACCACCGCGACCCTGACCCCGGAGCTCATCGACGACGTCTACGGCGTGACGGCGGAACTGATCGAACGGCCGGGCTCGCGCCCGACCATCGCGTTCAGTCGCCGCGACTGACACCGCTCACGCGACGCCAGATCGAACGCGGTGCGATCGTCGCGGCGATCCGAGTCCGCCAGCCCGTCGCCGAACGCATCGACTGAAGGATTCTGCGCACCTGATTCGCGCGTTCGATGCCCGCTCCCGACGGTGCCGCCCGGGAGAAGCTTTCCCTCTCGACGCGCGCCAGCACCCGGTCGAGCACAGCCTGATCGTCGACGCCGAGACCAGCGGATTCCGCAATCACGCCCGCAGCATCCCGCGGCGTCGCGGTGCCGCTGACTCCGACCGCGAGATCCGTCGCGGACTGCATCAGCTCGCGCCACCCCGTGGACGCGAGCGGCGCACCGCGCGCGAGCCTGCGCAACCGGATGGCCCGCTGAACGCCGCGCACCATCGCCGGGATGAGCAGGAGGATCAGCACGCCGAAAACGACGAGGGCCGCCCACAGCCAGCCGAGCGCCGCGGACTGGCGCGCGGCATCCGAGGCAGACCCGGTCGGGTCAACCGGCGCGGCGGACCTGGTCGGCGCCACCGTGGGCGTTGGAGTCGGGGTGGGACTGGCAGAGGGTACTGCCGGCGTCGGCACGCCGGGTGTTGCCTCGTCGGCGTAGGTGGGCACGAACCCGCGCCCCGGCGTCGGCTCGAATCGGGTCCACCCGATCCCCTCGAAATACAGTTCCGGCCAGGTGTGGACGTTCTGCGTGGTCACCCGATATTGGGTGCGCCCGTCCACGGTGGCCACCTGCTTGTCGCCGGGAAGGAAGCCGACGGCGACCCTGGACGGGATGCCGAGGGTTCGCGCCATGACCGCCATCGCGGAGGCGAAGTGGATGCAGTAGCCGCTTCGCACGTCGAGGAACTTTGCGAGCACCTCCATCCCCGTGCCGTCATAACCCTCGTCGACGGGGGCCGATTCCGAATACGTGAACGCACCGTTCCGGAAGAACTCCTGCAGTGCGACGGCTTTGCCGTAGTCGCTCGTCGCCGCCGCAGTGACCTGTGCGGCCTCGGCGGCGATACTGGGAGGCATGCCGTCGGGGAGCGCCAGGTAGGCGCTGTAGTCCGCCGGGATCACGCGCCCCGCCGCGGTCAGTTGTGCAGGGGTCGGCTCGACCTGAAGGCTCTGCGCTGTGTACACTTCACCGCGCGCGGCGCGATTGGGGCTTGTGAAGGTGAGATCCTTCGCATCCCAGAACCAGTCCCCGCTCAGCCCCCTCACGAGGGTTGCCGGGTAGGGCACGGGCAACCACGGGCTGCCCAGATTCTGCACATCCACCCACGTCGTTTCGTCCTCGACCCGGACGTCGGCGGAAAGACCGGGGGGCGGGCCCACCCGCGACGGCACGTTGTCCCGGTCAATCGCGGGCGGATCCGGCGCCCACGTTTCCGCGGTGAAGTTCTGTAGGCTCACGAGCCTCAAATAGGTCGGCGCGCCCGAAGCGGTGCTGTAGGTGAGAATCGTGCGCGGGAGTTCCCTGCGCAAATCGGCTCCGAGGCTCAGCACCGGGTTCACTCCCGCGAGGTACCCGACGAACGAGTCGCCGCTGGCCAGCGAGTCGTCCACGCGGGGCAACGCGATGGGTACCAGAAGCGCGACGATGAGGGCGGAAGCCCCCAACCCGATCGCCCGGCTCGTCTGCGGGAACGGCTGCCCGGCGCGAAGGAGCACGAGCCAGGCGATCGCGGCCAGCAGGAACACGAACACGTCGCTCAGCTCGATGCCGACGAACGGGGGGATCGCGAGGATCACCGCGAGAGGGAGTGCCGCGAGCGCGGGCAGCCGTCTGGATACGGCGAGGAAATCCGCGGCGATCGCGAGGGCGCCGACACCAAGACACAGCAGGAACGCAATCCCGAGGGTGACATCGGCCGGCACGGACTGCCCGGCAATCGACGCTGAGCCCGCCTGGCCCAGGTCGCCGAACACGCCGAAACTCTCGAACGTGGGGATGACGAACAGAAAGGCCGAGCGGCCGGAGAAAAACAGGGTGATGAGCGCGAGCAGGACGAGCGACCCAGAAAGCGCCGGCACCCAGCGGCGAACGCTCAGCACCCTGGCGAGTGCTGCAGCGCCGAGCACGGCGAACACCGTCCCGGCCATCGCGAACCACCAGCCGAAACCCTGGAGGATGGTGTGGAGTGCGGGGAGCGTCACGAGGAAGCACACGAGCAGGGCAAGGCTCACCCGCCACGAACTCCTGCGCGCTTCTTCCGGGCTCGGCACGGTGTGCGCGTGACCTCGTTTCGAGCCGACCGGCCTAACCCCTGGCACGGCTCGCCTCCCTGATCTCCTCTGCGGCGAGCCACACGGCCGCGAGATCGTCGGTGGGGCGAACCGCAACGCACGCCCAGCCGGCCTCGCGCAGCGGTGCAATCACGGTCTCGCTGTGCGGGTTGACGATGAATGCGAGCGCGGAATCGAACTGGGCGCGCTGGGCCTTCAACCTCGCCACCGTGTGAGATTCGGCATCCGCGACGATCGCGAACGCCGAGCCCAGAGAGTGGCCAGGGTCTGCGTTGCCTGCCGGCAGACGCGTCAACTGCGCGCCGTCGACAAGTTCGATGGCCGCAAGCGATTCCAGGAACTCCTCCTGATGTTCCGGGCTCGTCAACTGCCGAAACCCCGTCTCGATGACATCCACCGAGAATCCGGTCTCGTGCAGGTGGAACGCGAGCGATGCGGTGAACGCGACCGCCCACTCGAAGCTGTCGCTCTCCGGCTGGTCATCGGTGGCCGGAACCGCGTCGCGATAGCCCGCCCTCCTCGTGTCCAGAATGATGCGCGCCTGCGCGTGGCTTCGCTGCTCCTCGAGGCGCACCATGAGCTCCCCGTGCCGTGCCGTCGCTTTCCAGTGCACGCGGCGCAGCGGATCCCCGTCCCGATACTCGCGGGTCATGAGATCGTCCCCGCCCACGCTGTTTCGGCGCTGAAGCGCGCGTGCCGAGCCGTCATCCGCGGCAATCGAGGTTCCCGTGAACGGCAATCGCGCGACGTGCGGGGTCACCACGAGTTTCTGGGTGGCACCGACCACGATCTCGCCCCGCGCCAGCTGGAACGGGTCAGCGACCTCCACCACGAGGGGGCCGATATCGAACACGCCGCGCCGAGGCGGATCGAAAACATAGTCCACGGTCTCCGCGCTGGCTACGCCCAGCGTTCCCTTGTTGCGTGCGAGGGGTTTCAGCCGGGCCGCATCGGTTCCGAACGGGAACCACGGCCACTCATCCCGCCACGTCGCTTCGCCTGTGCGCTGGGCGGCGAGATTGCGCACCTCGACTTTCACGGCGACCCGCCCTCCTGCCTCCGCCACGGCGGGGGAGAATCGGCGTGCCACAGCCATCCTGTGCCGCCGGAACCGCACGAAGATCAACGCGACAAGCGGAAGGCCAAACAGCAGCCCACCCGCATACAGCAGCTCGCTGCGCGGGAGCGCATACGCCGCGATGATCAGAACACCTCCGACGATCAGAAGCGCCCGGCCGCGCCGCTCGAGGGTGCTGCGGAGCGGCTTTCTCGTCGCGAGGCGGGCGCGCGAACGAACGGGAGGCTTCCGCCGGTCGGACATGCCCGACCGCTACGCCGAGGCGCCTGCGCCGAGCGGCACGGGCGTCGCGGCGACAATCCGATGGATGATGTCCGCGAGGCTGTTCGACTGGAACGCGGATCCGGCACCGGCGACCCTCGCGGACGCGATCAGCCGGTGGCCGAGCACGGGAACCGCGAGCGCATCGATGTCATCCGGGAGCACGAATTCGCGCCCGTCCAGAGCCGCCCGCGCCTTCGCCGCCCGCACGAGGTGCAGGGTGGCCCGCGGGCTCGCACCGAGCCTCAGTTCCCGATCGCGCCTCGTCTCCTGCGCGATGCTCACCGCGTACTGCTCGACCGCTTCGGAAACATAGATTCCCCGCACCATTGCGATCATGTCGGAGAGCTGCCGGAGGCTCACGACGGGGGTGAGGGCATCCAGCGGGCTTGCCAGTTCGCGCCGCTTCAGCATGGCAAGTTCAGCGAGATCATCCGGATACCCCATGGAAATGCGCACCATGAATCGGTCCCTCTGCGCCTCCGGCAGCGGGTACGTACCCTCCATTTCGACCGGGTTCTGCGTTGCCACCACCGTGAACGGGCTGGCGAGCGGATACGTCACGCCGTCGACGCTGACCTGGCCCTCCTCCATGCTCTCCAGCAGGGCGGACTGGGTTTTCGGGCTCGCCCGGTTGATTTCGTCACCGATCACGAGGTTCGCGAACACCGGTCCCCGCTTGAACTCGAACTCCCCGCGGCCCTGGTTGAACACGGAGACGCCCGTCACGTCCGACGGCAGCAAGTCCGGGGTGAACTGGATCCGGCTGACCGTGCAGTCGATGGACCGCGCGAGAGCCTTCGCGAGCATGGTCTTGCCGACCCCTGGCACATCCTCGATGAGCAGGTGGCCTTCGGCCAGCACGGTCGTGAGGGCGAGCTCCACTGCCTCCCGTTTGCCGTCGATCACGGTCTCGACCCCGCGGAGAATTTTCCCGGTCAGGGTGTGGAAACTTGCGAAATCGACCGAATCAGTTGCTTGTGCCACCATTCACCTCACTGTTGAGTCCTGCCTCCAGCGAGTCTGCCAGAGGCATCAATCTGCGCCTAACCCCGCTCACGCGAATCGTGCGACCACCCGCCTTGCGCGCTGCACGAGCGACGGCGGTAGCAGCGCTGCGCGCATCCGGGTCCCGCTGTCGACGCTGGTCGACAGCCGGGACAGGACCTCGGTGAGGTCCCTGGCCAGAGCCGGCCGGGGAACCGCCTCTGCAGCGGCGTGGGGTTTCCCGTATTCTTCCCGTTCGACGGCATCCCGAATCCGTGCCAGAGCGTCGCTTCCGGCCCCGGACATCCCCCGAACGCGTTCGAGGCGCGCCACGACGCCGCGCGGGGTCAGCGTCTCCCCCACGATGATCCCGATGTCCTCGGCGGACTCGAGGATTTCGTGCCACGCGGATGCGGCACTTCCCGACCCGGATCTCAGAGCCCGGATGCGGCGGCGGCGGCGCGCGAATCGCATCATGGCCGGAAGCAGGATGAGCGCGATCAGAGCCGCAAGCGTGCCCCCCACGACGATCCACGCGGCGGAGTCGCCGCTCGTCAGCCACCGCGCCACGGTCGGCCCCGCGTCGAGCTGCGGGCGCCCGCCCTGAGTGTCGCGCGTGGCGGGTTTGGCCGCACCGGAACCCGGCACCGTGACGGGCGGGACACCGACGGCCGATTGCCGGGCGTATTCCGGCACCGAACCGCGGCTCGGCGTTGGCTCGAACCGAACCCAGCCGATACCGCTGAAATACAGCTCGGGCCACGCGTGAAGGTCGGCCGTGGTCACCTCGTACAGTTTGCGGCCGTTGTCGTCGCCGTTCTGCAGATGGCCGGGCTGGAACCCGACGATGATGCGGCTGGGGATCCCCAGTTCCCGCGCCATGACCGCCATCGCGGAGGCGAAGTGGATGCAGTACCCGCTGTGCTGTTGGAGGAACGCTGCGACATAGTCCACGCCGGTGCCGTCGTAACCTCCGGTGACCGGTGCGGTCTCCGAGTACTGGAACGGCGCGGAGCGCAGGAACTCCTGGATGGCGATCGCCTTCTCGTAGTTGCCGGTCGCCCGCCCGGTCACCGTCTTCGCCGTGTCCGCGATGATCGTCGGCGTGTCGGGCGGCAGCGCGAGATAGTCGGAAAGCCCGGAGGGCACGCGGGTGCCGGCGGCGAGCAGTTGCTCGGGAGTGGGGAGCAGTTTCATGCTCGACACGGTGTAGTTCTGCCCACGCGCGAGCGTCTGGTTGCTCGCGACGGTGAACGACGCGGGGAGGTACTGCCACGAACCGTCCAGGCCGATGACGCTCGAGGCGGGATACGGGACCGGCAACCACGGGCTCAACAAGTTCGCGACGTGGATGTAGGTCACCTCCCGCTGAGTCAGGACGTCGACGGCGAGCCCCGGAGGCCGCGGGAACTCGTTCGGGCGATTATCCGGATCCAGGTACGGTTGCGTCGGCCCCCACCGGTTGCTGTAGAAGTTGGACACTTCGACGAGCCGCAAATACTCGGGCGCTCCGGACACCGTGCTGTAGGTGAGCGCGACGTGTTTTTCCTTCTCCCGCAGATCGTCGCCGAGGCGAATCATCGGGTTCACCCCGGTGGACACGCTCGGACCGAGCCCGCTGCTGGTCACGGTGATGTCGGTGCTGGGGAGGACGCCGGGCAAAATGAGGCCGCTCACCACAGCGATCGACCCCACCGCGATCGCGGGAAGAAACTTCTTCGGCCGCTCCGCGAGCAACACCGCAAGGTAGGCCAGGGCGCTTCCGGCGAAGAACCATCCGTCGGTCGCGCCCTCCGGGGTGATCCCGGGCACGAGGAAAATCGCGGCGAGCGGAAGCCCGACCAGGGCGGGCAACCTCAGGGAGAACGCGAATATTTCGGCGACCACGGCAAGCACGGCAACCCCGAGAGCGAGCACGAACGAGATCGGCTCATCCGCGTTCGCGGGAACGTTCTGCCACGTGATCGAGTATCCGGCGTCCCGCACCAGTTTCTGGAACCGCTCGATCGTTGCCGGCGTCGGGACGAAACCCCACGCGGAAACATCGGCGGAAAACCGGAGGATGATCGCGAGCGATACCGCGGCAATCCCGGCCAGGGGCGAGAGGATGCGTCCCAGGAGTACTCTCGTCGGCAGCATCGCCCGCACGATCAGCCCCGCACCGAACACGATCGCGCACAGCACGATCGACAGGATCCACCACACCACCCCCTCGAGAATCGTGTGCAGGCCGCCGAGCGTCACCCCGAACACCACGAGCAGCAGCACGGCGCGCACGACGCCCGGGCGACGTGCGGCGGCGCGGCCCCGCGCGGCCGTCCCGGATCCCGCCATGCTCCGGCTAGGCATTGCCTGCCCCGATGCCTGCAGCCCCGAATCCCGCCGCCTCGATTCCCGTCGCCTCCACAGCGCGCCACGCCTCCAGCACGGTCTCCGCAGCACCCACCCTGTGCAGGATCCAGCCCGCATCCGACAGCCGTTCGGCGCTATCTCCCACGACCGGTCCAAGCAGGAACGCAACCGCCAGGTCGAATAATCCGCACCCGTCGACCAGCGCGTCAACGATTTCGCCATCCGCGGCGTCCACGACCGCGAACACGGTGCCGGTGCTGTCCGAACCCGGTCCGGCGAGCCGCACGGCCGGACCGTCCTGGTAGCTGAGCCGAACCCGCGCAATACTTTCGACGAAGTCGTCGGCGTGGCCGGCATCCGCCAGTTGGCTCACCGCCGTCTCAACAACGGACACCCGCAGGCCATTCCTGACGAGGTAGTCGCGGAGGGACGCGATCAGGCTCAGCGCCCACTCGAATCGTTCGCTCTCCGGCTCATCCGGGGACGGGCTGCGCGATACGTCTCGCCAGTTTCCCCTCCTCGTGTCCACGACGAGAACGGCCTCGGCGTGGCTGCGCTTCTCCTCCTCGCGCACCATGAGCTCTCCGTGGTGGGCCGACGCCTTCCAGTGCACGCGCCGCAACGCATCGCCGGGGCGGTAGTCCCGCGTCATCACATCGTGCTCGCCCGCGAGCGCGCGGTGCTGGAACAACCGCGCCGACCCGCTGTCGGAGGCGATGTCGACCGCGCCCTGGTCGAGATCCACGACCGCTGGCGCCACAGTGACCCGGTGGCGGTCCCCCACCGCGAACTCCCCCCGAGCGAGCCCGAACGGGTCGACGATCTCGACCACGAGCGGGCCGAGTTCCGCGATGCCCCGCCGTGGAGGCGCAAACGCGTACTGCAGCGTGAGGCTTCCGCCCGCGCCGATGACCGGGAGCACCTGGCGCCGCGTGCTCCCCGGCTGCCACGGAAGCGTGTCAGACCAGTGCGCGGCAACGGTTCTCGCGGCCCCGATGTTGCCGAGCCGAAGCTGCGCGGTGCCCGTGGCGCCGGCGCTCACGATCGCGGGAGAAGAGAACCTGGCGACGGTAAGGCGCGGCCGGCTGCGCGCCACCATCGCCAGGGCGAGCAGGGGCGGGATGCCGCAAAAGCAGGCGAGCACGAGCAATTCGGGCCATCCCGCGATGTAGGCGGCACTGAACGCGAGCACGGCCGCCGCGAGGAGCGCGCTGCCGCGCAGCGTCAGGCTCACTGACGTTCCTCGCCGCTGTCGAACCGCTGCGTTCATGGCGCTCCATCCGGGACGGTGCATTTTCCCGTGCCACCCATTTTTGCAGTTTCCTGCCTCTCGCGCCGGGGAGTTCTCCGCTACCCTGTCCCCATGCGACTGCGCACCGCCGCGTTATCCGCTCTGGCCGCCCTCGGTGCCGTGCTCGTGTCGGGAGGATTTGCGCTGCCGGTGCCCGCGGCGAACGCCTCCCCGCAGGACTTCACGTTCACCTCCATGTCGGCCGACTATTACCTGGGGCGGGATGCCGGGGGGAACGCGACGCTGCGCACCGTCGAGACCCTCGTCGCCGTGTTCCCCGACATCGACCAGAATCATGGAATCGAGCGCGCCATCCCGCTGAAGTACGGGGATGCGCAACTGGACCTCGCAGTCACCTCCGTGACGGACGGGTCAGGTTCGCCGCAGCCCTACACGCGCAACGATGCGGACGGTTTCGCCGTGCTGCGCATCGGCAGCGCCGACCGATTCGTGCACGGCGAGACGACGTACCGCATCGAGTACACGCAGCGCAACGTGGTGCGCTCGTTCGCGGACACCGCGTCCGACGAGTTCTACTGGGATGTGAACGGCACGGGCTGGGCGCAACCGTTCGGCACGGTAACCGCGACCGTCCACCTCGAGGAGGGGATTGCCGGCTCGCTCACCGGAAATCTGGCGTGCTATCAGGGCTACGCGGGAAGCACCGACCGCTGCGACATCTCCCGCGCGGGCGACACGGTCACCGCGAGCGCGCACGACCTCGGCGGCTACCAGAACATGACCATCGCGATCGGATTCGACCCCGCGACGTTCGTGGATCCACCGCTGCTCAAGAACAGCTGGGTGTTCGCGATTCTGCCCTGGGTGCTCCTCGGCCTCACGGTCGCCGCATTCCTGTTCGTGCTGTGGCTTCGAGTGGTCGTGTGGCGGGATGCGAAGGGCCGCGGAATCATCATCCCGGAATATTCGCCTCCCGACGACGCCTACCCGATGCTCGCCGCGGAGCTCCTCCAGAGGGGCACCTCGGCGTTGCCCGCCCAGATCGTGCGCTTCGCCGTCGCCCGCGTGCTCGCGATCCGCGAGTATCCGGACAAACCTAAGAACGAGCGCTACGAACTGGAGCTGCTCGCCGGGTGGCCCACCGTATCCGAGTCGGAGAAGTGGGTGCTCGCGGCGCTCTGTGGAACGCTCGCCGTCGGAGGGCGCACGACCCTGGATGGCGGCGACATGAAGCTCGGCGACCGCCTTGCCGCGCATCGCGCCAAACCGGGCAGCGAGGTGAAGGCGCTCGGGTGGCGCGCCCGCCCCTCCTCCCGCGCGCCGAAAATTCTGGGATGGGGCACGTTCCTGGTCGCGGCCGCAGCCGTAGCGGTGTGGATTGCCGGAAACGTGAACGACGTGCAGCTGACCGGCCTGTGGCTTGCGGCGCTCGTCTGCAGCCTCGGCTGGATCGTCATTCTCGCGCTCGCCATTCCGCCCCTCGTGATGACGCAGGAGGGTGCGCGAGTCAGGGACTACTTGTACGGCATCCGCGACTACATTTCGCTTGCCGAGAAGGACCGCATCCGCGTCCTGCAGGCGCCGGGAACGGCGGAACGCATCGACGTGACAGACCAGTCCGCGATCATCAAGCTGTACGAGAAACTGCTCCCCTACGCCATGATCTTCGGTGTGGAGAAGGAGTGGATCGGCGAGCTCGGGCGCCGCTACGCCGTCACGGAGCAGCCCGAGTGGTACACGGGCGCGAACGACTTCAGCCAGGTTTCCGGATTCAACACCGCCATCGCGGCCACGCACTTCGCGACAACCCCGCCTCCGCCGAGCACCTCATCGTGGAGTTCCTCCGGCGGCAGCAGCTTCTCCGGCGGGTCGAGCGGCGGCGGTTCGTCAGGGGGCGGCGGTGGAGGAGGCGGTGGGGGCGGCTGGTGAGCTCGCTGGTGGGGTTGCCGACCCATCTGCCTGCGCTGCCCGCCCGTCACGGTATCCCTGCTCGTACGCTTCGTCGGCACCGAGGCGGAACAGGTCGTCTTCGGCCGGGCGGATGATGGAGCTCGCGCCGGGCTCATCCAGGTCCCCCACGAAGCGCCCGAGCCCGCGGATGACGGCCACCGGCACACCGGAAGCCTTGCCCTTCACGAGGTCGGCGGCGGCGGCGAGCTCATCCGCGATGGCGATGACGGTGGCGTCCAGCCGGCGGCCGCCCGCATCGTGGCTCCCCCGCAGGTCGTTGAGCACCCTCACTCCCGCGGCGCCGATCGCAATGTCGGTCTGGCCGAGACGCCACGGCCGCCCGAGCGTGTCCGAGATGACCACGCCGAGACGCAACCCCGTCGCGAGCCGCAGCGCAGCGCAGATCGAACGGGCGGAAGCATCCGGGTCGACCGGAAGCAGCAGGACCATCCCCTCCGGGGTGTTGCTGGAGTCGACGCCCGCCGCCGCGAGGGTGAGCCCCTGACGGTTCTCCACAATGCGCGTCACGCCGCCGGCATGCGCTTTGCTCGCGACCACGCGGACGGTTTCAGCTGTGATCGCATCCTCGCGATCGGCCGCCACGATCTGGCGCCCCTCCGCCTTGGACACGATCTTGCTCGTCACCACGAGGATGTCGCCATCCTCGAGCGAGCTGGCTCCGTCGCTCCCGACCGCACGCGCAATGATCGCGGCAAGGTCATCGCCGGCCGCGATCTCCGGGATACCTTCGACTCCCCACCCTGAGAACGAACTCATCACCGCACCAGACCTGGCAGGACGTCCCGAGCGAAAACGTCGATCCATTCGCGCTGGTTGCGTCCCACATTGTGGAGGTAGATGCGGTCGAAGCCCAGGTCGAGGTGCTGCTGGATGGCCGCGCGGTGCACGTCCGGGTCCGCGGCAACCACCATCCGCCCTGCGAAGTCCTCCGGGCGCACGAGCCTGGCGAGCTGTTCGAATTCGAACGGCGACCGGATGTCGGATCGCGGGAACCGCAGCCCGCCGTTCGGCCACTCCTTCATCGCATTCGCCATCGCTTCCTCGTCGGTGGGCGCCCAGCTCAGGTGCAGCCTCAGCACCCGGGTGCCCGGCCCGCGCCCGGTTTCCCTCGCGCCCTCGTCGAAGCGCGTGAACAGCGAGGCGATCCGGTCAAGCGGTGCGCCATCCACGATGATTCCATCGACGGTGCGACCGGCGCGCTTCGCCGTAACCGGCCCCGAGGTGGCGACGAGGATTGGCGGCGCGCTGTCCGGCATCGTCCACAGTCGCGTGGATTCAAGCGTGAAGTACTTTCCCGCATGCTTCGCGTCGCGCCCGGCGAGGGAGGCGGTGAACAGTTTGTGGATGACCTCGACGGCTTCGAACATCCGGTTGATGCGTTCCGCGGTCTCCGGCCAGTAGGTGCCGGTGACGTGCTCGTCGATCGCTTCGCCGGATCCGATGCCGAGCCAGTGCCGTCCGGGGTTCAGCGCGGCGAGGGTGGCGCTCGCCTGCGCGACCATCGCCGGATGCCAGCGGAAGCCGGGCACCGTCATCCCGGAGCCGAGGTCTCCCGTCGTTGCCTGCCCGAGAGCGCCGAGCACCGTCCACGCGAACCCCGCCTGGCCCTGCGAGGGAACCCACGGCTGGAACCGGTCTGCGGCCATCACCCCGCGGAAGCCGCTGTGCTCAGCGTGCTCAGCGAACGCGAGCACCTCCGCGGGCGCGAACTGGTCGAGCGCGGCGGCATAGCCGATATGGGGAGCAGTGGGCGGCACGGGTCTATTGTCGCGGATTACGCCCGCCGACGCCGACGCGCATCACCCCGCCGAGCCTTTCCTGCGCCGTTTCTCCTCGAGTTCGGCTTCGAGCTTGCGGATGCGCTCAGCCCGATCGTGCGCCGCGATCTCCCGATCGAGCGCGGCGAGCTCGGCTTCGGCATCCCGCACGCTGAGGTCGGAACGCTGGGCCTGCGCGGGGTCGGGTTTCGCCCACCGGCGCGGATCCCCGACGGTGCCCCGGCTGGCACGCGGCTGGTACTCGCGGCCGATGATGAACCAGAGAATGCCGCCGATCAGGGGGATCAGGATCACGATGATGATCCACGCCATCTTCGGCAAATACTTCACCCGGGAGGCGTCCAGGGTGATCATGTCGACCAGGGCGCCGACCATGAGCATCACGACGAAGACAGAAAACACGACGGACATACTGAGGAGTCTAGGGAATAACGGATGCATAACTCCCCTCGAGTTTTCGCCGGAACGCGTTGCGGGCACCGCCGCGCGAGCAGTACGGTGTAACCCGCGCAACAAACGAAAGGAGGCCAACGTGTTCACTACATCTCTGACGGGAATCTCCCGTACGACCGCCGGCCTCGTCGGCGCGCTCCCCGCCTGACCGGCATCGCTGCACAGCGCTTGACTGTGGTGGCAGCACTGCGGCCCTCACGTCGGCGCTGACACGCCTGGCGCCACGGGCACGTTAGCTCGCCCCCCGGCAGCGGTCAGCCACCCGCGGCGCGACCGTCGAATCCTTTCGGCACCCTCCGCACCACCCGTCGCCAGGTCACCTGACCTGCGCGGCACCATCGGCGGCGCAGTGCGCCGTTGCGACAGCAACGGTGCGCGCACTCGTCGCCATCCCAGTAAAGGAAACCACCATGGAATCACCACATCAGCAGGTGCAGGAACTCGCGCCGCCGCCCGCTGTGCAGGCCGCACGGCGCGAGCCGGTGCGGCACCCCCCGAGGCGCGTCGGCCTCCTCGACCGGGTCGCACTGTTCGTCGGCGTCCAGCTCGTGGCGTGGAGCCGCCGGCCGCGGGCGATCCCGTCGCATGAGAGTCGGGCAGACCAGCTGCGGCTGAACCGCGACACGTTGATCCGCGAACTCGCGGCCGAGCGGATGTACTACGGCATGCTCTCCTCGCAGAGATGATGAGTGCCAATCGCGCCCCGCCTCGGCCGCCTGCACAGAAGGGTCGTCACCGGAGAAACCGCTCCGGTGGCGGCCCTTTCTTGCGCCCGCCCGAGCGTCAGGCGAAAGCGCGCAGCCGCGGCGCGATGTCGCGCTCGAACAGCTCGAGGAACCGCGGCTGATCCGCGCGCGGGTCATGGAACACGAGGTGGTTGAGGCCCGCATCGATGTACTTTTTGATGTCGGCGACCACGGCATCCGGATCCGACCCCACGATCCAGCGCGACGCGATCTGCTCGATAGGCAGGGCATCCGCCGCCCTCTCCATCTCGATCGGGTCGTCGATGTCGTGCTTCTGCTCCTTGCTGAGCGCAAGCGGCGCCCAGAACCGGGTGTTCTGCAGTGCGGCATCCGGGTCGGGGTCGTAGGAGAGCTTGATCTCGATCATGTGGTCGATGGAATCCGGATCGCGCCCTTCGCCCTCGGCACCTTCCGCAACGGCCGGCAGCAGCTCCTTCGTGTACAGGTCCATTCCCTTACCCGACGTGCAAATGAATCCGTCGCCCGAACGGCCAGCGTAGCGGGCGACCACCGGCCCGCCCGCGGCGATGTACACCGGAACGGGCGTGTCGGGACGATCATAGATGGACGCGCCGTGCGTGGAATAGTACTCCCCCTCGAAGTCGACGCGGTCCTCCGACCACAACTGGCGCATGAGCTGCACCGCCTCGCGCAGCCGGGCGAACCGCTCCCTGAACTCGGGCCAGTCCTGCTCACCAGCACCGCGGAACCCGGTCGCGATCTCGTTGAGCGCCTCACCCGTGCCCACCCCGAGAAGGATGCGCCCGGGGTACAGGCATCCCATGGTCGCGAACGCCTGGGCGATGACGGCAGGGTTGTAGCGGAACGTCGGCGTCATCACGGAGGTACCGATGCAGATGGTGCTCGTGCGCTCCCCCACCGCCGCCATCCACGCGAGCGAGAACGGGGCGTGGCCGCCCTCGTGCCGCCACGGCTGGAAGTGGTCGCTCACGGTGACCGTCTCGAACCCGTGGCGCTCGGCCGCGACCGCGTACTCGACGAGGTCCCGGGGGGCGAACTGTTCGGCGGAGGCCTTGTAGCCGAGTTTCAGGGGGAGCATCGTCAACTTTCCGTGAAAGGGGTTTGCAGATATTCGGATACGGCTGTGGGCACATAGGGGCTCACATCGCCGCCGAGCGACGCCACCTGGCGAACGAGCGAACTCGACACGTGGGCGTGCGCCGGATCGGGCAGCAGGAAAATGGTCTCCACCCCGGCGAGGTTGCGGTTCACGATCGCCATGGGCGTCTCGTAGGCGACATCCAGTTGCGAGCGCACACCCTTCACGAGCACGCTCGCCCCGACATCCGTGCAGTAGTCCACGAGCAGTCCGACGCTCCACGACATGACCCGGATGTTGTCGGGCAGCTTCGCGTCGACGATGGACTTCTCGATGAGCGACACCCGCTGCGCCACCGGCAGGAGCGCCGTCTTGTCCGGGTTGTGCACGACGAGAACGTGCAACTCGTCGAACAGTCCGGCCGCACGGTCGATCACATCGAGATGCCCGAGAGTGATGGGGTCGAATGACCCGGGAACAACGGCGATCCTGTGCATCCCCCAACCCTATCGTCCGCGGCTTTCATCATTCAGGAGGTTGTGTGACTGGTGTTCAGTCTCATCGGTCACACCACCTCCTGAATGATGAAAGCACCCGGGGGTCAGGACTTGGCGAGGAAGTCGCGCTCCGCCTCGTCGAGGCGGCGCTCGAGGGCGTCGCGCAGCGCCGGATGGCGAATAAGCATCGGGTCCTGGGCGAGCACCTGTTCGGCGATCGACCGCGCCTGAAGGATCAGGTCGCCGTCCTTCACGACGCGCAGGAGCCGCAGGCTCGACCGCCGTCCGGACTGCACGCTGCCCAGGACGTCGCCCTCCTGCCGGAGCTCGAGGTCCTTCTGGGCGAGTTCGAACCCGTCGAGCGTCGCCGCCACCGCCTCGACGCGTTCCCGCGCCGGGGTGCCGATCTCTGCGGCGGTGACCAGCAGGCAGAGGCCCGGCACGTCGCCGCGACCGACCCGCCCGCGCAACTGGTGAAGCTGGGAGACCCCGAACCGATCGGCATCCAGCACGATCATCGCGGACGCGTTCGGAACATCCACCCCCACCTCGATGACCGTGGTCGCCACGAGCACGTCGATCTCCCCCGCGGCGAACGCGCGCATCCGCGCATCCTTCTCGTCGCTCGCAAGCCGCCCGTGCAACGCTTCGATGCGCCTGCCCGCGAGCCGCTCGTCGGCGCGCAGCATGTCGAGCGTGTCCGCGACCGTCGTCAGCGGCCGCACCGGCCCGTCAGGCTCCGCCGGCGCCACATCCGACTCCGCATCGATCGCGGGGCACACCACGAACGCCTGCCGCCCCTTCTCAAGCTCCTCCGACAGCCGCTCCCACACCCGACCCTCCCAGCCCGGCCGGTCGGCGAGCGGCACGACGAACGTCTCGATCGGGATGCGGCCGGCAGGCAACTCGGCGATCGTCGAAATGTCGAGGTCGCCGAACACGGTCATCGCGACCGTGCGGGGGATCGGCGTTGCCGTGAGCACGAGCACGTGCGGCGGCACCGCGCCCTTGCGGCGGAGCGCCTCGCGCTGATCCACGCCGAACCGGTGCTGCTCATCCACCACGACGAGTCCGAGGTCGAAGAACTCCACCGATTGGCTCATGAGGGCATGCGTGCCGATGACGATCTGCGCCTGGCCGGTCACCGCCGCCAGAAGCGCTTTGCGCCGGTCGGCGGTCGGCAGCTGCCCCGTGATGAGGGTCGGCCGCACTCGCGCGGCCAGGTCGGGTCCGAGCGTCGACACGATGGACCGGATGTGCTGCCCGGCCAGGACCTCGGTTGGCGCGAGGAGAGCGGACTGGCCCCCCGTATCGGCCACCGCGAGCATGGCGCGCAGCGCGACCACCGTCTTGCCGGAGCCGACCTCGCCCTGCAGCAACCGGTTCATGGGCTCCGGTGTGGCGATATCGTTCGCGATTGCCTCCCCCACCTCGCGCTGATCCGCGGTGAGAGTGAAGTCCAGCGCAGCATCGAACTGCTCCAGCAGGCCGCCGGGCTTCGGGATTCTGGGGGTCGCCGCCTGCTCCTTCAACCGCTGCCGCTGTTCGAGCAGCGCCGTCTGCAGCACGAACGCCTCCTGGAACCGCAGCGATTTCCGTGCCGCACGCCACTCTGCGTCCACGGTCGGCCGGTGGATGAGTTCGATCGCGCGCGTGAACGGCAGGAGCCCGCGCGACTTCCGCACCGCATCCGGCACCGGGTCATCGAGCTCGCCCAGCGAGTCGAGCGCGACGCCAACCGCTTTTTGCACCTTCCAGCTCGACACGGTCGACGTCGCAGGGTAGATCGGGATCGGCTTCATCGCCCAGGCCTCTGCCGACTCCGGCCCGTCCGGGTTGTCCTCCTCGAACAACTCATAGTCGGGATGGGCGAGTTGACGGCTCCCTCGGTACTCGCCCACTTTGCCGGCGAAAATCCCGCGAACACCGGGGCGCAGGTCCTTCGCACGCCAGGGCTGATTGAAGAAGGTGAGGGTGAGGATGCCTTTGCCGTCGGTGATCCGCGCCTCCAGCAGCGAACCCTTCTTCGCCCGCATGGGCCGCTCGCGCACGTCGATCACCTCGGCCACGATCGTGACGTCGTCGTCGAGGGGCAGGTGGGAGAGTTCGGTGAGCTCCCCCCTGCGGGCGTAACGCCGGGGGTAGTGGGTGAGCAGATCCCCGACGGTGTCGATGCCGAAACCCTTGGCAAACACGGCTGCCGTACGGGCGCCGAGAACGCCGCCGAGCTTCTGGTCGAGTGGTGAGGCCACATTCAGAGGGTACCTTTGCATCGTGACACGCATCATCGCCGGCTTCGCCGGATCCCTGTCCCTCGCAGTTCCCGGCGCCGGTACCCGGCCGACGAGCGACCGTGTCCGTGAGGCGATTTTTTCGGCGCTCGAATCCAGGGATGCGCTCCAGGACGCTCGCGTCGTCGACCTGTTCGCCGGCTCCGGCGCGCTCGGCCTGGAGGCGGCATCGCGCGGCGCCGCGTCGGTGACGCTCGTGGAGCGCGACGCGGCGGCGGCCAGGGCGTGCCGCGGCAATACGGCGCGGATTCTCCGGAACGCGCCGAAAGGCAGCGAGCCGCGAATTGCCGTGGCGGCGCAGGCCGTGCAGACGTTCCTCGACACGAGTTCGGCGACCTGGGACCTCGCGCTCCTGGATCCCCCGTACGGCGTGGGCGAGGAGGAGCTCGCGCGGGCGCTGGGGGCGCTTCTTCCGCGGCTCGCTGCGGAGTCGATCATCCTCGTGGAGCGGGCGTCGAAAGCGCCGGAACCGGCGTGGCCGGCGGGAATCACCCTTGATCGCCGGAAGGATTACGGCGACACGACCCTGTGGTGGGCGTCGGTCGACTGAGTCACTCGGCTGGCCGGGTCACTCTGGCGGCCGGGCCACCCTGGCCCGCAGGCTGCTCGGCAGCCGGATCATTCGGCGCCCTGGTCCGCGAACGGATCCCAACCCGTCACCGGATGCGGAACCCCGTCCAGCAGGATCGCGCTGCCGTCGCCGGGCCCCGCCTCGATCACGGTTCCCACCCGGCGGAAGCCGCCGGGCAACGAAACCGTCGGCGGGAAGGTCGCGAGCAGCGAGTGGTCTTCGCCGCCGCCGAGGGCCCGTTCGGGTTCGCCGCCGAGCGCGGATCGATCGAAGTCGATCGCGACGCCGCTCGCCCTCGCCACCCGATCCGCGTCGATCGCGAGGCCGTCGCTCACGTCGATCATCGCCGTTGCCCCCGCGAGCGCGGCGGCCCGCCCGTCGGCGATGGGCGGCATCGGGGCGAGTTGCGCGGCGGTGAGCTCGCGAAGCTCATCCGCGAGAGCCGCATCCGGCTCGCCGTGCCGATCGACCGCCCGGGTGAACAGCACGTGGAGTCCGGCGGCGGCTTCCCCGAGCACCCCGGACACGGCAACCGCGTCGCCGGGCCGTGCTCCGGACCTCAGGACGGGCTCGCGCCCCTCCAGGTCGCCGAATGCGGTCACCGCGATCGTGAATGTCGCCGAGGCGGAGAGGTCGCCGCCGACAATCCCGCAGCCGGGCGCCAACGACGCGCAGGCGTCCCGAAGACCGTCCGCGATGCCCTCCAGGAGCGAAACCGGCGAGCTGGCGGGGGCGGCGATCGCCACGACGAGAGCGGTCGGCCGTGCCCCCATCGCGGCGACATCCGCGAGATTGGATGCCGCAGCTTTCCATCCGAGGTCGTGCGGACTGGACCACGCGAGCCGAAAATCGGGGCCTTCGATCATGAGGTCGGTCGTCACGGCAAACCGGCCGTCCGGTGCGGCCAGGACGGCCGCATCGTCGCCGGGCCCCACGAGTGCAGCGGCCGCGGACGGCAGGCGCGGGAAGATTCTCGCGAGCACGCGCGATTCTCCGAGTTCGCCCAGTGACGGGTCCTCGCCGGCATCCTTCGGCATGCTCACACGGTAGCCTGAAACGGATGCTTTCGTTCTCTCGCCGCGTGCGGGCCGCCGCACTCCTGGCCGCCGTGATCGTTCCCGTTGTGGTGCTTTCCCTCACCGGCTGCGCGCCCGCCGTTCCGATGACCCCGGCGCCGGATGCGACGAATCCGGCCTGCGCGAACGTGATCGTGAGACTGCGCACCGTGACCGCGCTCGGCGACAACCTGAAACGCGAGACGAACGCTCAGGCGACCGCCGCCTGGGGCAACCCGGCCGCGGTTCTGTTGCGGTGCGGCGTCGCGGTGCCTGGGCCGTCCACTCTCCTCTGCGTCACGCTCAAGGGAATCGACTGGCTGCGCGACGACAGCAACGCGCCCAACTACGTGTTCACCACCTACGGTCGGGACCCGGCAGTGCAGGTTGTCATCGATGGCACGAGAGCCTCGGGAACGGATGCGCTCATGGATCTCAGCAACGCCGTGGGCTCGATTCCGGCCACTCGCGCGTGCACGAACCCGGATGACGTGCTCGGTCTCCCGTCCCCGTCGCCGACACCGACCCCGGCGCCCACTCCGTAACCGATCTGCCTCCCCCTTCGAGACGGGGCTTCGCCCCTCCTCAGGGAGCGGAAAGTTTCGCCGCTTCGTCAGCCCCTCCTCCCCATCCCAAAGTGCTACTATGTAGCACATGGAAAGGGTGGGGATTCGGGAGCTCCGGCAGTATGCGAGCCGATACATTGACCGTGTGAAATCCGGCGAGTCCTTCGAAGTTACCGAGCGTGGTGTGCCGGTCGCGATGCTCTCCCCCGCGGTGAAGCAATCACTGCAGGATCGGCTTGTGGCCGAGGGAACGCTCCTGCCCGCCCAGGGAGACGTGAGCGAGTGGCTGCGCCGCAATCCGCCCGCTCCGGCATCAGGCGGAGAATCCGCAAGCCGGGCGCTTCGGGAACAGCGCGAGGAACGACTGTAAAGTGCACTACTTCGACTCCTCCGCGCTCGTCAAGCTCGTCCTCACGGAACCCGAAAGCACCGCGCTGCTGGAGTACGGGCGCACCGTACGGACGACCGTGGCCAGCGAGCTCGTCAGGACCGAGCTGGCGCGGGCCGTCACCAGGGTCGATCCATCCCAAAGCCCTCGAGTCACCGAACTGATACGCCGGATCAACCTCATACCCGCAACGGGCTCGGTGCTCGGCGACGCCGCCAGAGTGGCACCAGCGTCCCTGCGCAGTCTCGACGCCATCCACCTCGCAAGTGCCCTGCTCCTTCGCGACGAACTGGAAGCATTCGTCGCCTACGACGAACAGCTGCTGGATGCGGCATCCGCTCTCGGCCTGCGGGTGGCGTCGCCGGGCGTCAGCTAGCGAACCTCGGCGAGGCCCAGCTCGAGGAGTTCGGTGATGAGGTCCGGGTAGCTGAGCCCGCTCGCCAGCCAGCACTTCGGGTACATCGAGATGGGGGTGAACCCCGGCAGGGTGTTGATCTCGTTCACCACGAACCCTGACTCGGTGAGGAAGAAGTCGATGCGGGCAAGCCCGGCGCCGCCGATCGTCTCGAACGCGCGAGCGGCGAGCCACTGCATCTCCCGGAGCTCGTTCTCGCCCAATTCTGCGGGGCACACCAGATCAACGCCGGCCGCACCGAGGTACTTCGCGGCGAAGTCGTAGAAACCGCCGTTCGACACCAGAACTTCGCCGGCGAGCGACACGCGCGGTTCGGCGCCATCCCGGCCGCCGAGCACACCGCACTCGATTTCGCGGCCGACGATCGCGCTTTCCACGAGAACCTTGTCGTCTTCGGCGAGCGCGACAGCCATCGCCGCGTCGAACGAGCCCCAGTCGTCAACGCGGCTCACCCCGACCGAAGACCCCGCCCGTGCAGGTTTCACAAACGCGGGAAGGCCGAGTGCCTCGGCGCGCGCACGCCACCTCTGGGGATCGTGCCGCCATCCGGATGCGGGAATCGTCACCCACGGCGCCACCGCAATTCCCGCCGCTCCCAGCACGGTTTTCGTGAAGTGCTTGTCCATGCCGAGAGCGGAGGCGAGAACCCCGTTCCCCACGTAGGGCAGGCCGCTCAGCTCGAACAGACCCTGAATGGTTCCGTCTTCGCCGAACGGTCCGTGCAGGATTGGGAACGCGATATCGACCTGCCCAAGGCTCCTCGCGGTGCCCTCCGCGTCCGTCACCGTGAATTCGCGCGTCTGGGTGCTCTCCGGGAAGTGCACTCTGGACCCGTTGTCGGTCACTTCGGGAAGCTTCGCGGGGTCGAGCCGGAACCGCTCCGGGTCGTCCGGCTCCAAAACGACGGCACCGTCGCGAGTAATGCCGATCGGAATCACCTCGAACCGGTCGCGGTCGATCGCGGCGAGAACCCCCGCCGCCGTCGCGCAGCTGATGGAGTGCTCGCTCGAACGGCCGCCGAACACCAGCGCCACCCGCGTCTTCTTCGCCATCGCTCAGTTCTCCGGTTGGGGTTCGTCGCCGTCCGAGGTGAGGTGGGGGGCGATGTCTCTCGGGTTCATGGTTCCGGCGAGCACCTCCGCCACTTGCGACACGATGGGCATCTCCACGTTCTTCGCCATCGCCAGTTCGAGCACGGGGGCGACGGAGGCGAGGCCCTCAGCGGTCTGGTTCATTTGCGCCACGACGTCGGTGAAACTGTAGCCCTGACCGAGAAGCCGTCCGGCCGTGTTGTTGCGGGACAGCGACGATTCGCACGTGGCAATGAGGTCGCCGAGCCCGGCGAGCCCGGCGAGGGTTTCCGCCTTGCCGCCGTACGCCACCGCGAAATCGGTCATTTCCACGAGGCCCCTCGTGATGATCGACGCCTTCGTGTTCTCGCCGTAGCCGACGCCGTCGACGATTCCGATGGCAACCGCGATGAGGTTCTTCAGCACGCCGCCGAATTCGGTGCCGATCACATCCGTGTTCACGAACGACCGCAGGTAACGTGTTCTGGCGGCCATCGCCACGAGCGTTGCCGTTTCCAGGTTCTCGGAGGACACCACGGATGCCGTGGGTTCCTCCTTCGCGATTTCCAGCGCGAGGTTCGGCCCGGAAATCACCGCGACCTGCGCGGGGTCCGCGTTGAGTTCCTCGCGGATGACCTCGCTCATGCGCAGCGCGGTTCCCCGCTCCACGCCCTTCATGAGGCTCACGATGATCGCCGTGCGCGGGATGATGTCGCGAACGGCGGCGAGGTTGGCCCGCAGCGTCTGGCTCGGCACCGACACGAACACCATTTCGGCGCCCTCGAGCACCTCCTCGACGACGGATGAGGCCCACAACGTGCGGGGGAGGTTGACGCCGGGCAGGTAGTCGCTGTTGCGTTTGCCCTCGGAAATCTCGCGCGCAAGTTCCGGCCGTCTCGCCCACAGCGCGACATCCGCCCCGCCGTCGGAGAGCACTTTGGAGAACGTGGTCCCCCAGCTTCCCGCACCGAGCACCGCCATCCGCCGCACGCCAGGGCGAGTCACCCTGATCCCCGACGTGTTCGTCATGACCGGTCCTCGAATCGCCCGATCTCCGACTGGCCCTTCTTCACCGGGTCCCAGCGCTCCGCGGGCGGCTGCTCGTCGCGCAGCTCGGCGAGCAACACGGTGATCGCCGACATCAGGATTTCGGTCGCTTCGGCGAGCATCGCGGCATTCAGAGGGCGACCCTCGAATCGGGAGAGGTCGACGGGCGGCCCGAATCGGATGTCCACGTCCTTGCGCGGGAACATGCTGAGCTTCTTTCCGTACCTGGGCAGGATTTTCTGGGTGCCCCAGTGCGCAACGGGGATGAGCGGCACGCCCGCGGTGAGCGCGAGCCGCACTGCCCCCGTCTTGCCCCGCATGGGCCACAGGTCGGGGTCGCGCGTCAGGGTTCCTTCCGGGTACACAACGACGACGGAATTGTCCTCGACGAGCTGGTTCGCGGCGGCGAGCGGGTCGCTGCCGCGCGAACCGGCACGTTCCACCGGAATCTGCCCCGACTTGCGAAGGAGGGCACCGAACACCGGAATCGTGAACAGCGATGCTTTCCCGAGGTACCGCGGCGCTCGTCCGAGCTTCCAAATGGTGAGCCCGATGACGAGCGGGTCGATCTCGCTGTAGTGGTTCGGGGCTACCACGGCGGGCCCGGTTGCGGGAAGATACTCTCCCTGCTGAATCCGGTAGCGCCCGACCACATTCATGAACGGGATGATGAGGGTGGCGAGGACGCGAAAAATCGCGAGCTTCTCCGACCGCGCGTTCTCGGGCCGACCCTTCCTGGGCCGCGCCTTCTTCTGGCGCACCTTCTCCGAACCGGCCTTCGCCACGGTTTAGTCCTCGACGTCGAAGTCGGCGCCGAGGTCGGCGAGTTTGTCGACGAAGTGTTCGTAGCCGCGACGGATCAGGTCGACATTGCTGACGCGGGAGACCCCGTCGGCGCTCAGCGCGGCGATCACGTGGCTGAAACCTCCGCGAAGGTCCGGCACGAGGATATTTGCTCCGTGCAGCGGGGTGGGGCCGGTGATGACGGCGGCCTGTTCGAAGTCGCGCCGGGCGACGCGTCGCGGCGTGTTCGGCAGCCCGCGCGGATGCACCACGATGTTCGCGCCCATCTCGTTAAGCGCCTCCGTGAACCCGAACCGGTTCTCGTACACGGTCTCGTGCACGACCGACACCCCGTTCGCCTGGGTGAGGGCGACGACGAGCGGTTGCTGCCAGTCCGTCATGAAACCCGGGTGCACATCGGTTTCGATCGTGACCGGCTTCAATTCGCCCCCCGGGTGGTAGAAACGGATGCCGTCCTCGTCGATGTCGAACCCGCCGCCGACTTTGCGGAACACGTTCAGGAACGTCATCAGCTCGGACTGTTTGGCCCCGGCGACGAAAATATCTCCGTGGGTGACGAGCGCCGCGGTCGCCCAGCTTGCTGCCTCATTCCGGTCGAAGAGCGACCGGTGGGTGAAACCGGTGAGCCGATCCACTCCTTCGATAAGGATGACGCGGTTCGGTTCGACCGAGATGATCGCGCCCATCTTCTGCAGGATGGCGATGAGATCCATGATCTCGGGCTCGATCGCGGCGTTGCGCAGCTCGGTTGTGCCGGTGGCCCGGACCGCGGTGAGCAGGACCTGTTCGGTCGCGCCCACGCTCGGGTACGGCAGATGGATATCCGCCCCGTTCAACCCGTCCGGTGCGGTGAGGTGGATTCCTTCGTAGCTCTTGTCCACGACCGCGCCGAACGCGCGAAGCGCATCCAGGTGGAAGTCGATCGGCCGGTCGCCGATCCGGCAGCCGCCGAGATCCGGGATGAACGCTTCGCCGAGGCGGTGGAGCAGCGGCCCGCAGAACAGGATCGGGATCCGGCTGGAGCTCGCCAGCGCGTCGACCTGGGCGAAGTGGGCCGTCTCGACGTCGGTAGGGTCGAGCCGGAGTTCTCCGGCCACCTCACCGTCGGTGACCACAACTCCATGCACTTCGAGGAGGCCGCGGACCACGCCGACATCGCTGATGTCGGGGACGTCGCGCAGGATGCTCGGCGTCTCGCCGAGAAGTGCAGCCACCATCGCCTTCGTGGCGAGGTTTTTCGCGCCGCGAACGTCGACGACGCCGCGAAGGGGGTTTCCGCCACGGATGATGAGCGTGTCACCCTTCAGGTTCACCTGCTCGCCCGCCTTCCGGGGGTTTTGGACATCCGTTTTCATTGCGTTACCTGCTGACTATTGTGCGGGAAGTGTGAGGGGCCGCCACGATTGTCTGGTCTTCTCGAACTCGGTGATCGACGATTCGTCGCGCAGGGTGAGGGCAATATCGTCGAGGCCCTCAAGCAGCCGCCACCTAGTGTAATCATCGATCTCGAAGGGAACCGTGAGTGTGCCGAGCGTCACGGTCTTCGACACGAGGTCGACGGATGCCGAGATCCCGGGCCGTTCCCGGATGAGCGCCCACATTTTCTCGACGGCGTCCTCCGCGACCTGCGCGGCGAGCAGGCCCTGTTTCCCGGAGTTTCCGCGGAAAATGTCGCCGAACCGCGGGCTGATGACTGCCTTGAATCCGTAGTCGCGCAGAGCCCACACGGCGTGTTCGCGGCTGGAACCGGTGCCGAAATCGGCGCCGGCGATCAGCACGGTGGGGTTGGCGAATGCGGGATCGTTGAGCACGAAGTCCGGGTTCTGGCGCCAGGCGTAGAACAGGGCGTCGTCGAATCCGGTCTTCGTGACGCGTTTCAGGAATTCGGCGGGGATGATCTGGTCGGTGTCGACCTGGGCGCGCTCCAGAGGCACGGCGATGCCTTCCACGACGGTGAGTTTCTCCATCAGCGCTCCTCCTCCAGATCCCAGGGGCCGGACAGCGTGCCCCGCACGGCCGTTGCCGCAGCGACGAGCGGCGACACGAGGTGCGTTCGGCCGCCCTTGCCCTGCCGCCCCTCGAAGTTGCGGTTGGAGGTGGAGGCGCAGCGCTCACCGGGGGCAAGCTGGTCGGGGTTCATGCCGAGGCACATGGAGCATCCGGCGAACCGCCACTCCGCCCCGAATTCTTCCACGATCTTGTCGATGCCCTCCGCTTCGGCCTCGAGTCGAACCCGCGCTGAACCGGGAACCACCATGACGCGCACGCCGTCCGCTTTCTTCTTGCCTTTGATGACGGAGGCGAAGGCGCGCAGGTCTTCGATGCGGCTATTCGTGCAGGACCCCATGAACACGGCGTCGACGCGGATGTCCTTCATCCGGGTTCCCGCCGCAAGGTCCATGTATTCGAGCGCCCGGCGGGCCGAGGCCTGCTCGTTCGGGTCGTCGAAGCTGTCCGGTTCCGGGATGGCGTCGGAGAGCAGCACCCCCTGGCCCGGGTTCGTGCCCCACGTGACGAACGGTTCGAGTTCGCTCGCGTTGAGGAACACCTCGGCGTCGAACACGGCGTCGTCGTCGGTGGGCAGCGTCTGCCAGTACGCGAGCGCGGCGTCCCAGTCTTCACCTTTCGGCGCGTGCGGTTTGCCCTTCAGGTAGTCGTACGTGGTCTGGTCCGGCGCGACCATTCCGGCGCGCGCGCCAGCCTCGATCGACATGTTGCAGATCGTCATGCGGCCCTCCATGGAGAGCGCGCGGATGGCGCTGCCGCGGTACTCGATCACGTATCCCTGGCCGCCGCCGGTGCCGATTTTCGCGATGACGGCGAGGATGATGTCCTTCGAGGTCACGCCGTCGCGCAGCTGGCCGTCCACGGTCACCGCCATCGTCTTGAACGGTTTGAGCGGCAGGGTCTGGGTGGCGAGCACGTGTTCTACTTCGCTCGTTCCAATGCCGAACGCGATCGCCCCGAATGCGCCGTGGGTCGACGTGTGGCTGTCGCCGCACACCACGGTGATGCCGGGCATCGTCAGTCCCAGTTGCGGTCCCACGACGTGCACGATGCCCTGCTCGATGTCGCCGAGCGGGTGCAACCGCACGCCGAACTCCTCGCAGTTGCGGCGCAGCGTCTCGATCTGGATGCGGCTGACCGGGTCGGCGATTTGCTTCGTGATGTTCAGGGTCGGGGTGTTGTGGTCTTCGGTGGCGATCGTGAGGTCGGGACGGCGCACCGGGCGGCCGGCCATCCGCAGTCCGTCGAACGCCTGCGGGGAGGTCACCTCGTGGATGAGGTGGAGGTCGATGTAGAGAAGGTCGGGGGCCCCGTCGGTGCCCTTTGCCACGATGTGGTCGTCCCACACCTTCTCCGCCAGCGTCCTGCCCACAGTCGTGCCTCGTTCCTGCCCAAAACCGCGCGGGGGTGCGCGGAATTCGATCATTCCAGTCTACTGGCGCGCTCTCGCGGCTAGGATGCGTATCGTGGCGCCCACGATCGCGCCGCATTCGCGTGCCCACAAGGCCAGCTTCAAGGAGTTACTGCGATGTCGCCTGATCCCCTCTCCACCATCCCTTTCGAACACGAACGAGTTCTCATCACCACCGGCCCGAGGTCGGGGCTGGTGATCAGCGTCGCGGTGCACTCGACGAAGCTCGGGCAGGCGCTCGGCGGGGCGCGAGTGTGGCAATACGAGAACTGGACGGATGCGGTAGCCGACTCGCTGCGCCTCTCCGCCGCGATGACCCTCAAGAACGCGGCGGCGGGCCTGAACCGCGGCGGCGGCAAGGCGGTCATTCACCTGCCCATGGGCACTGCGCTCTCCGATGAGCAGAAGCGCGACGCGATGCTCGACCTCGGCGACGCGGTGGAGAGCCTCGGCGGCGTGTACATGACGGCGGAGGATGTCGGTACGAGCGCCGAGCTCATGTCTGTCGTGGCCGAGCGCACGAAGCACGTGTGCGGCCTGCCGCCGGAGCAGGGCGGCGTCGGCGAGCCCGCGGATGCCACGAGCGAGGGCGTGCACGCGAGCATCCTCGCGACGCTCGACGCCCTGTACGGGAGCACGGACGTCGTTGGTCGTCACATCGTCATCTCCGGTCTCGGCCAGGTCGGCGGGAGGCTCGCGAAGCGGCTCGCCGCCGAGGGTGCGACGTTGACCGTGACCGACGTGAACATGGGCAAGAAGGATCTCGCGGAGTCCATCGGAGCGAACTGGGTGGAGGTGCCGTCCGCGCACACGGTCGATGCCGACCTGTTCGTGCCATGCGGTCTCGGCGGCGTTCTGACGCCTCGGGTGATTGAGGAACTGGCGGTGCGCGGCGTGGTCGGCGCGGCGAACAACCAACTCGCCGAGCACTCCGGCGCAGGGCAGCTCGCAGCCCGCGGCATCCTGTGGGCACCGGACTTCGTCGTGAACGGCGGAGGGGTGATCTACCTCGACATGGCGATGCGCCCGAACGCGGATGCTGCCGCGATTTCGGCTCGGGTCACCCAGATCGGCGACGTGGTCGCCACCATTTTCCGCGACTCGGCCGAGAAGGGCATCACGACGCTGGAGGCCGCGGAGCAGCTCGCCGCGGCGCGCCTCGACGCTGCGTGACGCACAGGACGCCGATCCGCAACCGCGTCAGGCGTTCAACTTTCGGCGATCCTGCCGCAACTTCACGAGGCTCGCGATCGTCGCGACCGCCATCGCGCCGACGATGACGACAAGGGAAAGCCACGTGCTGATCTCCGGCACCCACTCCACCGGCTGACCGCCGTTCAGGAACGGAAGCTCGTTCTTGTGGAGCGCGTGGAACACGAGCTTCACCCCGATGAACCCGAGAATGAACGCGATCCCGTAGTGCAGGTAGACGAGCCGATCGATGAGGTCGCCGAGCAGGAAGTACAGCTGGCGCAACCCCATGAGGGCGAACACGTTCGCGGAGAACACGAGGAACGCATTCTGGGTGATCCCGAAAATCGCCGGGATGGAGTCGAGCGCGAACACGAGGTCGGTCGCACCGAGCGCCACAATCACCACGAGCACGGGGGTGAACATGCGCTTGCCGTCCACGGTCGTGCGCAGCTTCCCGCCGTCGAACGTGTCGGTGATGGCAACGCGTCTGCGCAGCATCCGGATGATCTTGTTCTCCGTCTGCACGTCGTCCTCGAAGCCGGTGAACGCCTGCTTCCACGCCGTGTACAGCAGGAACGCTCCGAAAATGTAGAAGATCCAGCTGAAGCTTTCGATGAGCTGCGCGCCGATGAGGATGAAAATCGCGCGCAGGATGAGGGCGATCAGGATGCCCACCATGAGAATTTCCTGCTGATACTTCTTCGGCACCTTGAACTGCCCCATGATCAGCAGGAACACGAACAGGTTGTCGATGCTCAGGCTGTACTCGGTGAGCCAGCCCGCCACGAACTGGCCCGCGTGTTCCACATCCCCGAGCCACACGAGGAGCCCCGCGAACACGAGCGCGAGCGCAACATAGAAGCCGACCCACAGGCTGGACTCGCGCACGCTCGGGATGTGCGGACGGCTGTACGCGAGAATGAGGTCGGCGATGATGATGAAGCTCATCGTGATGAGCGAGCCCCATTCGAACCAGGCAGGGATGGTCAATTCCACGGGGCGTTCCGTTCATGAAGGGTCGAGAGAGGATCGAAAGTCTCTCCCGTGCCCAGCACACTCGGCACCACCGCATCCGGGCCAGCGCCGTTGCTGACCGTCCTGACGACTGCGGCGAATCGGGATACTCCCCTTCGTTCCCGCAATCGTAGCGGATCGCGACGCGCGGCAGCGAAGGTTGCGCAGGTACTGTCGTCCGGTAACTATGGTGGTGACCCCAGCGGGATTCGAACCCGCGTTACCGCCGTGAGAGGGCGGCGTACTAGGCCGCTATACGATGGGGCCGTAGTGGGCGGACTAATTGAGTATGCCATAGAGGTGCGGGCCGACAAAAATGGTTCGGCGGATCTGGCGGGGAGGACAGGATGCGCAGGAAACTGCTGAGCGCGGCGGCAGTGATCGGAGTTGGGCTTCTCCTTGGCGGATGCTCCCTCCTGAACCCCGGACCGCCGAGAGACAGCAACGGCCGCGTCACCCAGAGCACCGCCATTTCCGCGCGCGACCTGAAGATCCACGACTGTTTCAGTTTCAACTCCGCCGATGGCAGCATCGTCGAACAGGTCACCGTGATGCCGTGCGAGCTGAGCCACAAATACGTCGTCATCGGCCAGGGCACGCTCACGACTGCTGACGTTTCGTCTGCCGGGTCACTGCAGAACGCCGTGTCCGCGTCGTGCTCGTCACTCTTCGACACGTTCAAAAGCAGCGTGAAGAGCGACACGAGGCCCAAGCAGGAGTTCCTGGTGTTCCCGAAAGACGACAAACCGAACGCCGACCAGCTCTACTCGTGCATCTCGACCGACCCCGACCAGCTGGCGAACGCCTCGCCGTCGGCTCCTGCGACACCCTCCCCTACGCCAACACCCTGAGCGCGCCCGGGCGAACCTCGACATCGAGCGGCAACCCGGCAACCCGCTCGCCGTCCGCGTAGGCGACCACATTGTCCGCGTCGACACGGATGCGGCGTGCCCGCCGAATCGACACGCGCGCGTCGGTCACGTGCGTGCCCTTGAACACACGGGGGAAGATCCGCAGAAACGCGGTGCGCGACAGCGGCTGCACGACGAACACGTCGAGGAGGCCGTCGTCGATTTTCGCCTCCGGCGTGATGAGCATGCCGCCGCCGAG
>OEIU01000477.1_pt1 | contig 36874 bp, 37 predicted proteins | sample 1539221 | NCBI WGS metagenome assembly OEIU01 (sample SAMN03792071, study PRJEB22550) | activated sludge metagenome | feature: wastewater treatment plant; material: activated sludge; isolation source: Wastewater treatment plant of a petroleum refinery complex | place: Argentina: Zarate | collected...
AAAACACTCGGGCAGACGCGTCGGCGTCCCCGAAGGGGCGGGCAGGGTAGCACGGGCGGGACTGGGGACTCTTCCTGTGGGGCCGGCTTCAGCCGGCCTTTGTTGGAGTCAGGCTAAAGCCTGACCTACAGGACGACCCAAAGAAAAAGGCCGGCGAGGGCCGGCCTTTTCAGATTCACCAGGAGCCGAACCGATCAGCTCTTGACCACCGTGTGCAGCACGATGTTGTTCTCGAAATAGACGATATACGCCGGGTATTCCCACCGCGTGATCGGCGGCTGACCGACGGCGGCTTCCCGATTGCTCGGGGCGCCAAAGGCGGCTTCGACTTTCTCCATCGTCATGCCGCGGCTCGGCGTGCCGGCACTCGCCGACGTGGACGCGGGCATCTGCAGTTCGTCGGCATTCACCGCGGCGAACGGGGCGAGCGCGACCAGTGCGGCAACAATCCAGGGCGCAGAGCGCATGGGAAACCCTCCAGGTAACAACGGCTTCACTCTATAGCAGGGCTTACATAAGGACCAAGCGCGCGGCGGCGGTTTGGTGTTCCAGTTCACACTTTCCGCTGGCGCCCGGCGCGGAACCCCTATAATCCGCCGCGCATTCTCCGCCGCAGGCGCGCAGCCTGCGCCGACTCACCACAATTCACGGATCGTTCCCAGCGCCGACGCATGTTCCATCCGCTGCCTCTCTTCATCGGTCTGCGCTACGTCCGCAGCCGCAGCCGCGGCTTCTTCGTGTCGTTCATCAGCTGGATCTCGATGCTGGGCATCTGTGTCGGCGTCGCGGCGCTGATCACGATCATTTCCGTGATGAACGGGCTCGAGTCCGAACTGCGCACGCGGCTGCTCAGTCCCGCATCGCACGCGACGCTCGCGGCCTCGCCCGAACGGATGGCGGACTGGCGCACCATGGCCGACAAGGTCCGGCGCGAGCCGGGCGTGACGGGCGTGGCTCCCTATCTCGATCTGCAAGGCATGCTCGGGCGCGGCCAGGAATTGCGTCCGGCGCTGATTCGCGGTGTCGATCCGGCGGTCGATGCGCAGGTGTCGGACATCGCCTCGCACATGACGGCCGGGTCGCTCGATCTGCTCATTGCGGGTGAGCAGCGCATCGTTCTCGGTTCCGGACTCGCGTGGGCGCTGGAAGCGCGCGTGGGCGATGAGATCACGGCGCTCGTGCCGACGCGGTCTGCTGAAGGCGAGGGCATGGTGGTCGGCATCGATCTCACGCCGCGCATCCAGACCTTCAAGGTCGCGGGCATTTTCGAAGTTGGACTGCAGGAACACGACACCTCGCTGGCGCTCGTCAGTCTCGACGATGCGGCTGCGTTCGCGGGAACGGGTGGTTCGCCGGCCGGCCTGCGCCTGAAGTTCGCAGATGTGTTCGCAGCGCCCGCGGCAGCGCGTCGCATCGCACAGGATCTGGGCGGCGGTTTCGAGATCAGCGACTGGACCATCGAGAACGCCAGCTACTTCCGCGCCGTCGGCATCGAGAAAAAGATGATGTCGCTGATCCTGATGCTGGTCGTTGCCGTCGCGGCCTTCAACACAGTGTCGGCGCTGGTGATGGTCGTGAACGAGAAACGCACCGACATCGCGATCCTGCGCACGCTGGGCATCACGCCGCGCGCCGTCGTCACGGTCTTCATCACGCTCGGTGTCGTGATCGGCTGGTTCGGCGCATTGCTGGGCTGCGCGCTGGGGCTGCTGCTGGCGTTCAATGTCGAGAACATCGTGCCCGTGCTCGAACGCGTACTCGGCATCCACATCTTCGATCCGACCGTGTACTACATCACCGAAGTGCCGTCGGAAGTGCACTGGCCGCAGGTCATTGCCATCACCGGCACGGCGCTGGTGCTGACGGTGCTGGCGACCATCTATCCTGCGTTGCGCGGCGCGGATACCGAGCCGGCGGAGGCGCTGCGTTATGAGTAGGTATGAACTGCTCATCGGCCGGCGTTATCTGCGCGCGGGACGCGGCAATCGCTTCATCTCGTTCATTTCCGTGATCTCGATGCTCGGCGTCGCGATCGGTGTGGCGGTGCTGATCGTCGTGCTCTCGGTGATGAACGGCTTCGAGCAGGAATTGCGCGGTCGCATTCTCAGCCTCACATCGCATGCATCGATCAGCGGCTTCGGCGCGGGACTGCCGGACTGGCATGCCGTCGCCGACAAGGCGCGCGAGAACCCGGAAATCCTCGACGTCGCGCCGTATGTCGAGGATCAGGTGCTGCTGGTGGCGAAGGACAGGAGCAGCGGCGCCGCTGTGACCGGCGTGCTGCCCGAGCAGGAACACAAGGTCGCGGCGATCGCGGACAAGGTCGTCGAGGGTTCGTTCGACGATCTCGCCGCCGGCAAGTACGGCATCGTGCTCGGCGCGGAACTGGCGAAGGCGCTGGGGGTGAAGCTGGGTGATCGCATCGTCATCGCCACGCCGCAGCCGGTGATCACGCCGATCGGCATCATGGCGCGCACGCGCGGCTTCAAGGTCGTGGGACTGTTTTCGTCCGGCATGTACGAGTTCGATCGCAACCTGGCCTACGTGCACCTGGCGGATGCAGCGAAGCTGTATCGCATGGGCGATACGGTGACCGGGCTGCGACTGAAGCTGGTGGACATGTTCGTCGCGCCGCGGGTCGTGCGCGATCTGGCGCTGTCGCTCGGCGGCGGTTATTACGTCGACGACTGGACGCGCAAGCACGCGAACTTCTTTCGCGCGATCCAGCTCACCAAGTCGGTGATGTTCGTGATCCTGCTGCTGGTCGTGGCGGTCGCGGCATTCAACATCATCTCGACGCTGGTGATGGTGGTGAAGGACAAGCAGTCCGACATCGCCATCCTGCGCACGATCGGCGCCTCGCCGCGCAGCATCATGGGCATCTTCATGACGCAGGGAACGGCGATCGGCCTGATCGGCACGCTGGCAGGCGTGGCGCTCGGCGTGCTGATTTCAGTCAATCTCGAAACGCTGGTGCACGGGCTCGAGTCGCTGACCGGCATCCAGTTCATGGATGCGAAGGTCTACTACATGAGCGATCTGCCGGCGGCCGTGCAGTGGGCCGACGTCGTGAAGATCAGCCTGGTGTCGTTCGGATTGTGCTGCCTGTCGACGATCTATCCGTCGTGGCGTGCGGCGCGGACGCAGCCGGCGCAGGCGTTGAGACATGAGTGAGAAGGTTCCAGCAATGTCGGTTTCACCCGTTCTTTCCTGTGCCGCGCTCGCCAAGCATTTCCAGCAGGGCGACACCCGCGTCGACGTGCTGAAGGGTGTCGAGCTGACGGTGGCGGCGGGCGAGCGTCTCGCGATCGTCGGCGCGTCGGGGTCGGGCAAGACGACGCTGCTGCAGTTGCTGGGCGGTCTCGATCTGCCCAGTTCGGGTGAAGTGCGGATCATGGGGCAGGCGGTCAATGAACTCAGCGATGCAGCGCGCGGCGAGCTGCGCAACCGGTCGCTGGGGTTCGTGTATCAGTTTCATCATCTGCTGCCGGAGTTCACGGCGCTGGAGAATGTCGCGATGCCGCTCTTGATCCGGCGCACGCCGATCGATGAAGCGCGCTCGCGGGCGCGGGAGCTGTTGCGCCGGGTGGGGCTGGAATCGCGGGTCGAACATCGTCCGGCGCAGATGTCGGGCGGCGAACGTCAGCGTACCGCGGTGGCTCGCGCGCTCGTGACGCGGCCGAACGTGGTGCTCGCCGATGAGCCCACCGGCAACCTGGACGGCAACAACGCAAAGCAGGTTTTCGATCTGATGCTGGAACTGAATCGCGAACTCGGCACGGCGCTGATCATTGTCACGCATGCGCCGGAACTGGCGGCCAAGCTGCAGCGGACGCTGACGCTGCAGGAGGGCAGGCTGGTGTGAAGGTGCGCGAAGGCTGCTTTCGCAGCCCTCGCGCCCACCTGTCTGCGCCGCCGGAAATCAGTAGAGCTGCGACATGAGCGTGTGGATGTCAGCACGCAGCCCGCTTTTCTCCGGAACGTATTGGCCAATTCTCAGAATGAATTGCTTGTGGTCGGTGAACCAGGTGAACTCGGTATAGCCGTTGCCGCTTGGAGCTCTGTACGAGTCAGTGATCATCGGCTTTCCGTTCACGTCGCCATCGATCATCTCCCGAGGCACGGTGATCTGCGTTCCTGCTGCAGCATAGTCGAATTCTTCCAGCACGACCCTGCCGAACTTCGGCACAGTGAATGCACGCACGAGGCCCGTCCATCCGCCAGCAGCGAATGCGCCCGAGGGGGATGCGCCCAGGAACTCCGCATTTGCCAGCGCCGTGCCGCTCAGGGCCGCGGGCATGACGCGCAGATCATTGACGATCTCATGCAAAGCCCGCAGCCGGTTTCGCGATTCGGGTCGGTCGAAGTACGAATCCACTCGTTTCGCCTGAGCTTCGGTCACCTCATTCCAGCCGCGTTTCTTCGCGGCTTGTCTGGCAGCTGCCATTTCCGCTCTTTTGTCTGATGTGAACGGTGATGCGGCACTGTCGATTTCCGAACTGGGAAGTATTCGAACACTTCCCGGATCCGTGAGTACGGGCATTCCGGGAGGTGTGAAGATCTGGGTGGTGTTTCCCTGAGCGCTGGCGGTACCCACGGTGGAAGCCGCGAGTACGAACAGCAGGGATTCCATCCAGCCATGAAGAAACTGTTTCGACATTGTCTTTGACCTCTATCCTTGGATCCGATAATGCATGTGTAGGTCGCATTCACCATTCGGTGATGTTGCAGGTCGTTGCAAACGTGTACGTCAAATATGTCAGCCCGTTTCCCGGGTTCACATAGTAGTGAACGCCATGCACGTACCATGTGGGAAGAGGCCATGAGTGCCACAAATCGCCAGTCCATTGGCGCCAAGTGTGTTCCCATGTCTTTGCGTCGTGGTGCATGTTGTTCCAGTTGGATCCGTCTTGCACCGCATAGCCGCCGAGATTGTGAACGCTAGCTGTCTGGAACCAGTAGTCGTTTCCGTCGAATTTGTTGTACGAGATGCTTTCGTTGAAATTTAGACCGGTTATGCCTGGGAAAGGCGTGACGTTGCAATTGGCGCGGCTGACAAGGCTGATCGCGCCAAATGCGAGTTGAGATGATGCACCACTGATCGTTGGCGCGGGCGTTGAGAAAGAATTCAACTGCAAAAGCATAAGCGACAGATGGTCGGAGTTACCCTCACGAAGATCGTAGGTACTTTCGCGGGTGCCAATCCGGCAAGAGCCGATCGGCGAGGCGCGTGTGGGGGCGGCAACTTGGATGGCAACAATGCGCAGCAGGTGTTTCAAGCTGCTGCTCAAACTGAATCGCGAACTCGGGACGATGCTGATCAGTGTCACGCGCAGAGCCGACTGCGAGCCGCAGTGGACGCTGACGTTGCAGGATAGAAAGCTCGTCGAGTGTTAGGCAGTCTCGGTCGCCTTTCGACAAGCTCCCTTCGACAGACGAACGAAGTAAAGCTAGGAATCGACTTTGTTCTTCGCCTTCCGCCCGTGGTACTTGAACACCAGGTCGAAGTGCCAGAACGTGGCGAGCAGCACGTAGCCCACCGTCGCCGCCAGGCAGCCCATGAAGAAACAGCCGAGCAGGAAGGGCTTCCAGATCGGCTTCAGATCGGTCGACAGCCATTTCCAGGTGAGTTCGAAATGCATCGGTTCGGGATGGATGCCCAGCACGATGCAGCCGATCCAGTAGGCGAACACGTACAGTGGCACGATGGTCAGCGGATTCGTCAGCAGCGTGCCGAGCACCGCCGCCGGGATGTTGAGGCGCAAGGCGAGCGCCAGTCCCGCCGCCAGCAGGATGTGGATCGGTAGCGGTACGAACGCCAGGAACAGGCCGAGCGCGAAGGCGCGCGTGACGTTGCGCCGGTTCAGCGACCAGTACACGGGATGATCGAGCAGCAGCCGGAACGGACGCATGAACCAGCGTTCCTTCCAGCGGTGGCGTTGTCGACTGAGCGGTTTGAAAAAGCGTCGGGGCATGCGGGCCGCAGCGGCGGTTGGACTCATGGGGAGCTTCAGGCAAAGTAGCGCGGCGTCTGCACGCGCCGGCCGTGGCCGAAGACGGGCGCAAGTATCGCAGGTCGGCGCGCTGGCATCAGCAGGGGCGAGTCCCGATCCGCAGGGAGGCGGACATGCTGCGATTCGCTATCGCATTTCTACTGGGTCTGTGTTGCATCCATTCCTTGCCGGCCCTGCCGGCGTGCTGGCCATGGGCATGGATTGCCGCGTCGCTGTTGTGTACTGCGCTGCTGCTGCGGTCTCGCATCCTCGCCGCACTGGTCATCGGTGCGGCGTGGGCCTGGTTCGGAGCAGCATCGCGACTGCACGAAGATCTGCCTGCGGAACTGGAGGGCGTGGACCTGCTGGTCCGCGGCGCCATTGCCTCGCTGCCCGATGCCAGCGGCACCGATCCGCAGTTCGAATTCGCAGTCGCGCAGGCGCCGCAGGGAGTGCCGTCGCGCATCCGGCTTTCGTGGTACGACGCGGCTGCTCATCCCGCTGCGGGCGAGACGTGGCAGTTCGTCGTGCGCCTGAAGCGTCGCAACGGATTTGCGAATCCGGGTGGCTACGACTACGAGGCGCAGCTGTTCCGGCAGGGCATCGGCGCCACCGGTTACGTCCGCGACGATTCGCGCAATCAGCGCCTGACGCCGCCGCAGGCTCGCTACGCGGTACTGCGCATGCGATCGTGGCTGGCGCAGCGGATGCGCGAGGCGGTCGGCGAGACGCCGATGCTCGGCATTCTGCAGGGACTCGCTGTCGGGGAAACGCAGGCCATTCCGGCCGCGCAGTGGCGCGTGTTCACGGCGACGGGCATGACGCACCTCATGGCCATCTCCGGGCTGCACATCACGATGGTGGCCGCGCTGGCGGCGTGGGCGGGCGGCCACCTGGTGCGCTGGCGTCGCGCCCAGCGACTGCGCCTGACGGCGATACACGGGCAGGTGATCTGCGGCGTGCTGGCAGCGCTCGGCTATTCGTTGCTGGCCGGCATGTCGATTCCGACCCAGCGCACGCTGGCGATGCTGTGCGTGGCCTTCGCGGCACGGACACTGCGGCGCGAGTGGGGCGTCGATCGCACGATCGCGCTCGCACTGCTGGCGATCCTGCTCGTCGATCCGTTCGCGCCCCTGTCGCCCGGCGCATGGCTGTCGTTCGGTGCCGTCGCCGTCATTCTGCTGGCGACGGCCGGGCGCCGGACCACAGAGGGCGTGCTGCTGAATTTCACGCGCGTGCAATTCGCCGTCACGGTCGGATTGCTGCCGGCGATCATCGCCGCGTTCGGCAGCCTGTCGCTGCTTTCGCCGCTGACCAATGCACTGGCAGTGCCGCTGTTCACCTTGTTGATCGTGCCGCTGGTGCTGGCGGGCACATTGCTGGCGACGTTCTCGCTGCCCGCAGGCGGTCTGGTTCTTGGCGTCGTCGCGAAACTGCTCGAATGGATCTGGCCGGCTTTCGAGCACGCGGCATCGCTGCCGCTGGCCCTGTGGCACTTCCCTGCATTGCCGGCGATCGTGCAGGCGGCGCTGGTCATCGGTGCGCTGGCATTCGTTCTGCCGGGGATTGCGCCGACGCGGATTGCGGCGGCGCTGCTGTGCCTGCCCGCGCTGGTCTGGCAACCGGCGGCGCCACGGGAAGGAGGATTCAGTCTGGCGGTGCTCGACGTGGGCCAGGGCCTGGCGACCGTCGTGCGCACGCGCTCCCATGTGCTGGTGTTCGACGGTGGTCCGGCCTTTCGCAGCGGGCGCGATACCGGAGAGATGGTCGTGCTGCCCTATCTTCGCAGCCAGGGTGTGCGGGCACTCGATGCGCTGGTGATCAGTCACGGCGATCTCGATCACCAGGGCGGCATGGCGTCGATCGTCGGGGGCGTGCCGGTGAAGCGGCTGCTGGTGGGGCCGTCCGTCACGCAGTCGTCGATGCCTGCCGAGGTGTGCGCGGCGGGACAGGCCTGGCAGTGGGATGGAATCGACATCGAGATCCTGCATCCCGATACGGGATTTCATGCGTCCGACAACGAAACCTCCTGCGTGCTGCGAGTGTCCGGGCGCGGCGGCAGCGCGCTCCTGACCGGCGATATCCAGCGCGAGAGCGAAGCGGCACTGGTGTCGGCAGGACTCGGGCACAGCGACATCGTCGTCGCTCCTCATCACGGCAGCCGCACGTCGTCGACGCAGGCCTTCGTCGATGCGACCGTGCCGCAATGGGTGCTGTTCGCCGCGGGCTACCGCAACCGCTGGGGCTTTCCGAAACCGGATGTGGTCGAACGCTGGCAGGGCAGCGGCGCACGCGTGCTGTCCACGCAGACCAGCGGTGCGATCGAGATCGATGTCGGTGTCGACGGCCTGCGGCCGCCCCGGGAATTCCGTCAGGAACATCCACGTTACTGGCGTGCGCGATAGCCTGACGCCGGTAGCTGGTAGAGGCCGTCATCAGGCGTCGATCGACCGCTGTATTCAAGGGTGACAGTTGTTAGACTGCGCGCCGACAACAAAGGCCTGACAACCGAAGACCCGCATGTTCGAAATCGTCAAAGCCGGCGGCATCGTGATGGTGCCGATCATCCTGGCCTCCATCGTCGCCGCCGCAATTTTCCTGGAACGCCTCTGGACACTGCAGGCGCGACGCGTCGTTCCGGCCGAACTCACGGACAAGGTCTGGAAATGGGTGGAAACCGGCCAGATCAGCGACAAACACGTCTACGCCCTGCAGCAGAATTCGCCGCTCGGCAAGATTCTGGCGGCCGGCCTCGCCAATCGGCATCGTGACCGCGCCATCATCAAGGAAAGCATCGAGGACGCCGGGCGCCATGTCGTGCATGAGCTCGACCGATTCATTCCGATGCTGGGGACCATTGCCTCACTTTCGCCACTGCTGGGATTGCTCGGTACCGTGACCGGCATGATCCGCACGTTCAACGCCCTGGCAACGGCCGGCGCGGGCAACCCGATGGCGCTGGCCAGCGGCATCTCCGAGGCCCTGATCACGACGGCGGCGGGTCTCACGATTGCGATTCCCTCGCTGCTGGCACACCGATACCTGAAGGGGCGCGTGAACGATCTGGTCGTGCAGATGGAAAAGGAAGCCATGAAGCTGGTGCAGGCCATCGAACAGACCGACGGCCGCTCGGTGTGACCCCATCATGAAGCTGCGTCCCTCGGAGACCGAAGAGCCCGAACTGAACATGACGCCGCTGATCGACGTCGTGCTGCTGCTGCTGATCTTCTTCATGGTGTCCACGACTTTCGTGAAGGAATCGCACATCGATCTGCAGCTGCCGCAGGCCAGCACGGAAGCGCCGCCGGAAACGAAGGGCGCCCCCATCGAGATCACGATCACGGCGTCGGGCGAATACCGCGTGAACGGGCAGACGCTGCTCAATAACAGTCCTGCGACCTTGTCGGCCGCGGTGTCGAAAGTGGCGGGCAGCGGACGCGACAGTTCCGTGACCATCCGCGCCGATGCACGCACGACGCACCAGTCGGTCGTCACGGCGATGGACGTCGTTGGCCGGCTCGGTTTCAAGAGCATCAACATGGCGACCGTGAACGAGGCGGTCGGCACGCCGGCGACGTAGTCGACATGACACCGAACCAGCAGGGCCGCGCACCCGGGACGGTCACTCCGTGGGAAACGTATCGCAGGCTGCTGGGCTACTTGCGTCCGCATCGAGGCATGTTCGCGCTGGGTATCCTCGGCGCAATGTTGTTTTCGGCCACGATGGTGAGCTTCACCGGCTTCGCCAAGATTTTCGGCGACGACATTTTCGAGAACCCGAGCCCGCGCATGGTCGTGCTGCTGCCGTTCGGACTCGTTGTGCTGTTCGTGCTGCGCGGCATTGCCGATTTCACCCAGACGTACTGTATGGGATATGTGGGGCGCCACATCGTCAAGCGCCTGCGCGCGCAGATCTTCGACCGGCTGATGCTGTTGCCGCTTACGTACTCGGATCGCCATTCCAGTGCGGCGTTGCAGTCGACGCTCACCTTCAATACCGAACAGGTCGGACAGGCCGCCACGGACTCGGTGGTGGTGTTCGTACGCGAGGCGCTGACCATCGTCGGCCTGATCGCTTCGCTGTTCTATTACAACGCGCGGCTGGCGATGATCGCCCTGACCATGGGCCCGCTGCTGGCCTGGCTGGTGACGCTGATCAACCGGAAGTTCCGGCGCTACGGCCGCCGCATCCAGGATTCCGTCGGCGACATCACGCGCGTCGCCAAGGAAACGCTCGACGCGCCCCGCATCATCAAGATCTACAACGCCCAGGATTACCAGGGCCGGCAGTTCGAAGCGGTGAACGAGCGCAATCGCCGCTCGGTCATGCGCATGGTGCTGACCAAGGGCCTGTCGAATCCCATCGTGCAGATGGTGATGGCCGTCGGTTCGGCGTTCGTCCTGTCGATCGCCCTGTCCGATCGGGTCGAGGGACGCATGACCGGCGGCGACCTGCTGGCGTTTCTCACCTCGCTCGCGATGATCACGCAGCCGCTGCGCAGCCTCGTCGGCGTGGCGGGGCCGATCCAGCAAGGCATCGCGGCGGGCCAGAGCATTTTCGAGATCATCGACGAGCCCGCGGAGCCTGCCGGCGGAACGCTCAAACCCGAACGCGTGCGCGGCGAGATCGATTTCGATGCGGTGTCGTTCTCCTACTTCGGCGGTCAGGGCGCTGCGCTGCGCGATGTCGATCTGCACATCGCTGCCGGCGAGATGGTCGCCATCGTCGGCCGCTCGGGCAGCGGCAAATCGACGCTGGTCAGCCTGCTGCCGCGTTTCTATGACGTCGACTCCGGCGCCATCCGCGTCGATGGTCGGGACACCCGCGAGTACGACCTCGCTGGGCTGCGCGAGCAGATCGCGCTCGTCAGCCAGGACGTGGTGCTGTTCAACGACACGATTCGCGCCAACATCGCCTTCGGCCGCGAGGTGTCGGGCGAAGCGATCGAGGGCGCAGCAACTGCCGCCCACGTGATGGAGTTCGTGAACCAGTTGCCGGTGGGGCTCGATACGGTCGTCGGCGATCGCGGCGTGCTGCTGTCCGGCGGCCAGCGCCAGCGCATTTCCATTGCGCGCGCGCTGCTCAAGAACGCGCCGATCCTGATCCTGGACGAAGCCACGTCGGCGCTCGATACCGAATCCGAACGCATCATCCAGGGCGCGCTGGAACGCCTGATGGAAAACCGCACGACGCTCGTCATCGCGCATCGTCTGTCGACGGTGGAGAAGGCCGATCGCATCATCGTCATGGACGGCGGGCGCATCGTCGAATCGGGGACGCACGGCGAACTGATCGCACGCAACGGCCAGTACGCTGCGCTACACCGCATGCAGTTCAGCGCCTGACGCGCGTGAAGGCCGACACGTTCCTGCAGCAGCTGTGGTACCGGGGGCGGGCCCCCTGGCTGCGGATCCTGCTGCTGCCGTTGTCGGCGCTGTTCTGGCTGCTGGTCACGCTGCGTCGTGCCGGTTACCACGTCGGGATTCTGCGCAGTCGCAGCGTCGGCAAGCCTGTCGTCGTCATCGGCAACATCACGGTCGGCGGCACCGGCAAGACACCGTTCGTGATCTGGCTGGCCGAACTGCTGCAGGGCAGGGGCATCAAGGTCGGGATCGTGCTGCGCGGCTATGGCGGCAGTTCGGCGCACTGGCCTCGCGATGTCCGTCCGGACACACCTGCCGATGAAGTGGGCGATGAAGCCGTGCTGCATGCATCGCGCACCGGCGCGATCGTCGTGGCTGGCCCGGATCGTGTGGCTGCCGCGATGCGGGCCGTCGCACTCGGTGCGGATATCGTCCTGTGCGACGACGGACTCCAGCATTACCAGCTGGCACGCGATGCCGAGATTGCCGTCGTCGATGCGCAGCGCGGGCTCGGCAATCGGCTGCTGCTGCCGGCGGGCCCGTTGCGTGAGCCGCCATCGCGACTGAAGACGGTGGATCTTCTCGTCTCCACGCAGCGTTCCGGCGCGAGCGCGGTTCAGGCGTCTTCGATCGTTACCACGGCACGCCTCGGCGATGCCATTTCACTGCTCGGCGGCGAACGACGCGCGCTTGCCTCTTTTTCCGGTGCCTCTGTGCATGCTGTCGCCGGCATCGGTAATCCCCAGGCCTTTTTTGATGGTCTGCAGGCGGTGGGGTTGAAGGTGGACGGACGACCATTGCCTGATCACGCGGCGTTGAGCCCTGCGGACATCGAGTTCGGAGATCGGGCGCCCGTGTTGATGACGGAAAAGGATGCGGTGAAGTGCCGCAGTCTCGCCGATGAACGTCATTGGGCGGTGCGCCTCGACATCGACGTGAGCGAGTCGGATAGGTCGCGCGTTCTGACGCTGATCGACCGCGTCCTGTAGGTCAGGCTTCAGCCTGACTCCTCAGAAGGCCGGCTCAAGCCGGCCCCACAGGAAAGACGAACGCGCTAAGCTCCAGGCCCATGGACACCAAGCTACTCGACATCCTCGCGTGCCCGGTCTGCAAGGGCCCGCTGCAATACGCCAAGTCCCAGCAGCTGCTGATCTGTCGCGCCGATCGGCTCGCCTATCCGATCCGCGATGGCATTCCCGTGATGCTCGAAGACGACGCGAAGCGGCTGGAACCGACCGACCCGCTGCTGCAGAACTGATGTCCTTCAAGGTCGTCATCCCGGCGCGCTACGCCTCGACGCGTCTTCCTGCCAAAGCGCTGGCAGACATCGCCGGTCGGCCGATGGTGCAATGGGTCGTGGCCGCGGCCGAGCAGAGTCGCGCCGACGAAGTGCTCGTCGCCACCGACGATGCGCGCGTTGCCGCCGCGGCGCTGGGACGATCGGGCCGCAATGTCGGCGTGATGACGAGCGCGGATCATCAATCAGGCACCGACCGCATCGCCGAGGTCGCCGCCCAGCGGCAGTGGAGCGACGACACCATCGTCGTGAACGTGCAGGGCGACGAGCCGCGCCTGCCGGCCGTGCTGATCGACCAGGTCGCCGACCTGCTCGCAAGAACGCCGGATGCCGATCTCGCGACGCTCTGCACGCCGATCACCAGCATCCGCGAATTCCTCGATCCCAATGTCGTCAAGGTCGTCACGGCGCGCGGCAGTCTCGCGCTGTATTTCAGTCGCGCCCCGATTCCATGGCATCGCGACGCGGCACCCGCCGGACTCACCAGCCAGACCAGCATCCTCGGCGCGCAGCGACATCTGGGAATCTACGCCTACCGCGTCGCGGCCCTGCGTGCGCTGACCGCCATGGCTCCCAGCGATCTCGAAGTGACGGAAAAGCTGGAGCAGCTGCGCGCGCTGCAGGCGGGGATGAAGATTGCAGTCGGCATCGCCAGTGAAGTGCCGGGCGTCGGCGTCGACACGCCGGAAGATCTCGAACGGGTGCGGGCGCAGTTCGCCGGTATGGCGATCTGATCGCTACCGAGGCTTTTGCGGGTTGCATTCGTGCCTGCGCGGATGAATCCTCACGGCATGCGCATCCTCTTCGTCTGCATGGGCAACATCTGCCGCTCGCCCACGGCCGAAGGCGTGTTCCGACGCCTGCTGATCGAGCGGCAACTCGAGCAGCGTTTCGAAGTCGACTCGGCGGGAACGCACGACTATCACGTCGGTGAGCCGCCGGATTCGCGTTCGATCGCGGCGGCGCGGCGTCGGGGGATCGATCTGACGGCGTTGCGTGCTCGTGTCGTCGAGCCGCGTGATGCGGAGCGGTTCGATCTGATCCTGGCGATGGATGAAGAGAATCTGCGGGAGCTGCGTCGACGATTCGACGTTACGCAGCATCATCGGCTGGCGCTGATGATGAGCTATGTCCCCGATGCGAGGACCACGGCCGTACCCGATCCGTACTACGGCGGCGAACGCGGCTTCGAAGAGGTGCTGGACCTGCTGGAGCAGGCGGCCGACGGTTTGTTGCGTGACCTGTTGAGTCGCTGAACGATGAGGGGCCATTGCTGGCCCCTCACGACATCACTCATTCGTCGCGGCGGCTCGAGCCCGACGAACTACCCCATGAACTGCTGCCGCTGCTCGGTGCCGACGACCAGACGGTGTATTGCGCGCTCTCGTTGCGAGGAGCGGGCGGATTGCCGGCCGGCGGTTCCGACGATTCGCGCGGCGCTGCAGGCGGCGGTGGTGCTGCATCGGAGCGCGGTTCGTGGTGCACGGCCGGAGGGGAGTCGAAGCCCTGGGACGGTTCGTGACGTGGCGCCTCGTTGCGCGCCCCCGAAGACTCGCCGCCATGGCTCTCGAACGAAGCTGCATGGGATTCTCCATGCTCGCCCCCGACGGTCGGACCGCCGCTCGCGCCGGCTTCCTCGCCGCGACCGCGTCCACCGCGCCGACGACGGCCACGGCGACCGCGACCGCCGCGTTCTCCGCGTCCCTCGCCGCCTGCGCCTTCCGGACGATCGCCGGCCGGCCGGTTGGCGACCTGCTCGGTTCGTTGTTCGGGCTTCTGTTCCGGTTTCTGTTCCTGCTTCTGCTCGGGACGCTGTTCCGGTCGGGTGTGCTGTTGCTGCCGGCGTTGCTGGCCGTCCGCCCGATGATCGCCGCCCTCGCGGGGTTTACGATCGTGACGGGGCTGCGAATCACGGCGGGCTTCCTGCTGGCCCGCGCGTTCCTTGTGGTCGCCGCTCTTGTGTTCCTGGCGCGGACGGTCGCGGTCTCGATCTCGATCACGGCCGTGACGGTCGCGATTGCGGTCGCGATCACGTCCCTCGTGCCGGTCGCGGCGCTGGCTGTCGCGGCGTTGCGGTTCGGGCTTGGCCGGCGGGGTTGCCTGGCCGGCGCCGCCGAACAGGAATCGCCACAGCTTCACGAAGATGCCGATCTGTTCCTGGGGTGCCGGGGCGGCCGGCGGCGCCGTCTCGTTTGCGATGCTGGCAGGCGCAGGGATGCTCGGCAGCGCAGCGGTAACGACAGCGGGTGCTGCAATGGCGGCTGGTTTCTCGGCGACGGCATTCTCCTGCACCGTCGGCGTCGGCACGACGGGGATCTGGTGACTGACGGCGCTGTTCTCCGGCAGTCCGGCTTCGTCATCGCGCACGCGGCGAATGTCGTACGCCGGCGTTTCCATGTACTTGTTCGGCACCAGGATGACTTCGGCGCTGCTCTTGGTCTCGATGTTGTTGAGCCATTCGCGCTTTTCGTTCATCAGGTAGGTCGCGACTTCGACCGGCAGCTGCGCGATCACCTTCACGGTGCGGTCCTTGCGTGCTTCTTCGCCGATCAGGCGGAGCAGGGCGAGCGCCAGAGACTCGACGCCGCGGATCGTGCCCATGCCGTTGCAGCGCGGGCAGTTGATGTGCGCGGCTTCTCCGATGGACGGGCGCAGGCGCTGGCGTGACAGCTCCAGCAGGCCGAAGCGCGAGATGCGACCGATCTGGATGCGGGCGCGATCCTGCTTCACGGCGTCGCGCAGGCGATCCTCGACGGCGCGCTGGTTCTTCTGCGACTCCATGTCGATGAAGTCGATGACGATCAGACCGCCCAGATCGCGCAGGCGCAGCTGGCGGGCGATTTCGTCGGCGGCTTCGAGATTGGTGTTGAGGGCGGTCGTTTCGATATCCGTACCGCGCGTGGCGCGGGCGGAGTTGATGTCGATGGACACCAGTGCTTCGGTCGGGTCGATGACGATCGAGCCGCCGGAAGGGAGGTTCACCTTGTGCGAGTGCGCCGACTCGATCTGGTTCTCGATCTGGAAGCGCGTGAACAGCGGCACCGCGTCTTCGTACAGCTTCAGCTTGCGCAGCGTCGCCGGCATGAAGCGCTGCATGTACTGCTGTGCTTCGTTGAAGACTTCCTGGTTGTCGACGAGGATTTCGCCGATGTCGTCGGCGAGGTAGTCGCGCAGCGCACGCAGGATGGCCTTGGATTCCTGGTAGATCAGGAACGGGGCAGGGCGGCTTTCGTTGGCCTGCGCAATGGCGTTCCAGACTTCCTTGAGGTTATCCAGATCCCACTGCAGTTCTTCGGCCGAGCGGCCGACGCCGGCAGTGCGGACGATGGCGCCCATGCCGTCGGGGATCTGGACCTGATCGAGCGCTTCGCGCAGTTGCTCGCGATCTTCGCCTTCGATGCGGCGCGAGACGCCGCCGGCGCGGGCGTTGTTCGGCATCAGCACCAGGAAGCGGCCGGCGAGGCTGATGAACGTGGTGAGGGCTGCGCCCTTGTTGCCGCGTTCTTCCTTCTCGACCTGGACCAGGATTTCCTGGCCCTCGTTCAGCAGTTCGCGGATGTTGCGATTGCCGGGCGAACCGCCGTCTTTGAAATATTCCTTGGAGACTTCCTTCAGCGGCAGGAAGCCATGGCGATCCGCGCCGTAATCGACGAAGCAGGCTTCGAGGCTGGGTTCGACGCGGGTGATGCGTCCTTTGTAGACGTTGGATTTTTTCTGTTCTTTGGACGGTACTTCGATGTCGAGATCGTAGATTTTCTGTCCATCAACCAGTGCGACTCGCAACTCTTCTTCCTGAGTTGCATTGACGAGCATTCGCTTCATGAGACCCTTCTGAATGACCAGGGGCCACGAGATCACGCCAGGCGGACGCCAGCGAAGGAGCAAAGGATCGATCGGAAAGGGAGGTCATCCGATTGTTACCGGCGCAGGTGTTGGTCCTGCACGTTGTTGTAATGCTGCCTCTATGGGTCGCCCATGGACGCTTTCGTCGACCCGGATCCCGAGTTGCGGGTCCGGCATCGCCGTTCGCGCGGCCGAGCGATGGTCCTTCAGGAGAAGCTTGCGAGCCGGGGACCAGGAGGATGGAGGGGTGCAGCGTCGGTTACACCGAACGTGCCGTCACGAACCTGCAGTGCGCCGCCGGAAACTGTTTTCAACGAGCGGTGCGGACATCGTCCATGGATCTCGGGAAGCAGATCCCATCAGGACCAACTAAGATGCAGCGCCTCGTGTGACTGCCCCGGTGGCATGGTTGCCGCGGGTGTGGCCTGGAAACGCTGCGTTGGTGCTTGAGTCTGCGAGGTCAGTGCTTAGTTGATCGCGCAGACGCCAGCGGGAAATCGCGGCGGAATATAACAGGCCATCTTTTTTCAATCAATGGCTTACGAATACTTTGTCGGCCGCAGAGCGAATGCCCAGATCGACCCGTCCAATCGCTGACCCGGCCCCGATTTCCGCGGATTCCCCGGCAGGAACGAGCGTTGCCGCCAAGGTGACTCACGTCGAGGCCGGGCCGGGCGACGACGGACAGCGCATCGACAACTTCCTGCTGCGCATCCTCAAGGATGCGCCTCGCAGCCTGATCTATCGCATCCTGCGCAGCGGCGAAGTGCGCGTGAACAGCAAGCGCATTGGACCTGACTATCGACTGTCGGCGGGCGATCGCATTCGCGTGCCTCCGGTAAAACTGAAACCCCGCGAACAGACGGATTCGCCTTCGCGGTCTCTGCGTGACTTCATCGCGTCGGCGGTGATCTACGACGATCGCGACCTCATGGTCGTGAACAAGCCTGCAGGCGTTGCGGTGCATGGAGGCAGCGGGCTGAGCTTCGGCGTCATCGAAACGCTGCGTGCCCTGCATCCGGAACTGAAGGAACTGGAGCTGGTGCATCGTCTGGACCGGGAGACGAGCGGCTGTCTGCTGATCGCCAAACGTCGCGCGGTTCTGCGCGAACTGCACGCGATGCTGCGCGAACGGCAAATGGAGAAGCACTATCTGACGCTGGTCTGTGGCAAGTGGCCGTTCGGTACCAAGACCATCGATCTGCCTCTGAAGACCAATCTGAAACAGGGCGGCGAGCGGGTCGTGCGCGTGCACGCGGAAGGGCAGGAGGCCGTGACCACGTTCAAGCCGGTCAGGCATTTCGGCAAGCTCGCGACGCTGCTCGACGTGGATCTCGGCACGGGTCGCACGCATCAGATCCGGGTGCATGCGTCGCATGCCGGCTATCCGGTCGCGGGCGACGAGAAGTACGGTGATCGCGAGCGCGATGCGCTGCTGAAGCCCTTCGGCCTGAATCGCATGTTCCTGCATGCGCACTCGTTGAGCTTCGAGCGCGCGGGCAAGCCTTTCACGGTGTCGGCGGAACTGCCGCCGGAGCTGCAGTCCGTGCTGGATGCGCTCGTGGCGAAGGCATGACTACAGACTCTTCCGGTGGGTCAGGCTTTAGCCCGACGGTTCGCAGGCCGGCCAAAGCCGGCCCCACAGTTGAGAGAAGGCCGCTCAGGGCAACTGAAAACCCGCGCGCCGTAGCGCTCCTGACAGCCAGATCAGCGGCAGTCCGATCAGCGCCGTGGGATCTTCCGATTCCACCCGATCGAACAGCGTGATGCCCAGGGCCTCGACCTTGAAGCCGCCTGCGGAATTCACGGGGCGGTCGCGGGCCACGTAGCGGTCGATTTCCTCGTGCGACAACTTGCGGAAATGCACGGTCGTCACATCGAAATGACCTTCGTTTGCGCCCGTATCGGAATGCACGACGTGCACGGCCGTATGGAACGTCAGGCGCTGACCGCTGAACGCGCGAAGCTGTTCGACGCAGCGTTCCGGATTGCCTGGCTTGCCGATGATCTCCTTGCCGAATACAGCCAGCTGGTCCGATCCGACGATCAGGCTGCCCCGATGCCGGTGTGCAATCGCTTCGGCCTTGGCCCGGGCGAGGCGACTGACCAGGTCGATCGGGGTTTCCCCGGGTAGCGGGGATTCGTCGACATCCGGCGCGGCGACCGTAAAACGGATTCCGAAGCGCTCCAGGAGCTGACGGCGGTATTGGGAGGTCGAGGCAAGAACCAGTCTTGGCGCGGTCGATGCGGCGGCAGGTGGAGTCATGTGCTCACTTTCCGGATGAGGCTGTTTTCCAGGGAATCGGACGCCAGTCGATCTCCTAGAAAAACAAGCATTTATCAGGCTTTTTCTTTTGACAGCCCGGGGGGTCGCCGCTAGTATACGCGCCCCATGTCGCGACCCCAGGGCGTCCAACCCGGCGTTTTGGCCGGAAATTCAGTCGACGCTTCGATCTGCGCGCGCTCGGGAACCACGATCGAGAGACGCTTCACGGCTGCGGATCTGCCGCGACTGCGCGACGCAGGCGCACTGAACGGTTCGCAGCTCACCGCGCGCTTTGCTTTTTCGCAGTTCGACGGGCACGTCGCGATCGATGGTGAACTGGACGGAACGCTGGTGCTGCCGTGCCAGCGTTGCATGAAGTCTTTCGAGTTGCCGGTCAGCGAGCAATTCCGATTGATCATCGTGCGCGAAGCAGAAGAGCTCGAGCAGGAGTTCGGCGGCTATGAGGCGGTTCTCGCGGACCCCGCGCGGCTGGATCTGCAACCGCTCGCCGAGGATCAGTCGTTGCTGGCGCTGCCGCTGGTACCGAAGCACGAGGCTGAGGATTGCGACGTTCGCGTAGTCGAGGCCGAGCCCGAGGCGGACGAGCCTGAGCCGACGCAGCGGCCGTTTGGAAATCTGCGCGACCTGATGCGCAAGCGCTGAAGAGCGCGGCGAGTGATACAGATTTGAGTTTGGTTACGGAGTGATTCAGTCATGCCAGTCCAGAAAAGCCGAAAGACCCCGTCGACCCGCGGCATGCGCCGCGCTCACGACAAGCTGAGCCGTCCTGCCGTTTCCGTCGATGCGACGTCGGGCGAAAGCCATACGCGCCATCGCATCACGCCGGACGGTTTCTATCGCGGCAAGAAAGTCATCGCCAGCCGCACCAAGTCCGACAACGAATAACCCTGCCGTGCCGCGGCCCTCGCGGCACTCCTGATCCCGTACCTACCTTGGGTACACGACGGCCGGTCACGATCGCAGTGGACGCAATGGGAGGCGATCACGGCCCTGTCGTGACCGTCCCTGCGTCGCTGGAGGCGCTTGCCCGCGCGGATGATCTGCGAATCGTCCTGGTCGGTCGCGGCGATGCGGTGGCTCCTTATCTCGCCAGTGAGGCTGCCAAGCGCCTCGGCGACCGGATTCGCCTGCAGGAGGCTTCCCAGGTCGTCACCATGGACGAGAAGCCGCAGGACGCATTGCGCAAGAAGAAGGATTCTTCGATGCGTGTGGCCATCGATCTGGTCAAGGCCGGCGAAGCCGATGCCTGCGTGAGCGCAGGAAATACCGGCGCGCTGATGGCGACGGGGCGGTTCGTCCTCAAGACCGTCGAAGGGATCGATCGACCGGCCATCATTTCCCGCATCCGCGCGCGCCATGGGCACACCCAGATGCTCGACCTCGGTGCGAATTCGCAATGCACGGCGGAACACCTGTTCCAGTTCGCGGTGATGGGCGCCGTCGTGGCTTCCGACATGCACGGCATCACGAATCCGCGCATCGGCCTGCTGAACATCGGCGAGGAAGAGACCAAGGGCGACAGCGTCGTCCAGGAAGCCTCGCAGCTGCTGGGCGCCAGCAAGCTGAACTACATCGGCTTCGTCGAAGGCAACGACATCTTTTCGGGTGAAGTCGACGTCGTCGTCACTGACGGCTTCACGGGCAACGTCGCGCTGAAGTCGATGGAAGGGCTGGTCAACATGCTGGTGGGCGCGCTGAAGACCGAGTACACGCGCAACCCGCTGCGCTATCTCGGCGCATTGGCGTCGTGGCCCGTCATCCGGTCGTTGCGACGCGAGTTCGATCCGCGCACCTACAACGGCGCGAGCATGGTCGGTCTCGCCGGTGTGGTGATCAAAAGCCACGGCAGCGCCGACGCCGTGTCCTTCGGCAACGCGATCCGCGTGGCGCTGATCGAAGCCCAGAAGGGTGTGCCGACCCAGATTTCCGACCTGCTGAGAGCGCAGTCGCAATAAGACTCTGCGGCGCGCCGCGGCCCTGAACTTGCGGTGCTCGCTGCGGTCAGGTCGGGTAGACAGACCAACCATCGCTTCCTAGACTCAAGTCATGCCAATTCGCGCCTGTTTGTTGCCTTTCTCCGTGCTGCTTCTGGGGCAGTTGTCGTCCGCGGTCGCTGCTACTTACACGATCCCTGAAACCGGCTCGGTGCTGGGTCAGGTGCAGATCGTGGTCGCGAAGCACGAAGACACGCTGCTCGACCTGGGGCGTCGTTACAGCGTCGGCTATGAAGAGATCGTTGCCGCGAATCCTGGCGTCGATCCGTGGCTGCCGGGGGAGGGGACGCAGGTCACCATTCCCTCGCGTTACATCCTTCCCGATGCGCCCCGCCAGGGCATCGTGGTCAGCCTTGCCGAACACCGTCTTTATTACTTTCCGGCGCCGAAGCCCAATGAGGCGCCGGTCGTCGTCACGTATCCGATCAGCGTCGGCAAGATGGACTGGAAGACCCCGCTGGGGCTCACCCGCATCACGGACAAGCGCACCAGGCCGATCTGGTATCCGCCCGAATCCGTTCGCAAGGAACATGCAGCCGATGGCCGTCCGTTGCCGAAAGCCGTGCCGGCCGGTCCCGACAATCCGCTGGGCGACTACGCAATGCGGCTCGACATTCCGGGCGGCGCCTATCTGATTCACGGCACCAACAACCCGCGCGGCGTGGGCATGCAGGTGACGCACGGCTGCATTCGCATGTACCCCGAGGACATCGAGCGGTTCTTCAAGATGGTCGCCGTGAACACGCCGGTCCGCATCATCCATCAGCCGTACAAGATGGGTTGGGACGGCAATGAGCTCTACATGGAAGTGCACGCGCCGCTCGAAGGCAGCCAGGAGCAGGACATTCACAGCCTGACGCAGATCACGCGACTGCTCGTGACGGCGACGCAGGATCGCCCGAGCGGTGTGATCGATTGGGCGAAGGCGGAGCAGACATTCAGTCGTGCCACCGGAATCCCGGAACCCGTGATGCTCGATGCGCCGACGTCGCAGCTGGTCGATACACCCTGATCGATTGACGATTGCTGGAAGGTCGTCGCCGCGCGACTGCTAGAATCTCGCCGCGGACCCTGCGGTACGAGGCTATCCTTTCCACCGAGTTAGTCCATGGCTGAGGCTGTGGGGTCCGCCCTTCCTTCTTTGTGGGTTCGACTTCAGTCGAACTTCTGTTCTTCTGTTCTCCGACCCTGAAATGGAAAACGCCGCGCAGGTGCGCGGCGCCAGTTCTTCGCCTTCAAAATGGAAAACGCCGCGCAATGCGCGGCGTTTTCGTATCGACCAGAAGTTCTTGCCGAATTACTTCGACACGGACTTCTTGAAGGCGCGATCGATCTTCTCGTTGGTCGCGTCACAGCAAGCCTGGCTGGCCTGAGCGGCCTGCAGAGCCTGGTTGGCGGCGCTCTGCGCGCTGTCAGCCGACGACTTTGCGGCCTGAGCGGCGCTGGCGGCGGAGTCAGCAGCAGCCTTCGCTGCGGCCGCATCCTGCAGGGCCTTGTCAGCGGTCGCCTTGATCTCGTCGACATACTTCTGCGATACGCAGCCGCTTGCCGCAACGAGGACGAGAGCCGCAACACCTGCCTTCAGCGTGGTGGAGATGACGTTCTTCATGATTTCTTTCCCCTTCTTCTGGGTCGGACAAAGTAAGGACCGGAGCGAAATTTCACGCCTCTTAATCCGCGAAACTCATGCGCAGTTCCCGCGAATATCGCCTCGGAAGCTCCCATTTGTAAAAGCTGCCAGGCCGAGTCGAGCGGCGGAGGATACAAGATTGGGGGACAGCGATAAAGGTATGTGGCCTGGGGCGTCGTCGGGTGCAGACAGCTTCGTCCCGCTCACGCACGCAGCCGACGAGTCACCGCGCAGCGACCGAACGCTCGAGATCGCGTGCCTGTGTGGGCATCGATGGACGAGAGGAATGTACGTATGAATGTGGTCAGGCCGTTACCGTCGCCAGCACGCAGCGGAACTGTCTACGGCAGTGGCCGTAAATGCAGTCTTGAGATTGACGTTGGTCAACACGAACGTGCGGCATTCGGTGTCCGACAGTTGTCCCCCGACGGCGGTTGCCGTCAGCGAAAACGAGTTCGTCGTTCCATTGAACGCAATCGAGTAATAACCGCTCTCGGAGGCAGTGACGGCACTCGCACAGCCCACGTAGGTTTTGGGCACGGCGTTCGTATAGCACCGCTCCGCACTCTGTGCGAGTCGCTCGAGCGCTACCTTGGCATCCGAGCGATGCGATCGCATGACCTGCGCCCTGTAGCTGGGATAGGCGATGGCAGTCAGGATCGCAACCACGACCACGACGATCATCAGCTCGATGAGTGTTACGCCTTTCTGGGTGCTCATGTCGATGCGTTCTCCCCGGCTCATCGGATCTGCCGCCACGACTGGCGGCCCACATTTCCGCTACCCGGATTCTCGCCGATCATCTGAATATTGCCGCTGGTGCCCGGGGTGTACTTGTATTCGATGCCTTTCGACGGGTCCGTCAGCACACCGGGTTCGGGCGTGATGCCCACGGTCGACTTGATGCCACTCGCAGGCCACTTTGTCGTGCCATCGGCCAGCAGGGCGAGGTCGGCATCGTCGAATTTGCCATCACGGTTGAGATCGAACGGCGATTCGCTCAGGCGCTTGCCCGTCAATGCATCCATTTCCATCAGCCAGCTCGAACCGCCGGGTTTGCAGGGATCGATATCCGGGATCAGCGTGGTGAACACGATGCGATCGTTGCGCAGGATTGGATTCGAGACAACGCGTTCCCCCTGGAAGTCGGAGGGCGAAACGAGATCCATGAACCAGCCACGCAGGCCAGCCGGATTGGCCGAGGTGATACGTACAGTCGCGCTCGCAGTCTCGCCGTCGGGGCCGGTGTAGCTGAACGTGGGCTCCTCATCGATCGTCTGTGCGGCAAGGTTGGTACGTCCACTGGTGGCATCAGCCGCCGCGCAGCCCGTTGCCGTGCAGGTATTCGGATCGTAGATGCCGTAGAACGATTGATCGCGTCTTGCGACGTCCGGGGGCAGTTGCTTGTCCGTGGGATCTTCCAGGAACTTGCCGGTGCCGAACAGGAGGACCATGCCGTTGCCATTGGGGCCGCGGCCGACCTCGGGCACCACGGTAATGGGTTGCCGGTTTCCGTCAGCGTCCAGGGCTACATAGAAGGGCGCCGGTGAAGTGGCTGTGCCGAATGCGACTTTCCAATCATCCTTGTCGGAACTCGTCAGGTTGAACTTCCACAGGTTACCGCGCAGGTCACCCGCGTAGACGTAGTCAACGTCTGAATCGCCGTCAAAGTCCACAGCGGCGGGAGTTGCAAGGCCATTGGGAGCCGCCAGTGACCCGGCTCCAGTCGAAATCTTCTTGATCCGTGCGCCAGTCTTGATGTCCACGATGTAGAGAGCTGCTTCGCCAGTGGTGCTGGCGCTGCCGTCGGCGTCGGTGTTGTTGTAGCCATTGCCGAAGATCGCCGCCCACTGGCCATTGTTCAGCTTGACGATTGCCGGTCGGCTATAGGTGTAGCCCAGATCCGCATCGCCCTTGAGGCCATTCACATCGTTGAACTCCCAGAGCACGTTACCGGCGCCGAAGGAGTCGGGGTTGGTGATGTCGAGGGCGTAGATGCCCTGGCCGCCCTTGTTGAGGCCGCCGACCAGCACGGTGTGCCAGGCGCCGTCATAGAACACGTCGCCCATGTTCGGCGAACCATCGACGTAATAGCGATGGCTGTAGGACGGATTGGTCAGCAATGACAGATTCTTGAAGACCGCTCCTGGAACGTATCCGAACAACTCGGCACCTTCATTGTCGTTGCTGCTGACGGTATCGTCGTCCACGTTGTCCGCCTTGAAGGCGTGCAACATGCCATCGTTCGCGCCCACGTAGACAACCTTGGTGCGATCGGCGTTGCTGGTGCGAAACGTCGAATACGGAGCGGTTTCCAGCGTATCGCGATAGCGAAAGGCCGGGCCACCTACGAAGAGCGGAGCAGACGAGACGATGTCACCCAGCTTGGATGACCGCTTGCGGAAGTCACCGTTCGGCTGTTCATTCGACTGATCGCCACGCAGGTAATCGAGTATCTTTTGCGCCTCTGCATTGTCCGTGGGGTGCAGTTGCTGCCGGCGAATGATGTCGTTCTGAATGGCTGTCCAATTGAACGCCATACCGGTTCCGCTGGATCCCAGCGTGAACAAGGATCGGGCATCGGCAGCCGGCATTTTCGTCGCGGCATTCCATTCGGGGGTGGCGATCAACTCTCCGTTGTTCGGATTGACCTGGAAGGAGAGCAGTTCACCGCTCCAGTCGCGGCTCAGGAAACGCGCCTGGTAGATGCGCGATTCGGTGCTGATGGAACCGCTGTTGACGGAGGCCGAGGATGCAGAAGACACCTGGTCGATGATCGCATCGAACACCTGCGACAACTGCGTCTCCAGGTTCAGCGCATTCGTCACGAGGAAATAGTTGTCTGGCTTGCCTGGGACTTTCGAATCCCATTCGCCGGCATCCGGCAGACCATCCTTGTCCTTGTCGTCGAAGCCGCCATATTTGGCTGCGTACCACAGCGGATCGTTCAATTGCGTTGCCGCGGGGGCATTGCCTGGTGTGAACAATCGTTCGGGGCCGACATTTCCTCCGCCGCTTGCGCCGTTTGCCAGGCCCGGCAGGGTGTAGGTCGTTCCGCAGGCTCCTGCAGCACATCCGCCGGCCCAGACGTTGGCCGGTGTGTCTAGAGGATGGCGTGCGTCCCGTCCGCCGCCGCCAGCCACTTCCAGATAGATGCCATCGTGACCATCGGTGCCGGAGATGACGTATCCCAGATGTGATTCCCAGCCCGCTCTTGCATATTCAGTTTTCACTTGCACGCTGAGTTCGCCGTCGGCGGTCACCTTCACCGTGTATTGCGCGATCACGTCCATGTCGTAGTCGTTGCCTTGCTCAGCATCTTCGAAGTTGATTCGGAACACGGCATACGCACGGCCACCGTTGACTGCAGCATCCTGCGGCTGGCCCGGCATGTTCACCATGGACTCGATGTAGAACGCGGCAATCTGGTTGGTGGGTTGCCACGTGGTCGTGATGCCGCCAGGGCCTTTGACCACCTTGCCGAAGGGCACGAGGCTGATGCGGCCAGAGCCTACCGGCATCTCGATCCTGGGTAGCGGCGAAGACAGCGCTACGGCGAATGTCTTCAGTCTCTGTTCGACCGCCAACTCGTTTACTTCGGTCGTATTGCCGAAGAATGCAACGGCGGATGAATAGTACGAACCCTTCTTGGTCGGCTCCTCAGGGCTGAGGCCGCGGATGTTTCCGAAGCTGGTCGCCGATTTCGGCGTCGGCGCCGCATCGGCATTGTTGGCGGATTCCCCGATGTAGATCGACCTTGCGCCGGCGAATTCATGGGTCCACATGGTCTGACCCAGCGTGCCGGCGCTGAAGCTGCTGATCGAGGTTGGCAGGGCCGCCGTCGGCGCACCACCCCAGTAGCCGCCCGGCAGTTCGGTGTCGTACGACGGATTGACATCGCTGATGACTGTCTGGAACGGCTTGGAGCAGGTGGGATAGCCGAGGCCGCTGCTGCCTTTTGCAGCATAGGGATTCTTCCAGGTAGTCACCTGGGGCAATCCAAGGTACGCGTCGTCAGAGCCGGTGTCGGTATATGTGTACGCCGATGTCGCCCCGGCAGCGCCGGAAAAATAACGCAAGGTCTCGAACATCATTTCGCCGAGAGGGTTGCCCCACACACGGCAACGGCCGTCGGGCTGAGATTCCTGCCAGCCTGCTTCACACGCGTGGTTGTGGTTGTAGTTGCCGTTCCCGTCGTAGTCCTGGATCTTGAGACCGTCCAGACTGGCGACGATGCCTTTCTTGGGCGAAGCGAAACGTCCGTCGGTCTGGACCTCGTCGCCGAACAGGGCGAGTTCCTTGCGGACGACTCCGCCTTCCTTGTTGTGCATGTAGGAGCCGGTCAGAAGGCCGAAAGCCATGCGGGCGTCATAGTTGTGGAGCAGGCCGGTGGGTTTGGGCTTGCAATTCGGTTCTGTCATCCCCGACTTGCAGACTTCCACGCGCACGGTGTAGTCGGTGAGCGTTCCGCTGCAGGCTGTTGTATGGTCGCCGCCGGTGGCGCACTGGTCACCAGCCACGGGTGCGTCCTTCGCGACCCACTCCCAGATGCGGTGCGTGGCGTTTTCTCGGACACGCAGCAGTGGCGGACCATCGGGATTACGGTAGTTCGTCGCGGTAAGCGTGCTCGACAACGTGGTATTTGCGAAAAGAATGTACTGACCGCTCGGCGGCGCGGAGAAGGGCGTGTATTGGCGGATGTCATACCCGTCATAGTCGACACTTCGATACTCCTTGCCCCAGCTATGCGCATCCTGCGGGATGTAGGCGCGTTCCAGTACGGTTTGTGCGGTCGTATCAGTGGACCGATAGCCGCCGTAGAGCACTTTGCGCAATGCGTCGATACGAGAGGTGGTGAGATAGTTCAGGAAGTCGCCACTCCACTGATCTGTGCCTCCACACGTCTTGAAATTACCCGTCGCTCCTACGGGGGAAAACAATCCGGAGGCGTAGGTGTAGCACTTGCGTGAATCGAAATATCCGTAGTAGTCGAAGCTGCCATCACCCGTCAGATGTCCTTTGTAGCCGATATCGAGCTGACCATCGCCGTTCAGATCGGAGGCGTCGTTGTAGGCGGCCGTGAAAAGCTTGTGATCCCGACCCACCGTGAGCATGTTGAGAGCCGGTGCGCCAGGTGTCAGAAACAACGGGCGATCACTCAGATTCAATGCTCCGGCTGGCGGTGCAGCGAGCACGATGCCAAGGGCGAGACCTGTGGACGTGGTGATCCGCTTCAGGTGGCGTCTGATGTTCATGCTGAATTTTCCTTGAGGCTCGCTACTCTCGAGCAAACACGCTCTCCACGACGGCTACCGATGTATTCGTGCCGCCGGGAGATCTGGCTGTGCTCTTGTAGTAGGTCTTGCCCGGTGGCGGGCCGTGTCCGACTTTCAGGCTGAATGGAATGGTTTCGAGTTCTTCGATGACGAATCGCGGCTCTTCGGTGACGTCGGAAATTTCCTGCGCCGAGGCATCGCCGTAGGGCCGGGCGTTGCTCGTCCACCAGCTCGAGTTTTCGCGAGTCAGATCGATATCGGTGAAATATCCCTGTTCGAGCACGAAGCAATTCTCATCGGCTGGGTTCGAGCAAGGATTGAGTGCTGTCAGGGAAGGCGGGGTCGCCAGGAATTTTTCGGCTGCCCGCAACCCTGCTTCTGCTCCCTGGAATGCCAGATCGACGTCTCGCATGTTCCACGCCATGCGTTCCTGAAGGCGCGTCGTCTGGCTTGCGGCCACGGCCAGGATTGTCAAAACCAGCAGCAGCAGCAGGCTGACGACCAGCACAGCGCCTCCTTGTCGCGAGGCTCTCTTGGTCTGTGCGAATGCAATGACGTTCATAGTGCGCGGTTTCGTAGAGTTGCCGTCGTGACGAACACCTGGCGGAGGAAACGGTCTCCGGGTGCCACGTAGGTGTTGTTCAACAAAGTGTAGGTGCGCGTATCCCTCTGGGTTCCATATTCCTCGGGAGCCCGAACCAGCAGGGCGACGTTTACGCTGATGACATTGTCCCAATTGGTCACGGCATCCGCGCCCACGTAGACATCGGCCACGCGGTCACTGCCACTGGTATCGATGCCGAAGGTCACTTCCATGCGTTCGACACCTTCGATCAACTCTTGCGGCGTGCCGCCGCCCACGACGCGCCATAGCCCGGTGCGTCCGTCCGAGGAGCCGACGTAGTAGGCGACGGTTTGCATCGGCACCACCACGGCGTTGACGCCGAATGCATGCTGTAGATCGTCCGTTGCGTTTCCCGGCGTTGTCGTGGTGGCACTGGAGACGGCATGTTGGATCTCGCCCGTCGCCTGCGTGTAGCTCGTAACTTCAAACACCGCGCGTGCCTGACAGTCCGCGACCATGAGAATCTGCTGGTTCTGCTTGATGGGGCTGGTTGTCCCGCTGGTGATCGGCGCCACTTCGAGCGCGGCCGTGGACGATGCCATTTTCTCGACCAATCGCAGACCGCCCCGACTGTCGTGTGTAGGCACCCGCAGGACCAATGCGTCGCTCGCGCTGAGCCCAGTAGTGACCATGTTGGTCATCGCAGTATCCCTGGTCGGCGACCACTCGCTGCTGCCTTGATAGTCGTAGCCGATGATGGCCTGGGCGAAATTCCATTGCAGCTGCGTTTGACTTCTCAGTGTGTTCTCGAAGCCCGAGGGGCGAGAGCATCCGACATAGCCTGCCGACCGTATGTCGCGTGTTATTGCGTCCAGCGCAAAACGACCGTTTTCCTGGACGCGCGACAGGCGCTCCACGGTTTCGTAGGTGGTCTTCGAACTGCTGAATATCGAAACGACACCTACCAGCAGCAGCAAGCTGATCGCCATCGAGACCATCAGCTCCACGACGGTGAAGCCCTGCGCGTGTTGGAAGGATGGAGTAGGAGCTGTGTTCATATCTGGGTTCGCGTAACGAACGTGACGTTGCCACTGTTTTCGCCCTGTCGAGCGCGTTCTCCCCATTGGATGGTTATGACGAAAACATCGCCCTCGCGGGCTACGGAACCATCGCCATTGGGCAGTACCTGAGACAGCAGCTGCTTCCACTCGTACAGATCGCGTGCCGCCATCGGCGAACTTTCGCTAGGAGCGGCGACCGTGGCGCCGATTGCTATGGTGTACGCGCCTGTCCCCGTCAAGGCGGCAGTTCTGTTGCCGCGCATTCGGTCGGCGATATCCGCAGCGAGGGCGCTGGCCTGTGAGCGCAGCGCCGAGTCGAGGTTGTTTCGCAAACTCGCCGTGTGCAGGGCGGCAACGCCGAGCAGGCCAACGGACATGATCACCAGCGTCACGAGGACTTCCACCAGCGTGAAGCCGCTGATGGCCCTAGGGCCGGGCTTTGCCGGAGGCGCAGCGATCAACGCATTGCCAGGAGATTGAAAGATGGTCACGAGCAGTTCGCCTTGGTCAGATCGATTCTTCCAGTGGCCATTATCGAGATACGGCGTTTGTTCTGGCCGTCGCAGCCGCTGTAGTAGACATCGATGGTGCCTGCTGCATCGACGCCCGAGCGCGTAAAGCGAACTGCCGTCGGGCCGCTCGCAACCAGGTTGTTCTCGTAAGCCGACCATCGCTGCAGGATTTCATCGCTTCCGTCGGGGGTTCCGACCGATCCTTGGTCGTCGGTGAACACCAGGATGCCGGTGTTCCAATCGGTGCCTGCACAAGCGTTGCCGCTGGCAGGGCAGACGCTCACCGGAATGCTGCGCTTCAGAGCCTCGCTGCGCGCGAAGTTCAAGGCGCTGACCACGTCATTCGCCTGCGACGCGATGCGATTGTTGCGAATCATCTGAGTGAACGATGGCACACCGATACCCAGCAAAACACCGAGCACCGTGATGCCGACCATCAGCTCCAGAAGATTGAAGCCGCGGTTCGCCTTGATGGCTGAGGACATGGAACGACTGCTGCGCATGGCCTGAATACTAGGAGGAAGGCCTTTGCAGGTAGTGACAACCCGATTAGCGGCCAGCTGGCCAGGACAGGCGGTGACAACGCCCCGGTTCTGTTAACTGTCGATCGGGCAGCCTCGAAAGCAAGATGTGACGCAGTTCTCTCTGCGTGAGCCGAAGACACGGCGGGGCGACTGCCGTGCGCTACCGCGCGGGAATGGTTCTTCTAGGTATCCATGTTGCGCGCGCTCAGGATTCTGTATATAAATACAGGTGCTGGCCATTTATACAGGTTTGATCATGAGTGATTTGACGCCCCGTCAACGCGAAATTCTCAAACTGATACAGGAAGCGGTGGCCGACTCCGGCATGCCGCCAACCCGTGCCGAGATCGCTGAAGCATTCGGGTTCAAGTCGCCGAATGCCGCCGAGGAGCATCTGCGCGCCCTGCAGCGCAAGGGCGTCATCGACCTGATCCCCGGCGCCTCGCGCGGCATCCAGCTGAAAGACTCTCTTCGCGAGCAAATGGGCCTGCCCCTGATTGGTCGAGTTGCAGCGGGCAGGCCCATCCTCGCGGAGGAGCACATCGAGAGTCACCTGCAGATCGATCCGAAGATTTTTTCGCCCCGCGCGCACTACCTGTTGAAAGTGCGTGGCATGAGCATGAAGGACATCGGTATCCTTGATGGCGATCTGGTGGCAGTGCATCGCACGCCGGATGTGCGCAGCAGGCAGGTGGTGGTGGCGCGGCTGGACAATGAAGTCACGGTCAAGCGCTATAAGCAGGAAGGAAAGATCGTCTGGCTGCTGCCGGAGAACGATGAGTTCGAGCCGATCAAGGTCGATCTGAAGGAGCAGTCGCTGACTATCGAAGGAGTCGTGGTTGGCGTGCTGCGGCAGGGTAAATCGAAGGGAATGTTCCAGTAATCAGCAACGGAAGGTGAGTCATGCGTTCACGCAGACAAAGGAATGTCTGTTCGCTCCGCACTGCCGCGCGAGCGGCAGTGCGGAGACAGGGATGTGGAATCAGGCGACGTCGCGAACGTAAGTGCGGGCACGGCCGACGTACTCCGAATCCCGAATAGCAGTTTCCAGTGACGATAGGCGTGGTGCCTCGCACGGACGTAGTGCGAGCCCGTACTCTCGGATGAATGCGGTTCGCCGGTACGAATCTGCCTGGAATTTTCGGGGCCCTGAGCGGGCCCCGAAAGGATGGAGTGGTGGAGGCGGCGGGAATCGAACCCGCGTCCGTAAGCACTACGCTACAAGATCTACATGCTTAGCTCATTCTTTGTATCTCGCCACTCGCTACCCGAAGAGCAGGGAAGACGCGCGGCCAGCTTCAGAGCGTTTTAGCGTTCCAGCCTGGAGCACACTGGAGTCGCGAGCTTGTGAGCGCGTCCCTCGATTCTGGATGCACAAGCACATACCAGGCGAGGGTTAGGCGGGATTAAGCCGCCAGAGCGTAGTTGTCTTCGTTTGCAACTATAAGTTTGTAAGCAGTTTTACGAGTTACTTACAACTCGGCATGCACCTGGAGTTTCGCCACCCACGTCGAAGCCGGTCGCCCCCAAGAGCCCGAGTAGTGTAGGGGCGGCGCGCGGAATAACAAGTCGCAGTGCAAACATCTTGTGTGCGGACGTCTTCGGTTCAGTGTGCAGTCTGAGCGGCGACGGCTTCATCCCGCTCGTCGTTCGCCCGATCAATCACATACACACGAACGTTCTCGGCCTCGGCCGCTGACATCACTGGCATGAAGCTCACCATGCCGCGGTCCTTGCGGTTCCCGTCGATCACGATGGCCTTCCATGCATCGGCGCTCTGGATGATCGGCGAATGACGCAGATCCGGCGTGACGCCGGATCCGATCGCGGCATCGCCATGGCATACGGCGCAGAAGCGCAGATAGGTGTTCTTGCCCGCGGCGACGCTGGCGGCTTCTTTCATTCTCGGCGGCGGCGCGCCGATGTTTCCTGGCGCCGGGAGTGCCGGCAGTTCGCTGCTTCCGCCAATCTTGAATGCGAGAACGCGGCTGCGGTTCTCGTTGATCGCGCCTTTGCGGGCAGCGTCGCCGCCCGTCAGCGGCATGGCGCCGCCCCATCCGGCGACTACGGCGATGTATTGCTCGCCATTCACTTCATAGCTCATGGGCGGTGCGACCACGCCGGTCTGCGCCGGAAAGCTCCAGAGTTTCTCGCCATTCCGTGCATCGTAGGCGACCAGTTCACCCATCGCGTTGCCCTGGAAAACCAGGTCGCCGGCCGTGGAGAGCACGCCGCCATTCCACGAGCTCTCGTGTGCGACCGACCAGATCACTTTCTGCGTGACCGGATCCCGCGCCTGCAGATAACCGCGCACGCCTGCAAGCATGGCCGACTTCGTCGGCGCATCCTGCGGCATCGTCGCGACCGTCATGTCGGTGCCGACATTGAAACCGAGCGCGCGAGGTTCGTACTTCGCGGCATCCATGTATGCGTACCCCGTTTCCTGCGCCGGGATGTAGACCAGTCCTGTCAGCGGACTGAACGACATCGGATGCCAGTTGTGCGCCCCGAGCGGGCCGGGCATCACGAGCGACGGTTGTGCCGGGTCCGGGTAACGCGCTTCGGGATTCTCGATCGGCCGGCCCGTCGCGAGATCGACACTGCTCGCCCAGTTGATCGTCGCGTAGGGTTGCGCCGAGATCAGTTTGCCGTCGGTGCGGTCCAGTACGTAGAAGAAGCCATTCTTGGGCGCCTGCATCAGCACCTTGCGCTTCCGCCCATCGAGCGTCAGGTCGGCAAGGATGATGTGTTGCGTGGCCGTGTAATCCCACGTTTCGCCGGGTGTGGTCTGGTAGTGCCACACGTATTCGCCCGTGTCGGGTCTGAGGGCGACGATGGAACTCAGGAACAGGTTGTCGCCGCCGCCCGGGCTGCGGATCTTCTGATTCCACGGCGAGCCATTGCCCGTACCGATATAGAGAAGATCGAGTTCGGGGTCGTACGCCATCGCATCCCACACGGTGCCGCCGCCGCCCGATTTCCACCATTCGCCTTTCCAGGTTTTCGCCGCTGCTTCGAGTTCCTTCGATTCGAAGGGCAGGGATGGATCGCCGGGGACGGTGTAGAAGCGCCAGAGTTGCTTGCCGGTCTCGGTGTCGTAGGCCGAGATGTATCCGCGCACGCCGAACTCGGCTCCGCCGTTGCCAATCAGAACCTTGTCTTTGATGACGCGCGGGGCGCCGGTGATCGTGTACGGCTTCGACTGGTCGACCGTCACGACCGACCAGATTTCTTTGCCGGTAACGGCATCAATCGCAATCAACCTGCCATCGAGCGTGCCGAGAAAAAGCTTGCCGCGATTCGCTGCAACACCGCGATTGACGGTATCGCAGCAGGCCTTCACGCCTGTTTCGCCCGGAACTTTCGGATCGAATTGCCAGAGCAGTTTGCCGGTGGCCGCATCCAGCGCCTGAATCTTGCTCCAGGCGCTCGTGGAATACATGACGCCGTCGATCACCAGCGGCGTCGCTTCCTGTCCGCGATGCGTGTCGAGATCGAGAAACCACGCGAGGCCCAGGTCCTTGATGCTGGTCTTGTCGATTTTCGCCAGCGGCGAGAATCGCTGTTCCGAGTAAGTGCGTCCGTAGCTGAGCCAGTTGCGCGAATCGGAGTCCGCAGCGACGAGGCGCGCAGAGTCCACCTGCGCGGATCCGGCGGGTGCGTCATCGGGAGCAGATGATTTGGGCTGACAGCCACAGACGGCGACAGCCGCCGCCGCAATCGCGATCGATCTGGCGAACACGAAAACCCCCTCTGTGTCGGGCTGAAAGGCCCGTACCGGTTCTTCTATTGAGCCGACGATACCGCCGGCCCGTGCCTCGCGGCAACGTCAGCGTCGGGAGTGTTTCATCAGGCGGGACTTCTCGCGCTGCCAGTCGCGTTCCTTGGAAGTGTCGCGCTTGTCGTGTTCCTTCTTGCCTTTCGCGAGTCCCAGTTTGAGTTTGACGCGACCGTTCTTCCAATACAGGTCGAGCGGTATCAGCGTATAGCCGCGGCGCTCGACCGCACCGATGAGCCGATTCAGTTCAGCACGATTGAGCAGCAGCTTGCGGGTCCGGATCGGATCGGGAATGACATGAGTGGAAGCGGTCGGCAGCGCCGAGATATGCGCGCCGAACAGATAGGCCTCGGTGTCCTTCAGAAACACATAGGACTCTTTGAGCTGTGCGCGACCGGCGCGCAGGCTCTTCACTTCCCAGCCCATCAGCGCCAGGCCCGCTTCGTACGTCTCTTCGATGAAGTAGTCGTGACGCGCGCGACGATTGTCGGCGATCAGCGGATTGTCCTTGGCCGACGACTTCTTGGCGGATTTGGCGGGCGTTTTGGCAGTCATCTGGGCGATCTTGCGGGGCGGCGGATTGTAGCGGAGATGACGGCGGAAGGATGGATCGATGCGGCGATGGGCAGTAGCATCCCTGCGATGCGCAAGGTCGAACGCAGTGCCCTCGTTCCTTACACACCCGCCCAGATGTTTGCCCTCGTGGAAGACATCGAGCGGTATCCGCAGTTCGTTCCCTGGGTGTCCGATGCCAAGCTGGTCGGGCGCACAGCCACCGAAGTGACGGGCCAGCTCGAAATGGAGCGTTCCGGGTTCAAGGAGAAATTCACGACCCGCAATATTCTCGAACCCCCGCATCGCATGGATCTGCGACTGGTCGACGGTCCGTTCAAGGTGTTGGAAGGGCGTTGGACGTTCGATCCCATCGGCGATCGCGGCACGAAGATCGGTCTGACCATCCGGTTCGAGTTCTCGAATCCGGTGCTCTCGATGATGCTGTCCAAGACTTTCGAGAAGAGTTGCGCGCAACTCGTCGATGCCTTCGTGGCCCGGGCGCGGGCGGTATATGGCGCCACCGACTGAGAAGGTCCGCGTGCGGGTCGTCTATGCGCTGCCGGAGCGGCAATCGACGGTGGACCTGCGGCTGCCGAGCGGTGCGAGCGTCGAGGAAGCCGTGATGAAGTCGGGACTCGCGGCGGAGTTTCCCGCCATCGCGACACTGCCGCTGCAATGCGCGATCTTCGGTCGGGTCGTGCCGCTGACGCAGCCCGTGGGCGAGGGTGATCGAGTCGAGATCCTGCGCCCGTTGATCGCCGATCCCAAGCAGTCGCGCCGTCAGGCCGCCGCGCGCAATCCCGTCGGCCGATATCGTAAGTAAGTCCGTCGTCAGGTCTGCGTCGCGGCGGAGGCCGTCGCGCTTTCGGCTTTCTGTTCGGGCGACTTGTCGGAGCGGTCGATGCGAACGACCTTGTCCTCTTCGAAGTACACCGTGAACTGGCGGTACTGAGGCTTCTTCAGCCGCCCCTTCTTGAGATAGTAGACGTAGTCCCAACGCCAGGTTTCGAACGGGTCGGCGACCATCGGCGTACCGAGCAGCGCCCGGACCTGGATGCGGGTCATGCCGACGGCGACGCGGTCGAGATCCTTGGCTTCGAGGAAATTGCCCTGCTGGATGTCGATGCGATGCACGCAACCGCCCAGAAAGACGAGGATCAGCACGCCGGCGAGCAGCCGTTTCGCGCGGGAAAATGCTGTCGCAGCGGATGCGGAAGGGATCATTCAACGACCTCGGCGTAAGCGATCGCCGACGCATCCCCTTCGAAGGGTGGAGCGAGTCTGGCGAGTGCGTGATAATGCGGCCGGCATGATACTCAAAAGGCTCCGGCAACGCTGCAGTGGCCCGAGTATGCAGCGAGAAGCCGGCAACGCCTGAGTCCGTGCCGGGAAACTGCCTGAGACGCTCGGTCGCAGGGCGCGGGAAACTTGAGGAGCAGGAACGTGGAAACCAATGATTTGCGCCGGGCCGGACTCAAGGTCACGCTCCCCCGCATCAAGATTCTGGAAATTCTCGGCACCGCGAAACCGCGGCACATGAGTGCCGAAGACATCTACAAGCATCTGCTGGAGTCTCACGAAGACATCGGCCTTGCCACGGTGTATCGCGTGCTCACCCAGTTCGAAGCTGCGGGGCTGGTCACGCGCCATCATTTCGAAGGGACGACGGCGGTGTTCGAACTCAACGAGGGCGAGCACCACGATCACATCGTCTGTCTGGACTGCGGCCGCGTCGAAGAGTTCATGGATGCCGGCATCGAGACGCGTCAGAAGGAAGTGGCCGCGAAGCTGGGGTACCAGCTCGTCGATCACTCGATGATCCTCTATGGCCGTTGCGGCCGGCCGGGTTGTCCGTCGCACACGGGTGGCGGGCGCAGCGGCAAGGCGAGCTAGGCTTCTTCCTGTAGGTCAGGCTTCAGCCTGACTCCTTACAGGCCGGCTGAAGCCGGCCCACAGCACCGTCAGCCCTTCGAGCGTCGCGAAGCCCGCGACGCTTTCGGCTTTTCTTCCGGAGCCCGCGCCGCCTGCAACATTTCTGCGGCATGCGCGCGCGCCTGGGCCGTGATGTCGACGCCGCCCAGCATTCGGGCAATTTCCTCGGTTCGTTCCGCATCGGTGAGTGGATGCAATGACGTCCGCGTCGTCTTGCCATCGGTGAGTTTGGCGACGCGTACATGGGCGTGCGCCTGACTGGC
>OEIU01000478.1_pt1 | contig 36830 bp, 38 predicted proteins | sample 1539221 | NCBI WGS metagenome assembly OEIU01 (sample SAMN03792071, study PRJEB22550) | activated sludge metagenome | feature: wastewater treatment plant; material: activated sludge; isolation source: Wastewater treatment plant of a petroleum refinery complex | place: Argentina: Zarate | collected...
CCCGCAACTTCCAGGTGCGCAACAAGGACGTCCTCTACGTCGCCGCCTCGCCCTCCACCGAGTTCTACCAGGCGATGAAGCTCTTCGGCACTATCTCCCAGCCCACAATCGCGGGCACGGCGATTGCAACCCGAAAGTAGCGCGCAAGATGGCGTTAAGATTGCGAAAAGCAGTTTGACGGAATAGTCGGCGGAGCGTATTGGTCCGGGATCACTGAGGGGAAGTGGTTGTCTTGACAATCAATGGCGATCAACCGGTACGGCGCAACCGTAGCTTTCTCGCGGAGGGCGAGCAGAAGCTGATACGCTGGATCCTGCCGAGAATACCCGCAAACGTCACTTCGCTGCATCTGACGGCGATCGGCATGGCCGGATCGGTTGTCACCGCGATCGCCCTTGTCGGCTGCAACTGGTCGTCCGATTTCCTCCCGGTCGTGATTTTCGGCGTCCTGCTCAACTGGTTCGGCGATTCGCTCGATGGCTCGCTGGCGCGCTACCGGCATACGGAGCGGCCGCGCTTCGGCTTTCTCGTCGACCACACCTGCGACCTGTTCTCCCAGATCCTGATCATCGTCGCCTTTGCCCTGTCGCCATTCCTGACGCTGGTCTCGGCGCTGGTGATCCTGCTGTGCTACCTGCTCTATTCCGCCTACACCTACATCCGCGCCGCCGTGCACCGCGTGCACCAGATGTCCTATATCGGCGTCGGCGCCACTGAATTCCGCATCCTGATGATCGTCTGGGCCTGCATCGGCGAAGCCTTCGATCTCGACGAAGGCCTCGCCGGTCCGCTCACCAACATCGACATCGCCATCGTCAGCATGGGGGCCATGGCCGTCGTCGGCCTCGGCTTCAAAGCCTGGCGGGACGCCCGTGAGGTCGCCTTGAGCGAACCGCCGGTCGAAGTCCGCGCCGCCGCGCCCGAGAGCTCGGGCAAGCGCGCCCGCAACGCCTGACCGCGAGCGAATCGCAGCTTCGTCTTTTGAATTGCGCGCGCCGAATTTTGAATAGGCTCGCCGCCTCGTCTGCGATTTCGCCCGCCGCCTGCCTGCACTAATGTCGCCTCCGGTAAGCGCGCCGACCGAGCGCGCGCGGGGAAGCGCAATGTCCAAACGCACGCAGGTCGTCATCATCGGCTCCGGTCCCGCGGGGCTTCTCCTCGGTCAATTGCTGCACAAGGCTGGGATCGACACGCTCATCCTCGAGCAGAAATCCAAGGCTTATGTGCTCGGCCGCATTCGCGCCGGCGTGCTGGAACAGGGCGCGGTCGGCCTGATCGAGGACGCCGGCGCCGGCGCGCGGATGCGCCGCGAAGGCCTGCCGCATGACGGAACCGAGATCTGCTTCGGCGGCGTCCGGCATCGCATCGACTTCAAGGACCTGACCGGCAAGACGGTGATGGTCTACGGCCAGACCGAGGTGACGCACGACCTGATGGACGCGCGCGAGGCCTGCGGCGCGCCGACGGTCTACGAGGCGGCGGATGTCGCGATCCACGACATCGCGACCGACAGCCCACGCGTGACCTGGACGAAGGACGGCGCGGTCCACGAGATCGCCTGCGACTTCGTCGCCGGCTGCGACGGCTTTCATGGCGTGAGCCGCAAGACGATGCCCGCGGACATCCTGCGCACGTTCGAGCGCGTCTATCCCTTCGGCTGGCTCGGCGTGCTGGTCGACAAGCCGCCGGTTTCGGACGAACTCATCTACGTCAACAACGACCGCGGCTTCGCATTGTGCTCGATGCGCTCGCAGACGCGCAGCCGCTACTATCTGCAATGCCAGCTCGACGAGAAGGTCGAGGAATGGCCGGACGAGCGCTTCTGGGACGAATTAAGGCGCCGGCTCGACGCGCGCGCCGCCGCCGACCTGCAGACCGGCGCCTCGATCGAGAAGAGCATCGCGCCGCTGCGCAGCTTCGTCGCCGAGCCGATGCGGCACGGCCGGCTGTTCCTGGCAGGCGACGCCGCGCATATCGTGCCGCCGACCGGCGCGAAGGGGCTGAACCTCGCGGCGAGCGACGTCGCCTATCTCTCGCGCGCCCTGATCGAGCATTATCGCAACGCCAGCGACGCCGGCCTCGACGCCTATTCGCAGCGCGCGCTTGCGCGCATCTGGAAAGCCGAGCGCTTCTCCTGGTGGATGACGCAACTCCTGCACAATTTCCCAGAATCGTCGGGCTTCGACCGCAAGATACAGAATGCGGAGCTGGAATATCTGTTCAGTTCGAAAGCCGCGCAGACGGCGCTCGCGGAGAATTATGTAGGGCTGCCGTATTGAGAGCTGGGCCATAAGGATATCGATCTCGGGCGCCGATTTCCCTCCCCGCTTGCGGGGAGGGTGGCGCGCGAAGCGCGACGGGTGGGGATCGCCGGCGTTGTCCCGCACTTGGCCGAACCTGCCCGGCCTGCCCCACTCGCAATGCTTGCGCATTGCGACCTCCCCGCGAGCGGGGAGGTAAGCGCTCGCCGAATCGTCTCGAAACATGTTCCGCAGTTTCGCGTTTCCGCCGCACGGCGCAGTCGAATGTCGTCTTCGGCCCTGAACTTCAGGCCGCGTCTTCCGCGGCGAAGCGGCCGGCGAACAGCGATTGCACGCTTTCGCCCGCCGCGCGCAGCGGCCCATCCGGCGTTTCCAGCGTCGCCGTCAGATGCGCCTCGCCGCCACGCCAGCAGGCGGCGTAGATTTCACGGCAGAGCGCGCGCGCCGTGTCGCCCGGCCATTCGGCCGGCAGCAACTGGCGCGGCAGCAGCGGGTCGCGCAATTGCACGCGGCGGAATTCGTGCATCAGCAGCGTGCGCGCGATGAAACATTGCTCGGCGTCGGCATCCGCGCCGCCGCGCATCGCGCGCGCCACCGGACGGAACGCGTCGACGAAATCCTGATAGGCGCCCGCGACGTCGTTCAAGCGCCAGCATTGATCGACGATGTCCTTCAAAGGCCGGCTCGACAGCGCGCCGAGCGTGCGCGCCTGCAAGGCGACGACCTTGTCGTGCGCGCCGGCCGTCTGGAGCAGGTCCATCAATTCTTCCGTGCGCGCCGAGGGGTGCGCGAAGACGCCGGGTGCGATCGCGCCATAGCCCTCCCACAGCAATTCCTTGCGCAACGCCTCCTTGCCGGCGCCGCCGAGGCCATCGCCCGACAGCAGCACGATGCGCCATTCGCCGTCCCACGAATCGCGCGCGTCCTCGTAGATGCGGCGGTAGGCGTGCTCGAAGCGGCGCCGTCCCGTTTCGGTCAGGCTGTAGAAGGAGCGCCGTCCAATCTGCTCGGACACCAACCATTTTTCGCGCGACAGGCGAAAGACGGAGGTGCGCACGAGGCGCGCGTTGAGGCCGAGCGGCTCGACCAGCCGGATGAAGCCGCCGAGCCAGACGGCGCCTCCGCGCGGCGCGATCATGTCGCCGTAGATCGTGACGATCACCGATTTCGCGCGGGGCGGGCGTTCGCCCAGCCGCTTCTCGATCCACTGCCCGATCTGCCGGTTCGCCATTATTTCGGCCGCTTGTCGATCACCCGTTTCGCCTTGCCGACGACGACGCGCTCGATGGAATCGGGATCGACGACATGGATGCGCGCGCTGACGCCGACGAATGTCTTGATGTGATGCGCGACGTCGCGTGCGACGCCGTCGCGCCGGCCTGCGTCAAGCTGCGGCGCGACGTCGGGCATGAGTTCGACGAAGACGTCGAGTTCGTCGAGATTGCGGTCGCGCGAGACGACGATCTGGTAGTGGCCGCACAAATGTTCGTTGCGCAGCAGGATTTCCTCGATCTGCGTCGGGAACATGTTGACGCCGCGGATGATCAGCATGTCGTCGGAGCGGCCGACGATCTTGCCCATGCGGCGCATCGGGCGGGTGGTCCCGGGCAGCAGTCGGGTGAGATCGCGCGTGCGATAGCGGACGATCGGCAGCGCCTCTTTCGTCAGCGAGGTGAAGACGAGTTCGCCGTCCTGCCCGTCGGCCACGGGCTCGCCCGTCTGCGGATCGATGATTTCCGGGTAGAAGTGATCTTCCCAGATATACGGGCCGTCTTTCGTCTCCACGCTTTCGCAGGCGACGCCGGGGCCCATGACCTCGGAGAGGCCGTAGATATCGACCGCGTCGACGCCGAGCTTCGTCTCGATCTCGCGGCGCATCTCGTTGGTCCATGGCTCGGCGCCGAAAACGCCGACGCGCAGGCTGGTGTCGCTGGCCTTGACGCCCTGCCGCGCGAGTTCGTCGGCGATGGTCAGCGCATAGGACGGCGTGCAGAGCAAAACCGTCGGCTTGAAATCCTGGATGAGCTGCGCCTGCCTCTCGGTCTGGCCGCCCGACATGGGAATGACCGCCGCGCCGAGGCGTTCGCCGCCGTAATGGGCGCCGAGGCCGCCGGTGAACAGGCCGTAGCCGTAGGAATTGAGGATGATGTCGTCCGACCCGACGCCCGCGGCGCGAAACGAACGCGCCATGAGATCGGCCCAGGTGTCGACATCCTTCTGCGTATAGCCGACGACGGTCGGCTTGCCGGTGGTGCCGGAAGACGCATGCAGGCGCACGATGTCGCGCATCGGCGACGCGAAGAGGCCGTAGGGATAGGTGTCCCGCAGGTCGGCCTTGGTCGTGAAGGGAAATCTGGCGAGATCGGCGAGCGATTTCAGATCGTCCGGCCTCACGCCGGCGGCGTCGAATTTCGCGCGGTAGTGCGGGACATTGTCATAGGCGCGCCTGAGCGACCATTGCAGGCGCTCGAGCTGCAACGCCTGCAGTTCCGCGCGGCTCGCGCGCTCGATCGGCTCCATGACGACGCCGCTCATGCGCGCCTCCCGCTCGTCCGCAACAGGCGCGCAGCCCCCTGCCCCCGTCTCATCGGCTTCCTCCCTTGTGGCCGGCCTCGTTGTTCTCGTCGCCGGCTTCTCGCGTCAATTCGCCTGCGGCGGCTCCCAGCCCGGCTGCAGGCCGGGCCCCGGCTTGCTGCGCCCGCGCGCGGGCGTGCGCGGCAGGGAAAAACCCTGCGTGAAGGCCGCGCGGCAGACGAGCGTGTATTTGAACAGGGCGCCGCCGACCGCGGCGAAGGCGCCGCCGAGCGCAAGCGCCGCGGGATAGTGGCCGACCGCGCCGATCAGCGCGAAGATCGCGGCCGCCGCATGGCCGAGGATCAGGAAGCGCGGCGCGAAGACGTCGAAGGCCTCGAGCGTGCCCTTGGGCGCGCCGGTCCTGCGGAGATCGGCGATGTAGTTCGTCCAGGCGATGTAGCGCGCGACGATCAGCGCCGCGAGCAGAAAGCCGAGCGGCGCGAGCGAGGGCCAGACGGGCGCGGCAAAGGCGACGACGCCGACGCCTTCGACCACCGCGGTGACGACGATCAGCGCCACGCAGGACCAGCGCCGCCAGGCGGAAATGCCGATGTTGGCCTTGAGGATGCGCCCCTGCGCATAGGCGTAGAGCGCGCCCAGCAGCGCCGCGATCAGCACGAACACCGGCGCGCCGGTGGCGACGCCGAGCGCGCCGGCGACAAAGAGGAACGGCGCGATCAACGCCTCGCGCGTCATCCACGATGTCGAGGGACGGCGCACCACATGGAGGGCGCGCCACGGCCGGCCGATCTTCAGCCAGACGGAGAACAGGCCGCCCGCGACCAGCGCCATGCCCAGCGCGACGAAGGGGCGCGGATCGGCGCGCAACATCCCCGCGAAGGGGCTCGCCACGAGAAGACCCGCGCCCGCGCCGCCGAGGATGAAATTCAGCGCGCCCTTGATGTCCCATTCCTTCTGCTGGCGCGGGACGATTCGATCGAGAACCCTGTCGTCGCTCATGCCTCCTCCCCGTCGAGGATGTAATAGACGGACGGGTCGGTGCCGAGTTCCTCGTGCATGCGGAAATGCTCGGTCATGGCGAGCAGTTTCGACACGTTGCTGCCCTTGTCCTTGATGTCGCCGAAATGCATCGCGCCGGAAATGCAGGAATTGACGCAGGCCGGCGTCACCTCGGGATCGACGCCCGGCGTCTGGCCAGTTTTCGCGGCGAGATCGATGCGGTCCTGACAGAAGGTGCACTTGGTCGCGACGCCGAGGCGCTCAGGCTCGAAGCGCGCTTCTTCCGATTTCATCGGCGTTCCATAGGCGTATTTCGCCATGTGCTGGATCGAGCGCGCGTCGTAGGGACAGGCCATCACGCAATTGGCGCAGCCGATACAGATGTCGTAGTCGATGGTGACGAGCCCGTCGGCGCGCTGCTTTGTCGCCGTCGTCGGGCAGACGTGCATGCAGGGCGGATTGGCGCAATGCATGCACGCGACCGGCATGAAGGTGCGCTGCACGTCGGGGAAATCGCCGGTCTCGATGTCGAGCACGCGCCGCCATTGCACGCCGGGCGGCGTGGCGTTGGCGTTCTTGCAGGCGGCCGTGCAGGTCTGGCACCCCACGCAGCGGCGCAGGTCGATCGCCATCACATAGCGTTTGTCGGAACCGTTCGCCTGCGCGCTCATGCCGCGGCCGCCTTGTCGGCGCGGCGGATCGCGACGCGCACGATATCGGCGCCGGAGCCCGTGGCGTCGGTGAGTTCGAGCGACATGGGCGCGATCGTGTTGAGGCTCGCGCGCTCCTTATCCTTGATGTAGGGCGTCGCCCAGTGATCGAACTGGCCGATGATGACGATCGTGTCCGGCCGCACGCCCTTCACCAGCGAGGCCTTGCCGTAGGTCGCGCCGATATGCGAGCGCACTTCCACGCGGTCGCCTTCGCGAATGCCGAGACCGCGCGCGGTCTTCTCGTTGAGAATGACGCCGGTCGCGCCGTGCAGGTTCTCCGACACCTCGTCCATCAGCGCGATCGCGGCATTGCCGCCCGAATGATATTGCATCGACTTGGTCGAGAGCAGCCAGAACGGGAATTCCTCGAGACTGCCGCCAGCGTTGACCAGCGCGCGCTCCCAGCGGCCGGGCACGTCGTGCCAGTCAGGCAGGCCGACATATTCGGTGAGCTGCTCGTCCCACCAGTGGATTTCGTTCTCGTGCAGGCGATTTCCCAATTCGCGGCCGAGGCGCAGCAGCCGCTCCTGATACGGCAGTTCGTAGCGCAGGCCCTGCTTCTCGAGCGTCGGCGTCAGATACCAGCCGAGCCGCGATTGCGGCACGGCGTAGAAGCCGTGCTCCCTGAACCAGTCGAGCCCGTGGCATTCCCTGCCTTCGGACAGAGTCACGGTCGCCGCCTTGCACACCGCGTCCCAGACCTTGTCGGGATCGAGCGCGCTCTGCGCATCGAGCGTGAAATCGTAAGTCTCGCCCTTCAGCGGCGAGACGCCGGAGATGCCGCGATTGAGCTGCGCGACATAGCCGTCGATAAGGCCCGAGCGGCGCGCGAGTTCGGCCGCGATCCACGAGAAGTCGCGCGCCTCGCCCTGCGGCTCGACCGCCTTCTGGCGCAGCACGACGCCGATGTGGTCCCAGAAATGCTCCATGTATTTGGTCTGGCCCATGCGGATGAGCTGGTTCGACTCCAGATCCGTCGCTTCGGGCAGCAGCAGGTCGGCCATGTAATTGGTCTCGTCGACCGTGTAGGCGAAGGCGACCATGAAGGGGAATTTGGCGGCGGCCTCCGCCAGCCGGCGCGTCTCCCAGAAGGAGATCGCCGGGTTCGAGCGGTAGACGAACCAGAGTTCGGGATAGGTGGGCTTGGGCCAGTTCCAGCCTTCCGGCGTCTCCTCCTGGAACATCCAGGCGAGCTGTGTCGGACCCAAAGCCTGGCTCCAGCCGCCGTTGCGGCCGACGATCGGCACGAGCGTGCGGTGGATGTTGCGCGTCGTCGGCTGCGCTTCCCACGAATTGGAGCCGGTCGGGTTGAAATATTGCACCATGAAGCCGTCGTCGCCGGGCTTCACGCTCATGTGGCGGTTTTCCTGCGGCTTGTTGATGCGCACCGTCGTGCCGAGAATGCCGCCGGGATTTTCCAGCGCGCCGACCAGCATGGCGAGCACGGTGCGCGCCCAGCAGCATTCGAAGGCGCCCCAGCCGTTGTTGACGGATTTGCCGAGCGTGACGGCGACGGGCCGCAGCGGCAGCGTCACGCCGTCGATCTCGATCGTCTCGCCGATGGAGGCGGCGTCGAGATATTCGTTGGCGATGCGGCGGATCGTGGCGGCCGGCACGTCGCAGATGGCGGACGCCCATTCGGGCGTGTAGCGCGCCATGTGATCGGCGAGCGCCTGATAGGCCGTGCGCCCTTCGACGTCGGCAAACTCCTGCCGCGCCGCGTCCGCGTCGACCGTGATCGCGCGCGCGACCTTGTAGCGGCCCGCGACCGCGGGGCGGGCGCCGGACGTATCATGCGCGACGACGCGGCCGCTCGCTTCGTCGAACACAAGCGGCTTCGACGTTTCGGGATCGCGCAGATAGAGGCCGTTGGGCGCCAGCAGATAGGGCGAGGCCGTGCGGTCGCGCAGGAAGGGAATGTCGAGCCTGTCGAGCCCATGTTCGCACACCAGAACGTGGATCAGCGCGAACAGGAAGGCCGGATCGGTCTTCGGCCGGATCGGAACCCATTCGGCGGAACAGGCGGCGGTGATGGTGAGACTCGGCTCCACCTGCACGCGCTTGTAGCCGCGGATGCGCGCGTCGGCGTGGCGGATGACGGCCGTCGGCCCGCCCGTCACCTCGACATTGGCGCCGCAGGAAATGACGTAGCGCGTATGCGGCGTATCGGCGGAGACGGTGAAGGCTCGATGCCAGAACTCGCCGTAGAGATGTTCGGAATGGACGCATTTGACGCCCTGCCCCGACCCGAAACTGTAATCGATCGGGCCCCAGGCGGCGAGGAACGCCGGCAGCGTGCCCATGTAATTGGAGGGCGTGCCGCCGTGGCCGAAACTGGCGGCGATGCGCGGCAGGCCGGCCTCGTCGATCACGCCCTTCGCGCGGATGGCCTTCAGCCGTTCGGCGATCGTGTCGAGCGCCTCGTCCCAGGAGATCGGAACGAAACCCGGCTCCTCCTTCATCCCCTTCTTCGGATTGGTCCGTTTCATGGGCGTGAGGATGCGGTTGGGATTGTAGGTCTTCTGCACGAGGCCATAGGCCTTTACGCAGGGACGGCCGTGGGCTGGATGAATGCGGTCGCCGTCGAAATTCGGGCCGATCTCCGTCGCGACGCCATTCTCGACCTTCACGCGCAGGAAGTCTGGACCGGAGACGCAATTGTAGCAGAAGGAGGGGACGCTCCTGGTGGAAGCGCCGGAAGCCTTGCCGGCTGCGCTCATCATTTCCTCCCGGGATCGCACGGGCGCGGATGTGTCCGTCTTGTGCGGAAATATGATACAAACAGACGGCCACAAGTCAAATGTCCGGTATCGTTTGGTCGACATGCGAACCGTCCGCCGCCAGCGGCTATTGTGCGCCGCACCCGAGCCGGTTCCTGCGGCTACGATTGCGCGCCGCGCGCGGCTGTGACACGATCGGATCACGTCATGATACGATAATTCTCTGCTCAATAAGAATTCTGTATCCTTTCATGACCGCGGGAGGGCCGAATGAAGGACACGATCAGGGCCGGCATGTCGGCGACCCGGCGCATCGAGGTGGATACGCCGCGCACGATCGACTTTCTCGGCGAGAACCTGCGCGTCTACGCCACGCCGGAGCTGGTGCGCGACTTCGAGATCGCCTGCCTGGAATTCCTCCTCGGGCACACGGATCCCGGCGAAAATTCCGTCGGCACGGGCATCTGCATTTCGCACGGCGGCGCGACGCTGCGCGGCATGAGCGTGGACATCACGGTGACGGTGGCCAAGGTCGACGGTCGGATGGTGACGTTCGACCTCGTCGCGAAGGATGCGATCGAGGAGATCAGCAAGGGCACGCACAGCCGTTTCGTCGTGGAAGTCGACAAGCTTCGCCAGCGCGTCGCGGGCAAGGCGGCCAGGGCCGGCGTCGCGTGAGCGGCTGACCGAAAACGAGCAAGTCCCGACCAGGCCCCTGGCGCTTGGAGGCGCGCGATCATGACAGAGTCGCCGAACGATCCGCAGCGCACGATCCCGGCGCGCATCGTGCGTTACGATACGGACGTCGGCGAAACGAAGGACATGGCCGTCGCCGTCGAGGCCCCGCTCAACATCGTCTACGGCGACACGCCCTATGCCGTGATGATGGTCACGCCCGCCGACATCGAGGATTTCGTTTTCGGCTTCAGCCTGACGGAAGGCGTGATCGGCGGCTCGCGAGAAATCCGCGGCGTCGAGATCTCGCGCCGGCACGAAGGCTATATCGCCGCCGTCAACCTCGCTCCCGATGCGCTGCGCCGCCACATGGCGCGGCGGCGCAACCTCTCGGGGCGGACGAGCTGCGGGCTCTGCGGCGTCGAGGATTTCAACCAATTGCCGTCCGCGCCCGGCAAGGTCGGCGCACGCGCCGTCGCGCCAGACGCCATCGCGCGCGCCCTGCGGGCGCTGCATGAAAAGCAGACCCTCTTCCGCGCGACGCGCGCGGTGCACGGCGCCGCCTGGTGCGCCGAGGACGGCGCGGTGCGTCTCGTGCGCGAGGACGTCGGCCGCCACAACGCGCTCGACAAGACGATCGGCGCCTGCCTGCGCGAAGGCTTTTCCGCGCGCGAGGGTTTCGCGCTCGTCACCAGCCGCTGCTCGTTCGAGATGATCGAGAAGACGGCGATCTTCGGCGCGCCGGCGCTGGTCTCCGTCTCGGCGCCGACGTCGCTGGCGATCGAACGGGCGCAGGCGCTCGGCGTCACGCTGATCGCCGTCGCGCGCGACGACGGCGCGCTCGCCTTCGTCACGCCCTGATCAGCGCGGGAAGGGCTTCGGCAATTCCAGCGTGACGCTGTGGCCGCCACGCGTCAGCTTGATCGACCGCGGCGCGACCTCGGCGACATTCCAGCCGGACGCGGAAGCCCCGAGCGGCAGCCGCAGAACCGTCTGCGATCCCGATTCGAGCAGGACCGCGAATTTCTCGCTTTCGCCCACCACCGTCCCGACGAGCGCGAACGGCGGCGGGGCGGAATCGCCAACGACGACGGTCTGCGGCCCCTCCGGCGCCGCGGCGAGCGGCGGCGGGCGGCGGCTTTGCGTGAAGACGGGACGATCGCGCGTGGCGGCGAGCTGATCGAGCGTCATCGACCACAGGGGATTGGACAGGCCGTCGGCCTGCTGCGCCCGGGCGGCCGCGCCGACGGCGCAGACGGCGAGGACGGCGAGGGTCGCGCGTGCGCGCTTCATGGAGTCGCCCGCCACTGGCCCGAGACCGCGATCTGCGCGCGCAGGCGCGGCGCGGCGGATTTCTCGTCGCCCCCCGCGGTCTGCGCGGTCAACCGGTCGACCATCAGCACCGGCATGCCGGCCTCGATCTCGTAGAGCGCGCGCTGCAGGCCCGGCTGATCGATGTCGCAGGCGACGACGAGCGCGACGCGGCCGCCCTCCGCGCCGGCTTCGTGCAGGTCCAGTTCCGACGACAGGACGGAGCCGCCGGCTTCCGACAGGACGGCGCCGATGCGCTGCTGCAGGGCTGCGCCCGCGACCGTCGCCGTCTGTCCCTCGATATAGGCGGAGCCCGCGGGCGGCTGCGTCGTGAAGCGCAGGCCCGCGAGGCCCTTGCGCGCGCGCAATTGCTCGAGATTTTCGGCGGCGGAAGAATAGTTCGACCAGGATTGCCACAGGGCGGCGCAGGCGCTCGCGCCGACGATCAGCAGCAGCGCGAGCGCCGCCGCATAGGCCGCCGTCGCGAGCAGCGAATTGCGCGACTGGCCGAGAGCGAGGCGAACGGGGTTCATTCGTCGCGCCCGTAGCGCGCATTGACCTGCGCCTGGATGTGGAACTGGTCGCCGGGCTCGTTCGGCGCATGCGTCGTCGGCGCCGAGAAGGTCGCGCGCGAGAAGGTCGGCGAGCTTTCGAGCATGGCGACGAGCTTTGTCGCGTCGGCGCTGACGCCGGCGATCTCGACCTTGCCCTCGCCATACTGCATTTCACGCAGGTAGGTGTCGTCGGGGAGGATGCGCGCGAGCTGCTCCATCACCAGCACGGTCAGCGGCGCGCCGAACTTGCGCTTGTGCAGCATGATGTCGGGATCGCGGGCGCCGGACATCTGCGCCTGCCGCCATTGATGCGTCTCTGTCGCAATGTCCTCGGAGCGGGTCTCGAGCCAGGCGCCGAGAACGCCGGAGGCCGCGGCCGACAGGCCGGCGAAGGCGAGCGCGCCGACCAGCGTCTTGCGGAGAAGGCCTTGCGCCTCGACCGCGGCGCGCTCGCGGCGGAAGGCGCTTTCCAGGACGACGATCCGCGGCGCCGGGGCCGCCTCCTCTTCCCGCCGCGCCGCGATGGTCGCGGAATTCGCCGCCGCGCCGCCGAGCGCGGCGGCGATCGGTTCGATCTGCGCGAGCGGCGCGGCCGCCATCGCCAGCTTGATGCGGTCGTGGCCGGCGTTCTGCGGGGCGCTGGCGCCGAAGGCGGCTTGCGCCGGCGACCAGGGCGTGAGCCGATCGATCTGGGCGCGCAGCACGCCGTCGAGGAAGTCGACCGCCTTCGCCGGGAAATCGAGATCGCGAAACAGGAACATGCCGGGCGGCAAGGTCAGCGCGACGCGCGCGCCGCGCAGCATCGAATCGGCGGCGCGACCGTCCTCGTCGACGAAAGCGCCGTCGACGATCCGGAAGGCGCGCGGATCGGCGCCGATTCGATAGGAGCCGTCGGCGGCGCCCTCGATCGCGACGGCGCGCGGCTTGGCGAAAGCGTCGGAAGCTTGCGCGACGACGCCCGCGACGGCGGCGATCCATCGCTCGAACGCCTGTTTGAGACTATCGGAATTCAGGTTCATCGCCGCCGGCCGTCGCCCGGCGCCGTCAGGTCGTCGCCGGTGCGCCATAGTAGGACATTATAGGGGGCGTCGCCATTGCGGACGGCGAGCGCCACGACCTCCGCGGCGTTCACGCGGCCCTGCGAATCGATCACGCGAATCCGGAAGCGCGTCGGTTTCAGCGCCTGATCGGCGTTCTGCGCGCCGTCGGGCGTTTGCGCGCCGGCGGCCCCGTCCTGCCCGCCCCCTTCCTGGCCGCCCGCCGGCGCGCCCTGGGGCTGCGCTTGCGGCGATGGTTGCGATTGCGGCTGCGCGGACGGCGGCTGATCGGCGGCGCCCGTCTTCTTCGCCGGATCGTCCTCCCATTTCGCGCGCCCGCCATAGACGGTGACGAGCGGCGCGATGCGGGCGACGACGTCGGGCGGAATATCGCGCAGGTCCCACAATTCCTCGACCGACTGGAACGGTCCGTGGCGCGGCAGATAGGCGACGCCGGCGGCGCGATAGCTCAGGTCCTCCATACCGGCGCCCTGCGCGTTCGCCTTCTGGCGCCAGGCGAGAATCCGCTGCGCGTAAAGCTCGGCGGACGCGCGCACGCCGCCCTCCGCGGACAGGAACGCGGTCAGGCTGTCGAGCGACGCCTTGTTGAGATCGAGGCGCAAGGCTTCGGACGCGTAATGCACCTGCGCCCGCATGTCGCCGATGCGATAGTCGAGGACGCCTTCCTCCGGCCGCCGGCTCGGGTCCATCTGGGTCAGGTCGTAGACGGCGAGCTCGAGCGCGCCGGACAGCGCCGCCTCCGCGCCGACGCGGCGCAAATAGAAGTCGGCGCTCTGCGCCATGGTGAGCGCGTAGGCGACATAGGCGCCAACCAGGCCGGCGAGCGCGACCAGAATCCAGAGCACGGCGATCAACACGAATCCGCCGCGCGCCTGCCGGCGGCGATCGGAGCGCGAGGCGGCGGACGTGGTCATTGCTGCGCGCCTTCGCCGCCGGACTGCTGGGCCGGCAATTGCTGGCCCCCCTGCTCCTGCTGATCGGCCTTGCCGCACGATTTCATCGAGCGCGCGCCGGCGCAGCGCGCCGGCCCCTCGGCATGGATGACCGCGATCGTCGACGGCGCGATCTCGGCGCCGCTCGCCGGATCGCGCAGGGCGATGCGCACACGCGCCGGCAGCGCGAACGGATCGTCCCATTGCGACCGCCAACGGCCCTCGGCGTCGGCATAGCCGAAATCGATGCGCGCTTGCGCCCGCAGGAGAACGGCGGTCGAGGAAAAGCGCAGATCCTGCCCTGCCACGGCGCCCGGCGGCAGCGGCGTGAAGCGCGCCTGCCGACGCACGATCCGCACGCCGGTCTTGTCGGCGACCGTCATGATGCGGACGACTTCGAGACCCGGCCGTTCGCCGGGATCGAGGACGGGACGCACGAAGGTCACCGCCTCCGGCTCCCCCGAAAAGAAGAAGTAATTGTCCTGCGCGGAGCCCGTCACATAGCGCGCCTCGCCCAGATCGGCGGCGATCCGGTCGAGCGCCAGACCGGTGAGATCGGCCTTCTGCACCGCGTGGAAGCCGCGATTCCAAGCCGGCATCCATTGGGCGACCAGCGAGGCGCCGCCCGCCATGACAAGGCCGCTCAGCGCCAGCGCCACCAGCCCTTCGAGAATGGAAAAGCCGGCGCAGGATTGCGAAGTGGCGCGCCGCTTCATGACGCGGCCTTGCCGAGACGCACGGTGACGATCTCCGCGCTGACGCCGCCCGGCCCGCTGATGCGCAGGATGACGCGATAGGGAATCCAGACCGCCTGGCGCTCCACGGGCTGCGTCTGCTGGCCGAACGGCGAGGACTGCTGGTCGGCCGCCGGCGACGGGCCAGCTTCGCGCGGCGGCGGGGCGGCCATCGGCTGGACGTCGACGCGCCAGGCGTAGCCGTCGGCGCCGCCGGTCGTTCCTCCCGAAAAATTGCGCTCCGTCAATTCGGCGAGGACGCGGCGCGCCACCTGCGCGAGGCCGACCCGCTCGATCTCGGCGCGGTTGGCGCGGCGGCCGACCGAGGCGAGCGAGCCGATCGCGGCCATGACCGCGGCCAGAAGCGCCAGCGCGACGAGCGTCTCGAGCAAGGTGAAGCCCGCCCGGGGGCCGTGGTCAGGCGGCGTCGCCCGGGACAATCTCGACGCCTCCGGTCAGCCAGTTGACGCGTATCTGCAGCGAAAACCCCAGTCGCGACAGGATGAGCGATCCGCCGCAGGACAGGCCTGATGGGAAGAAGCGGATCGTGTTGTCGGACGGCGCGCCGCGGCAGGAGCGCGCGAGCACGGCGTTGAAGCCGACGTCGGGGGGCAGCGCGACGCGCGCGCCGGTCGCGCCCGAAACAACGGCATGGCCGCCGGGATCGAGCAGCGTCGCCGTCATGACGCCGCGCTCGAGCGCGAGCTGCCGGTCCTGCTTGATGAGGGCGGCTACCTTGACCGCGTAGGATTCGAACGCGGTGCGCGACGTGCCGCGCGGAATGGCCGGCGTGAGGACGGCCGCCACCAGGCCGATGATCGCGAGCGCGCAGACCGTTTCGAGCAGCGTGAAGCCGCCCGCCGCGTCCCGCCGGTCACTCGGCATTCTTGATGTAGCCGGCCGCGCCTTTCGCGCCATTGGCTCCTTCCGGTCCATAGGACAATATCTCGTAAGGCTTCCGGTCGCCCGGCGACTTGTAGACATAGGGCGTCCCCCAGGGATCGCGCGGCACGGCGGCGCCCTTGAGATAGGGCCCGTTCCAGGCGGCCGCGCTCGCGGGCCGCTGCATCAGCGCGTTCAAACCCTCGGTCGAGGACGGATAACGACCGACGTCGAGGAAATAGAGATCGAGCGCGCTGGAAAAGCTCTCGATCTGGATTTTCGCGGCCTTCACCTTCGCGTCGGAGAGATAGTTGAGCACGCGCGGGCCGACGAGGCCCATGATCAGGCCGATGATCGAGATGACGACGAGCACCTCGACGAGCGTGAAACCCGCCTGCGCGGCGCGGCGGCGGCCCTTGCGGCCGGAGTCTTCAGGACGGCGTTTGACAAGCGACATGGCGAACTCTCGAATTCAGCCTGCGAGCTGGTTGACGGACAGCAGCGCGGTCATCACGGAGACGATGAGGCCGCCGACGACGAGGGCGATGGCGATGATGGCGGCGGGCCCGACCACGGCGACGATGCGGTCGAGACTGCGCTGCAGCTTGGATTCGTAGAAATCGGCGACGCGGCCGAGCACCATCGGCAGCCGGCCCGTCTCCTCGCCGAGGCGGAGCGTGCGCACCGCCATCGGCGGCAGCGCGCGCGTCTCGGTCAGCGCTTCCGACAGCTTGCCGCCGTGGCGCACGAAATCGACAGTGCGCGCCCAGGCGTCGGACTTGCCGGTCGAGGCCATGATGTCGACGATGATGCGCAGCGCCGGCGCCAGGCCGACGCCGCTGGTGAGCAGGAGCCCGAGATTGCGGCAGAACAACGCGGCGCGGCGATATTCGAACACGCGATCCATGAAGGGAATGCGCCCGAGCGCATCGACGAAGGCCGACCGCAGCTCGCGCCGGGTGGAAGCCCACCACACGCCCGCGACCAGCGCGGCGGCGGCGAGCGCGAACAGATTGAGATGGGCGCGCAGGCCGCCCGACACCGCCAGGAAGACCCCGAGCATCGGATCGATCTTCGCGTTGAAATCGCGCAGCACGCCCTCGAATTGCGGCAGCACGACGATGAGAAAGAACAGCAGCACCGCGGTGGCCGCCGCCATGATGAACGCGGGATAGCGCAGCGCGTCGATGATGCGCCGGCGCAGCGCCTCGGCGCGCTGGCGCTCGGTCGCGAGCGTCTCGAGCACGGTTTCGAGCGCGCCCGAATTCTCGCCGGCGCGGCAGAGCGCGACATACATGGGCGAAAAGAGATCGGGATAGCGGGCGAGCGCATCGGCGAAACTGTCGCCGGAGGCGACGGCGGCGCTGATCTTGGCCAAGGTCGGACGCAGCCGGCCGGCGCTCGCCTCGTTGGCCATCAGGTCCAGCGCATCGTGAATGCGCGCGCCGGTCTTGAGCAGCAGCGCGAGATCGGCGGTCATGATGGTGACGTCCTCGGCGCTCGCGCGCGCGCCGAAGGACAGCGCGCCGAGCGACGCCGGCCCGCGTCGCTCGCCGTCGATCGGAATGAGGCCGAGATATTCGATGCGCCGCGCAAGCTCCTCGCGCGAATCCGCCGAGATCGAGCCGGTGACGATCTCGCCGGTCTGGCTCATGGCCCTGTATTGGAACTCAGGCATGGCTCATCGCACCGTCGTCACGCGCAGCGCCTCGGCGGGCGAGGTCACGCCCGCAAGACACTTGACGACCGCGTCCTCGATCATCGTCGTCATGCCGGACTTGCGCGCGGCGCGATCGATCTCGCGCGCATCGGCGCGGTCGCCGATCAGCTCGTGGATCTCGTCGGTCATTTCGAGCACTTCGAAAATGCCCACGCGGCCGCGGTAGCCGGCGCCGTTGCAGCGCTCGCAGCCCACCGGGCGCCAGACGCGGTCGCCGACCCTGAGGCCGAGCGCGCCATATCTGCGATCATTGGCGCAGGTCTCGGCGTCCAGAACCTCCGGCGCCTTGCAGCGGTCGCACAGAATTCGCACCAGACGCTGCGCGATCACGGCGCGCAGGGTGGAGCGCAGCAGAAACGGCTCGACGCCGAGATCGACGAGCCGGGGAACGGCGGCGCTGGCCGTCTCCGTATGCAGCGTCGTGAGCACGAGATGGCCGGTCAGCGCGGCGTGAATGGAAATGTCGGCGGTCTCGCGGTCGCGGATTTCGCCGACCATGATGACGTCGGGATCCTGGCGCACGAAAGAGCGCATGGCTGCGGCGAACGTGAGACCTATCGAAGGTTTCACCTGCGACTGGTTGACGAATTCGATCTCGTATTCGACCGGGTCTTCGATGGTCAGTATCTTGCGGCTCGGATCGTTGAGGATCGAGAGCATGGTCGCCAGCGACGTGGTCTTGCCGCTGCCGGTCGGGCCCGTCACGGCGACAAGGCCGTGCGGCAATTCCAGAACGCGCGTGAGCTTGCGCTCGTCGGCCGGCGAAAGGCCGAGCTTCTTGATGTCGAGCAGGCCGCGGTCGCGCGGCAGCAGGCGGATGACGGCCGCCTCGCCGTGCTGGCGCGGCATGGTGGCGACGCGCATGTCGATATCGGCGGCGCCGATGCGCACGCGCGCCGCGCCGTCCTGCGGCAGGCGCCGCTCGGCGATGTCGAGCGAGGCGAGGATCTTGATGCGCGAAATGATCGCCTCGGGCACGATCAGCGTCGGCGCCGGCACGACGCGCAGCAGGCCGTCGATGCGCATGCGCACGACGAGGCCGTTGCGGAACGGCTCGACATGAATGTCGCTCGCGCGCATGTCGATCGCCTTCTCGATGAGGTCGTTGACCGCGCGCACGACCGGCGCGCCGCTGGCGAGGTCGCGCAGGTTCTCGACGTCGTCGGGCCGCGCGGCGACGGCGGCCTCCGTCGCTTCGGCCTGCTCGTCCTCCAGCGCCTCGCGGAGCACCAGGGCGACGTCGTCGTAAGCCGCGACCACGAGCGCCACGGGGCCGCCGAGCGCGAGTTCCGCCGCGCGCACGGTCGCCGGATCCCAGGGATCGGCCACGGCGAGCCACATCCGGCCCTCCGCGTCGGCGAAGGGATAGGCGAAGGTCTGGCGCAGAAAGCGCCGGGAGAATTTGGCGACGAGCGGCTCGGCCAGCTTCATCTGCGCATAGGCGATGCGGTCGAGGCGGGCGAAGGCGGCGACCTCGTCGGCGAAATCGTGCGAATTGAGGAACGACGTTTCCCACACGCGGCGCAGGCGCGATTCGTCGGCGCCGATCCGGCTGCGGTCGAGCGCGGCGTCGAAATGCAGGCGGTAGCGCTCGCTCAGCTCCCTGGCGAAATCGTCCACCGGATCAGCAGCCATGGCGGGCCCCCTCCCGATCCCTTCAGCCGCCCTTGACGATGTTCGCCGCCCTGCAGTCCGGCCCCCGCAGATCGTCGATCGTCAGGCGTTGCGCGTCGGTCTTTTCCTTCAGCGAGAGTTTCGAGGCGATGGCGTCGCGGATGCGCGCCCAATCGGAGCGCAGGCGGCCCTGCGCGCGCGCCACCGCCTGGTTCGTCCAGGCGTAGGCCAGCACGTAGTCCTGCGGCGCGCCGCGGCCGAGATCGTGCGCCATGCCCAGCAGGAATTGCGCATGCGGCTGCCCGCGGTCGGCCGCGCAATGATACCAGTAGACCGCCTTCTCGGCGTTCTGCGGAACGCCGATGCCCCTTTCGTAGAGATATCCGAGCCACGCCTGCGCGCGGGGATCGCCCTGATAGGCGCGTTCGACATGGCGGAACGGCGGCGGCTTGTACCACAGGCTCTGGGCGCAGGCGGCCGGCGCGGCCAGCAGGCACGCGGACGCGAGGATGGCGCGGCCCGCCCGGGACGCCCATTCGCTCAGGCGCAAATACTCGAAAAACGCCACGGGTCTATCCTCGAAGACGGCCGGTCGCCGACGCCTGCGCGAACCGAAATCATGCCGTGCGCCCAGCTTCCGACCGCGCCGCCGCAAGCATTCCGACGTCCGGCGCCTGCGCTGGGGCCAGTGTTCCCAATCGGCAACTTCCATCTAGCAAAAACAATGGAACCGAAGCCGCCTCTATCTTGCGCAACGGTATGCGTATAGAAGATTTTTGACAATCGGTGTAGCGGCGGGGTTTCCGTGGCTGTTGTTGTTGATTCGCCGCCCGAGATCGTTCCGGCCGCCCCCCCCCGCCCGCCCGACGCGGGCGGGGCGCGCTGCTGGCCTCCTGCAATCTCACCGCCGCCGGACTGGGTAGCGACGGCCGCGAAGCGGTCAGCGCGGGCGATGCGGTGCGCAACGTCGACCTCGAGCCGCGCTTTCCGCGCGGCGACAAGACCGCCAATTCCGGCAACGGCGTGTTTCCACGCGGCTTTTCGATCTTCGGCGACCGGGGCGGCGGCGAGGATGCGGCCACGACCAGCGGCCGCGCGATGGCCATGGCCGAGAGCAGCGGCGGCGGCGCCGAGGTCGGCGAAGGGGGAGTCACGCTCAATTTCGAGAACGCGCCGGTTGCGGCCGTCGCCAAGGTCATTCTCGGCGACGCGCTGAAGGTCGGCTATACGATCGACCCGCGCGTGCAAGGCTCCATCACGCTCTCCTCCGGCCGCGCCGTGCCGCGCAACAAGCTTCTGTATGTGCTCGAATCGGCGCTGAAGTCGAACGGCATGGCGCTGGTGCGCGACGCCCACGGCTATTCCATCACGCCCGCCGGCGAAGCCATGGGAACGGGCGTCGTCGACGGCGGAAATTCGCTGCAGGCGGGCTACGGCGTGACCGTCATCCCGCTGCGCTACGTCTCCGCGCAGACCGTCGTCAAGCTGCTCGAAGGCTTTTCGGTCAAGCCCGGCGCCATCAAGTCGGATTCCTCGGGCAGCATATTGATCGTCGCGGGCTCGGCGGCCGAGCGGCGCATGGCGCTCGACACGGTCGCGAATTTCGACGCCGACTGGATGCGCGGCCAGTCGGTCGGCGTCTATCCGCTGCAGAGCGCGACGCCCGAGCCGATCGTGTCGGAACTCGAGAAGATCCTCGATTCCGGCGAAGGCGGTATGGGCCAGGGACTGGTGAAATTCCAGGCTATCTCGCGCCTGAACGCGATTCTCGTCGTGGCCAAGAAGCCGGAGCTCCTGCGCAACGCCTCGAACTGGATCCGGAGGCTGGACGGCTCCAGCACGGCCGCGATCGGCGTGAAAGTCTATCACGTGCGCCACGGCGAGGCGCGCCATCTCGCGCAGCTTCTCAACGAGATGTTCCTGGGCGGACAATTGAGCCTCGACAACCAGTCCGGCACGTCGCCTTCCTCGGGAAGCCGCAGCATGTCGCCGGTCGAACGGCTGACCGGCGGCGGCCAGGGCCTTCAGCCCTCGCAACAGAGCCAGTCGCCCTTCGGCGGCCTTCCGGCGCAGCAGGCCTCGCTCGGCGGCCAGGGAAATCAGGGCGGGGGCGGCGCGGGAGGCCTGGGCGGCGGCGCGGGCGGTCCCGGCGGGGGCGCAGGACGCGGCGGCCTGGGCGGCCTGGGCCGGGGAACAGGCGGCGACGGCGAGAATTCGCTGATGCCGGGCGTGCGGATCACGGCCGACACGGCGAACAATTCGATCCTGATCTACGCCAACCAGGCGAATTACAAGACGATCGAACGGGCGCTGATCCAGCTCGACCGCCCGCGCGGCCAGGTCGCGATCGAGCTGACGATCGCGGAAGTGACGCTCAACGACAAGCTGAATTACGGCGTGCAGTTCTTCCTGCAGAGCAGCGACGTCGGCATCCATTCAGACCGCGGCTCGCTGGTCAACACGGCGATCACCGCGCCGCTCGCCTCGGCCTTCCCCGGCTTCAATTTCCTCGCCGGTTCGCAGGCGAACCCGCGCCTGATCATCAACGCCCTGCACGGTTATACCGACGTCAAGGTGCTCTCCAATCCCTCGCTCGTCGTCGTCGACAACCAGCCAGCGACCCTGCAGGTGGGCGACCAGGTGCCGGTGCAGACGGGCAACGCCACGGTTCTCAGCACCAGCAACACCGTCGTCAGCACCGTCGACTACAAGAATACGGGCATCATCCTGCGCGTGCTGCCGCGCATCACGTCGAGCGGCAGCGTGACGCTGGACGTGGAGCAGGAGATCAGCTCGGTGCCGAATTCCGACGGCACGACGCAATCGCTGACGCCGACGATCTCCGAGCGCAAGGTCAAGAGCACGATCAACGTGATGAGCGGGCAGACGGTGCTGCTCGCCGGGCTCATCAGCAACAATTATTCGCGCGGCCGCAACGGCATTCCGGTGCTCGACCAGGTTCCGGTCGTCGGCGACCTGTTCACGCAGCAGACGAAGGGCGGCGTGCGCACCGAGCTGATCGTGTTCATCAAGCCGCAGATCATCCGCGATCCGGTCGAGGCCTCGGTGATCGCCTCGGAGCTGCGGGCGAAGATGAGCGGCTCGCGCGTGCGGTCCGACGAACCCCCCGGCGCCGTCTCGCCACGCACGCCGCGCCTCATCCATTGAGCGGCGACGGGGCGCGTTTCGAACCTGCAAGCTTCACGCCGCGCACGCTCGCCGCGCTGGCGGTCGGCTGCGCTGCAAGCCTGTTCGCCGCGCCGGGCCTGCCCGGCCTTTTCGGCGCCGCGCTCTTCGTTCTCGCGCTGTCCGTCGCGATCGTCGACTGGCGCGACCTGATCATTCCAGACTGGATGAATACAGCCATTTTCGCGCTCGCCCTCGCGCAGGCGGCGGCGAGCGCCGACGCGGACGCGCGCCTGTCCGCCCTCGGCGAAGCGCTTCTGCGCGGCGCGGCGCTCGGCGGCGTTCTGCTGCTCGTGCGCCTCGTCTACCGCGCCGCGCGCGGCCACGACGGACTTGGCCTCGGCGACGTGAAACTCGGTTTCGCCGGCGGCGCGTGGATCGGCTGGACCTTGCTGCCGGTCGCGATCGAGATAGCGGCGCTGTCGGCGCTCGCCGTCTTCCTCGTCGCGCCGCGCCTGTCGGGGCGCGCGCCGCAATGGGGCGAGCGCCTGCCGTTCGGCTCGTTCCTCGCGCCCGCCATCTGGGCGACATGGCTGATCGGCGCGCTCATGGAGCGCTAGGGTCTGTTGCACTTGGTTCGACGCGGATTCCCTCCCCTCTTGTGGGGGAGGGCTAGGGTGGGGGGTCGGGGAATTCTGCGAGATCGCCCGACCCCCTCCCCCGCCCCTCCCCACAAGGGGGAGGGAAGTCGATTCCACCCAAACACAGGCCGACTACTTCGCCAGATCGGGATAGAGCGCGCGCAGACCCTCCGCGCTCGCCGCGCAGACGCCGCGCTCGGTGACGATTCCCGTCACCAGGCGCGCGGGCGTCACGTCGAAGGCGTCGTTGCGCGCGGGCGAGCCGTCGGGCGCCAATTGCACCTCGACGATCTCGCCGGAGGCGCTCCTGCCCGCGATATGCGTGACCTCGCGCGCGCTGCGCTGCTCGATCGGAATGTCCCTCACGCCGTCGCGGATACGCCAGTCGATGGTCGATGTCGGCAGCGCCGCGTAGAACGGCACGCCGTTGTCGCGCGCGGCCAGCGCCTTCAGATAGGTGCCGATCTTGTTGCAGACGTCGCCCGTGCGCGTCGTGCGGTCGCTGCCGACGATGCACAGGTCGACGAGCCCGTGCTGCATCAGATGGCCGCCGGCGTTGTCGGCGATCACCGTATGCGCGACCCCTTCGCCCAGCAGCTCGAAGGCGGTGAGGCTCGCGCCCTGGTTGCGCGGGCGCGTCTCGTCCACCCACACATGCAGGTCGATTCCGACGCGCGCCGCCTTGTAGATCGGCGCGAGCGCCGTGCCCCAGTCGACGGTGGCGAGCCAGCCGGCGTTGCAATGGGTGAGGACGTTCAGCCGCCGCTCTTTGCGCGCAGCGATGTCCGCAATGATCGCGGCGCCGTGGTCGCCGATGGCGGCGCAGGCGGCGACGTCTTCCTCGGCGATCCTCGAAGCCTCGGCATAGGCGAGCGCGCGGCGTTCGCCCGAAGGCGCCGCAAGCGCGAGCGTGCGCATGCGGTCGAGCGCCCAGCGCAGGTTCGACGCCGTCGGGCGCGTCGCCAGCAGCCTGGCGTGCGCCGCCGCGACGCCCGCGTCGGACGCGTCCTCGCCCATTGCGAGCGCAAATCCATAGGCGCCGGTCACGCCGATCAGCGGCGCGCCGCGCACGATCATGTCGGCGATGGCGCGCGCGGCTTCGTCGCTGCTCGCCAGAACGCGCGTCTCCAGCCGATGCGGCAGCAGGGTCTGGTCGATGACATGCACGCGCCGGCCGTCGCCGTCGAGCCAGATCGTGCGATAGTCGCGTCCCTCGATGCGCATGGCGGAACCCGTAACGGCCGCAAGACCGGCCGCCGCGCTTGTGGCCCAACCCCCCGCGCTTGTAAACGTCGGAAAAAGGGGAAACGCTTCATGCCGGGTATGACTTCGGCGCTTGCAGCCGGCACGATGGCGATCGTCTTCGCTGCGGCGGTGTTGCGCGGGCTGACGGGCTTCGGCTTCGCGCTTGCGGCCGTGCCGATGCTGGGCCTGCTCATGGCGCCCGCGCAGGCGGTGCCGGTCTCCATGTGCGTGGTGGCGGTCGGCGGCGTCTTCGGCGCGCGGCGCGCGATGGCGGCGGCCGACTGGCCTTCGATCCGGCGCATCTCGATCGCCGCCGCGCTCGGCACGCCGGCCGGCGTCTATCTGCTCAAGCACATTCCCGCCGAAGCCGCGCGTATCGCCATAGCGCTGTTCACGCTGGCGGCGGTCTTCGGCGTCGCGCGGGCGGGCGGCTCCGGCAGGCCGTTCGGCGCCATGCGCGCCACGCTCTACGGCCTCGTCGCCGGACTTTTCAACGGGCTCGCCTCCATACCGGGACCGCCGGTGATCGCCTATTTCATGTCCGCCCCGCTCAGCCGCGAGGCGATCCGCGCCTCCATGCTGATCGTCTTCCAGATCACCATCTTCGCCGGGCTCGCGAGCGCGCTCGCGCTCGGCCTCGTCACCCGCGACACGATCGTGCTGGCGGCGCTGTCGCTACCGGGCTTCTGGATCGGCAACACGATCGGCGCGCGCCTGTTCGCGGCCGGCTCCGATCAGGGCTATCGCCGCATCGCGCTCGCTTGTCTGGTCATCATGGCGCTCGTCAGCGCGGCGCCGGCGATCTCGTCGATCCTGCGCGCGGGCGGCTGAGGCGCGATGGCGGCGCCGGCAAATGCTGCTAGGCTCACATCAAGCAAAGATACGGAGGAAACATGCCGCGCCAGATCATCGATCTGTCCGTTCCCCTGCAGAACGACGTACCCGCCGATCCGCCGGGCCTCGATCCGAAGATCGAATATATCGCCCACAAGCAGAGCCTGCCGCAGATCCTGCCCTACTTTCCCGGCCTGAAGGCCGAGGACCTGCCAGACGGCGAGGGATGGGCGGTCGAGCGCGTGCAGCTCTCCACGCACAACGGCACGCATCTCGACGCGCCCTGGCATTTTCACCCGACCATGAACCGCGGCCAGCGGGCCTGGACGATCGACGAAGTGCCGCTCGAATGGTGCTTCCAGCCCGGCGTGAAACTCGATTTCCGGCATTTCCCCGACGGCTATGTCGCGACCGCCGCCGATGTGGAAGCGGAGCTGAAACGCATCGGCCATACGCTGCAGCCGCTCGATATCGTCGTCGTCAACACGAGCGCCGGCCTGAAATACGGACAAGCGGACTATGTGACCTCCGGCTGCGGCATGGGCTACGAAGCGACCATGTATCTGCTGGAGCGCGGCGTGCGGCTGACCGGCATCGACGGCTGGAGCTGGGACGCGCCTTTCGTGCACACGGCGAAGAAGTTCGCGCAGACGCACGACGCCAAGCTGATCTGGGAAGGCCACAAGGCCGGCCGACACATCGGCTATTGCCACATCGAGAAGCTGCACAATCTCGAAGTCCTGCCCGCGACCGGCTTCACCGTCTCGTGCTTTCCGGTGAAGATCGAGCGCGCCTCGGCCGGCTGGACGCGAGCGGTGGCGATCATCGGGTGACGTTCAGGCGTCTGCGGCCCCGCCCCGCGCGAGCGCCACGCCCTTGACCTGCGCGTAGACGGGCAGGCCTTCGGCGAGCCCGAGCGTTTCCCACGACCGGCGCGTGACGCGCGCGAGCAGGCGCGCGCCGGCGCCCTCGCCGAGCGCCAGCACGACGATCATTTCCGCCTCGCCGGTCACGCTCGCGCGCAGGATGCGCGCGCGCAGAATGTTGACGATGGAGCTCGGGCCCGGCTCAGCCGTCGCGAGGCTGACGTCGCCCGCCGTCACGCGCAGGCGACGATGCTCGCCGGCGGCCGCGGACGGCGCGAGCGTCAGGAACCTGCCGCCCTCGACCTCGAGTTCGAGCAGGCCATAGCGCGCGTCATGGCCGCGCACGATAGCGTCGAGCATCACCGCCGCCTCGCGCGAGCGCGCGAAGGGCAGCGCGGGATCGCTCTGCAACTCGGCCAGCGCGCCGGCGGCGACGACGCGGCCCTTCTCCATCAGCACGAGGTGATCGGCGAGGCGCTCGACCTCGCGCATGTCGTGCGTGACATAGACGACGGGCAGCGCGAGCCGCGCATGCAGCCGTTCGAGATAGGGCAGGATCTCGTCCTTGGCGCTGGCGTCGAGCGCCGACAGCGGCTCGTCCATCAGCAGCAGGCGCGGCTGGCTGAGCAGCGCGCGGCCGAGCGCGACGCGCTGGCGTTCGCCGCCCGACAGGTGGCGCGGCGAGCGGTCGAGCAGTCGCGCGAGGCCGAAGAGATCGATCACCTCGTCATAGCCGATCGCCTGCGACGGCGCTTCGCGCGGCGCGCCGTACAGGAGATTGCGCCGCACGGACATGTGCGGAAACAGGCTCGCCTCCTGGAAGACATAGCCGATGGCGCGGCGATGCGGCGGCGTGAAACGCGCGCTGTCCTGCCATACGTCGCCGTCGATGACGCAATGGCCCTCGGCGATGTGCGTGAGGCCCGCGAGGCAGCGCAGCACGCTGGTCTTGCCGCAGCCGGACGGCCCGAACAAAGCCGTGACGCCGCGCGCCGGCGCGCCGAAATCGGCGTCGAGCATAAAGGCGCCGATGCGCCCGCGAAAGCGCGCCTGAAGCCCTGCCGTCATCAGGCGCGCGCTCCGGCGACGCGCTTCTCGATCAGGATCATCGCCAGGACGACGGCGAAGGCGAAGACGACCATGCCGCCGGCCAGAATGTTGGCCTCGCGCCATTGCGAATTCTCGACGTAGTCGAAGATCGCGGTCGAGAGCACGCGCGTGCGGCCGGGAATATTGCCGCCGATCATCAGCACGACGCCGAACTCCCCGATCGTATGCGCGAAGCCGAGAATGGCGCCGGTGAGGAGCCCCGGGCTCGCCATCGGCAGGGCCACAGTCCAGAAGGCGCGCCAGGGCGAGGCGCGCAGCGTGGCCGCGACCTCGAGCGGCCGGTCGCCCATGGCCGCGAAGGCGTTGCGCACGGGCTGCACGACGAAGGGCAGCGAGTAGACGATGGAGCCGATGACGAGGCCGCCGAAGGTGAAAGCGAGCGTGCGCGCGCCCCACAATTCCGCCAGCGCGCCGCCTGGCCCCTGCGGGCCGAGCGCGACCAGCAGATAGAAGCCGAGCACGGTCGGCGGCAGCACGATGGGCAGCGAGACGAAAGCGGCGACCGCTTCCTTCCAGCGCGCATGCGAGCGCGCGAGCCACCATGCGAGCGGCGTCGCGACGACGAGAAGAATGAGCGTCGTCAGCGTCGCCAGTTCGAGCGTGAGGCCGATGACGCGCCAGAGATCGGCGGGAAGGCCGTTCAGCATTCCGCCTGCCCGCGGGTCGTCGTCGGGGCGGGCGGCATGCGTATTCCGGCTGTTGTATCGCCGGGGGAATAATATGGCGGCGCGCCCCGCGCCAAGCGCGCGTTCAGAACTGCGCCTGCTCGGCCTCGAGATAGGCGATGCTGACATATTTGCCGATATTGCTGGCCCAGCCCTTGGTCTCGGCCGCCTTGTCCGCCACGCGCGGATCCTTCATCGCCACCGCCAGCGCGCCTTCGAGCGGAACGCCCTGCTTCACCGCTTTCGTGCAGGCCTCGTAAATGCCCTGGAACAGCGAGCGCTGCCAGTCGAGAACCTTCGCGCCGGCGTCGCCATGGCCGGGAACCCAGGCGGCCGTCTTGCTGTTCCTGATCAACGCGTCGATGGCGTCGAGCGTGCCCTGATAGGAGCCGTCCTCCATGTTGGCGATGCGGCGGTCCATCATGATGTCGCCGACGCACATGACCTGGTCTTCGGGCACTTCGATCGCGACGTCGAAGGGCGTATGCGCCGTTCCGTAGTGATGGATTCGCAGCGTGGCGCCGCCGAGCGAGAGCGTGAACCCGTGGTCGATATCCTTGCCGGGCGGAATGATGCGCGTGCCGGAGCTCGCCTGGTTCGTCCACTTGAGCATGGCGTCGCGCCACGAGGTTCCCGTGCCGCCCTCGATCGCCGTGCGCGTGCCGGCCATGGCGTAGATCGGGATCGACGCGCCGTAGGCCTCGACGAAGCCGTGATTCCCGAGCCAGTGATCGCCGTGATAATGCGTGTTGAACACGCCGACGACGGGCGCCTTCGTGACCGTCTGCAACTGGCGGATGCTCATCCGCGCGATCTGCAGCGAGGCGCCGCTGTCGATGACGACGACGCCCTCCTTGCCGACGATGAAGACGATGTTCGACATCAGGCCCTGGTTTTCCGGCGTCGGAAATCCGTCGGGCGCCTCGACCATGTAGACGTGCTCGCTCAGCTTCCGGATCGGCTGGTCCTTGACCGGCGGCCCGAGGATGACGTCGTCGTCGCCCGCCAGGGCCGGCATGCAGAGATTGTATTGCGTGAGCGGCAGGCCGCCGGCCGCAGCCGCTCCCGCCAGAACGCCTCGCCGTGTGATCGCCATGTGCGCCTCGACTGTCCTATTTGTATTTGTAGAAATCGGCGTTGAGCGCCGACGACATTTTTGCGATGTCGTCGGGAAAGGCCATCGCGCCGACGCTCGCCACGCAGGCCCGCACGTAGCGGTCGAGCGCGGCGCGGTCGCGCGCCTTGCGGTCCTCGCGCGTGTAGAGGCTCAGCGCCTCGTTGTCGTCAGCATGGCTCTGGTGGCAATTGCCGTTGCAATTATGCTCCTTCAGGAGCGCGCGGCCTTCCTCGATCGCGGCGGCGTCCTCGCCGAGGACCGGCGACGCCAGGAGCGGCAGGAGCGCGGCGCCGCGCGCGGGATCACGCAAACGCATAGGCGGGGGTCTCCCCCCGGGGGGCGACGAGCCCCACCGTGACGACGGCGCCGATCCACATCGACCACAGCACGATCCAGGAGGTCAGCGCGAAGACCGAGGCGCCGGAGACGCCCGCGCCGACCGCGCAGCCGCCGGCCAGCACGCCGCCGAAGCCCATGAGGCAGCCGCCGGCGATGTAGCGCCGCATGGTCGAGCCGTCGTGGAAGCCCTCGAGCCTGAGATCGCCGTTGAGCGCGCCGGACATGAAGGCGCCGATGAAGACGCCGGGAATGAGACCGAGATCGAACGTCACTTTCGAGCCCGGCGGCGCGAGCACATACATCAGCATGTCGGCGGACGGCGAGGTGAAGCTGATCGCATGGACCGGCGCCATCTCGAAGGACACGGAGGCCATGTGGAAATTGAACCACCAGGCCGCGCCGACCGCGAGGCCGACGCCGACGGCCGCAACGGCGTAGGCGAGCCGCGTCCGCGACCTCACGGCGATGACGACGCCCGCAATCAGCCAGAGCGCGGCGAAGACGAGGCCGCCCTTGTTGCCGATGCGGAACATGGCGAGCAGGTCGCGCGCCGAACTGTCGATCGTCCACCAGCCGTTGATCGCCGCGCGCGCGGGCGACAGCAGGCCGTCGCGCGACATCTGCGCGACGACGGCGAAGACGAGGCCGGACAGCAGCGCGCGCAGATTGCCGGTCGCCGACAGCACCAGCATGCGGCTGGCGCAGGCGCGCGTGAGCGTCATGCCGCAACCGAACATCAGGCCGCCGATGATCGCGCCCGACAGGCTGCCGGTGTTGTTGAGCTGGCGCACGGCGCCCGTGTCGAAGAGGCCGAGCAGGATGAGCGCCTGCGTGACGATGAGCGCGGTCGAGAAGGTGAAGAGCCAGATTGACATGCGCTCGCCGACCACGCCATGCGCGATCTCGAGCGTCGCCGCGCGCAGGCAGAAGCGCGAATATTGCGCGAAAGCGCCGAACAATATGCCGACGACCAAGCCGCCGAGGGCGAGGACCCACTGGTCCCCGAGCATATCGATCAGCCAATCGATCATCAGGGCTTGATGTAGGCGTAATGTTCGCGGAACTGGAGTTCGCCGAGGCGCACGACGCCCGACGGCGTGAAGTCGGCCTCCATCACGAACTTGTCCTTGCCGATATTGCGACGCTTCATGGTGATCTCGCAGACCTCGAAGGTCACGCCCTTGGCCTTGAGGGCGGAAATCAGCGGCGCATATTCGGTTCCGCTCTTCGGATCCTTGGCGCCGTCGAACAGGAAGTCGATGCCGTCGGCGTGGGTGACGACGACGATCTTGGTGTCGGGCGCGACGTCGAGATGATTGCGGATGTTGCGCAGGCCCTTGAGCGCCTGCTCCGCCGCATTGTCGATGTGATAGACGACCTTGTCGCCGGCGAAGGCCGGCGTCGCGCCGACGAGCAGGAGAAGCCCGAGCGCGATCCGCTGCAGGGCGTGGCGTAGTGCGTTCATGTTTTCCTCCTGTCGTGCCGCGTCAGACGGCCATGCCGGGATTGCCGTCGACATTCTTGAGCGTCGGCACGTTTAGCACCGGCGGCTTGAGCGTCTTCCTGGCGCGCAGGTTGCGCGCGACCAGATCCCAGATCGGCTCGCCGCCCGCGTCGCGCGCGGCTTCGGCGACGGGCGCCCAGCCGGCGACCTTGTAGGTCTTGCCAGCCTCGATCGTCTTGCCGTTGAGGGCCATGTCGCCGATGCGCGCGCCCATGGCGGCGGTCGGGTCGCAGGAATAGGACATGCCGCCGACGCGGACCATGTCGCCGCCCTGCTGATAATAGGGATCGGGATTGAAGAGATTGTCGCAGACGTCCTCGAGCACGCCCTTGATCTGCGCGCCGGTCATCTCGGTGAGCGTCACATAGGGATAGACGATCGCGGTCTGGTCGAGCAGGTTCTCCATGGCGATCGCCTCGCCCGGCATGATCGTCGTGCCCCAGCGGAACCCCGGCGACAGGGCGATTTCCGCATTCTTCTCCTGCATCAGCGCATCGAGGATGAGCTGATCGAAGCTGCCGTTGAAATTGCCACGGCGGTAGAGCAGCCCCTCGCTGACGACAAGCTTTTCGTTCAGCTTGGACTCGTAAGGCGCGCGCGACTTCTGGATGAGCGCCTGCATCGCCGCGTCGGCGGGGAGGAGATTGGCGAAGACCGGCAGCAGTTTGTAGCGGAAGTCCGCGATCTTGCCGTTCTTCACGTCGAGATCGAGCACGCCGAGAAACTTGCTGTTGGAGCCGCCGTTCATGACGATTGTCTTGCCGCCGGGATTGGCGACGATGGTCGGGCGCGGCATGCCGTCATGCGTATGTCCGCCGAAGATCGCGTCCACGCCGGTGACGCGCGAGGCCATCTTGAGATCGACGTCCATGCCGTTGTGCGAGAGGACGACGACGACCTGGGCTCCTTCGCCGCGCGCCGCGTCCACGGTCTTCTGCATGTTCTGTTCCTGGATCCCGAAGGTCCAGTCGGGCGCGATGTAACGGGGGTGCGCGATCAGCGTATAGGGGAAGGCCTGGCCGATGACGGCGACCTTCACGCCGTTGACGTTGCGGATGACATAGGGCTTGAACACGGGATCGCCGAAGTCGGCGGTCTTGATGTTCTGCGCGACGATCTCGATCTTGCCGGCGAAGTCCTTCTTCGAAACTTCGAGCACGCGGTCCTGGCCGTAGGTGCTTTCCCAGTGCAGGGTCATGATGTCGACGCCGAGCGCGAGCTGGGCGTCGATCATGTCCTGCCCCTTGGTCCACAGCGCGGCGCCGGAGCCCTGCCAGGAGTCGCCGCCGTCCAGCAGCAGCGCGCCGGGGCGCTGCGCGCGGATGCGCTTCACCAGCGTGGAGAGATGGGCGAAGCCGCCGACCTTGCCGTAGACGCCGGCGTAGCGCTCGAAGTCGAGGTAGGTGAAGGCATGCGCGAGCCGCGTGTCGGCCGGAATCTCGAAATACTTCAGGAATTCCCGGCCGACGACATGCGGCGCCTTGCCGGCCATTCCCGCGACGCCGATGTTGACGTTCGGCTCGCGGAAATAGATCGGCATGAGCTGCGCATGACAGTCAGTAATGTGCAGCAGGGAGACGTTGCCGAACGCCGGCGCGTCGTAGATCTGCTCGGCGTTCTTTTCAGCCTGCGCGAAGCTCGCCGTGGGCGCCATGCCGGACACGCCGGCTGCCGCGAGAACATTCAGAAATTCACGACGGTTCACGAGACTTTTCCCTGATGCTTCACTGATTGACGGGCGATTGCGGATCGAGCAGCAGGGCCATCAGGTCCTGGATCTGCTTTTCCGTGATGATGCCCATGTTGCCACCGCGCGGCATGTTGGAACATGCGTTGTAGGCCTTGGCGTTGAAGATGCGGCCCCAGGTGTATTTGAGCGTCTCCTCGCTCTGGCCGCGCGCCTTGCCGTAGCCGAGAAGGCTCGGCCCGATCGTGCCGTAGGAAATCTCCTTCGGCGAGATCTGGTGGCAATTGTAGCAATTGCCGCCGTTGACCTGGCCGGCCTTGTCGGTGGACGTCAGACCGCGGCCGCTCTGGGCGACCTTCTCGCCTTCCTTCCAGTCGCCGAGATATTTGCCGTCGGACGGCCATTTGATCGTCGCCATGTTCTCGGCTTCGATCTTCTCGCGCAGCTTGGCGGAATCCTTGTCGTCGGCGTGCTTCGGATCGGAGCAGAAGGCCTGCGTCGCGTCCTGGTCGAGGCGCGAGAGCTTGGCGATGCCCTTGTCGCGGAAGCTCGTCTGCACCATGGCCTTGAAGGCGGCGTCGTCGGCGCCGGCGCCCCAGTTGGTGTCGGCGGCGAAGGCCGGCGCGCCGGCGGCGAGAGCGGCGAGGATGAGAAACGTCTTCTTCATGGTCTCTCTCCTCAACGCTTGATGCCGGGCGTCTGCATGATCGCGCCGTTGGCGGTCGCGGCCATGAACATGGACAGCGCGATCGTCGCGTCCGATGCGTAGATCGGCTCGGGGAAGCGCTGCTGGCGGAAGCAGTCGGCGAGACGCCACTGCATGCCCCACATCTGGCCCGCGCTCACGCGATAGGCCGGCCACGAGGTCCAGCCGGCGGCTGCGCCCTTGGGCGTGGGAATGTCGGGCAGGTCCTGCAGGCGGATGCGCACGCCTTCCTGGCCGTGGCAGGTGGCGCAGGCGAAATCGTGCGGGCCGCCCTGGTAGTAGAACATGCGCTTGCCCAGATTGAACATCGCCTGTTCCTTGGGATGCGCAAGGCTCACCTTCACCGGCTTGTCCTTCGACATGCCGGAGATGTAGGTCGCGATCGCGTTGAGCTCATCCTTCTCGGGGCTGCCCCAATTGGCGTTGACGTATTTCGAGACGTCGACGCCCTGCAGCGTCGCCATGCAGGTCAGCACGCGGGATTCGGCGTCCTGCACCTTGTCGGTGTCCTTGAAATAGCGCGGCAGTTGCGCATAGGCGCCGGCGACGACGCCCGCGCCGAGGCCGAGGTCGCATTTTTCGAGCGAAACGTTCTTCGGCCCGGCGGGCTTCTTCCAGAGCTCCTCGCCGCTCGCCTCGAACAATTCGGCGGGATTGCCGTCCTTGAGCGCCTCGCGATATTGCTCGATGCTCTCGATGGACTTGTCCGCCTCGGCGAAGGCGCCGACCGCGCCGAGCAGCGTGGCCGCGGCGATCGCGGCCATTGCGAAATTCAATCCTCTCATCATTCCCCTCCCGACCAACGCTCCGGCGTCCCGGAACGCTTGTTCGTCATTGCCCCGACGCGCGCGGCTCGCGAAGCTGCGCGCCCCGCATTCCCTAGGTCACGGTCGCTTCGTCGGAGCGCGTGTCGCCCTTGCTGTCGGTCCAGGTGATGGCGATCTTGTCGCCCGCCTTGCCGCCCTTGATCTTGAAGGCGAGATAGGGGTTCTTGGAGACCGACGGCCCCCATTGCGCGGTCATCACTTCCTTGCCGTTGAGCTTGGCGACGACCTCGTTGATGAACCACGCCGGCACGACATTGCCGGAGGAATCCTTGCGGAAGCCCGTCTCCATCTCGTGGTTCATGAGAACCTTCACTTCGGTCACGCCGTCCTTGGAGGCGGCGCGGATCTTCATCGGATTGCCCATGTGTCTCTCCTCCTGTCCCGGTCAGCCGCCGCAGCCGCCGAGCGTGACCTTGATTTCCTTGGTCGCGGTGTAGAACTTGCCGTCGGCCTTCACGAGCGCGATGACGTTCGAGGTCTGGCCCATCTTGATGCGGGTCGTGACGTCGGCGACCATGTCGGGGCTGATGTCGAAGCTCGCCGCGAGCATGTTCGGGTTCTTCTCGACGAGGAACGAGATCTGCGTCGTGTTCGGCAGCTTGCTCACCGCCTGCAGCGGCACGACCGCGCCGTTCTCGGCGATGTCGGAAGCGAGAAGCTGCACTTCGCCGCTCTCCTTCGGGCCGTCGGCGCCCATCGCCTTGTAGGTGTCGGCGAGCGTCTTGCCGTCGAAGGCCGCCTTGTTCCAGGCGGCGAAGGCGAGGCGCGGCGCGATCGTGGAGCCGAAGGCCGCGATCAGTCCGAGCAATCCGCCGTTCTTGAGAAGCTGGCGGCGACTTGTCTGGTTCAGCATGGAATATGCCCTCCACATTTCGATATCGATCGTTGCGATGTCACTTGCCCGGAGCGCCTTCGAGAATCCACGTCACGAGCGTCTTGATATCCTCGTCCTTTATATCAGCCTGCGGCGGCATTGCCATGTCGCCCCAGACTCCCTCGCCGCCTTCGCGAATCTTCTTCGCCAGTTTCGCGGCGACATCCTGGCCCTTGTATTTCTGCGCGACGTCCGCATAGCTCGGACCGACGAGCTTGCTGTCGACGGCATGACAGGCGAGACAGCCCGACGCCTCCGCGATGTCCGCCGCGGGATGTTTGGCGGGCGCATCGGCGGCGGACGGGCCGGTGGTCTGGCCGCGCACCGGACCGACGCGCCGGTTCTGATCGGCGATGTTGCCGTGCGAGGGAAGCGCATAGTCGGGAAGCACGGATGCGATCTCGACCTTGTCCTTGCAGTTCTTCATGCAGGCCGTCGCATGCGTGTCCGGCTGCTCGGGCTTGCCGCTGAAGACAGAGCTCGGCCACATGGCGTGATCGTAGGTCATGCCGTTGCGGTTCGGCATCATCTTCTGCACGTCCTTGATCGTTTCCTCGTTGAGGACGAAGTCGTCGGGAACGATTTCCGAGAGGTTGAGCAGATAGGCGAGCACCGCATAGACCTGATCGTTGCTCAGGCTCTTGGGCGCGTTCCACGGCATGGCGCGGCGGATATAGTCGAAGATGGTCGAGACGGTCGCGACCTTCATGAACGTCGTGCGGCCCGGAAAATCCGGACGCATCAGCGAGGCGACATGGCCGGTCTTCACGTCGTCCTTCGTCACGCCGCCGATCAGCGGCATGAACACCTTGTTGCTCTCGCCGAACGTGCCGTGGCAGGCCGCGCACTTGCCTTCCCACACGGTCTCGCCGTCGGAGACGCTGCCCGAGCCCTTCGGCAGTCCCGCGAAATCGGCGCGCACGTCGATGTCCCAGGCCTTCAGCTCGTCGGGCGTGGCGGCGCGGCCCAGGCCGAAATCATCGAGCGCGCGCGCGGGTGCCGCGGCGGCGAGAACGGCGACGAGCGCCAGGGCGGGTCTAGAGAACCTGAACATTGCCCACGTCACCGCTTTCGACGACCTTCCACGACTGGATGGCGTTGTTGTGATAGATGGAGCGTGTGCCGCGCACCTCGCGCAACATGCGATAGCCGGGCTGCACGTAACCGGTCTCGTCGGTCGCGCGCGATTGCAGGAGGGCCGGCTTGCCGTCCCAGTTCCACGCGACGTTGAAGCGCGTGAGGCATTTCGACAGCACCGGCGTCTGCAAGGTCGCCTCGGTCCAGTTCACGCCGCCGTCGAAGGAGACGTCGACGCGCTTGATCTTGCCGCGGCCGGACCAGGCGAGGCCGGTGATGTTGTAGTAGCCCTTGTCGAGCAGCGTCTGGCCGCCCGAAGGCGAGGTGATGACGGACTTGGCTTCCTGGATCGACGTATATTGGCGATGCTGTCCGTTCGGCATCAGGTCGATGTAGTGGACGGCTTCGTCCTTGGTCGCCCACGGCTTGTCGCCGACCTCGATGCGGCGCAGCCACTTGACCCAGGAGACGCCCTGCACGCCGGGCACGACGAGGCGCAGCGGATAGCCGTTCTCCGGCCGCAGCATTTCGCCGTTCATGCCGTAGGCGACGATCACTTCGCCCGAGGTCACGAGCTCGATCGGGATCGTGCGCGTCATGGCGGAGCCGTCGCCGCCCTCGGCGAGCACGAACTTCGCCTTCTTCCAGTCGACGCCGCAATCCTCCAGCAGCGTGCGCAGCGGAACGCCGGTGTATTCGCTGCACGACAGCATGCCGTGCGTGTATTGCACGGTCGGCACGGCGACGTTGCCCCATTCCATGCCGGTGTTGGCGCCGCATTCGATGAAATGCATGCGCGACACCGAGGGAAAGCGCATGAGATCGTCGAGCGTGTAGACCTTCGCCTTCTTCACGAAGTCCGGCGTCGAGCCGTTGATCATGAAGCGGTGCTTGTTAGGGTCGATGTCGTACCAGCCCTGATGGTGCCGCTCGAAATGCAGGCCGGACGGCGTGATGATGCCGAACATGCCCTGCAGCGGCATGAAGGAAACGCTGGAGCCGGCGACCTGCGTCAGGCCCGGGCTCGGACGACGCACCAGCGCGCTTTCATATTTCGAGGGCATCCCATAGGGCATCGCCGCGACAGGCTGGCCGAGCGTGGTCGCCCAAGGCTGATGCTTGAGAATGGCGTCGTCGCCCTTCGGCGTTTCCTCCGCGACCGCCCTGCCCGCGCCGAGCGCGGCGGCGGCGGCGAAGGCGCCGCGCAGAAAGCCGCGGCGGCCGCTGCTGACAGCGGCGATCTGCTCCCCGTTCAGGAAATTCTCCGGCGCCTTGCGAATGCGCGCCAGGTTTTCGCTTTTCGCGAAACTTTCCCGATCATCGTCGAAACCGCTTGCCATCCTGTCTCCACGCAATCCCGCGCAGGCGCTTCAGAAAAAGCAGGATGGAAGACGAAGCGCCATTTGCGCGATGCCCTTACGTTTCCAGCCTGCGTTCCGGATCTGATCGAAGCGCCCGGTTTGCAGTCCATCACAATAACGATCGGCCAGCGTTCTTCTATCGG
>OEIU01000479.1_pt1 | contig 36792 bp, 43 predicted proteins | sample 1539221 | NCBI WGS metagenome assembly OEIU01 (sample SAMN03792071, study PRJEB22550) | activated sludge metagenome | feature: wastewater treatment plant; material: activated sludge; isolation source: Wastewater treatment plant of a petroleum refinery complex | place: Argentina: Zarate | collected...
GCCTCGGTAACACAACCTCCGGGCGCCGTGGGGACGGTGGCGGCCGGACGCATACGGAGAAGGATCAGAACGGCCAGGACAAGGCCGTCATCAAGCAGGCGATCCAGCCGGATCACAAGGACTACGCCGCGCTGATGGGGGCACCGCGTGCGCCGGCGCCTTCGGCCACCACGCCCAACGCATATGCCCAAGCCACGGGTCGCGCTCCGGTCACGGGCCGTCCGAGCTGGGCGCAGTAAGGGGGACTGCCGGCATGATGCTTCGTCCCCGTCAGGCCCTGCTGGTGGAGCGCTCGCTCGCCGCGCTCTACCTGCACGGCAACACCCTGGCCATCGGCCCGACCGGCTCCGGCAAGACCATCATGCTGTCGGCGGTCGCCGGCGGCGTGTTGGAGGAGCCCGACGCGAAGGCCTGCATCCTCGCGCACCGCGATGAGCTCACCGCCCAGAACCGGGAGAAGTTCGGCCGGGTCAATCCGGGCGTCGCGACCTCGGTGTTCGATGCCAAGGAGAAGTCCTGGGCCGGGCGCGCCACCTTCGCGATGGTGCAGACGCTCTCACGCGACGCGCATCTCGACGCGATGCCCACGCTCGATCTGCTGGTGGTCGACGAGGCGCACCATGCCGCCTCGCCGTCCTATCGGCGCGTGATCGATCGCGTGCTGTCGCGCAACCCCAGGGCGCTGATCTTCGGCGCCACGGCCACGCCCGCACGCAGCGACGGCAAGGGGCTGCGGGAGGTCTTCAGCAACGTGGCCGACCAGATCACCCTGGGCGAGCTCATCGCCTCCGGCCATCTGGTGCCGCCGCGCACCTTCGTCATTGATGTCGGCGCGCAATCGGCCCTCGCCCAGGTGCGCCGCACCGCCACCGACTTCGACATGACCGAGGTGGAGGCGATCCTCAACAGGACGCCGATCACCGACGCGGTGATCCGTCACTGGCGCGAGAAGGCGGGCGAGCGCAAGACCATCGTGTTCTGTTCGACCGTGGCCCACGCGCAGTGCGTGGCCGACGCGTTTGTCGCCGCCAGCATCCGCGCCGTGCTCATCCACGGCGAGTTGTCGGACGCCGAGCGCAAGGTCCGGCTCGCCGAATATGAAAGCGGCGAGGCACAAGTAGTCGTCAACGTGGCGGTGCTGACTGAAGGCTACGATTACACACCCACCTCCTGCGTGGTGCTGCTGCGCCCGAGCTCGCACAAGTCGACGCTGACCCAGATGATCGGGCGGGGGCTGCGCACCGTCGATCCGGCCGAGCATCCCGGCGTGGTCAAGACCGATTGCATCGTCCTCGACTTCGGCACCGCGACCCTCATGCACGGCTCGCTGGAGCAGGAGGCCAACCTGGACGGCCACCAGCACCAGGGGCAGGCGCCCACCAAGGAGTGCCCCTCCTGCGAGGCGACGGTGCCGCTCGGCTGCCGCGAATGCCCACTGTGCGGCTTCGAGTGGACCATTGATCCGGCCGAGCAGGCGGAAGCCATGGACGACTTCGTCATGACGGAGATCGACCTGCTCAAGCGCTCCAACTTCCGCTGGTGCGATCTCTTCGGCTGCGACGATGCCTTGATGGCCACCGGCCTCCAAGCCTGGGGCGGCATCTTCTTCCTCAACGGGCGCTGGCACGCGGTCGGTGGCGGCCGGAGTCTTCCGCCCCGTCTGCTGGCGGTCGGCGACCGCAGCGTCTGCATGGCCAAGGCGGACGACTGGCTCAACGACAACGAGTCCCTCGACACCGCCCACAAGACCCGCCGCTGGCTCAACGAACCGCCCACCGAGAAGCAGCTGCGCTACCTGCCGCAGGCCATGCGCGCCGACTTCGGGCTCACCCGCTACCAGGCCTCGGCGCTGCTCGCGTTCCAGTTCAACAAGTCGTCGATCCATCGCCTTGTGCTGGCAGCCAACGACGAACACCGGAGGGCGGCGTGATATGCGCGATCTGCGGACGAGAGGGACGCGGCTTCTGCTGGCTGTCGCCGAGGAACGGCTCGCGTGCGCCGGACGGCAAGCGCCTGTTCAAGCGCTTCTGCTCCATGCGCTGCCAGGACATTCATCTGCAACGACTGAAGGCGGGAGGCGGTGTCGTGATCGATCCCACCCATAACGAGAAGGCCGCGATGGAGGCGGTCCTGCCCTCGCTCGGCGAGTACGTGGCGTCCATCGGCATGGACCGGTCGCTCGCGAGCTACACCCGGGAAGAGGTCCTGCAACTGGTCGATGTGGTGCTCACCGCCTACTTCGACAACCTGCGGGAGCGCACGCCCGACGATGTGCCGTTTTGAGGAGGCGGTGATGCTCGATTACAACCACCGCCCCAGGTTCCACGAGCGCGTCAACGCTGTCATCGACGAAGCGCTGGCGCGTGAACGGGCAGCACAGGTATCTCGGACCTACCTCGGTGCCTCCCGGCTCGGCGTGGCCTGCGAGCGCGCCCTGCAGGACGAGTACGCCCAGGCCGCGGTCGATCCGGGGCGCGAGCTGCCCGGGCGGGTGTTGCGGGTGTTCGAGGTCGGCCATGCCCTGGAGGATCTGGCGATCCGCTGGCTGCGCCTCGCCGGCTTCGAGCTCTACACCCGCAGGGCCGATGGGGAGCAGTTCGGTTTCTCCGTCGCCGGCGGACGCATCCAGGGGCACGTCGACGGCATCCTGGCTGCGGGCCCTGCCGACATCGAGCTTGCTTATCCCGCGCTGTGGGAGTGCAAGACGATGAATGACAAGTCCTGGCGCGAGACCGTCAAGCAGGGCGTGACACGTGCCAAGCCGATCTATGCCGCGCAGATTGCCGTCTACCAGGCCTACATGGAAGGCGCCGTGCCGGGCATCGCGAGCAATCCCGCGCTGTTCACCGCCATCAACAAGGACAGCGAGGAGATCTGGTTCGAGCGCGTACCCTTCGACGGCGGGCTCGCGCAGCGCATGTCGGACCGGGCCGTGCGCGTCATCACCGCCACCGAGGCGGGCGAGCTGCTGCCCCGACACGCCACTACGCCGACCCATGTCACATGCAAGTCGTGCCCTTGGCAGGACCGGTGTTGGGGGTCGGCTTGATGGCAGACGTCATTTGGCTCGACTACAACGACGCACCCGAACAGCAGGGAATGGCACTCCCCGATACCGATTCGCTGCGCCGAGGCCTGCTCGAGCGCCTGGAGGCGGTGCTGCTCTACCTGTTCCCGCAGGGCCGCATCCGCGGCGGTAAATTCTATGTCGGCGATATCGACGGCAATCGCGGCAAGAGCCTGGTGGTCGAGCTCGATGGTGAACGGCGTGGGCTGTGGAAGGATTTTGCGACCGACGAAGGCGGCGACGTCATCGATCTGTGGGCCCGTTCCCGTGGACTCTCCGCCCGGCACGACTTCCCCCGGATCGCGGAGGAAATCCGTCAATGGCTCGGGCTTGCACCATCCATCGGTCACACCCCGGAGCGATCGAATGCCCGCAGCGCCCCCGTCGACGAACTCGGCCCTTATACCGCCAAGTGGGACTACCTCACGGCGGATGGCAGACTGATCGCCTGCGTCTACCGCTACGACCCGCCCACCGGCAAGGAGTACCGCCCCTGGGACGTGCGCGCCCGCATGTGGCGCGCCCCCGATCCGCGTCCGCTCTACAACCTGCCGGCCGTGGCCAATGCGCGTGACGTGGTGCTGGTCGAGGGCGAGAAGGCGGCTTGCGCCCTGATCGGGACGGGCATCACGGCGACCACGGCCATGAACGGCGCGCGGGCGCCGATCGACAAGACCGACTGGACGCCGCTCGCGGGCAAGCACGTGCTGGTCTGGCCGGATCGCGACGTCCCGGGCTGGGACTACGCGGAGAACGCCGCCCGTGCCTGCGTGACGGCGGGCGCGGCGTCGGTCGCCATCCTCGTGCCGCCCATGGATAAACCGGACAAGTGGGACGCGGCCGATGCCGTGGCCGAGGGCTTCGACTGCGCCACCTTCATTCGTGAGGGCGAGCGCAGGGTCGTCAAGGGGGCGGCGCCGACACTGCCGACCTTCACCCTGGGTGCGCTGCTCGACGACGACTCGCCGTTGCCGCCCGATCTCATCGCACCGCGCGTGCTCACACCCGGCGGCCTGCTGGTATTCGGCGGTGCGCCCAAGGTCGGCAAGAGTGACTTTCTGCTCGCATGGCTCACGCACATGGCGGCGGGCGCCACCTTCCTCGCCATGACGCCGCCGCGCCCGCTGCGGGTGTTCTATCTGCAAGCCGAGGTGCAGTACCACTACCTGCGCGAGCGTGTGAAGGAGATCCGCCTACCGCCCAGTCGCATCGGTGAAGCGCACGTCAACTTCGTCGCCACGTCGCAGCTGCGGCTGATCCTGGACGACGCTGGCTTGGCCCAGGTGATCCCCGCGATCAAGCAGGCATTCGGCGACGAGCTGCCGGACATCATCGCCATCGACCCCATTCGCAACGTCTTCGACGGCGGGGACGCCGGCGGCGAGAACGACAACGCCGCCATGCTGTTCTTCCTGTCGCAGCGGGTCGAGCGCCTGCGCGATGCGGTGAACCCGGACGCCGGCATCGTGCTGGCCCACCACACCAAGAAGCTCGGCAAGAAGCAGTTCGAGGAGGACCCGTTCCAGGCGCTGGCCGGGGCCGGGAGTCTGCGCGGCTACTACACCACCGGCATGCTGCTGTTTCGCCCCGACGAGACGCGCACCACGCGCCAGCTCTTCTTCGAGCTGCGCAACGGCGCGGCCATCCCCTCGATGCACGTGGACAAGATCCGCGGCGAGTGGCGGGAGGTCGATGCCAACGAGCGGCTGGTGATGAAAGACTACGGCGAGCGCCTCGATGCCGAGCGCCGGCGCAAGCGCGACGCCATCCTGCAGATCCTGTTCGACGAGGCGGCCCAAGGGCGCTGCTACACCGCCAACCAGTTCGCGGAAAGCTTCGAGGGCAAGGCGGGGCTCGGTGGCGAGCGCACCATCCGCGAGCGCCTCTCCGCGCTCTCGACCCAGGGCTACATCAAGTACTTCCGCAACGCGCAGGACTACGGCCTGCCGCCCGCCCGCACCAAGTTCGGCTACCTGTGCGTCGAGGCGATGGTGCTGCGCTCGATTGTCGGCGAGCCCGATCCAGCCACGGGCGAAGTATCGCTGCGCGAACTGCCGGTGCTGCCCACCCACTTCAAATGCCCGCAATCGGGGGCCGCATTGCCGGTCGAGAACCCCGAGGTGTGGGTTTACCAAGACGACCTGAACGACCCCGAGGAGCCCGCATGAACACGCACAGCCAAGTTGGCAAAACCTCTGCCAACTTCCCCCCGATTTTCAGAGACGTTGGCAAGTTGGCAAACGCCTGCCAACTTGAATCCCATACTGATCAACGCGTTAGGGAGTTGTCGGCAGATTGGCAAGTTGGCAACGCTGCCAACTTGCCAACTTCCCCAAACCCGCGTGGTTGCTGGGTTTCCGGAGATTTCCAAGTTGGCGAAAACTCCCTCCCCCCTTCGGGGGGAGAGGAACACGCGGTGTCCTCTCCCCCGACCCGAAGGGGTCTGCCCGGTTTGGGTGATAGGGGCCGAGAACCCGGTGCAGCGATCCTGAGCCTCGACCTCGGCACCCGGACCGGCTGGGCGCTGCTCGGCCGTGACGGCTCCATCACCAGCGGCTCGGAGTCCTTCAAGCCCCGGCGCTTCGAGGGCGGCGGCATGCGTTACCTGCGCTTCAAGCGCTGGCTCACCGAGGTCAAACAATCGGCGGACGGGCTGGATGCGGTGTACTTCGAGGAGGTGCGCCGCCACGCCGGAGTGGATGCCGCCCACGCCTACGGCGGCTTCATGGCCCAGCTGACCGCCTGGTGCGAGCACCACGGCATCCCGTACCAGGGTGTGCCGGTCGGCACGATCAAGAAGCACGCCACCGGCAAGGGCAACGCCGGCAAGCAGGAGATGGTGGCCGCCATGCAGGCCCTGGGTTTCCGGCCCGCGGACGACAACGAGGCCGACGCGCTGGCACTGCTGATGTGGGCGATCGCGACGCAGGAGGTGCCGGCATGAACGCGCCCAACCCCCACTATCGTTGTCCCCTGGGGCGCCTGCAACCGACTCGCCCGGACGTCGATGTCATCAAACGCGACGGCTGGCGCGACCAGGGCATCCTGGTGGTGTCGCTCGACGACGAGCGGCTGGACTGGATCGAGCGGGAGCTGGTGAAGCGCATCGGCGAGCGGCTCTACGGTCGCCTGGGAGACGGCCATGTGGAGCGTTGACGGCGTCGCCGAGCGCTTCCGGGAGGCCGCCCAGACCGCGCGGCGCCTGCCGCCCGTGCGCGTCCAGGGCTACTTCAACACCTGGCCGGCCATCCTGCGCCAGCCGTGGGAGACCTACTCCGGCGACGACGTGCTGTACCGCTTTCCGCCCGACCCGGCCGCCATCGACCGCATGGAGGAGACCATGCGCTGGGTGCTGTGGCTCACCGAGGAGCAGCGCCATCTCGTCTGGATGCGCGCCGAGGAACGGGGGTGGCGGGAGATCTGCCGGCGCTTCGGCTGTGACCGCACCACGGCTTGGCGGCGGTGGCAGAAGGCGCTCGACATCGTCGCCTGCCGTCTGAACGAGCAGACCCGCCGGACGGTGGCCAGCCTTTCATGAGTGAAGTTGCGGGTCGTTTCCAAAGCGATCCAAGCCATGCGTGCGGATGCGGAAAGATGCCGGTTTCGAGCCATTTTGGACGTGCAACACTTCACCCGTTTTTGCGCTAGGATTTCGCTAACCTCGCGAGAGAAGCATGTGCGAAGGCCACGGAGCGATCCGTGGCCTTCGTCGTTTCTGCCTTCGCGATCCGACCCGCCGAGCGCGATGGGTCCTTCCTGGCCAAAAAGCCATGCGGGGGGCGCGAGCGCGATGCTTTTCTAGCGTCAGAGTGCAAACCGGGGTTTGCACGGTTTGCGGTTTGCAGGCCCCATCCCTGGGGCCTGCCGCTTCGCGGCCAGCCTGCGGCTGTCCAAATCCGCTCCAGGCGGATTTGTGCACTCCCCGATACACATCACGAGCCCGCCCACGGTTCTCCGTCGGCGGGCTTTCCATTTCGAGGTTCCGATCCTGAACACGCTCAACGTCGAGTACCGCAAGGTCGAGACGCTGATTCCCTACGCCCGCAATCCGCGCACGCACAGCGACGAGCAGGTCGCGCGCATCGCCGCCAGCATCGCCGAGTTCGGCTGGACCAACCCGATCCTGGTCGATGGCGACCATGGTGTGATCGCCGGCCATGGCCGACTGCTGGCCGCACGCAAGCTGGGGCTGACCGAGGTGCCGGTGATCGAGCTCGCGCACCTCACCCCGGCGCAGAAGCGCGCCTATGTGATCGCCGACAACCGGCTCGCGCTCGATGCCGGCTGGGATGAGGCCATGTTGGCGCTGGAGTTCGCGGAGTTGGCCGACGCCGGCTTCGATCTGGACCTGACCGGCTTCTCTGCCTCCGAGATCGAAGGCCTGCTCGACCACATCGAGGAGACGGAACCGTCCGCCGATGAGGACGAGCGTGCGCCGGAAGGCGACGCGGACGAGGACGACGTCACGCCGCCCACGGTTGCGGTCACGCGGCCCGGCGACTTGTGGCTGCTGGGCGAACACCGGCTGCTCTGCGCCGACAGCAGCGACGCGGCCGCCGTCGCGCGCCTCATCAATGGCGAGCGCGCTCACCTGCTCTTTACCAGCCCGCCCTACGCGAACCAGCGCGACTACACCACCGGCGGGATCACTGACTGGAACGCGCTCATGCAGGGCGTGTTCGGCGCCGCCCGCAGCGCGCTGCACGAGGACGCGCAAATCCTGGTCAACCTCGGCCTCGTCCATCGCGACGGCGAGTGGCAGCCGTACTGGGACGGCTGGATCGAATGGATGCGCACTCAGGGCTGGCGCCGCTTCGGCTGGTACGTCTGGGATCAGTCGGTGACCGTGCCCGGCGACTGGGCCGGGCGCCTCGCGCCGCGCCACGAGTTCGTGTTCCACTTCAACCGCCAGGCGCGCAAGCCGAACAAGATCGTGCCCTGCAAGTGGGCCGGTCACGAGACGCATCTGCGCGCCGATGGGTCATCCACCGCGATGCGCGCCAAGGATGGCAAGGTCGGCGAATGGAACCACGCCGGACAGCCCACGCAGGAGTTCCGCATCCCGGATTCCGTCGTCGAGGTGACGCGCCAGCGCGGCCGCATCGGTGATGGTATCGACCATCCGGCCGTATTCCCGCTGGGCCTGCCGAAGTTCTTCATCGAGGCCTACACCGACGTGGGCGAGATCGTCTTCGAGCCGTTCTCCGGCGGCGGCACCACGCTGCTGGCCGGGCAACTCACCGACCGCAGGGTCCGCGCCATCGAGCTCGCGCCCGAGTACGTCGACGTCGCGCTGCGCCGCTGGCTGCAGCACCACCCGGGCATGGAGCCCGTGCTCGCGGCCACCGGCCAGCCCTTCGCCGAGGTCTCGGCCGAGCGCTTGGGCGAGACGGCGGAGGCGGCCGCGTGAACTGGTTCGCCGAGCGCATCGAGCACTGGCCGATCGACAAGCTACTGCCCTACGCGCGGAACGCCCGCCAGCACTCGGACGAGCAGATCGCCCAGATCGCGGCCTCCATCGCCGAGTTCGGCTTCGTCAATCCCTGCCTGGTCGGCGCCGACGGTGTGCTGGTCGCGGGCCATGGGCGGCTCGCCGCCGCGCGCAAGCTGGGCCTGTCCACCGTGCCGGTGGTGGTGCTCGATCACCTGACGCCGACGCAGCGCCGGGCGCTGGTCCTCGCCGATAACCGGCTCGCGGAGCTCTCGACCTGGGACGATGTGCTACTGCGCATCGAACTTGAGGCACTGCAGGACGAAGGCTTCGACCTCGATTTGACCGGTTTCGATGCCGATGCGTTGGCCGAGCTACTGGCCGGTGAGGAGCCAGAGCACGAAGGCCAGACCGAGGACGACGCCGTCCCGGAGATTCCGGAAGAGCCGGTGTCCAAGCCGGGCGACGTCTGGAGGCTGGGGCCGCACCGTCTGGTCTGCGGCGATGCGACCGCGGCAGAGGCCTACGCGCAGCTGTTCCCGGACGGCGAGCGGGCGGACATGGTCTTCACCGATCCGCCGTACAACGTGAACTACGCCAACAGCGCCAAGGACAAGCTGCGGGGCAAGCACCGTCCCATTCTCAACGACGCGCTCGGCGCAGGCTTTCACGACTTTCTCTACGACGCGCTGTCGCTGCTCGTTGCCCACACCCGCGGCGCGATCTACGTCGCCATGTCGTCGAGCGAGCTCGACACCCTGCAGGCGGCGTTCCGCTCTGCCGGCGGCCACTGGTCTACGTTCATCATCTGGGCGAAGAACACCTTCACGCTGGGCCGCGCCGACTACCAGCGCCAGTACGAGCCGATCCTCTACGGTTGGCCCGAGGGCGCGGAGCGCCACTGGTGCGGCGACCGCGACCAGGGCGACGTCTGGCAGATCAAGAAGCCGCAGAAGAACGACCTGCACCCGACCATGAAGCCGGTGGAGTTGGTCGAACGGGCGATCCGCAATTCGAGTCGTCCCGGCGACGTGGTGCTGGACCCCTTCGGCGGTTCCGGCACCACCCTGATCGCCGCCGAGAAGTCAGGGCGCGTGGCGCGCCTGATCGAACTCGACCCGAAGTATGCGGACGTGATCGTGCGGCGCTGGCAGGACTGGACGGGCAAGCAGACCACCCGCGAATCGGATGGCCTGGCGTTCGATCAGGCGGCGACTTCCTCCTCGACGATCTCGCAGTGAATCACGAACCCGGTCAGATAAGGAAGCCCGCGCGGGATACCGTAGTCCTTACTGGTGCGGCGTCCGATGGTCCATTCCATCCACTGCCGGGTGGCGGCGCGGATCGCGTCGTGGAGGGCATGGCCCGCATGCTTGCGGTTGAGGACTTCGTCCGCGAAGTGGCGTCCGTGGCGGCTGTCGAGGAAGGCCCGCACCGCTTCGAAGGGCTGTCCCGTGGCGTCGGAGATGGCGTTCATCGCGATGGGCCAGGCGGCTTGCGCGTGCGCGTCCATCGTGCCCCAGAAGCCCCAGGCTTCGTTGCGGGTGGCGGGGATCGTTTTGGCTGTGGTCATCGTTGTCTCCTTCGTTGATCGTTGCGACACACGTATGAACGCGCTGTTCGATCAGGAAGCCAAGCTCAATCTCAATCATCTCGCGTCGTCTGTTGGCGACCGGTTACGGCGGCCAGCTTGGCGCGGGCCGACGCGCTTTCCCAGTGGCAGGGTCCGTTGCCGTGCGCAGCCTCTTCGCTCCAGCGGGCCAGGATTTCGTCATCGCTCCAGCCCTTGGCGGTGAGGTAGGCGTAGTCGTCGGCGTCGTAGTTGCTGTGGGTGAGGATGGCGCGGGTGGGTTTCATGCTGTGCTCCTTGGCGTGGATGGTTGCGACACCCGTATGAACGCGCTGCCGGCGCGGGAAGCCAAGCGTTTTCTGCTTGGCTTCCCATTCCGCTCGAATCACGCGATCCGGTAGATGCGCTCGCCGCCCTCGGGCTTGTCCGAGGTGATGGTCAGCCCCAGCTTCTTCTTGAAGGCGTTGGCAAAGGTGCCGCGCACCGTGTGCGCCTGCCAGCCGGTGAGTTCGCAGATCTGGCGCACCGTCGCGCCCTCCGGGTGCCGGAGCATCGCGATGACTTGGGCCTGCTTGCTGTTCTCGCGGGTGCGGGGCTTGGTCTCGGCGCGCTGCGGTGCCCAGGTGGCTTCGGCGGCTGCGACCTCCGCCTCGAGATCCGTGTTTGCCTCCACCGGCGCCGGCGCGGGACGCGGGCGCCCCAGGGCCTCGTAACCGTCGGCGGCGACAAACCAGTCGGGACCAATGGTGGTGATCAGGGCCCGATTGCAGAGGCCGTCCAGCACCTTCTTGCGGGCGCCGCCTTTCACGTTGTCGGGGAACCACTCGATCTTGCCACCGGTGTGCTCGACGGCGTAGGCCAGGATGGCGTGCTGGGCGGGGGTGAGTTGGATGGTGCTCATTCGATGCTCCTTCGTGGTGGTTGATGGTGTGGTCATGAACGCGCTGTTCTCTGGAGAAGCCAAGCGCTTTCCGCTGCTTTCTCAGCCCTGCCGCGCGGCCTGCCGGCCCGCCTGGTAGGCGGCCATCAAGGCGCTCTTGACTGCCCAGACGCTGACCTCGTGGAAGTCCAGCCGGTCGCTGTTGCGGGTTTCCAGGGTGTCGATGAACAGGTGATCCAGCGCGATCTGCTGCAGCTGCCGGTCGATGTCCTTTTCGGCTTGCTCGGTCATGTGCTTCTCCTCGGGGTGTCGTTGATGGTGATGACATGAACGCGCTGTTCCCGAGCGAAGCCAAGCGGAATCCGAGCGGGACGGCGCCAATGCTTGATGGAGACCATGGGACTGTCGATTCGCGCCTACGCCCGCCACCGTGGGGTGTCGGACACCGCCGTACACAAGGCCATCCGCGCCGGGCGCATCACGCCCGAGGCGGACGGCACGATCGATCCGGACAAGGCCGACCGCGACTGGGCAAGGAACTCCGAGCCGCCCAAGGAGGGAACGGGCGCCAAAGCCGCGAAGGTGCGGGTGTCGGACGATCCGGCCCCGAACCTCGCCGCCGGGCTACCCGCGGGCGGCACGTCGCTGCTGCAGGCGCGCACGGTCAACGAGGTGGTCAAGGCGCAGACCAACAAGGTGCGCCTCGCCCGCCTCAAGGGCGAGCTGGTCGATCGCAACCAGGCCATCGCCCACGTGTTCAAGCTCGCGCGCACCGAGCGCGACGCCTGGCTCAACTGGCCGGCGCGCATCTCGGCGCAGATGGCGGCCAGGCTCGGCATGGACGCGCACACGCTGCACGTCGCGTTGGAGGCGGCGGTGCGCGAGCACCTCGCCGAGCTCGGTGAACTGAAGGTCCGCGTCGATTGATGAAACACATCCCTGTGTTTCACCCTGCCGGGCGCGCTGGCGCGCGTCCAAATTCGTTCCCGACGAATTTGTGATGGACGACTTCGTCTACGAGGGCTTCGACGCCATCGAGCGCGCCTGGCGCGAAGGACTGACGCCCGATCCGCTGCTCTCCGTCTCCGAGTGGGCCGACCGGCACCGGATGCTCTCCAGCAAGTCCTCGGCCGAGCCGGGCCGCTGGCGCACCAGCCGCACGCCGTATCTCAAGGCGATCATGGACTGCCTGTCGCCGACCTCGCCGGTCGAGCGCGTGGTGTTCATGAAAGGCGCACAGGTGGGCGCCACGGAAACCGGCTCGAACTGGATCGGCTACGTCATCCACCACGCGCCTGGGCCGATGATGGCGGTCTGGCCCACCGTGGAGATGGCCAAGCGCAACTCCAAGCAGCGCATCGACCCGCTGATCGAAGAGTCGCCGGTGCTCTCCGAGCTGATCGCCCCGGCACGCTCGCGCGACTCGGGCAACACCATCCTCGCCAAGGAGTTCCGCGGCGGCGTGCTGGTGATGACCGGCGCGAATAGCGCCGTGGGCCTGCGCTCGATGCCGGTGCGGTATCTCTTCCTCGACGAAGTGGACGGCTACCCGCTCGACGTCGAGGGCGAAGGCGATGCGATCTCGCTCGCCGAGGCGCGCACGCGCACCTTCGCGCGGCGCAAGATCTTCATCGTCTCGACGCCGACCATCGCCGGGGCGAGCGCCGTCGAGCGCGAGTACGAGGCATCCGACCAGCGCCGCTACTTCGTGCCGTGCCCGCACTGCTCCCACCGCCAGTGGCTGCGCTTCGAGCAGCTGCGTTGGGAGAGGGGCCGGCCGGAGACGGCGGCCTATGTGTGCGAGTCCTGCGATACGCCCATCGCCGAGCATCACAAGACCTGGATGCTGGAGCACGGCGAGTGGCGCGCGATGGCGCCGGAGAACGGCGTCAAGACGGCGGGCTTCCATCTCTCGTCGCTCTACAGCCCGGTGGGCTGGCGTTCGTGGCGCGACATCGCGAGCGCGTGGGAGAGTGCGGTCAGGAAGGAGTCCGGCTCGGCCGCCGCGATCAAGACCTTCAAGAACACCGAGCTCGGCGAGACTTGGGTCGAGGAAGGCGAAGCGCCCGACTGGCAGCGCCTGATCGAGCGGCGGGAGGACTACCGCATCGGCACGGTCCCCATGGGCGGCCTGCTGCTGGTGGGCGGTGCCGACGTGCAGAAGGATCGCATCGAGACCTCGATCTGGGCCTTCGGGCGCGGCAAGGCGTCCTGGCTCGTCGAGCACCGCGTGCTGATGGGCGACACCGCGCGGGATGCGGTGTGGAAGCGGCTGTCCGAGCTGATCGACGAGACCTGGACGCACGAATCCGGCAACCAGGTTCCGCTGGCGCGCTTCGCGCTCGACACCGGCTTCGCCACCCAGGAGGCCTACGCCTTCGTGCGCGCCTGCCGGGACAGTCGACTGATGGCGATCAAGGGGGTGCCGCGCGGCGCGGCCCTGATCGGCACGCCCACCGCCGTCGATGTCTCGCAGGGCGGCAAGAAGCTGCGCCGGGGCATCAAGGTGTACTCGGTGGCGGTGGGGCTCGCCAAGCTCGAGTTCTACAACAACCTGCGCAAGAGCGCGGATGTGGCCGACGACGGCACCACGCCGATCTACCCGGCGGGCTTCGTCCATTTGCCCAACGTCGACGCCGAGTACATCCAGCAGCTCTGCGCCGAGCAGCTGATCACCCGCCGTGACCGCAACGGCTTTCCGGTGCGGGAGTGGCAGAAGCTGCGCGAGCGCAACGAGGCGCTGGACTGCTACGTGTACGCCCGCGCCGCCGCCGCGGCGAGCGGTCTCGATCGCTTCGAGGAGCGCCACTGGCGCGAGCTGGAAAGACAACTGGGCATCGCCGCACCGCCCGAGCAGGACGAACACACCGTAACCGCAGAAGACGCCCCCGACTCCGGGGGCGTCGTCGTTTCGGGCCGACGCGTCCGGCGCCGGTCCGTCGTCAAGAGTCGCTGGATGAGCTGAACATGAGCGTGATCGAAGGCATTTTTCACAACCCGGAGACCGGTCTCGACGAGCGACGGCCGATCGCCTGCGACGCGTTCGGGCGACTGCTCGCCGCCGACGGAGTCGGCGCGGTGGCCGCCTCCCGAGTCGAGGTCTTCACGATCGGCGCGCTGGCACGTGCAGCCTCCGTGACCACCGACCCGGTCGACCTCGGCGTCGGGCATCCCTACACGCTGGTCGTCGCCCGCAAGGCGGGGGCCGCCTCGCGCAACGAAGCCATGGAGATCCAGAGCTCGATCGACGGCGTGCGTTGGTTGCCCGCGGCGGGCATCCATCCGGATGCGAATGTCGCCTGGTACGAACCCAACGGCGGCAGCGATTACTTCACCGTCCAGGGCCGGCCCATCGGTCGCTTCGTGCGCATCGCCTTCAAGAACGGCAACACGGCCCAGACCGAGCTGGTCCTCGAGTTGGCCGCATTGGCGGGCGTCTGACCATGGCCTACACGGCGGCCGATCGCGAGGCGCTGGAGCGGGCATTGGCGCGTGGCGAGCGGCGCGTCACCTTCGGCGACAAGACGGTGGAGTACCGCTCGGTGGATGAGCTGCGCGCGGCCCTGCGCGAGGTGGACGCGGCGCTCGCCCGCGAGGCGGGGCGACCCAAGCTGCGCCAGATCCGGGTGACCACGGGCAAGGGGCTGTGATGCAAAACATCCCTGTTTTGCCCCCTGACGGGCGCGCTGGCGCGCGTCCAAAACCTCTCCCGGAGGTTTTGTGATGGGCTTCTGGAGCCGCCTCAAGCTCGCCTTCGGCGCGACCCCCACCTACGACGGCGTGGGCGCCGGGCGACGCGCGCTCGCCTGGATGCCGGGCAACCCCGGCGCGGTGGCCGCGCTGCTCACGACTCAGACGGAGCTGCGCGCCAAGAGCCGTGACCTGGTGCGCCGCAACGCCTGGGCGGCCGCCGGCATCGAGGCCTTCGTGGCCAACGCCATCGGTACCGGTATCAAGCCGCAGTCGCTGATCGAGGACCCGGGCCTGCGCGAGACGATCCAGGCGCTCTGGCGCGACTGGACCGAGGAGGCCGATGCCCAGGGGCTCACCGACTTCTACGGTCTGCAGGCCCTGGCCTGCCGCGCCATGCTCGAAGGCGGCGAGGCACTGGTGCGGCTGCGCTACCGGCGGCCGGACGACGGGCTGGCGGTGGCACTCCAGATCCAGGTGCTGGAGCCCGAGCACCTGCCCGTGACGCTCAACCGGCTGGCCGACAACGGCAACGTGATCCGCGCCGGCATCGAGTTCGACCGGCTCGGGCGGCGTGTGGCCTACCACCTGTACCGCTCGCACCCGGAGGACGGACTGCTCGCGCCCATGTCCGGTGGCAGCGGCATGGAGACCGTGCGCGTGCCCGCCGCCGAGATCGTGCATCTGTTCCGGCCCTTGCGTCCCGGGCAGATCCGCGGCGAGCCCTGGCTCGCGCGGGCCTTGGTGAAGCTCAACGAGCTGGATCAGTACGACGACGCGGAACTGGTGCGCAAGAAGACCGCCGCCATGTTCGCCGGCTTCGTCACCCGCGACCAGCCGGAGGATGCCCTGATGGGCGAAGGGCCGGCCGATGCCTCGGGCGTGGCGCTGGCGGGGCTGGAGCCGGGCACCCTGCAGATCCTCGAACCGGGCGAGGACGTGAAGTTCTCGCAACCGGCCGACGTGGGCGGCTCCTACGCCGAGTTCATGCGCCAGCAGTTTCGCGCCGTGGCCGCGGCCATGGGCGTGACCTACGAGCAGCTCACGGGAGATCTCACCCAGGTGAACTACTCCTCCATCCGCGCGGGGCTGCTGGAGTTTCGCCGCCGCTGCGAGGCGATCCAGCACGGCGTCATCGTCCACCAGCTCTGCCGCCCGGTGTGGCGTGCGTGGATGGCGCAGGCGGTGCTGGAGGGACGGCTCGAGCTACCCGGCTTCGCCCGGGATGCCGCGCGGCGCCGCGCCTGGCTCGCCTGCAAGTGGATTCCCCAGGGCTGGCAGTGGGTCGATCCGCAGAAGGAGTTCAACGCCATGCTCACCGCGATCCGGGCGGGGCTCTTGTCCCGCTCGGAGGCGGTGTCCTCCTTCGGCTACGACGCCGAGGACGTGGATCGGGAGATCGCCGCCGACAACGCCCGCGCCGATGCGCTCGGCCTCGTCTTCGATTCCGACCCGCGCCACGACCGCAACCCACCCGCGGCGGCCTCCGACCCGGTGCCGCCGCAAGACATCCAGGACCTCTGACATGCAGCTCGTACACCTGGCGTCCCGTCTCTACGGGACGCCACTTCTCATCGCGCGTTCGAAGCTGGACGTGATCCTCTCCGTGCTCGGTCCCCGCATCGGTCTGCCCGACGTTGAAGCCGCCGTACCGGCGGTGATGCCCGCGAGCCCGGAGGTGGCGGCACCGCCCGGCATCGCCGTGATTCCGATCCACGGCACGCTGGTGCGCCGCACCCTGGGGCTGGAGGCCGCCTCCGGCCTCATGAGCTACGGCGAGATCGGCACCCGTCTGGATGCTGCGCTCGCCGACCCTGCCGTGTTCGGCATTCTGCTCGACGTGGACTCCCCCGGCGGCGAGGCGGGCGGCGTGTTCGAGCTCGCCGAGCGCATTCGTGCGGCCGACGCCGTGAAACCGGTCTGGGCGATCGCCGCCGACTCCGCCTTTTCGGCCGCCTACGCCATCGCCTGCGCCGCCTCGCATCTCGCCGTCACGCGCACCGGCGGTGTGGGCTCGGTCGGGGTCATCGCCATGCACGTCGACCAGTCGGTCCGCGACGCCCAGCAGGGCTATCGCTACACGGCGATCACCGCCGGCCGGCACAAGAACGACTTTTCGCCCCACGAGCCGCTCGACCACGAGGCTTTGGTGCGCCTCCAGGCGGAGGTGGACCGCCTCTACGGCCTGTTCGTCGGGCACGTGGCCGCGATGCGCGGGCTGGACCCCGACGCCGTGCGCGCCACCGAGGCCGGGCTCTTCTTCGGCGAGGAAGCGATAGCCAGCGGGCTCGCCGACGCCGTGGCGAGCCGCGACCAGCTGCTCGCCGTCTTCGCGACCTTCTTGAACCCGCAGGGCCGTTCGCGGAACCCGGCCCCCCGCACGCGTCCCGGTTCCGCCTACGCCAAACAGGAGAACGACCCGATGCAATCCCCCGATCCGACCCCCGAAGCCCCCGAGACGACGCTCGTCGCCGCTGCTGCCTCCGCGGCGCCCGCGCCCGAGACGCCCGCCACCACCGTGGCGGACCGGCGCGAGGCCGTGGCCATCGCCGAGCTGTGCCAGCTCGGCGGCTGCCCGGAGCGTACCGCCGAGTTCCTGGCCGCAGGCCTCTCGGAAACCGATGTCCGCCGCGCGCTGCTCGCGGCCCGTGCCCAGAGCCCCGAGATCGGCTCGGCGATCCATCCGGATGCGCATGCCGCGCACCGCGCTTCCCCCGAACACAACCCGCTGATCAAGGCGGTCAAGCAGCTTGCCGGAAAGGAGTGAACCATGCCGACCCTAGTTGAACCGATGAACCTGGGCGACCTGCTGAAGTACGAGGCGCCCAACCTGTACTCGCGCGACCCGGCCACGGTCGCCGCCGGCCAGAACCTCGCCCTGGGCAGCGTCGTCGGCCGCGAGACCGCCACCAACAAGCTGAAGACGCTCGATCCGGCCGCCACCGACGGCACTGAGCTGCCCGCCGGCGTGCTGATCGTCGACGCCGACGCCACCGCCGCCGACCTCGATGCGGTCATCGTCGCGCGCCACGCCATCGTCGCCCGCCATGCGCTGGTCTGGCCTGCAGGGCTGACGCCCGCGCAGCAGTCCGCCGCCATCGCCGCCCTCGAAGCGCGCGGCATCCTTGTTCGTGAAGGAGCCTGACCATGCAGAATCCCTTTTCCAATCCCGCCTTCTCGATGGCGAGCCTCACCGCCGCCATCAACCTGATCCCCAACCGCTACGGGCGGCTGGAGACTCTGGACCTGTTCCCCATGAAGCCGGTGCGTACCCGCCAGGTCGTGGTGGAGGAGATGCACGGCGTGCTGAACCTGCTGCCGACCCTGCCGCCCGGCTCGCCCGGCACCGTGGGCAAGCGCGGCAAGCGGGCGATGCGCGCCTTCGTCGTGCCCCACATCCCGCACGACGACGTGGTGCTGCCCGAGGAGGTCCAGGGCATCCGCAGCTTCGGGCAGGAGACCGAGACCGAAAGCGTGGCCGGCGTGCTCGCCCGCCACCTGGAGACCATGCGCAACAAGCACGCCATCACCCTGGAGCACCTGCGCATGGGGGCGCTGAAGGGCGAGATCCTCGACGCCGATGCCACGCCGCTGGTCAATCTCTACACCGAGTTCGGCATCACGCCCAAGACCGTGAACTTCGCCCTCGGCAACGCCAACACCAACGTCAAGGGCAAGTGCGCCGAGGTGCTGCGCCACATCGAGGACAACCTCTCGGGCGAGTTCTCGACCGGCGTGCACTGCCTGTGCTCGCCCGAGTTTTTCGACGCGCTGACCGGCCACGCCAAGGTCGAGGAGGCCTACAAGAACTGGCAGCAGGGCGCGGTGCTCATCAACGACATGCGCCGCGGCTTCACCTTCGGCGGCATCACCTTCGAGGAGTACCGCGGCCAGGCGAGCGACGCCTCCGGCACCACCCGGCGCTTCATCGCGGCGGGCGAGGCCCACTGCTTCCCGCTCGGCACCGTCGACACCTTCGCCACCTACGTCGCGCCCGCCGACTTCAACGAGACGGTCAACACCCTGGGCCTGCCGCTCTACGCCAAGCAGGAGCCGCGCAAGTTCGACCGCGGCACCGACCTGCACACCCAGAGCAACCCGCTGCCCATGTGCCACCGGCCCGGTGTGCTGGTGAAGCTGACGGCAGCGTGATGACGCAGGTGACGGATCTTTACGAGGCCGCCGGCCGCGCCGGGCTGCTCACCGACGTCATGGTGGGTTCGCTCACGGTGCAGTGCGTCTTCAGCGCCCCGGATGAGCTGGCGCTCGACGGGCTCGCACTGAACCGCGACTACCACCTCGAGTACCCGAGCGCCTGGCTCACCCTCGCCGCCGGCGACACGGTGGAGATCGCGGGAAGCCCATATCGGGTGCGCGAGGTCCGCCAGCTGCGCGACGGCTCCGAGATGCAGGCCAAGCTGACCCGGCTATGACGTCCTCCGTCCGCGAGCGCCTGGTCCGGGCGATCGTGGCGCGTATCGGTCCCGCGATCGCACCGACGCCGCTGCATCGCCAGCCCACCGTGCCGCTCCCGCGCGAGGCGAGCCCCGCGCTCCTGCTGTTCATCGAAGGCGATCAGGTCGCAGCGCTTGCGAACGACCGGTGTGAGCGCGCCCTGACGCTGAGGCTGGTCGCGCTCGCGCGCGAAGACGACGCCTTCGACGTGGCCGACGCGCTCATCGTCGCGGCGCACGGCGCGCTCATGGCCGAGCCGAGCCTCGGCGGGCTGGCCCTGGGCGTGCGCGAGATCGACTGCGAGTGGGACGCGGAGGACGCAGACAGCCAAGCCCTGGCCGTGCCCGCGCGTTACGAGATCCGCTACCGCACCCTGGCCTCCGACCTCACCCAAAAAGGATAGTCACCATGCACATCGAACTCATCGAACCGCACACCCACGCCGGCCGACTCCACGCCCCCGGCGAGATCCTCGATCTCGACGAGGCAGCGGCGCAATGGTTGATCGAGCGCGGGACCGCGCGGGGGCTGATCGAGCGCGGAGCCGCGCGGCCGGCCGACCCTCAACCCCAGACCCCGATCAAGACCCGTAAAGGAGACTGACCATGCCTTACTTTTCCGGACAGGGGCGCGTCTACATCGGCGCCCGCGACGCACTCGGCAACCCGCAGGGCCTGGCCTACGTGGGCAACGTGCCCGAACTCAAGGTCTCCCTCTCGGTGGAGACCCTGGAGCACCAGGAGTCGGTGAGCGGCCAGCGCCTCACCGACCTGCAGCTCATCAAGACCAAGAAGGGCGAGTTCGCCTGCACGCTGGAGGAGCTCATCACGACCAACCTGGCGCTCGCCCTCTACGGCGCCACCACCGCCCAGACCCCGGGCACGGTCACCGCCGAGGCGCTGCCGAACCCGGTCACTCCCGGCAGCCTCTACCTGCTCGCCAAGCAGGACGTCTCGTCGGTGGTGGTAAAGGACTCCAGCGCCACCCCCAAGATTCTGCCGGCCGCGCAGTACTCGGTGAACGCCAAGCACGGCTCGCTGGTGATCCTCGACGCCACCACCGGCGGACCCTACGTCGAGCCCTTCAAGGTCGACTACGCCTACGGCACGGCATCGGTCACCGCCATGTTCACCCAGCCGCTGCCCGAGCGCTGGGTGCGCTTCGAGGGACTCAATACCGCCGACGGCAACCGCGAGGTGGTGATCGATCTCTACCGCGTGGCCATCAACCCGGCCAAGGAGCTCTCGGTCATCACCGACGAGCTGCTGAAGTTCGAGCTTTCGGGCCAGGTGCTGGCCGACACGCTCAAGCCCGCCGCCGGCGACCTCGGCCAGTTCGGCCGCGTCGTGCTGCTGTGAGGGGGATGACGATGAGTGCTTCCGATCTGGATGTTCTCGTGCCGCAGCCTCAAGTTGTGGATCTGGCCGGCCAACGCCTCGCGATCAGCCCGCTGGTGCTCGGCGAGCTGCCGGCGATGCTCAAGGCCGTGCAGCCCTTCGCGCAACGACTGGCGGGCGAGCCGGACTGGCTCGCCTTGCTCTCGGACCACGGCGATGCCTTGCTCACCGGGTTGGCGATCGCCAGCCGCCAACCGCGCGAGTGGGTGGACGCGCTGGCTCTCGACGATGCCATCACCCTGGCGGCGACCGTGTTCGAGGTGAACGCGGATTTTTTCGTGCGCCGGATCGCGCCGAAAGTCGGCGATCTGGCGCAGCGTCTGAACGGCCGTCTGGCTGGGCTGACGCCATCGCCCGCCTGATACGGGGCGGTCACCGCTACCCGGACATCCTCGGCTACACGTTGGGCCAGCTGAACGCCTTCCTCGCCGCCGATCGCCGCCTCGAACACGAACGGCTCGCCACCCGGCTTGCCGTCATGACCGCTGCCGCCCAGGGCAGTCGCGACGGCATCCGTGAACTCCAGACCGAACTCCATCGGGGCATGCGTGATGAAGATCGATCTGGTCGCTGAGGGCTTGCTGGATCGGCGGCGCTTCAGCGCCTGGCAGGGCGACACCCGCAAGGCGATCCACACCGCCGTGGCCCGCGCGATGCGCGACACCGGCAAGGTGATGGCCGAGCGGGCGCGGGGCGAAATGCGCGCCGGTTTCAAGGTCGTGAAGCCGAAGTTCCTCCGCTCGATGCACGCCAAGGTGTTCGACCGCAAGGCCAAGGAATTCCCGGCCCTCTACATCGGCTCGAAAGTGCCCTGGCTGGGTATCCACGAACAGGGCGGAACGATCCGGGGGCGGATGCTCGTCCCGCTGCTGCCGCAGCACCGGCGCATCGGGCGCAAGGCGTTCGCTCGGGTGATCGATGCCCTGATGCGCTCCGGCAATGCCTTCTTCATCGAGAAGAACGGCCGGCAGATCCTGATGGCCGAGAACATCGCCGAGAACGCCCGGCCGCTCGCGCGCTTTCGTCGTGCCGAGCGGGAGCGCACCGGCGCCAGGCGCGTGCGGCGCGGCCAGGAGATTCCCATCGCCGTGCTCGTGCGACGCGTGAGCTTGAGAAAACGGTTCGACCTCGCCCGCTCGGTGCGAGGCGATCTTCCCCGCCTGACGGCGGCCATCCGTAAAGCAATGTCGAAGGTTTGAACGTGGCCGGTAACCGTGCCCAGATCCTCATCACCGCCGTCGATGAGACGCGACGGGCCTTCCAGTCCGTACAGGGAAATCTCGCCCGCCTGCGCGGCGAAGCCGCCCAGGTCGGCCAGGTGCTCTCCCGCATCGGCGGTGCGATCGGCATCGGGCTGGGGGTGCGCGAACTGGTCGAGGTCGCCGACCAGTACAAGAACCTGCAGGCGCGCCTCAAGCTCGCGGTCACCTCGCAAGAGGAGTTCAACCGCGCCGACGCGGCCCTCTTCGAGATCGCCCAGAAAAACCGCGCGCCCCTGGCAGAGACCATCACTCTCTATGCGCGGCTCGCACCCTCGGTGCAGGCGTTGGGGCGTTCGCAGGCGGACGTGCTGGCGGCTACCGACGCCATCGGGCAGGCCGTGTCGCTCTCCGGCGCATCCAGCGACGCGGCGGCCGGTGCCCTGCTGCAGCTGGGGCAGGCCTTCGCCTCGGGCCAGCTGCGCGGTGAGGAGTTCAATTCCGTCATCGAGCAGACGCCGCGCCTGGCGCAGGCCATCGCCGACGGCATGGGCGTGCCGCTCGGCTCACTGCGGGCCCTGGCGCAGGAAGGCAAGATCACCTCGAAGGCCGTGCTCGACGCCTTGCTCAAGGAGCGGACGCGCCTCGCCGAGGAGTACGCGAGCCTCCCCGATACGGTGTCGGGTGCGCTCACCCGCCTCAGGAACGCCTTCCAGCGAGCCTTCGGCGAACGCGACGCGAGCTCGGGTCTGACGGCGGGACTGGCGCAGGCCATCCAGCTCGTCGCCGGGCATCTCGAGCTGCTGATCGACTTGGCCGGTGTCGTGCTGGTTGCCGCGTTCGGGCGGATGGCCGGCGCCTTCGCGACCAGTGTTGCTGCCGCCCGGGCGGAAGCGGCCGCGCGCCTGGCCAACCTGCGCACGCTGGAAGCCGAGGCGCTCGCCCGGGTGCGGCTCGCCGATGCCGCCTTGGCTCAGGCACGTGCGCAAGGGCTTGCCACCGGCGCGCTGGTCGCGGATGCGGCCAAGGCCCGGCTGCAAGCCACCGCTGCTTCCGGTGCCGTGGCTCAGGCAGTAGCGTCCACGTCCCTGCTCGGTCGCGCCGCGGGTCTGTTGCGCGGGGTGCTCGCGCTCCTGGGCGGGCCCATCGGCGTCATCGTGACCGCCGCGGGGCTGCTCGCGGGCGCACTCTATTCGGCGCGCGACGCCGTGGTCGAGTTCGGCGGCAGGACCGCCTCGATCAAGCAGATCGTCGCCGCCGCCTGGGACCTGGTCGTCGAGAAGGTCGGCGAAGTCGTCAGAGCCTTAGGAAGGCTGGTCGGTACCAACGATCTCTCCTGGGTCCGCGTGCGCGCGGCGATGGTCGGCGCGCTGAACGCCATCGGCACGGCCGTCCGCGCGATGGTGAACGTCGTCATCGGCGCGTTCAACGCCATCGGCAGCGTCGTCGGCATCACGGCCGCCTTCCTGGTCGAGCGCTTTCGTAGCGCCTTCTCCGACATCGGAGAGCTGGCGAAGGCCTTGGGCCAGGACGTGGCAGCGGCCTTCAGCGGCGACTTTTCGATGCAGGCGCTGCGCGCAGCACTCGGCCGCCAGCTCGGCGAGGTGCGGGATTTCGGGAAGGAGTTGGCTGGAGCCGTGCGCGACGCCGTCACGCGCGACTACGTCGGGGAGGCCGCGCAAGCCATCGCCCGGCGCATCCGCCCCGAGCAAACCCAGCCGGGCGTCTTCGGCCGTCCGCAGCCGCAGGCCTTGTCCGCCCCCGACAAGGGAGGCGAAGCAGCGAAGCTCGCCCTCGTGCAGGCCCAGGCCGAGGCCGAATTCAAGCTCCTCAAGGACGCGTTGGACCGTCAGGCGCGGGCATTGGATGCCTCCCTCGAAGACCGGCTGATCTCGCTCAAGGACTACTACGCGGCCAAGACCCGGATCGAGCAGCAGGAGATCGATGCGGAGATCCGGCGCGTGCAGGTCTCGCTCGCGGAGCAGCAGCGCCTGCAGAGGACCGGCAAGGACGAACCGGTACGCCTCAAGGCGAAAGCCGAGGTCGCCAAGCTCGAAGCGGAGCTCACCGTCCTCAACAACAAGCGCGCGGACGTCGAGGTCGCCAATGCCCGCAAGGCCACCCAGGCCGAGCGCGAGCTGCGCGAGGAGCTTGCCAAGGTGCGCGACGAACTGCTCGACCTCACCGGGGCGGCGACCAGCCAGGATCGACGCGCGGCGATCGAGCGGCAGTACCAGACGCTGATCGAGCGGCTGCGTGCCGAGGGCGACACCGAAGGCGTGGCCACGGTCGGGCGCCTCATCGACGTCAAGTCGGCGGCCGCCGATCTCGCCGACTACGAGCGCCAGTTCAACGACGCGCTCGCCCGGATGCGTGCATCCGAGGAGTCGATCAACCTGCAGCGCCAGTCGGGGCTACTCACCGAATCCCAGGCACGAAGCCAAATCCTTGCGCTGCATCGCCAGACGGGCGAATCGCTCGATGCGCTCCTGCCGCAGTTGGAGGCCGCCGCCGCGGCCATTGGCCCGGAGGCCGTCGCCCGGGTACAGACCTGGAAGAACGAGATCGCGCAGGTGAAGCTCGTGGTGGACGACGTGGCGGTCGCCATCGACGGGGCGGTGCAGGACGGCTTCGCGCAGATGTTCGAGGCCATCGGCAGCGGCGCCAAGTCGGCCAAGGACGCCTTCGCCGACTTCGCCCGCTCGGTACTCGCCGCCATCAACCGCATCGCCTCGCAGAAGCTCGCCGAGGCGCTGTTCGGCAGCCTGTTCGGGGGCGGCGGCGCGGGCGGGTTCAGCCTGGGATCGCTGGTCTCGTCGTTGTTCCAGGGCTTCGCCGGCGGCGGCTACGTCACCGGCCCGGGCACCTCCACCAGCGACTCGATCCCGGCACGACTCTCCGCCGGCGAGTACGTAGTCAATGCCGCCGCCGTGAAGCGCGTGGGCGTGGCGTTCCTGGAGGCGATCAACGGCATCGAAGGCGGACCGCGCATCCAGGGGCCCCGGCTCACCTTCGCCGCCGGCGGGCTGGTGCCCGAGATGCCGCCCCCGCAACCGCAGGGCCAGGCGGTGCGCATCGTCAACGTGATCGACCCGGCGATGGCCGCCGACTACCTCAACTCGTCCGCGGGCGAGAAGACCATCCTCAACATCCTGCAACGCAATGCGGGAGCCGTCAGACAGGTGCTTGCGTAAATGGCGTTCGAAATCGGCACGGCCAGCGATTACCGCGATCTGCTGGACCGCTTCCATGCCTTCCTCACCACTCACCCGAATCTGGTCGCCGCGGGCCAGCAGTGGCAGGCGCTGCACTGGACGACGGACGCCGCTACGAAAGAGCTCATCCTCAAGGCGCCCGGCCTGGCCGGTGCCGAGGAGATCTACTGCGGCATCCGGGCCTACGAGAACGCCACGGCCGGCTACTACATGTGGGACCTGAACGGCTTCATCGGCTTCAACCCGGCCAACGACTTCTATACGCAACCGGGCGCGATCAGCGGCTGGCTGCCGATGATGTCGCTCTGGAACACAGCGATCCCGTACTGGTTCGTGGCCAACGGCCGACGTGCCGTGGTGGTGGCGAAGATCTCGACCGTCTACCAGGCGGCGCACCTGGGCTTCGTCCTGCCCTACGCGACGCCGGGTCAGTATCCGTACCCGCTGCTCGTCGGCGGCTCGATGACCGGCCAGCGGGGCCGCAACTACAGCGTGACCTCGCCCAACCACCGCCATTTCGTCGACCCGGGCGAGGATGGACAGAACAACGCCAACACCGCCTGCATGCTGCGCGGCCCCTCGGGCGCTTGGCTGCCGTTCCAGAACGTCGCCTACTCGTCGTCCGAGTATCGCTACGACGGGCCGCGCCCGGTCTGGCCGACGAACTACACCTACCTCGGCAACCTGCGCGAGGCGCCGGACGGCACCTACGTGCTCTCGCCCATCGTGCTCACGCAATACAACTCCGGCACCGATCACGACCTCTTCGGCGAGCTGGAAGGCGTCTATCACGTCTCCGGGTTCAACAACGCCGCCGAGAACCTGATCACGGTGGGCGGCGTGGACCACCTCGTGGTGCAGAACGTGTATCGCACCAGCGTGCGCGACTACTGGGCGCTGCGCCTTTCGTGACCGACCATGGCCTACCAGACTGGTACCTCCGCCAACCCCGATCAGCTGCTCGACGCCCTGCGCGTGTTCGCGGTGGCCAACGGCTGGACCCAGCTGCGCTGGGCCCCCGACGGCACCGGGCAGACCCTGTCGCTCGCCAAGGGCGGGCTCTACGTCCATCTGCGCTCCGCGGTGAATGAGCGCCTCTCCACACGCTACAACACCATCACCGGCATCTGGCTGATCGGCTCGACGGGATTCGATGCCGGCAAGCCCTGGTGGGATCAACCCGGATCGATCGTCAACGCCAGCTACGTGAGCAACACCACGAGCTACCGCGCCGAAGCCTGCGGCCTGTTCGAGGTGGGCACCGCCAACACCTACCACCTACTCTCGGCCGCCACGCCCGAACTGATCATGCTCGTCGCCGAGGTCTCGCCCGGCGTCTATCACCATCTCGCCTTCGGGGATCTCACGAAGTTCGGCAGCTACGGCGGCGGGGCGTTCGTGTCGGGCGCGTTCGGCCCGGACGCCTACACCTATACGTACAGCGGCTTCACCGACTACGTCTTCGGCTACGACCACGACCGGCACTTCGGCCTGCCGTTCAACGATTACAAGTACTACGGCGGCGCGAACTTCGTCCTCGCCGAGGTGGACGGCGCCACCGACTGGCACTCGGTCTGCAAGGACTGGGCGCTCACCGGCAAGCGCGCCAAGGCGCTGTGGGAACGGGGCACGGGCACGCCGCGCGACAGTCTGGCGCGCTACTGGTGGGGTCACGTGCCCAACACCTTGAACGGCGTGACGCCGATGCTGCCGTTCTACCTGTTCGTGGCGCGGCCTTCCGGCTTCTTCTCGCCCTTCGGCTTCACGCCGCACCTGCGCTATCTCAACATCACCCACTACGCGCCGGCGGAGGTCTTCGCGTTGGGCGCCGAGCAGTGGATGGCCTTCCCGGCCCACTCCAAGAACGGCAAGAGCGGCGTGCACAGCTATGCCGTGAGACTCATCCCCTGAGCGGATCATGCCGACCTTTCCCGGTTCCATCCTGCCTGGTGCCGCCCGCCAGGAGCCGCCGACCTGGTCGCGCTCGCCGGAGGTCTCCGAGCGCGTGCCGGTCGCCTTTCCGTTCGACCCGAGTGCGAGCTCGGTCATGCGTCCGGGCGCGCGGCTCGACACCCAGCCCGTCGACGAGCTGCGGCTCGGCGTCAACGGCGCTCTGCTGCCCACCTTTGGGGCCGACTGGTATCACCGCATCCACGTCATCCCTTCGACCATCGATCTCGGCAACCTGGTGAGTCCGGTCGAGCGGGTGCTGGAGGTGTGGAACGCTCGGTTCGACGCGCAGACGCTCGATGCCATCGACGAGACCGGAACGGACGGGCTGCTGCTCTCGGGCCAGCCGGCGCCGCCGCTCGCCTTCGGGCCGCTGCAGTCGCGCCTCTACACCTTCGCAGCGGGCACGCGCGGGGCGCCGGTGATCGACGCCGCCTACCGCTTCGTCTTTGCCGGCGGGCTCACCGCGCTGCTGGTGGTCACCGGCCGCCGCGTGGTGGTCTTCGGCATGCGTCCGGACTGGTCGCAAGGGATCACCGAGCGGCTGGAATGGCTCACCGAGGTGCTGGAGGCCTACGACGGCACCGAGCAGCGGGTGCGCCTGCGGCAGCTGCCGCGACGCGGTTTCGAGTATGGATTCCTGATCGAGGGCCGGGACGCCCAGGTGCTGGATCACCTGCTGTTCGCCTGGGGCGCACGCATCTACTGCCTGCCGGTGTGGACCGACGTCTCCACCCTTGCGGGCGAGGCCGCCATCGGCAGCACCGCGCTCACCGTGCAGGATGCCGCCAACAGCGACTACCACGCGGGCGGTCTGGCGGTACTGTGGCGCTCCAACACGCGGCACGAGGCGGTGGAGATCCTCTCCATCGCCGGCAACACGCTGACCCTCAAGCTCCCCTTGGCCGGGAGCTGGCCGGCCGGCACGCGGGTGTTTCCGGCGCGGCTCGCCCGCCTCGAGGGCGAGGTGGCCGTTACGCGTCCCACCGACACCATCGCCGTCGGCCGCTGCCGTTTCGGCATCGAGGACATCACGGCGCCCGCGGTCGCCGACTATGGCCCGGCCTATCAGGGCTACCGGGTGTTCGACTGGCGGCCCAACCGGAGCACCGACCTTGAGGACAGGTGGCTTCGGCGCCTCTCCATCATCGACTACGGGACGGGACTGCCGACCTTCGACGACGAGTCGGGCTCCCCGCTCATCGGACGCACGCTGACCTGGCTGCTCACCGACCGGAGCAAGGCGACCGCCTTCCGGGGCTGGCTCGCCGCACGCGCGGGACGGGCGAATCCCTGCTGGTTGCCGACCTTCGAGTCCGACCTCGAAGTCAGCCGCACGGTGGCGGCCACGGATGCCGGCCTCGTCGTCCGCAACGTCGGCTACGCCCGCTTCGTCGCCGCCGATCCCTTGCGGCGCGACCTGCGGCTCCTCACCACGGCCGGCACCTTCCATCGCCGTATCACCGGGGCGAACGAGATCTCCGAGGACGAGGAGCTGCTCTCCCTGGACGCGCCGCTGGGCGTGACCCTCGAACCCCAGCAATTCCTGCAGGTCTCGTACCTGGAGTTGGCCCGGCTCGACCAGGACGCGGTCGAGCTGCATTGGGAGACGGACGCCACGGCGCGCGTGCAGCTCTCCACCCGGACGTTGAGATCATGAGCTAAGACCATGAGCTATCTGGGCATCGAACAGTCCGCCCACGGCGGACAACCGCAGGAGCTCTACCGCTTCTCCCAGGGCACGCAGCGCTGGCTCTACACCTCGGGGCAGGTGGCGGTGGACTACCAATCCGAGACCTATCAGCCGGCGACGATCTCGCGCGGCGGCCTCGAGCAGAGCAACGAGCTCGCGCGGCTGGGGCTGGAGATCCGCATGCCGCGCGACCTGGCCGTGGCGAGTCTATTTCTCGCCGCCCCGCCCGAGGGTGTCGTGAGCGTGACCCTCTACCGGCGCCATGTCGGCGACGCCGAGTTCATCACCTACTGGAAGGGGCGCATCACCGGCGCGCGGCTGTCCGGCGCCGAGGCCACCCTCAAGTGCGAGCCCATCGCCTCGAGCCTGAAGCGGCCGGGCTTGCGTGCCCGCTACCAGCTGCTGTGCCGCCACGTGCTCTACTCCAGCGGCTGCGGCGCATTGAAAGACAGCTTTCGGGTGGACGGCACCGTAGCGGCAGTGAGCGGCGTGACCGTCCAGGTCGCCGTCGCCGCCAGCCGGCCGGACGGCTACTTCGTGGGCGGCATGCTCGCCACCACCGCCGGCGCGCGCATGATCGTCGGTCACGCCGGGATCGACCTCACCCTGGTCGCTCCCATGGTCGGCCTCACGGCGGGCGATGCGGTCCAGCTCTATGCCGGCTGCGACCACACCATGGCGCATTGCAAGGACAGGTTCGGCAACCTGGACAACTTCGGCGGCTTCCCCTTCATCTCGGTGAAGAACCCCTTCACCGGCGACGCCATCGTGTGAGGCTTTCCTATGTGGCAGCAGATCATCATTTGGGTCGTCACCACGGTCCTGTCCGCGCTGCTCGCGCCGCGCCCCAAGGTGCAGGACGCCCAGCCCGGCCAGATCGGCGACAAGGATGTGCCCATCGCCTCCCAGGATGCGCCCATCCCGGTGCTGTTCGGTACGCGGGTGATCTCCGGGCCCAACGTGGTCTGGTACGGCGACGTGCAGGTGCGGCCGATCCGCAAGTCTTCCGGGGGCAAGAAGTGACCGAGGTCATCGCTCGGCTGGAGCATGCCCGTGCCCTGGGCTACTGCGCCCGCGGCATGCGTCGCTGGTTCGAGGGGCGCAGCCACACCTGGGCCGAGTTCGTGGAGCGAGGGGTCCCGGCCGACTGGCTGCGCGCCACGGGTGACGCGATGGCGATCCGCGTCGCCGAGGAAGCCGACAAGGCCCAAAGGGCCGCAGGACAGCACGAAGTGCTGGTCCCGAGCGCAGCGAGGGATGCGCGAAGCGCACAGAAGGAGCAGGCAGGATGAGCGGCGGCGGCAAAGGCAGTCAGGAGTACACGGTCGGCTATTGGTACGGCCTCGGCGCCCACCTCGCCCTGTGCCACGGCCCGCTGGACGCCATCACCGAGATCCGGGTGGGCGAGCGCGTCGCCTGGTCGGGCAACGTCACCGGCAACACCACGATCACCATCGACAACCCCAATCTCTTCGGCGGGGAGGAGCGCGAGGGCGGCGTGCAGGGGCCGGTGGACATCCTGATGGGCGGGCCGACCCAGGGACGGAACGCCTACCTGCAGGAGCGCCTCGGCGCCGACATCCCGACCTTCCGCGGCGTGGTGTCGCTGATCCTGCGCCGGGTGTGGGTCGCGGCCATGAACCCCTACATCAAGCCCTGGTCGGTGCGCGCCAAGCGGGTGCCGAGGCAGTGGTACCCGGCCAAGGCCGAGATCTCCGGCGACGCCAACCCGGCCCACATCGTGCGCGAGTGCCTCACCAACGGCGAGTGGGGCATGGGTTACCCGACGAGCGACATCGACGATGCCAGCTTCATGGCGGCCGCCGATACGCTCCATGCCGAGGGCTTCGGGCTGTCGCTGCTGTGGAACAAGGAAGAGACCATCGAGGACTTCATCCTGTCGGTGCTCAGGCACGTGGACGGGCTGCTCTACGTCCATCCGCGCACCGGGCTCTTCACCCTCAAGCTCGCGCGCGCCGATTACACGCTCTCCAGCCTGCCGACCTTCGATCCGGGCAACATCCTGCGCATCGAGGAGTTCACGCGGCCCTCCTGGGGCGAGATCACCAACCAGGTGACCGTCGTCTACCGCGACGGCGCCACAGACAAGGACGGCAGCGTCACGGTGCAGGACATCGCCGCCGTGCAGCTCAACGGCGGCGTGGTGGCGACCACGGTCAACTACCCCGGCATCAGCCGAGCGGAGCTGGCCAACCGGGTGGCCATGCGCGAGTTGAAGCAACTCTCCAGCAGCCTCGCCAAATGCACCTTCGTCGCCAACCGCCAGGCCTCCGGCCTCAACATCGGCGACGTGGTGAAGCTCTCCTGGCCGCCCTACGGCATCGACCAGATGGTGATGCGCGTCGCCCGCATTGCCTACGGGGAACTGGCGAACGGGGCGGTGCGGGTGGAGTGCGTGCAGGACATCTTCGGCCTGCCGCAGTCGGTCTACTCGGCGCCGCCCCCCTCGGGTTGGACGGAGCCGACCAGTCTGCCGGCACCGTGCCCCCACCAGACTCTGTTCGAGGTGCCGTACTGGTCGGTGGTCAAAGACTTCACCGGCGAGTCCCAGAGCCTGCTCGGCGACATCGACGATCTCGACGGCCTGGTGGCAGCCTGCGGTTCGCGCCCCTCGTCGGATGCCTTCGGCTTCAAGGCGCTGGCCCGCGTCAGCGGCAGTTTCGCCGACAAGGGCTTCGGCATCTTCACGCCCACGGCGGTTCTCACGGCAATGCTGCCGCAGTCGGCCGCGCAGGTGAGTGTGGGGCTGACCTCCGGCATCGGCCTCGAGGAGGTGACTGCCGGAGGACTCACGGTGATCGACGGCGAATGGCTCAAGGTGGTGTCGCTCAACCTCGCCACCCAGACCGTCACCCTGGAGCGCGGGATGCTCGATACGGTGCCGGCGAGCCACCCCGCAGGCAGCCGCATCTGGTTCGTCGACGGCTTCCGCCACTACCTCACGCCCGAGTACGTCGCCGGCGAGACGGTGCGCGTGAAGCTCCTCACCCGCACGGCACGCGGCACGCTGCCCGAGGCGGCGGCCACAGAGATGAGCCTGCCACTCAACAAGCGCTTCATCCGTCCGTACTGCCCCGGCAACGCCCAGGTCAACGGCAAGCGCTATCCGACGGTCGTGGCCGGCGAGATCAACGTGAGCTGGGCCACGCGCAACCGCCAGTCCCAGACCGCCTACCTCGTCCTGCAGACCGAGGGGGCGATCACGCCGGAGGCGGGCCAGACCGTCACCGTGCGCTTCTACAACGAGAACGGCTCGCTGCGCCGCACGGTGAGCGGCATCACCGGCAACGGTACCACCTGGCCGCTGGCGCAGGAGCTCGCCGACTCCGGCCTCGGGCGCGTCAACGCGCACGTCAAGGTGGAGATCGAGGCGAGCCGCGACGGCCACGTGTCCTGGCAGAAACACGTCATCGAATTCGACCGTACCGGCTACGGCCTGCGTTACGGCGACTACTACGGAGGTGTCTGATGGCCTTGAATGACCCGAACCTCGGCCTCGCCTACGGCTGGGCCCAGGGCGAACACAATTGGAACGGCGGCATGGACGCCAACCTGAAGCGGCTCGGCGCCGTGGTGGGGCTGTCGGTCAAGGACCGCGATCTCGCCACCCCACCCGCGACACCCGTGGACGGCGATCGCTACATCGTCCCGGCAACCGCCACCGGCGCCTGGGCGGGTCGCACCGACCAGATCGCCGTGCGCATCGCGGGCGCGTGGGAGTACCACGTCCCCAAGATCGGCTGGACCTGCTTCGTCGAGGACGAGGGCGTGCTCTCCGTCTACAAGGCGACCGGCTGGAGCCCCGGCATCGCCGTCTGATCGCTTCCCTTTCCATCATCCACCGAACCCGCCGCCCGGCGGGTTCGTCGTTTCTGGAGACCAGCAATGAGCCCACCCACTCTGCAAGACGGCATGGTCGTCATGCCGCGCGACGAGTTCGAGGAGCTGCTCGCACGCGCAGCCGAACGCGGCGCGAGGCGCGCCTTGGCCGACGTCGGCCTCGACGGCGAGGACGCCGCCCACGATATCCGCGAGCTGCGCGGCCTGCTCGAAGCCTTCAACGCCGCCAAGCACACCGCCTGGCAGACCGTGATCCGGCTCGTCACCACCGGCTTCCTCCTGGCGCTGGTCGCGGGCGCCGTCATCAAGCTCAAGCTGATGGGAGGTGGCCAATGATCGAGACCCTGCTCGGTGGGCTGCTGGGCGGAGCCTTCCGTCTGGCACCGGAGATCCTGAAGTGGCTGGACCGCAAGGGCGAGCGCAGCCACGAACTGGCGATGCAGGACAAGGCGCTTGAGTTCGAGAAGCTGCGCGGCGCCCAGCGCATGGCCGAGATCGGTGCCGGGGCCGATGCCGCGTGGAACGTGGGGGCCCTCGAGACCTTGCGCGAGGCGGTGGCGGCGCAGGGCCGAACCTCGGGCGTGAAGTGGGCCGATGCGCTGTCCACCACGGTCAGGCCCGTGGTCACCTACATCTTCGTGCTGATGTATGCCGGGGTGAAACTCTCGGCCTTCGTCGGCTCGGTGCAGTCGGGCGTGGGGTTCGGGCCAGCGTTGCTCGCAGCTTGGTCGGAAGCGGATCAGGCCTTGCTCGCAGGCATCCTGAACTACTGGTTCCTGAATCGCACCCTGGAGAAGGCACGGGGAGCGGTGTGATGGCGCGAACGGGCCGCCCCGAGACGCCCTTGCGCTGGCGCTTCCTCGAGAAAATCGACTTCGACCCGGATAGCGGGTGCTGGATCTGGAAGGGGGCCAGGCATCCGCAAGGCTACGGGCTCATCAAACGCAAGGACGGCGCGCAGCTGCGTGCGCATCGAGTCGCTTACGAGTTGGCGTATGGTCCGATCCCGGACGGTCTCATGGTCTGCCATCGCTGCGACAGGCCGCAGTGTGTCCGCCCCGGTCATCTGTTCGTCGGCACTGCACGCGACAACAGCGCTGACATGGTTACGAAGGGCCGATCGGCGCACCTCTTTGGCGAGCGCAACGGCAGTGCCCGCCTGACCCGTCAAGCAGTCCAGACGATTCGCTCCGAGAGTGGCTGCTACCGTGATCTCGCCGGACGGTTTGGGGTGTCGCCGTCGGCAATCGGCCTCATCAAACGGATGGAGCGATGGACACGCATGTGATCGTGGTACCCCAGGCGGCTATTGATCTCGCCAAGCGCTTCGAGGGCTTCCATCGCGTGCCCAAGCACGATCCCAACCGCGCCTATCCGTACATCTGTCCGGCCGGCTATCCAACGATCGGCTACGGTCACCTTTGCAGGCCGGACCATCCGCCGATCACCGAGGAAGAAGCCGAGGCCTACCTCGCCCAGGATCTGAAGGTGGCGCTCGCCGCAACGTTGCGCTACTGCCCGGTGCTCGCCGCCGAACCCGAGGGAAGACTTTCGGCCATCGTGGATTTCACGTTCAACCTTGGGGCTGGGCGTCTGCAGACATCAACGCTGCGGCGGCGGATTAATCAGCGCGACTGGCTGGACGCGGCTCGCGAGTTGCGGCGCTGGGTCTACGGTGGAGGTAAGGTGCTACCTGGTCTGGTAGCTCGGCGAGAGGCTGAAGTTTTGTTACTCCAAGAATGAATCAAGTAGCTTCCAACCTCATTGTTATGAGTAAATGAAGTGACAGCCTGACCGAGTCAATGGGCCTCTCGAAAATGTCTCGGTTGTCACCATTCTTATTCGTGCGTGGCGCACCTTAGGATGCCTGAATCGGCTGCAGGGCAATGATGGCCATGCCGATCAGCGCCACAGTCGCCCCTGCGAGATCCCAGCGACTCGGCGCAATACCGTCCACGGCCCATAGCCAGACGAGTGCGATGACGACATACATCCCACCGTAGACGGCGTAGGTACGTCCCGCCGCGCTCGGGTGCAGCGTCAGGAGCCAGGCGAAGAGTGCCAGCGCACTCGCCGCTGGCACTAGCAGCCACAACGATTTACCCTGTTTGAGCACCAGCCACGGCAAGTAACAACCCACGATCTCGGCGACAGCCGTGAGCGCGAACAGGGCAGCAGTCTTGGTGAGCTCGATCATCATGCCCTCAATGCAGATGTTGATGGTGCGCATCCGGGAAATGCGGATGCGCGTGCGTGATGCGGTGATGCCGGTGTTGATGGCTATGGCGCGTGCCCGCAGGTACCGGCTCGCCATGCTCATGCATGTGGTGTTCGTCGCCCGCACCGTGAGCATGCGCGTGCGTGTGTTCGAGCGGCTCGTGCATATGTTCATGCACATGACGCTCGGTCAGGTGCAGTGCCACGCCCACGGCCATTAGGGAACGTCCGCGCAACCGGGCGTTTTTCGGCTGACGGCTTGTAGAAAATGCTGATTCATCTCGAACCGGTCGGTTTTCGAGGCGATTTCATCGGGAAATCGGGCCGCTCGGGCGTCGTTTCCTCATCGCGGACGGACTGCTCCCAGCACCGAGTATCGAAGGAGAAAAATGTTCGCCAGCGCCGCCGTCACGAACAGCCGGTTGCCGTTCTTGGCCAGCCCGCGATAGCGCACCTTGCGAAATCCGAACACCCGCTTGATCACCCCGATCGAGTGCTCGACCCGCGAGCGAATCCGCGACTTGGTCCGGTTCTTCGCCTTGATCGCCTCGTCGATGAAGTGCTTCCACTTGCACTGTCGGTTCGTGAAGTCCTTCGCCTTCGGCGCCTTGGCCCTGATCACCTCGCCCTGGCTCTTGTAAGCCTGATCGCCGTACACGCGCGTCTCGTGTCCCAGCAGCAGTTGCTCCAGCACCTTGCAGTCGGCCGTATTGGCCGGGCTGACCACCACCGAGTGGATCACCTTGCTCTGGCTGTCGACCCCGACGTGCGCCTTCATTCCGAAGTGCCACTCGTTGCCCTTCTTCGTCTGGTGCATCTCCGGATCGCGCTCGCCCTCGGCATTCTTCGTCGAGCTGGGCGCCGCGATGATCGTGGCGTCCACGATCGTGCCCCTGGACAGCCGCAGCCCGCGCTCGACCAGTACCCGGCCGACTGCCTCGAAGATCCGCTCGCCCAGCTTGTGACGCTCGAGCAAGTGGCGAAACCGCATCACCGTCGTTTCGTCCGGCACCGGCTCGCGCCCCAGGTCGATGCCCACGAACGAGCGCATCGCCAGCGAGTCGTACAACGCCTCCTCCACCGCCGGGTCCGACAGGTCGAACCACAGCTGCAGGCAGTGAATGCGCAGCATCCGCTCCAGCCCCACCGGCGGGCGGCCCCCGGCGCTCGTGGCCTTCGGGTAGTACGGCTCGATCACCGCACACAGCGCTTTCCACGGCACCACCTGATCCATCTCGGCCAGGAACTTCTCGCGCCGGGTGGGCTTGCGGTACCGCTCGAAGTCGTTGACCGCCAGCGTCAGCTGCTTCTTCAACGTTCAACCTCGCAGAGCTTTCGTCCGCTCGCCAGTGTATCGATCACGGCGCACAACAGCGACGGTTTTGCGGACTTTCCTTAGAGTGCCGCCCAGCAGCAATGCCACGGTAACCGGCTCGTGAAGCAGTGCCAGAGCCATCAACGCGCCGAAGAAAGGTGCCCCGGAGAAATAAGCGCCGGTGCGGGCAGTACCGAGATGTCGCAGAGCGACCACGAACAGCGTGAGACTGGTTCCATAGCTAAAAAAGCCGACCAAGGCCGCGCCGAGTACAGGTGCTGCGCCCGGCCATGCTGCGCCTAAGCTTACGGCCACGACGAGGTTCGTTGCACCTGCTGCCAGCCCCTTGACCATAGCGATCCACGAAGCATCGGACAGCGCCACTTTGCGGGTGAGGTTGTTGTCGATGGCCCACGCAAGACACGCGCCCAGCACAGCTAGCGCAGGCCAAAGGCTCGCGAACTCTACCGTCCCTTCGGCGGGCCAACTCAATACCACTGCACCGGCCACGATGGCAATCATGCCCAGTGCAATGCGCCGGTCGAAGTTCTCCTTGAAGACGAACCACGCCAAGAGCGCCGTGAAGACTCCTTCTGCATTGAGCAACAATGCCGCGCCCGAGGCTGGCATAGCTGTTAGACCCGTCATCAGCAACACTGGACCTGCCACTCCACCGGTGGCAACAGCTCCAGCCAGCCAGAGCCAATCGCCGCGTGCGAGTTGGGTCGTAGGCGACTGCCGTACTTGGCGCAATAACCAAAGCCCAAGACCGGAGCCTAGGTATAGCAACGCAGCCAGCAACCAGGGGCCAGCATGCTCAAGCAGCAGTTTCGCCAGCGGCGTGCCTGCGCC
>OEIU01000480.1_pt1 | contig 36731 bp, 36 predicted proteins | sample 1539221 | NCBI WGS metagenome assembly OEIU01 (sample SAMN03792071, study PRJEB22550) | activated sludge metagenome | feature: wastewater treatment plant; material: activated sludge; isolation source: Wastewater treatment plant of a petroleum refinery complex | place: Argentina: Zarate | collected...
GGCGCGGGCAAGTGCCCCCGCACCCTCCGCGGCCGGGCCCCCCCCGCCCCGACCCTCGCCCCCCCCTCGGCAAGGACCGTCCCCATGTTCAAGCCACTCGCGTTCACCTCCCGCTCCGCGTGCCTTGCGGCCGCACTGCTGTGCTGCGTTGGAGCGGGGGTCATAGGCCTCGCGACCACCACGCCCATGGCCGCGGCCGCCCCCGAGCCCGACCCGGTGCCGCGTCGGTGGGAGTTGCAGGTGGACCCGGGGCAGATGCGTCTGGTGACGGTGGATGTCCCCAACGTCGGTGAGCGCAAGTTCTTCTACCTGACGTTCAGGGTCACGAACAACTCCGGGCAGGACATGCTCTTCGCCCCCTCGTTCCAGCTCTCCGACGGCGACGGGAACGTGGTTCGGTCCGGGCACGAGGTGCCCCTCTCGGTCACGCAGAAACTCCTCGCCGAGACGCAGAACCCGTTCATCATGGACCAGATCGGCGTCATCGGCGAGCTCATGCAGGGCAGCGAGAACGCCAAGGACGCGCTGGTCATCTGGCCGGCCAACGCCCTGAATCCCTCGCAGATCACCGTGTACGCCGCCGGCTTCAGCGGCGAGACCAAGACCGTGACCAGCCCCGACGGCAAGGACCGTTTCGTCCTGCGCAAGACCCTCCGGCTGGACTACAAGGCCCCCGGCGATCTCTCCGGCGTGGCCGGGCAGGCCTTCCTGCTCGAGGAACGCTCCTGGATCATGCGGTAGATCTCGCACCGATAGACGCCGCGGGCCGCCGGGCATACAGTCTCGGCCCCGGAAAACGGTCCACCAGGGACCACCCCGGGGCGTTCGCACCACCTTCGATTTGAGAGGCCGCGTCATGGCGCACAAAAAGGGACAGGGCTCGACACAGAACGGGCGCGACTCGAACCCGAAGTACCTGGGATTCAAGCTCTATAGCGGCGAAGAGGCCGGCCCCGGCTCGATCATCCTCCGCCAGCGCGGCACGCTGTTCCGCCCCGGCTTCATGGTGGACATGGGCCGCGACCAGACCCTCTTCGCGCTCGGCCACGGCAAGGTCGTGATCCAGGGTCGCAAGATCAGCATCAACCCAACCGATGCGAACCTCCCCCGCCCATCGTGGCTGGTGGCGAACTGATCGTTCGGCACATCTCGCGCTCGCCCACAACCGGCCTTGGGGGCCGGTTGTTTTTTTTCAGGCCAGCGCCGCGCGGATGGCCGCGACCTGTTTGAGCACCTCGCCCATGCGTGCCAGGGGGATCATCGTGGCGCCATCGGAGAGCGCGCCCGCGGGTTCGGGATGGCACTCCAGGAACAGCGCGTGCACGCCCGCGGCGGTCGCGGCCCGGGCCAGCAGGGGCGCCAGCTCGGAACGACCGCCCGTCACCTTCCCGCCCTCTCCCTTCCCCGGCTGCTGGGTTGAGTGCGTGCAGTCGAAGCAGACCGGCACGTCGAGGGCCATCATGTCGGCGAGGCCCAGGAAATCATTGACCAGGCGGCCGTAGCCGAAGAACGTGCCCCGCTCGGTGAGCATGACGTTCGAGCAGCCCGCCTGGGCCAGCTTCTGCACCGGCCCGCGCATCTCGTCGGGCGAGACGAACTGACCCTTCTTCACGTTCACGGCCCGGCCGTGCGACTTGGCCGCCCTGCCCGCCGCCACCAGCAGGTCCGTCTGGCGGCACAGAAACGCCGGGATCTGCAGGAGGTCCACCACCCTCGCGGCGATCCCCGCCTGGTCCGGATCGTGGATGTCGGTGGTCAGCGGGACCCCAAGCGTTCGACCGATCTGGTGCATCCACGCCAGGCCCTGTTCGAGCCCCGGGCCGCGGGCCGAGTCGATGCTGCTGCGATTGGCCTTGTCGAAAGAGGCCTTGAACACCAGCGGCAGGCCGAGGCGGTCGCAGTGGCCCTTGAGCGTTCGGCCGATCGACAGCCCGAGCTCGAGCGATTCGAGCACGCACGGGCCGGCCAGAATAGCGAGCGGACGGCCGGGCCCGATCGACACAGAACCTGCGGTGCACAGTCTCGCCATGCCCCGAGGATATGCGGACAACGGCGCGAACCGGCCCCACGACCGCTCAGGTCGTCCGGTTGGTGACGTTGTTCATCCAGCTCTCGGCCCGGTCGAGCCAGGACTTGAGATTGTGCCGCTGCACCACCAGCAGCAGGAGCGTGAGCAGCACCGCCAGCACGCGCCACAGGTTCAGCTTCTTCTCCAGCGTCTCGATCTTTTCGTCGGGTGACTTGGCCATAGGGTGAATCTCCGCGTGCCGGCGCGAGAGAGTGCGCCGGCGGATGCTGGGCATCGACCGCGCATTCCTTCATTCGTGAGAAGTCCCCGCCGCCCTGGCCCCGGCCCGGGCCCGCCCGAAGTTATGGGACGATCCTCGCCCCCCGCCGGGGTGTTTCGCGCCGATCCTGCGCGGCCTATGGCTTCCCGGGCGGGGACGCCGAGGGGCCGGACGCCGGTGCGGGTGCCTCGCCCCGACGCTTGGCCTCCCCGAACCAGAACGCCGCCTCCTGCACCTTGCCCGACTGGTCCAGCAGTTCCGCCAGCCGCTGGGCCAGGTACGCGCTCGCCGGGGCGAGCTCCGCCCCCGCACGCAGTTCCTTGATCGCCTCTTCGTTCCGCCCCGCCGTGTAGTACGCGATCGCCAGATCGTGCCGCAGCGACGGCGACTTCGGCTCGGCCGTGCGGGCCCGCTCGAGGATCGAGACCGCCTCGGTCATCAGGTCCGCCCGGCGGGCGGCGGAGCCCATCTGCAGCAACTGCATGCCGATGGGCTGGAGTTCCCAGCCGCTCCCGGCGTACACCCCGGACGCCTCGTGGACGAGCGCCAGCCCGTCGAAGTTCCGCCTGGCCCGCTCCGCCGCGACGATCGCGTCCGCGACGGTGCCCGGCGCGTGTTCCGCATCGATGCCCATTTCCTTGGCCCGCGCCGCGAGTTGTTCCGGGCTCATGGCCCGGACCGCGGCCTCGGCGCGAAGGTCCAGGTCGATCCCCAGCAGGCCCGCGCCGATCAGCGTGGCCGCGTCTTCGCCGCTTCGCGGGCGCTTCCGGGCCAGCTCGACGGCCTTGGCGGCCTGGGCCGCCGCGTCGTCCAAGCGACCCATCTGCGCCAGCAGCCTCGCCGCGCCGGCCCGGGGGCCCGCGAGCCGCTTTCCGGCATCCGCGGCCTGCGCGGCCAACCGCGCGGCCCGGTCGATATCGCCGATCGACGCGAGAACTCCCGCCGCCGTGAGCATCTGGTCCGGCGCCACATCGTGCTGGGCCAAGGCCCTGTCCACCAGCGATCGGGCCTTGGCCGCGTCGCCGATATCGCGGAAGAACCCCGCCGCCACCAGCGGCCCGCCGATGCTCCGGGGATGGCGGGCGAGCGTCTGGGTCCACTCCGCCGCCGCGCCCGCCTCGGCCTCGGCCACTCGCCTGGCCGTGTCCACGCCCGGCGCGGGCGTGCCCGCCTCCTGGAGCCGCCGGCGGATCAGGTGGTCCCGCACGCCGAAGAGGTCGTCGTGCTTCGCGAGCGCTTCGGCGAGCATCGCCCGGATCCGCTCGTCGGTCGCGGCCCTGAGCTTGGCCGTCTCAAACTCCGGGATGCCCTGGTAGTGCATCCGCTCGATCTCCCGCAGCGAGCGCGCGTCCATGACGCGCGCCAGCTCGAAGACCAGGGCGTCGCGCGGATGCCCGGTCGCGAGCACCCGGCGCGACGCCTCCTCCGCGCCCTCCCAGTCGCCCACGAGCAAGCGCAGATACCCGATGTTCAGCCATTCGTCGGGACGCAGCGGCCAGAGGTACGCGATCCCCCCGGGGCCCATCTCTCCGGGCGCGGCGCCGTTGCGGTAGTGCGCCAGCGCGTCCCGGGCCTTGGCGATTTCCTCGGGGGCGGGCGCAAAGTCGGGCCGCAGCACAAACTCCGTCGGCGTGTCGAGTTTCTGGTAGGCCAGCTGGGCCCGGAGCAGGTTCCAGCGGACATAGCCGCTCCACCCCGCGACCACCAGCCCCGCCAGCGTCGCGAGGGCGAAGACCACGCCCCACGCCCGGACGCGCCCGTGGTACTTGAGCTGGAACCCGTGCACGCGGCTGCTCGCGTCAACGAACAGCCGCCACGTCTTCCAGCACGCCCACGCCCCCAGCCCCGCCATGCCCACCGCCATGAGCATCGGCACCTGGTTGAACATGCCCCGATAGCACACAAACAGCGCGAGGAAGAGCGCGACGCAGACGAACTCCTCCCCCCACGACAGGTCCCACCGGGCCTCTCGCATCTCTCTGGCCCTCGCCGCCGTCGCCTGCGCGCCGGCCCGCACGCCCACGAACGCCGCGGGCTTGGCGAAGGCGAAGCTCAGAGCGTCGTTCGGGCAGACGCTCACGCAATCCATGCACTTCATGCACCCGGGATCGACGACCATCCCGTAGTCGCGGACCTCCTCGCTCACCCGGACGTTGGAGGTGCACACCGCCGTGCAGTGCCCGCAGTGCTCGCAGTCGTCGTTGACCACGATGCGCCCGATCGAGACCTTGTCCACCGGCGTGAACACCCCGCCGTACGGGCACCCGTACGTGCAGAACCCCTTGGCCCCGAGGAAGTACACCGCCACCACCCCGCACACGAAGATGAACGGGATCGCCACCCACCACGAGGCGAACGTCGCCCAGAAGTCCTGCACCAGGAACGCGGCCCGATACCCCGGCAGCGGGTCGATCTGCCCCAGCCAGTCCGGGAGTCGCCCGCGCTCATCGGCGAGCATCGGGCGCACCACATCCCGCACCACCACCGGCCAGACGAACATGTAGATCGCCAGCCCCAGCGGCACCAGCAGCAGCAGTCGCGACCGGAACGGGCGCGGCTTGATACCCAGCTTCATCATGGCCCATCCGCACAGGTCCTGCACGGCCACGATGTGGCAGCCCCACCCGCAGAAGAATCGCCCGAACACGAACGTGGACACGATCGCCAGCGCGAAGAACACGAACCCCGCGTTCACCGTCCCGTCCCGCAGCGTGTACATGCTCTCGCTGGGCTCCACCGGCGAGACCGTCAGCCCGGTGATCAGCCACTGCACGATGTGCACCGCGATGAGCAGGTGGACGGTGATGAGCACCGCGGCCCGCCACTTCCCGGCCCTGGAGTGCTTGATGAGCGGGTGGCCCGCGGTCCAGGCGTTCTTCGAGTGGGCGTGCCCGGCGGGCAGCACGGGCAGGGAGAGCGTCCTGGGCTTTTTCCGCGAGGAAACACACGGGGCCGCGCTGGATGTCGAGGTCTTGGTCACCGGCTGAATTGTACGAGCACAACTGGACAACGGCCCGCGCCGCGGGGCTCTACCTCGAAGATTCCGGCGTTTGGGCGTCCGCCGGCCCGTCGGCCGCCCGGGTTTTTCCGATCAACCGCTCGATCTCCTTCAAGGCCTGGGCGCGGGTGGGGCTCTTCCCGCTTTTTTTCTCGATGTCGAGCCAGGCGCTCATGGCGAGCAGGAGCCGGCTGGTCTCGTCCCGCCCGAGCTCCAGCTCCGCGCCCTTGGCCCGGGCGACCTGCGCCTGGTGGGCGTAGAAGCCGCTCAGAAAAGACCCGCCCACCACCACCACAAGGCAGATGATCAGCAGCGCGGCCGCCACCGGGCTCCGCTTCATCCACAGCCCGAAGCGGGCGGGCAGCCGCTCCTGCATCCAGGCGATCGGTCGGTTGTGGAGCCAGGCGTCCAGGTCCGCCGCCACCTCCGCGGCCGTCGCGTAGCGGTCCTCCGGCCTGGCGGCCATCGAGCGGGCGCAGATGCGATCCAGGCGGGCGTCGGCGTCGGGCCGCCGGGACCGGATCGATGCCCCCGCGGCGCGGGCGCTCTCGGAATCGTGCGCCCGCAGAACCTCCTCGGCCGTCTGGCCGTTGGGGAACTCCCCCGTCGCCAGGTAGAACAGCAATCCGCCCAGCGCGTACACATCCACCAGCGGCGAGGCCGACGCCATGCTCTGCCGGATCTGCTCGGGCGCGGCAAAGGCGAGGTTGCCCAGCGGGATGCTCCCGCTCGCGCTCCCCCCGGCCGCGCCCGCGTCGGTGATCGCGGCCACGCCGAAGTCCGTCACCCGGGCCTGGCCCTCGGGCGTCACGAGCACGTTGGAGGGCTTGAGGTCGCAGTGGACCACCCCCACCGAGTGCGCCGCCTGCACGCCGCGGGCGATGTCCGCGACCATCCGGGCCACCACCCGCAGGTCCGCCCGGCGCTCCCGCGCCTCGAACCACGCCTGCAGGTCGCCCCCGGCGACCAACTCGTAGACGAGGAACAGCTCCCCCGACTCGGCCAGGCCGCGGTCGAGCACCCTCGCCACCCCCGGGTGCTCGATTCGCCGGGCCTTGGTCGCCTCGGCCGCCTGCCGATGCACGGTGAAATCGTCCACGGCGATGAGCTTCACCGCCACGCGCGCCGCGTGGCCCGAGTCCGAGAGCAGATGGTCCACCGCCTCGAACACCTGCCCGCTGCTCCCCCGACCCAGGGCCCGGAGCAGCTCGTATCGCCGCCGTCCATCCCCGAGTTCCGGGCCGATCGACCGGGGCAGCGGCACCGCCGACGCCGCGACACGCGCCCCCCCCGATGGCCCCGGTCGAGAGCAACTGGTTGCCCAGCAGCGCGGCCAGGCGGATCGGCCCGGCCAGATCCGGGTACGAGCGGAGCAGGCACTCGGCGTGTTTTTCCAGCGGGACCGGGCACCCGTCCTGGCGCGCCAGCGACCGAAGGCTCACGTCGATCGCGGCATCGAGCGAGACGGGCCGGGCCGGAAGATCGGGGATCGCCCGGCGGTACCGGGCCAGGTCGCAGGGCAGACCCTGCTCCAGACGCCAGCGGCCATCCTGTTCGATCAGGTCGGCAAGCTCCGAGTCGTCCGCCGGCGGGCCCGACGCCAGCAGCCGACCGAACTCGAGCCGGTGATCGACGCGCACCCCGGCGGTGCCCTCCTTTCGGCGCGGCGATGATGTGATCATGCGGCCCGCTCCGTCAGGCTCTCCTGCAGCATCTGGCATATCCGGCACCATCGCTGACGCACGGCCGCATCGTCGATGCCCAGGTGGGAGGCGATCTGCGAGTGGTTCGCGCCGCCGGCCCAGAGCCGCGTGATCGTCCGGTCCTCGTCGGACTTGAGCGCGTCGAGCAGGTCGTCCACCTCGAGCCCATCCGTGCGGGCTCGCTCGTCGGGTTCCTGCCCCCGCAGCCGCCCGAGCATCCATCCCGCGAACTCGCTGTCCTCCCCCTCCTTGGCGCGAAGCGCTTCCACGATCCTCGCCTTCTCGACCAGCGAGCGCTGCGCCACCCGGAACACCAGGCCCCAGAACTCATCCTCGGTCCGGGCCTGGAACTTCCCGCTCTTCACGTACGCGTCGAGCCTGCGGCTCACCGTCGAGAGGATGTCCTGCGAGTCGTAGAGACGACGCACCGACGCACGCAGCTTGCCCCGCACTCGCCGGCGGATCAACGGGCCATAACGCCCGAGGAACTCTCCCAGCGCCACGCGATCCCCCTCGCCCATGCGGGCCATGAGGTCCCCTAACAGAGAACTTTCGGGCGTGACGACACCGATCGCGACTTTTTTCGCGAATTCGTCGGATCTTCTGTCACACTCGACGCTCACGCTTCGCTTCCCCTTATGGCCGCAACCCGCGTGTCCATGAGGGCCACTCGGGGTCGGCACAAAGGAGAGTTTATGCTCAGTCCGCTCAAATCGGAACAGGTTGTTGTTGCGCGCCCGTCCGCCAATGGTCCCGGGAAACCCCCGGGATCGGCCGCGAGTCCCGGCGGTTGGCTCCGCTGGTCGTGCATGGTCGCCGCCCTCGTGGCCCTTTCCGGGCCCGGGCATGCGGTGGCGAGCCCCCCGCCCACGCCGTCGAGCCAGCACGCGCTCAGCGCGTCCTCCTGGCAGGACATGCTCCGGGAGTTTCTCCGCGAGGCCCTCAAACGCAACGGGGGCGATCCCAACTCCTGGCCGGAATCCACCATCGACGATGCCCCGATGAACTTCGTTCAGGCCGTGTACGTGCAGATGGGCGGCGACCCGACGCGCCTCGACATGTCCAAGACGCCCGACTCGGAGCAGGACGGCGTCCTCCACGACATCTTCGTCGCCGTGGGCGGCCTCGACGCCGGCGACACGCTCGTGGACGATCAGATCGAGTCCAGGATTCGTTCCCTCTGGGAGTACTTCGTCGGCCGGGGCGGCGAGCTTGTGAAGCCGTGACCCGCCGACGCCGGGAGTGTTCCCATTGAGATCCAACAAAGACTCCGGCCCCAACCCTACCAACGCCCGGGGCGGCGGCGATCCCGCCGCCGCCCTCCCCCGTCGGATCCCCGACGAGGATGAGGAATCCGCCGCGCTCATACGCCGCATCCGCTCGGCGCTGCGTGCCGACAGCCGTCGCGCCGCCGCGGCACGGCTCTCGCTCGACGCCGGCGTCTTGCGACGAATCCTCGCCGGGCGTCGCCCGACGGTGGACGTCCTTCGCCGACTGTGCCGCGTCTACGGCATCGACGGCCACTGGCTCCTCACCGGAGAGGGCACGCCGGCGCCGAACACTCGGACGGCCGACGCGCTCCGGGGCGTTCCGTCGGAGCTGCTCATGGCCGAGTTCGCCCGTCGCCTGGCCCCGGCGCTGGCCCCCGCGGAGCCGCCGCCCATCGAGGCCGTGCTGGCCCGCAGCCAGGCCGCGCTCGACACCATGCGCCGCGATCTGCTTCAGCCCCCGTAGCTCCCGCCGAGGCGATCGCGGACCCTCCACAGGTCGGGGAAGTACACGCGGCTGAGCGTCGAGGCGAGGTACTTCGCCCCCGACGACCCGCCCGTGCCCATCCCGGCCCCGATCATGCGCTCGACCATCTTCACGTGGTGGAACCGCCAGATGGCGAACTTCTCGTCGAACTCGAGCAACGCCTCGGCCACGCGGAACTGCGCGTAGTAGCGCTCGCCGCTCTGGTTGCGGTCCTGGGCGATGTACAACTGGTACAACGCCTCGATGCACCCCTCGTCGGGCTCGTGGGGCTGGTTGGTGTCGCGCTCCAGGAACGCCTCGGGGATCTTGAACGCCCCGTTGTCCTCGCGCGAGAGGTGGCGGACGAAGTGGTCGTAGGGCGTCGGCTTGTCCAGGAACGTCGCCATCTCCGCCCGGGCCTCGTCGTCCTCGCCCACGAGGGCGAGCATCTTCGGGTTCTTGTTCCCGCACAGGAACTCGATCTTGCGGAACTGCACCGACTGGAACCCGCTCGCCGGGCGGAGCGAGTCGCGGAACTTGGCGAACTCCGTCGAGAACATCGTCTCGAGCATCGGGATCTGCTCGATGAGCAGGTGCTGGATCTTGTGGACCCGCTCGAGCAGCTGGGCCGCGCGCAGCGGCTGGTCCTTGTCGAGAAACTCCCCGATCGCGAAGAGCTCGTGGAGCAACTGCTTGAACCAGAGCTCGTAGACCTGGTGGGCGACGATGAAGAGCAGCTCGTCGCGGTGCCCGGGCTTGGCCACGGGCCGCTGGAGCGAGAGCAGCTCGTTGATCTTCAGGTACGAGCCGTACGTGAGTTTCCGGCTGTGGTAGATCGGGCTCTCGCCCGGGGCCTGATCCGGGAACCTCGCATCGCTGGGATTGGTGGGCGCGCTCATGCGGGAGGATACCCGCCGCCCGGCGGCGGGCGAAGGGCCAACGCGATCCGGGCCCGCGTCAGCATCCGCCAAACCAGACGTTCAGGAAGTCGAAGATGTCCTGCACCGACAGCCCGTCCACGCCGTTGAAGTCGGCCCGCGGCGCGCCGGCGAACCAGTCGTTCAGGAAGTCGAAGATGTCCTGCACGGTCAGGCCGTCGGCGCCGTTGAAGTCGCCGGGACACGCCCCGCTGGCGCGCCACAGCGCCGACGCCGGCACCGTGATCCTCGGCTGCGCCCCATAGGCGTACGACAACACCAGCGTCGAGGTCCCCGAGTACTGCGTGTAGTCCACCAGGATCTTGTGCCGCCCGGGGGCCAGCGCGATCGTCCCCGTCGCCTCGCCCGCGGACCCCACGCTCCGATTGTCCACCACCGGCGTGCTGCCCACAAACAGCCGCGACAGGTCGTCCGACGCCAGCCAGAACTGGTAGAACGCCGTCTGCGGCACCTGGATGTACCCCTCGAAGATCGCGCCGACGCCGAAGTTCCGAGTGCTCCCCACCGCCGAGCCCGTGGTGGGCGGGTAGTTGAGCAGCGCGGGCGTCCCCGTGCCGAACTGCGGATAGCTCGCCACATCCGGCATCGATCCGTACAGCGTCACCGAGCCGTTGGCGTTGCGGATGTCGTAGTACCTCGCGCCCAGCCCCGACAGCACCGACTGGTACGGCTGGTCCGGCGGGCGCGGCGTGAGCACCGTGACGTACACCGGCGCGCTCACCCCGCCCGCCGTGTAGTTGAACGTGTCCTCCACGCCGCTGGCCGCCCCGGGCGGCGTGTAGAGCACCTGGTTCCGACCGCCCGGGCCCGTCCCCACCGACACGCTCGCCGTCCCGCCCAGCGTCGTCGAGCCCGACCCCAGCGTGAACGATGTGACGGCGGTCGCGCACACCACGCCCTGCCCGTCGTTGCCGAGCACGTCGATGAGCACCGGCACGCCCGGCAGCGTGACCGCCCCGTCGGGCAGCACGTCCGGCCACGTGTTGTTCAGGCACGCGTACGACCCGATGTTCGCGTTGTACGTCGCCACCGACGCCGCGCTGAAGGTCGTCGCGGGCGAGCCTGGATTGACCGACGAGGCCATGATGAACCCGCTCGACGCGTCGTGGCTCATGCCGAAGTTGTGCCCGATCTCGTGGGCCGTCACCGCGTACCGGGCGGCCAGCACCGTCGAGAAGCGCGTCTGCGAGAGGCCCGCCCCCGAGCTCGACGAGCACATCCCCGGCACGTACGCCAGCCCGATGGTCGAACCGTTCAGGTCGCGCCCCGTGAACAGGTGCACGATGTCGTGGACCGGGCTGGGAATCGCGGCCCACCGGCTCGCGCACGTCGAGAGCATCGTCCCCGAGTTCGCGTCCACCAGCGGCAGCGCGTTGTACGGATCGCCCGCGCTCGTCGTCCACACCGTCACCGCCTTGAGCGCAAGCCGAACCGGCGAGGTGAACGACGCCGTCGTTCCGTAGATCCCGTTCACCCCCAGCATCACCGTCTCAACGTCCTGCACCGTCCTCGCCGCCGAGTCGCCGTTGGCCTGGTAGAGCGGATAGTCCGCCTCCGCGACGAGTTCGACGTACTTGCAACTCCCGCCGCGCGGCCCGAAGTCGCCCGCATTTCCGCCCGCCGGCGCGTGCGCGATGCACTCGGGACAATCGTCCACCCCGCACGTGTGATCGGTTCCGATGGCGTCGCCCGGCGCGTACACGGCGTGCAGCGCAGCGCCCGCGTTCTCCACCGGCTGGATGTACGCGATCGCCTCCCCGCCGCCCGCGGGCAGCACCACGCCGCGCACCCGGCCGTCGATGATCGACGCCCACACCTGGTCGCCCGTCGCCCGGTCGCGCCCGTGGAAACTCGAGGGGGCCGGCGCGATCGCCTCGTGCACCTTCCCGTCCGCCCCCGACACGAACATCTTGAAGTCCGGCGCCCGCAGCGCAAACGGAGCCATGTCGAGCGTCGCGATGCGAGGCGCCCCCCTCGTCCCCATGTCCAGCGTGATCGTCACCGACGAGGACCCCGCCATCGATTGTGCGGCGACATCCACCAACCGCCCGCCCTTGAGCCCCATCGAACGCAGGATCTCCTCCGCCCCGGCCCGAACTTCGGGCTGCACAACTCCCGCCACACCCTCATCCGCCCGGACAACACTCGGCCCGGCAAGCAGCAACGCCGCGACGACAACTCCGAATCCCATCCGTGTGTGCTGCATCATCCGGCGTCTCCTGTTCGGGGCCGTTCGCCCGCGTGCCTGCCCATGGAACACCCCGCCCCGACACCCTGCCCCTGTTCCAGTCTACCTCACCAATCACGCGTCGGCACGGCTTGTCGCCCCCATCGACCGCAAAACCGACCCCCGACCCGCCCACTCCGGGGCTTGATCCGCGCATTCGGGATACCCATGATCCCCGCATGAATCTCAACCTCCAAGGCAAGCGGGCCCTCGTCTGCGGTTCCACCCAGGGCATCGGGCGCGCCGCCGCCGTTGAACTCGCCCTCCTCGGCGCCGAGGTCACCCTCCTCGCCCGCAACCCCGAGCGCCTCGCGGCCACACGCGACCAACTCGACGCCTCGCACGGCCAGAAGCACCATTGGGCCGCCGCCGACTTCGCCAACGTCTCGAGCGTGAGCGAAGCGGGCCGCACACTCATCGAAAGCGGCCGCCAGTTCCACATCCTCATCAACAACACCGGCGGCCCCCCCGGCGGCACAGCGATCGACGCCGCGCCCGAGGCCTACCTCGCCGCGTTCAACGCCCACCTCCTCTGCAACCAGATCCTCGCCCAGGCCGTCGTGCCCGCGATGAAGCAGGCCAAGTACGGCCGCATCGTCAACGTCCTCTCCACCAGCGTGAAGGCCCCGATCCCCAACCTCGGCGTGAGCAACACCATCCGCGGCGCGGTCGCGAGTTGGGCCAAGACCCTCGCGGGCGAGCTCGGCCCGTACGGCATCACCGTCAACAACGTCCTCCCCGGCTACACCAGCACCGACCGCCTCGGCGCACTCGCCACCGGCCGCGCCCAGAAGGCGGGCACCTCCAAGGAACAGGTCGAAAAGGAATGGCTCGCCACCATCCCCGCCGGCCGCTTCGGCACCCCCGAAGAGCTCGGCGCGGCCATCGCCTTCCTCTGCACCCCGGCCGCGGCGTACATCAACGGGATCAATCTGCCGGTGGATGGCGGGCGGTTGCAGTCGCTGTAAGGTCTTCAGGCTGAAAGCCTGACATGCAATGGCCGTGGGCACAGCAAGTCCGCCAAAGGCGGACGGGCGTCGCCCACGGTAAGCGTCGCGGCGCAATCCCCACGCTGAAATCGTGCAATCTGGTCCTACCTGGCGAGCGCGATGGACGGGTTTGGCGCACAAACCCGGCCCTCATTTCCGCGGCCGGCGCAGAATCCCAAGAAATACTCTTACCCCAACGCCCACCACAACTTGCGCACCATCCCCACCCCGCCCAATGCCACGTTTGGGCGCGCGCCGGCGGCGCCCCGGCCCCTCTATGGAGGGCCGCAACATGTCCCAAACCGCCGACACCACCCACCCCACATCCGAAGCCGATGACATCTTCGCCGAGTGCCTCGCCAATGCCCGCCTCACCGCGCTCCGCGCCCTGCTCGAAATCATCAACACCACCGACGACCCCATCGAAAAGCGCCCCGCCGCCAACGCCATCCTGCGCACCCCCGATCCCAACGCCCGGGTGGCTCGGGTGGCCCGCCGCTCCGCGTCGGATTCCTCCCGCGTACCCCGACACTCGGCTCCGGTCTCCTCTCCCCACCTCTACGAACCCGATTTCACCATCCCTCCCACTCCACCCAAACGCTCCATCCCCGAATCCGACCGCCTCATCGCCGCGGCCCAATTCGCCCTGAACGATTCCCCCTTCATCGATCCCATCCCCACCCCCGCCGATCTCGCCGATCTCTCCCCGCGTCCAAGCCCCGCCGCCATTCTCGCCGCCAGCGCGGGCATCGTCCCACCGCCACTCTGCCACAACGGCGCGCCGTAGCCCGCGCCGTGCCGACGAGTCGCGCCGGGCTTGCACGGTTGCATGTTTCCCGCCACCCTTTCCCCTTCCTCGTTGCACTCGCCTTCATGCACACGCTCACTAACGTCCTTGACGGCGGCGACTCCTGCCCGATCTTGAGCGCGCAACCTCTCGTCGACTCCAACCCTTCCTCAACTCGTGATCAACGCCTCCCAAGCCGGCGCGATCCGGTACAGCCTGTTCTTCCGCGACGGGTCCGCCACCACAAGAAACCCCTCGCGAACCCACCTCTGCACCAGCGGTCGCACCGTCCGCGGGCTCAGGCCCAACTGCTCCGCCAGCGCGGCGACGGCGACCGTGGGCTGCCTGCGAAACAGCTTGACCGCCTCCCGCTGCTTCGGGTCCAGTCGGCGAATCTGCGCCGACCGATCCCCCGCTCCCCGCCCCGCCGCTTCTGTCGCACGCACACGCACCCGCGCGAACGCGTCGGCCATGCCGCGCAGGAAGTAGTCGAGGAACGGCGACACGTCCGCCTCCGCCCGCCCCGCGTGGTAGTTGTGCGAGGTCCCGATCGCCAGCGCGCCGTAGTACGAGCCCAGATCCCGCGCGTAGTACTCCTCGAGCGCGTAGATTCCCTTGAGCCCGTACCCGTGCTGGTGCAGAACAAGCGTCGTCAGCAGGCGCGCCGTTCGACCGTTGCCGTCGTAGTACGGGTGGATCGTCGCGTACTGATAGTGCGCCATCCCCGCGACCACCGGCACGGGCAAGTCCGCCGAGATGATCTCCCGCCCGACCCACGCGAACAGATCGCCCATCAGCGCGGGCACAGCCTTCGCCTCCGGAGGGAGATACACGATCGCGCCCGTCCCGCTGTCGCGAATCACGTTCTGCCCGTCCCGATACGGCGATCCCTTGGCCCTTCCTTCCATGACCAATCCATGCAGCGCTCTCGCGTCGTCCTCCGAAACTCGCCGCGAGGCCGCGGCCTTTTTCTCGACCCACTCCATCGCCGCGTAGTAGTTCTTCACCTCCGCCTCGTCGCGCGCCCGTCCGGGAAAGCGTGCGCCCTTGATCGCCTCGGCCACCTGGGCCTGCGTCAGCCGATTCCCCTCGATCTGGGTCGAGTAGTGCGTCGAGAGCAGCCTCGCCGTCGCGCGCAGGCTCGCGAGCATCTCGACGTCGATCGGCAGGCCGAGCACCGCCTGCCGATCCGCCTCGATCGACATCAGGGCCCGCGTCATCGACGGCGAGAGTGTGTATCGCGGATGGAACGCCATGACCCTATCATACTCCATGCGCTGTTAAATGTCACATAAATGTCAATAAGTGATCGCCCGCATCTGGTCCCGGCTTTCGCCCTGATCGCCGTAAACTCCCCCAATGCTCACGCTCGCCAACTTCATCGGCGGTCGAAACGTCCCGCCAGCCGGAGGGAGTGGGGCCTACCTTGACGTCACCGAACCCGCAACCGGCCAGGTCTTCGCGCGAGTCCCCGACTCCGGCCCCGCCGACATCGACGCGGCCGTGAAGTCCGCCGCCTCCGCGTTCCCCGCGTGGTCCGCCACCTCCGCCAACGAACGTTCCCGCATCCTCTTCAAACTCGCCGACCTGATCGACGCGAATCTCGATCGCCTCGCCGAGGCCGAGTGCCGCGACACCGGCAAGCCCATCTCCCTCGCCCGCGCTATCGACATCCCGCGCTCGGCGGCCAACTTCCGATACTTCGCCACCGCCATCCTGCACACAACGGGCGAGATGCACGAGTTCGATGGCGGCGGTGTGCCTGCCGCGCAGGGCGGCGTGCGGGCCTTGAACTACACCCTCCGCCGCCCACGCGGCGTCGCGGGCCTCATCTCCCCGTGGAACCTCCCGCTCTACCTGCTCACCTGGAAGATCGCCCCCGCGCTCGCCACCGGCAACACCGCCGTCTGCAAACCCAGCGAGGTCACGCCCCTCACCGCCTCGCTCCTCGGCGACCTCGCCAATGAAGCGGGCCTGCCCCCCGGCGTGCTCAACATCGTCCACGGCCTCGGACCCACCGCCGGCGGCGCACTCGTCACCCATCCCGACGTCCCGACGATCTCCTTCACCGGCTCCACCGCCGTCGGCAAGTGGATCGCCCGCGAGGCCGGCGACCGCCTCAAGCGCGTGTCGCTGGAACTCGGCGGGAAGAACCCGTTCGTAGTCTTCGACGACGCCGACTTCGACGCGGCCCTCTCCACCGCCGTTCGCGCCGGCTTCTCCAACCAGGGCCAGATCTGCCTCTGCGGCTCGCGCCTGATCGTCCAAGAGGGCATCTACCGGCGCTTCGTCGATGCGTTCGTCGATCGCGTCAAGGCCCTCAAGATCGGCGACCCGATGGACCCCGCCACGCAGTTCGGCGCGCTCACCAGCCAGGCCCACCTCGAAAAGGTCGAGGGCTACGTGAAACTCGCCCGGGAACTCGGCGGCAAAGTCCTTTGTGGTGGCCAGAGGGTCTCAGGCCAACACGGCTTCTTCTACCCCCCCACCATCATCGAAGGCCTCGACCCCGCATGCCGCGTCGAGCAGGAAGAGATCTTCGGCCCCGTCGTCACCATCCAACCCTTCACCACCGACGACGACGCCATCCGCCTCGCGAACTCCACGCCCTACGGCCTCGCGAGCACCGTGTTCACGCAGAGCCTCGGCCGCGCCAATCGCTTCTCGGCCGAGGTCCAGTCCGGCATCGTCTGGGTCAACTGCTGGCTTGTGCGCGACCTGCGAACCCCTTTCGGCGGTGTGAAGCAAAGCGGCGTCGGGCGGGAGGGCGGGCTGGAAGCGATCAAGTTCTTTACCGAGCCAAGAAACGTGTGCGTAAGGGTGTGAGGATGCCGTCTGAACGAATAGACACTCCTGCCGAGTTTTCGCTCGACGATCGAGTCTGGTATCTGCATCGGCACCATCGAGACTTTTTCACAGTGAGGGAACTTGCGGCGCTGGAATGGTTCACCATTTCCGCGAAGGCTTGGGCCTCCGAACATCGTTCTGGCGAATCCGCGGACATCTATCGGGAGTTGCTCGATACTCTTCGGAACAAACACCCGAAACTCAGCAGAGAAGTATCCGCGCGGGGCGTGAAGTCGATACTCCTAGAAGCAACCGATCGCATCGTGCGCGAACACGGCAACGAGATTCGATGGAATCTCTGCCCGAAGTGTGCTGGCCTGTGTCGCGCCCCGAACGCGCGGCAGTGTTTCCGTTGTGGTCACAACTGGCACACTCCGAAAGAAAGTAGACCCGAATGACGAATCCACCGAACACAAAGGCCCCCGAACCCGTCGGCGCCTATCCCACCGCCCGGCGCGTCGGCAACCTCCTCTTCCTCTCCGGCCAGGGCCCGCGCCAGCGCGGCAGCAAGGACATCCCCGGCGTCGTCCTCGACGCCTCGGGCAGGATGATCTCCTACGACATCGCCGCGCAGGTCCGCGCCGTCTTCCAGAACGTCAAGTACGTCCTCGAAGAGAACGGCTCCTCCATGGACCGCATCGTCGATGTCACCTGCTTCCTCACCAATCTGGAGACGGACTTCGCCGGCTACAACGCCGTCTACGCCGAGCTCTTCCCGCCCGGCCCGAATGGGGGGGGGCAACCCTGCCGCACCACGCTCGGCATCGCCGCGCTCCCGCAGGGCGGCAACGCGCCGATCGCGTTTGAAGTGAAGGTCGTCGCGACGGTGTGAGCCGCGTTAACGGACAAGGCGACCATTCGCGCGGGCATCGCAGTACCGAATCGCGAGCGTCGCGACAAAGATCGAGAGTGCTGATCCCACGACTCCAAACACCGCGCCCAGCACGAACTGCGACTGCGACATCGCGGCGGTCTGCGGAGCGTTGCCCAAGATACCCATGATCACCACGAAGACTCCGCCGACCAATCCCAGAATCGTGAGACCGCGGTACACCTGAACGGCCCATCCGATCCAGAACCATCGATCTCGCACGGCGGTCTCGCGCCGAAGCAAGGCCAACTTCTCGACCACCTGCTGCTCAAGATCCGCTTGCGATTGGGGCTGTGCGTGTTGAGCCATGCCCTATGATATGTCTCACATCGTCCGCAGCACCGCCCTTACCGGGCTCGCATCAAACCCCATCAGCCGCAGCGGCAGCGCGATCAACTCGTACACCCCCGCCGGCACGCCGTTGAGGGCGAGCCCCTCCAGGATCGCCATGTCGTGGCGCGCGATGGCGTGGTGGGCCGGCAGGTCCTTTGAGTCCTGCACATCCACGCTCGGCGTGTCCACGCCAATCGTGATCACCCGCTGCCCCGCCAGCCAGTCCACAAGCGCCGGCTCCAGCCCGGCAAAGTCCGCGTTCCAGTGCTCGAAATCCGGAAACGTCGCCGTCCGGATCAGCACGCGCGGCTGCGTGATCCCGCCGCTCCCCTTCGCCGGCAATCGCAGATGCTCCACGCCAACCCTTGCGCCGCGCGGCACATCCGCATCGATCACCACGCACGGCCCCAGGTAGTGCTCCAACCGCTGTTCCCCCACGCTCCGCCCGTCGCGCACGTAGTGGTTCGGGCCGTCCGCGTGCGCACCCAGATGCACCGTCGAGCGGATCGTCGAGAGCGTGACGCTGTCCCCCTTGGCCAGATCGCACAGCACCTCGCGCGACATCGGCGTGTCCCCCGGCCACACGCCCAGCCTCGCCGTCACCGGCGGCGTGATGTCGTAGATCATGGCCGCCCTCCGCCTTGCCCATATCCCGTGCCCCCCGCGGCGTACGGGTTCTCGCCCGGCCGCCGACGCCCGACCATCACCACCAGCCCGATCACGAACGCCACGAGCACATCGATGGCCAGAATCGGCACGGCCGCGTAGGCGATGTTCGGCACACCCGCGGGCGTCGTCGTGCCCATGATCGGCTCGAGCGTCTTGAACATCTCCACCGCCGCGGGATCGTTCCGGCCGCCCCCAATCACGTGCGTGCCAAATGGCCCGCCGCCCCGCGCGTACACGCCGAGCGCACCGCCGCCCTGCGCGACATACCCGGCCGCGCCGCCGCCCGTCGCGAGCACACCCACGGCCCCGCCGCCCATCGCGATCCCGCCGATCGCGCCGCCCCCCAGCGCGGTGAGCACGCCCACGCTCCACCCGCCGAGCGTGCACACGCCCAGCGCAAAGCCCCCGAACGAGATGATCCCGATCGACATGCCGCCCATCGCGATCCCGCCGATGGCCACATCCCCGATCGCCACCACGCCCTTGGCCACGCCGCGCATCTCCCCCGCCTCCGGGCGCGGCCCGATGGCGATGTGGTACAGCGGCCAGCCGAAGACGGTCGCCTCGGACTTGATGCGGGTGGCCCGGCGCATGCCCGGCATGGCGTTCCGCGCCAGCACCTCAACGAGCGGCTTGCCGCACTCCGGGCAGCGGGCCGAATCGGTCAGCCCCGTGAGTTGGTACCCGCAGTTGCCGCAGTACGGCTCGCCGGGGGGGACCGACGATCCCGGCCTGGCGCCGACGGGCGAGGGTGTGGTGGCCATGCGGAGAGTCTACGGCATCCCGGGCGGGCCCACAATGCGGTCAGACCGTGGTGTCCTCGCGCGTTCGCCAGCGGTCCCACAGCAGCCCCGCGGCCACGATCACGCCGATGAGCACGAACCACCACGGCACGCGCATCGCCACCAAGGCCACGGCCACCATGATCACCCCGCACACCGCCAGAGCCCGCAGCACCCGGTCGATCCGCGTCCCCTTCCGCAGCGCCTCCATGTACGGCACGGTGGTGAAACTCACGAGGTTGTACCGGGGCACGAGCGTCCCGGGGAACAGGTCGTGCAGGAAGTGCTCGAGTTTCTTCTTCCATCGGAAGACCGGCGAGCCGACCTTGTCGCGCATCTCCACGAAGTTGTCGATCGCCATGCGGGCGATCGCGTCGGCGTTGGGCTTGCGGAGGTTCTGGTACTCGTCGAGCGCGGCCTGCATCCACCCCCCTCCCGCCCCGCCTCGCCCCGCGTGGCGCTCGAAGCACTCGGCCATGATCCGCACATCCTCGAACCCGGCGTTGATCCCCTGCCCGAAGAAGGGCACGATGGCGTGCGAGGCGTCGCCGGCCATCGCCACGGCCCGCCCGCCCTTGGCGTTGTAGACCCACGGCCAGCACCGCACCGTCACGAGCGAGCCGTTGGGGTTGCGCAGGAAGTCCTCCACGAGCGTGGGCATGAGCGGTACGGCGTCGGGATAGTGCTTCTTGAAGAACGCCAGCACATCGCTCTCGGTCTTGAGGTTCGCGAACGAGTGCTCCCCCTCGAAGGGCCAGAAGAGCGTGCACGTGAACGACTTGTCCGGGTTGGGCAGGGCGATCATCATCGCGCTGCCGCGCGGCCAGATGTGCAGCGAGTTCGGCTCCAGCGCGAAGCCCCCCCACTTGCCTCCCCCATCTGCCCGGGCCGGGATGTGCAGTTCCTTGTACCCGTGCGTCAGGTACGTCTGGCTGTACTCGAATCGGTCCATCTTCTGCAGCCGCCCGCGCACCGGGCTGAACGCCCCGTCGGCACCGATGATCAGGTCGCACTCGACCGTCACCATCGGTCCCTCGCCCATCACGCGGGTCTCTTCGTGCTGGAACGTCGCCGTGCAGGCGTCAGGGTCGATGTCGAGGCACCGATGGTCGAACACCAACCGGACGTTCTCGTACTTTGCCGCGGCCTCGATGAGGGCCAGATTCAACCCGCCGCGCGAGATCGAGTTGATCCCCTCCCGCGGGTCGTGCGAGTATGCCTGGAACGCGAGGTCTCCGCCCTCGGGCGGCAGCGAGACAGGATGGATCATCCGCCCCTTCATCTTGATCGCGTGTTTGAGGATCTCCTGATCGAGGCCGATTCCCTGCAGGCCCCAGAGGCCGCGGGCCGAGAGCGCGAGGTTGATCGACCGCCCGCCGACGTACCCGGCCGCGCGGGGGTCGGGCCGGCGCTCGTAGACCGTCACCGCGAATCCCTGCTTGGCCAGATAGCACGCCAGCAGCGACCCGGCGAGGCCCGCGCCGACGATCGTCACCGTCTTGCCATCGCCAATGCTCATGCGCGTGCCGCCCCCCCCCCCCCCGTGATGTGCCGCTTGAGAATCTCGGCAAACCACCAGCAGTCGTGGAACGTGTTGTAGAGCGGCACCGGGGCCACGCGGATCACGTTCGGCTCGCGGAAATCGCAGACCACGCCGTCGGCCCCGAGCGCCTTGTGGAGGTCCTTCGGCCGCTCCTTGACCGCGATGGACAACTGGCACCCGCGCGCCCCGGGCTGGCGCGGCGTGATGACCTCGACGAGCCTTTCCGCCCCGGGAATCGCATCGATCAACGCCTGCAAGTACCCGGTCATCCGCTCGCTCTTGGCCCGCAGCGCGGGCATCCCGGCCTTGTCGAAGATCTCCAGCGAGACCCGCACCGGCGCGATCGCCAGCACCGGCGGATTGGACAGGCTCCACGCATCCGCCGAGGCCACCGGCTCGAACTCCGGCCCCATGACAAACCGCGTCTTCGGGTCGTTCCCCCACCACCCGGCGAACCGCTTCAAGGCGCCCGCCTCGCCGAACTTCTTGGTGTTCTTCGAGTGCTTCTCGTGCACGAAGCACCCCGCCACCGCGCCGGGCCCGGAGTTCAGGTACTTGTACGAGCACCAGCACGCGAAGTCGGCGTTCCAGTCGTGCAGGTTGAGCGGCACGTTCCCCGCCGCGTGGGCCAGGTCCCACCCCACCAGCGCGCCCGCCCGGTGCCCCGCCTCGGTCAGTCGCTCCATCTCCATCACCTGCCCGCTCAGGTAGTTCACCCCGCCAATGAGCATGAGGGCAACCGAATCGCCCTCCTCCGCAAGAAACTCCTCAATCCGATCCGTCGCGAGCAGTCGAGAAGAGGTGTCCACCTTCGAAAGATCCACGTCTCGCAAACCGCCATAGTGGCCGAGGTCCCGAAGTTGTTGTCGGACATGCTTGGCAGGGCTTGTGCTCGCTTCACCCAACTGATGCAACCGGCGAAGTTCCTTGAGTAGCTTCGGTACTCCCAAATCAGCGGATCGAGGTCGGAGCCGAATCACCGCGTCGCGCGGGTCCAGCCCATGGAACGCCGCCTGGCTCGCCACGGCGTACGAGTCGCTCGGAAACGCCGAGTCCTCGATCACGATCTTCGTGCGTTTCCCGGATGGCCGGTAGAACGTCGCCATCATCAGGTGCAGGTTCACCGTCAGCGAGTTCATCACCACGACCTCGTGCGGCCGCGCCCCCACGAGCCGGGCCGCGGTCTCGCGCACGAACTCGTGCGTGGGCAGCCACGGGTGCCTGGCGTGCAGGTGGCCCTCCACGCCCAGCCGGGCCCAGTCGTCCATCTCGGCGTTCACCGCCTCGCGCGTCGCCCGGGGCATGAGCCCCAGCGAGTTTCCGCACAGGTACACGCTCTCCTGATCCGGATGGGCCGAGCCGGGCGCGACATCCCGGCAGAGCGGGACATGGAACCGCTCGCGCGAAGAGGCCAGCGGATCGGCCCGGTCCAGCGCGCTCGCGTGGGCTTCGGACGTGTCGATCGTGCTGGAGCGCGGCGTCGGGTCGGGCGGCATGGACGAGGTTATGGCCTGCCCGCCGCCCCGGGCGCACCCGGCTTCTGGGCATCACCCTCCGCCTTCACCACGCATTTCCCCGGGTCCACGATCTGCCCGAGATTGAGCGGCGGGTTCCGCAGGATCGCCCACACCCGCTGAGTGCCCTTGGGCCCCTCGCCCACCCACGCCAGGTGGTACTCCACGAACGCCCTCCCCAGCGTGTACGCCTCCGCGCTCGGCGCGACCCGCTGGCTCGCCGCCGCGGGTGCGCCGCCTTTCTCCGGCTCCCCCTCCGCCTGCACGCCCGTCACCACGCCCCACAGCACGGAGTTGGCCGCGCCCCAGTCGAGTTGCTTGGCCAGTTGGTCGGTCGCCCAGACCGCCTGCCCCTCGGAGACGACGCGGAGCGTGTGCTGCCGCTCGCGCCCGAGTTTCTCGCTCCGCTCGCTCAGGGCGACGGTCTGGTCCTGCAACGCGTGGACGAGTTCGTGGGCGACGGCCAAGCGGGGCGTGCGCTCCACCGTCTGCTCCGACCACCCGTGGCGCTTGGCGTACGTCCGCACGTTCTCGGGCACGACGTACACGGTCTTGTCCTCGTAGCGGTACATCCCGAAGGTCCGCGTGGCCACCTTGAAGGCCGCGGCGGTGGCCCGCACATGGATCTCGATGGCGCTCATCGGCGATCCATCCGGGCGGGCCGCTCCGGCCATGTCGGCCTCGATGGTCTTGGCGATCAACTGGGCCATCTCGTCCACGCTCACGGCCTTCACCGGCACATCGCGGCGGAACTTCGCCCCCGTGATCGTTTCGATCGCCGGCTTCTGCCCCGCGACCCACGCGGAAATCGCGACGGACTGTTCGGCGTTCGTCGCGGGGGCCGCGGTGGAACCGCTCTGGGCTGCCATGCTCGGCTCATCCGCGCCCGCCATCGGCGCCAGGGCCCCGCAGCCGATGATCCCGCCCACGATCAATCCCATCGCCTTCATGCCTTCGCCTCCGCGCCGATGCGCCGACCGACCTGGCCCAGGAACTCCGTCGCCGCCCCGGTGAGCATCGACCGGCGGGCCGATTCGTCAATGCCCTTCATCGACCGAATCAACTCCCCGGGGCGCTCCTCGCCCAGCGGGAACGGATAATCGCTCCCCAGCATGATCCGCTCGGGTCCGATCAGGTCCATGAGCATCCGCAGCGCGCCCTCGTCGTGGACCAGCGAATCCACGTAGAACGCGCCGGGCCTGCTCCCGCTCCGCAGCCGCTCGCGCGGCATCACCTGGGTCTGGGTCCGGCACAGGTCCGGGCGGGCGTGGGCCCCGTGGTCGATGCGTCCGATAGTCCCCGGGAACGACCCGCCCCCGTGGGCGAAGCCGATCCGCAGATGCGGCAGGCGATCGAGCAATCCGCTCGAGAGCACCGAGTGCATCGCCAGCGCGGTCTCCGCGGGCATGCCGATGAGCCACGCGCCCCAGTATTTCCGCAGGCGCACCGACATCTCGGGGGGCTTCGGCGCTCGACCCGTCTCGTGCGCCGGCGCGGGCCCGCAGAGCATCTCCCACGGGTGCACAAACACGCACGCCCCGAGTTCCTGGGCCGCCGCGAACACCTCGGCAAACTCCGGCTCGCCGAGATCCTTCCCGTTGATATTCGACCCGATCTGCACACCCGCCATGCCAAGATCACGCACGCACCGCTCGAGTTCCTTCACCGCCAGTTGCGGCGCGTTCATCGGGATCGTCCCCAGCCCCACGAACCTGCGCGGCCGCTCGCGACACACCCCCGCGATGTGATCGTTGGTCCAGCGCGAGAGTTCCAGAGTGTGCTCCGGGCGGGCCCAGTAGCCGAACATCACCGGCACGGTGCTGAGCACCTGCACCATCGGCCCCGCGCCCGCGAGGTGGCCCCGTTCCCACGCCTCCATCTCCGCGACCCGCGCCGGCGCATGCCAGCAGTTGGACCCGATCTCGCGGAAGAACGTCGTCGCCCGCTTCCCATCGGCTCCGACAGCGGCCCGCCCGTCCGGACCTTGTTCCACGCGCAGCATCTTGGCGCACCCGCATTTCCCGGTTCCGTCGTGGATCGCCTCGAGGGCGATCCACCCCGCGTACCCGAAGCGTTCCGACAGGTCCGGCCATTGCTCGGGCGGGGGCAGGATGTGCGTGTGAACGTCGATCATCCGCCCATTCTACCGGGCGCGTGCGAACGTAAGCCGAATCCGCCCGGGATTGCCACAAGCCCACCGGCTTTGGCCGCGCATGGCCGGGCCGGTTCCTGTAGACTCTCTCCCAAGGAGACCCCCATGCCCCGTCGCATCGCGCTCGCCCTGTGCATCCCGCTCATCCTTGCCTCGGCCTCGCTGGCCGCGCCCCCCACCGACGACCAGATCGATGCGCTCATAAGGGCGATCGACACGGCCAAGGCCCCCGAGGGCGCCGACGCGGCGGCCAAGCGCGCCGCCAAGCGCGACGCCGCGACCGAGGGCATGAAGGACCTCGCTCTCGACGAGGCCTCGCTCGCCCAGATCCAGAAGCTCATCTCCAAGCGGGCCACGGGCGTCGCCCCCGAGCTCGCCGCCGCCGCGGATGAGCGTCTGGCCGTGCTCGCCAGGGACACGGGCCCCGATGGCGCCAAGGCCGGCGCGCTCCGCATGCAGGTCGTCTCGGTGTCGGGAAAGTCCGGCGCCGAGGCCAGCAAGGCCCGGGCCGCGAAGGCCGCCGAACTCGCCGCCGAGGCCCTCAAGCACCCCGGCGCGTCCGCGATGATGGCCTCATCCGCGGGCGAGGACCTGCTTCGCGCGATCGCCGCGCTCCCCGCGGGCGAGCTCGTGCAGCACCACCTCTTCGAGGCGATCGCCCCGTACATCACCACCGACCTTTCCCCCATGATGGTCGCCACGCTCTCCCGATTGGCCAATCCTCTCGTCGAGGCCAAGGCCGACCTCGGGCAGGAGACCTTCGAGTCCATCCGCTCCCGCCTCTCCTCCGCCGCCGCGGCCGCGCAGCCCAGGGCAGTGAAGGAGCGCGACGATCAGGCCGCGAAGTTCGCCGCGCTCGAGGCCCCGGACGCCGAGAACAAGGACGCGGTCGCGAAGTACAAGGTCGCCGAGAACGCCCGGAACTCCGCCGAGTCGATGGTGAAGCGCATGGCCGATACCCGCGCCTTGCTCGACGGCCCCTGGGCCCACGGCCAGCTCATCGACCACACCGCCCCGCCCATCACGTTCCTGTGGTCCAGCGGCGAGAAGCCCATCCACTCCTTCGCCGACCTGAAGGGGAAGGTCGTGCTGGTGGACTTCTGGGCCACCTGGTGCGGCCCCTGCCGGGCCGCGTTCCCCAAGATGCGTGAACTCCAGACCCGCTACGACGGCTACCCGGTGGTCATCCTCGGCGTCACCAGCCCGCAGGGCTACTCGCTGGACTTCAGCGCCGACAAGAAGAAGCCCGCCCGCATCGACTGCAAGGGCGACCCGGCCAAGGAGTTCGCCCACATGCCCGCCTTCATGGCCGATCAGGGCATGACCTGGACCGTCGCCTTCAGCGAGCAGAACGTCTTCAACCCCGACTTCGGCGTGCGCGGCATCCCGAGCGTGGCCATCATCGGCCCCGACGGCGTCGTCCGCTTCAACGGCCTGTATCCGAACCCCAAGGAAGAGTCCGAGCACATCGACGCGCTGCTCAAGGAGGCCAAACTCCCCTACCCCGAGGCCCCGTACGTCGCGCCCAAGAAGGAAGACGCCAAGGAAGAGGCCCGCAAGGACTGACGGGCTCGCACACGAACGCGACGCTCATCGAGGCCCGGGCGTCACGCCCGGGCCTTCTTTTTTCCCGCGGGCGCGGCCATGGGCGAGAGCAGCCGGCGCATCAGGCCGAAGAGGCCCATGCCGAGCATGACCGATCCGATGACCATCGGCGGCACACCGATCGCCCCGATGATCACATCCCGGATCATGCGATCGCTCACGCCCCGCTCGGCGCCGACGCCGGGCGTGTCGGCCATCGGATCGCTGAGCGCCGAGCCGTAGAGGTGGACCAGTTCCATGATCGCCGCGCCGAGGCCGTAGAGGACGACGGCCGTGCCGGCCAGCAGCAACACCAGTCCGATGAGCGTGCGGAGTTTCACGGAGACTCCTTTATCTGGCCGTCCGCAGTTTCACGTAGATGCACACGCCCTGTTCGGTTTCGACAACGTCCACCTCCGCCGACCCCTTCGGCTTGACGTTCCACTGCCCGGAGTTGTACGACCATTGCGGCGTTCCCACGCTGCGAATGCTCAGGTATCCCGCGATGAACTCCGCCGCGCGGGTGTCGGCCGGGCCGAACTCCGTGCCTTGCTGCCCGATGCCCTCGATGATGGACTGCTTGCTCGCCGTCCCCGGCGGCAGGAACAGGATCCACTCCCGCGTCTGGTCGCCGCCCCACCCGCTGTCGTTGCGGCTCCAGATCAGGCGGGCCCCGGCGGGCGGGGCGTATCCGACCGAGGTCTGGATCCCCGCGATCGCCCCCGAGGCGTTGTCGGCCGCGGGCAGGTCGGCCACCGAGCGCATCCACGGGGCGGTGATCGCCCACACCCCGTATCCCACCAGCAACACCACCGCCGCCGCGATCGCCAGCGCGACGAGCACGATCCGGCCCCACCGCCGCGGGGGCGTTTCGGCCGCGGCCGCGGCGGTCATGTGCTCACCGTCCGCTGCTCGATCCGCTTCTCGGGCTTGGTTTTCACGATCCGGTCGATGTACGACCCCGGCGTGTGGATCGAGTCCCCGTCGAGTTCGCCCATCTCGACGATGTGCTCGACCTCGGCGATCACGAACGCCGCGGCGGTGGCCATCATCGGGTTGAAGTTGCGGGCGGTCTTGCGGTAGATCAGGTTGCCGAAGGTGTCGGCGGTGTGGGCCTTGACGAGGGCGAGGTCGGCGTACAGCCCCGTCTCCATCACGTAGGGCCGCTTCTGGGCGTTGCCCGCGCTCCCGGGCACGCGGTTCTGGCCCTTCGTGTCCTCGCGCGTGCGATAGAACTCGCGGGTCTCCTTCCCCTCCGCCACCGGTGTGCCCACGCCCGTGGCCGTGTAGAAGGCCGGGATGCCCGCCCCGCCGGCCCGGATGCGCTCGGCGAGCGTCCCCTGCGGGTTGAACTCGACCTCCAGTTCCCCCTTGAGGAACTGGCTCTCGAAGTTCGCGTTCTCGCCGACGTACGACGAGACCATCTTGCGAATCTGGCGCGTCTGGAGCAACTGCCCGAGCCCGAAGTCGTCCACCCCGGCGTTGTTGGAGATGCAGGTGAGCCCCTTGACCCCGCTGTCGCGGAGCGCGGCGATCAGGTGCTCGGGAATCCCGCACAGCCCGAACCCCCCCACCATGACGGTGATATCGTCGCGCAGCACGCCGGTGGACTTCAGGTCGGCGAACGCTTCAACGGCCGTGGCATACACCTTCTTGACCATGGGATCTCCAGCAAGTCTGGGGGCTTTCCGACACTGCAAACCACAGTGTACCGCCCTCTACGGCACCGCCGCCGTCACCCGCACAAACGCCCGGTACAGCCCGTCGTCGGTGATCGCACAATCCGCCCGGACCCCGGGCTCGCGCGGCAGCGACCCGGCCGCGGCGACGAACGCCCGCATCGCCCCTTCGAGCGCCTTCCGGCGGGCCGCCAGCAGCGTCTCCCCGTCCCCGACCCCGCACACGCTCACCGTCGTTCCTTCGCGCACGGGCCCGTCGCTCCACCACGCGGGCGGGTCCGTCGTCGGCAGCAGTTGGATGTTCGGCAACGGCTCGGCGTGACCCCGCACCACCGGGGCCGTTGCACGCGTGCGGGGAGGCTGACACCCGCCGAGCGCCAGGGCCATCCCCGCCGCCGCACCCAGCATCAGGCTCGCGCACATCCGCCGGTTCACGCGCTCGCCTCCCATGTTCAGAACAGTTTCGCCTGATCCTTCATCTCGCGCGGGCGCGAGTCGAGTTCCTTCAACTCCTCGACGAACTGCCCCACGTTCTGGAACTGGTAGTACTCGCTGGCAAACCGCACGTACGCGACCTTGTCGAGCTCGGCGAGTTTCTGCATCACGCGCTCGCCGATCGCTCCCGAGGGCACCTCGCGGTCGAACTCGCGGTGCAACTCCTCCTCCACCGTGTCCACCAGCCCGCGCTTGGCCTCATCGGAGATCGGCCGCTTCCCACACGCCGCGAGCACGCCCTTGAGCACGTTCTCCTTGTTGAACGGCACGCGCGTCCCGTCTCGCTTGACGACCATCAGGCGGGCCGTCTCTTCCACCTTCTCGTACGTCGTGTACCGCTTCTCGCACGCGATGCACTCGCGCCGGCGGCGGACCACGCGACCGCCGTCGCTGGCGCGGCTGTCGATCACCTTGTCGTCGTTATGGCCGCAATAGGGGCAGATCAAAAGAAAACCCCGTCTACCGCCCATAGGCGGCCGACAAGGCCGCGATACAAGCCAATGGAGTGTCGCATACCACCCATGCTACGTCAAACCCTCCCGTCCAGAACCCGGCCAGACAACCGCTTTCGCACCCGGCGGACGTACTATCCCGACCCATTCCCCGCTCAGATTCCAAAGGCCGGATTCCAGCCCTTCGAGACTCCAATGCCCCGCATCACCCTTCCCGACGGTTCCGTGAAAGAGTTTCCCCAGCCCGTGAGCGCCAAGGACGTCGCCGCGTCCATTGGTCCCGGCCTCGCCAAGGCCGCGCTGGGGGCGAAGATCAACGGCCAACTCAGCGACCTTTCCACGGTGATGTCGTCCGATGCCCATCTCGCCATCGTCACGCCAACCACCCGCGACAAGAAGCAAGACCCCGACGCCCTCTTCCTCATCCGCCACAGCGCGGCCCACGTCATGGCCGAGGCGATCCAGCGCATCGTCCCGGAGGCCCAACTCGTCTACGGCCCGCCGCTCGATACCGGCTTCTACTACGACATCAAGTTCCCCGATGACCGCCCTCTGAAGGACGGCGACTTCGCGGCCATCGAGGCGGAGATGAAGAAGATCATCGCGGAGGATCGGCCGTTTACCCGCTGCGATTTACCCGCCCTTGATGCGGTCGAACGTCTTGACCGTGAGGGCAGCAAATACAAGAGCGACAATGCAAAGCGCGCGCTAGATGCTCAAATCGCCCTGGGTGCTCCAGTCGAAGGCCGCGTCACTACAAACCTCCGACTCACCCTTCCGGGTGGTCCCCTGACCTTCGAGATTCCGAAGGGCGGCACACTCTCGTACTACTACACAGGACCGGCAAACGAAGGTGTGTGGAACGACCTCTGCCGCGGCCCCCATGTCCCCTCCACCGGGCGCATCGGCGCCGTGAAGGTCATGTCCCTCGCCTCTTCCTACTGGCACGGCGATGAGAACTCCGACCGCCTCACCCGCGTGTACGGCACCGCGTTCGCCACACAGGCCGACCTCGACGCCTTCCTCAAGCAGAAGGAAGAGGCCGCGGCCCGCGACCATCGCGTCATCGGCAAGGCCCTCCGCCTGTTCCACATCGACGAGACCGTCGGCCAGGGCCTCATCCTCTGGACCCCCGCGGGCTCGATCGTCCGCAAGGAACTCCAGAACTTCATCGGCGGCGAGCTCAGGAAGCAGGGGTACACCGAGGTCTTCACTCCCCACATCGGCTCGCTCGATCTCTACAAGACCTCCGGACACTATCCCTATTACAAGGAGTCCCAGTTCCCCCCGATCGTCGAGCGCGATGTCCTCGAGCAGTTCGCCAAGGACGGCTGCTCGTGCGCCGATCTCATGCACCGGGTCGAGGGCGTTTCCGCCCATCTCGCGGCCGGCATCAACCAGCGCACCCAGAAGCAGACCATCACCCCCGACCGCGTCCTTCCCGACGACCAGCTCATCCCGGGCTTCATGCTCAAGCCCATGAACTGCCCGCACCACGCCAAGATCTTCGCCTCCGCCCCCCACTCCTACCGCGACATGCCCGCGCGCCTGGCCGAGTTCGGCACCGTGTACCGCTGGGAGCAATCGGGCGAACTCAACGGCATGACCCGCGTGCGCGGCTTCACGCAGGACGACGCGCACCTCTTCTGCACCGAGGACCAGATCCCCGGCGAGATCCAGGGATGCCTCTCCTTGGTCAAGGTCATCTTCGACGTGCTGGGGATGAAGGACTACCGCGTCCGCGTCGGCCTGCGCGACCCGAGCGCGGACAAGTACACCGGGACCAAGGAGAACTGGGACAAGGCCGAGGCCGCGTGCATCGACGCGGCCAAGTCTCTCGGCGTCCCCTTCAGCCAGGAGCCGGGCGAGGCCGCGTTCTACGGCCCGAAGATCGACTTCGTCGTCAAGGACGTCATCGGGCGCGAGTGGCAGCTCGGCACGGTGCAGGTCGATTACAACATGGCCATCCGCTTCGACCTGACGTACATCGGGCCGGACAACAAGCCCCACCGCCCCGTCGTCATCCACCGGGCCCCCTTCGGGTCGATGGAGCGTTTCTGCGGCGTGCTCATCGAACACTTCGCCGGCGCCTTTCCCACCTGGCTCAGCCCGGAGCAGGTGCGCGTGCTGCCCATCAGCGAGAAATCCGACGCGTACGCGGCCGGGGTGGAGCGGGCGCTCCGTGACCGCGGAGTTCGTGTGACCACCGACCTCTCCAACGATCGCATCCAGGGCAAGATCAAGGCCGCGACCGACTTCAAGATTCCCTACCTGCTCATCGTCGGCCCGCGCGACGCCGAGACCAACTCGGTGTCCGTGCGCATCCGCGGCACGGAAAGGGACGCGGGGGCGATGCCGCTCGATAGGTTCGTTGCGGCCATCGCCGATGAGATCGCGCAGCGTCGCGCGGAGATGACGGTCAAGCCATAGCGCCGCGGTGGTTGTCGTGGCTCGCGCCACCTACAGCGTGAACTCGCGGATATGCCCGAGCACCCGGTCCGCCCCGGCGAGCGTCCCCGGCCCGTACGTGTGGCCCACCGCCCAGACCGCCATCCCCGCCGCGCGGGCCGAGGCGATGCCCGTGGGCGTGTCCTCGATCGCCAGGCACCGCCCGGGCTCCACGCCCAGCCGCTCGGCCGTGCGGAGATACCCGTCGGGCGCGGGCTTGAGCCTCGCCACATCGTCCCCGCACACCAGCGCGCCCAGCGCATCCATGATCCCCATTCGCCGTACCATCGCCTCGACCGAGCGGCGGAGCGACGAGGAACAGACCGCCACCGGCCCCCGGGCCGCGGCCGCGCAAACCGCCGCCTCCGCTCCCTCCTGCACCTCGAACCGCCCCGCCGCGATCCCCTCGTCCATGAGTGCGAGTTTTCGGGCCAGCAGCGCCCGCAGGCCCGCGTCGTCGAGCGAGGCCCCGTGGGCCCGGGCGATCAGACCGAACGCCCGCTCGTCGCCTCGACCGACCACGTTCTCGAAGAACCACTCGGTCGTGAAGTCCCAACCGAGCGGGCGCGCGCTCCCGCGGATGGCCCACTCGTGGAGCGGCTCGGAGTGCACCAGCGTGCCGTCGAAGTCGAAGATGACCGCCGCATAGTCCGTGGGCATGGGGCAAAGAGTACGGAGCGAGCGCCTACGAGCCCTCCGCGCAAGCGGAGGAGTCTCCCCCCACCCTCCCCAACAAACACGAACGCCGCGCGCCCGAGAAGGGCGGCGGCGGCGTTCGGAGGGTGGGGAATGCGTGGGAGAGGGGGGTCGCCCGCGACCGCGTGGCGGGTTCTTGCTCTACTTCCGCCGACGCCGGGCCACGCCCAGCGCGCCCAGCCCGAGGAGCCCCGCCGTCGCCGGCGCGGGAATCGCGGGACAGACCTGGATCGTGATCATGGCGTCGTTGAAGTCGCGATCGGAGGCGCCGTACGGACGATCCTCCCAGAACAGGGCCCACTCGTCGCAGGCCTGGCCGTTGCACGAGCCGGACATCTTGTAGGTCACGAGCTGGTCGTAGGTGTTGTCGCAATACTGGCCGGTGCCGTAGTTGTCCGAGGAGCGCGAGGTCCAGGTCTTGCCCGTGGTGAGGTCCTTGATCGCGAAGCGGAAGGCCGCGGGGAGCGTGATCGTCGCCTCGGCCCCGATCGTGCCGGTGTTGAAGAGCTGGTGGAACGTGCTGCTCCCGCTCGTGTCATCGAAGTACCCGAACACCGAGTTGTCGCCGGCGTACTTGGCCTTGGCGATCACGGTCGTCATCGCCGGGCCGGTCCAGACGTTGTCGGTCCCGCTCACGCCCGTGGTCAGCGAGGTCGGCGTGTTCACGCCCTTGTCCGCCAGGCGCGTGGCCGTCATGCCGCTGGTCGAGTAGTCGCGACCGTTGGAGGCCAGGCTCCACGTCCCGCCGTACACCTGCGAGAGCATCTGCTTGTGGCTCTTCTCGCCCGAGGGCGGGCTCTGCACGAGCGTGTAGCCCGGCGCGGCCATGGCCGCGCCCGACATGCCCATGCCCACGAGGGCGGCGAAAACAAAGCTGGTTCGGTTCTTGATGTTCATGTGGTGCAAACCCCTGATGGCGTTATTGGTGAGCCGCTCCGGCGGCCCGTTGCACCAGAAGAGATGCCACGCACCCGCCCGCTTCGCCAGCGGGCGAGGCTCTTCCCTCGCGCGCCCCGACCACAGGCGCGGCACCGCTTCGCCCGTTTGACGTCGCGCGCCCGCACAGCCGTTACCCCCGGCACGCCGCCTGTGTTATCAGCGATTGGCCGCGAACGTGTAGTGCGCCACCGCGAGCGCCTGCTGGTTCCCGCGGTCGGCCAGCGCCGAGGGCCGCACATCCACGATCGCCGTCGCGGGCTCGAGCGCGATCGCCCGCAGCGTGCCGGTCGCCCCGGGGATGAACAACTCCGGGTACGCCGTGCCGATCGTCCCGAGCACGAACACCTCGGGATTGAGAATGTCCGTCATGATCGCCATGATTCGCCCAAGTTCACGGGCCACGCGATCGGTCACACGCTTGGCCGCCGGGTCTCCAGCCCGGGCCGCCTCACACAGCCGCTCCGGCGTGATCGCCCCTTCCTTTTTCAGCACCTCGCGAAGGACGCTCTCCTCGCCGCGGTGCGTGCAGGCCGTCGCCTCGGCCGCGGCCATCTGGCTCATCCCCGGCCCGGAGCAGTACCCCTCGACCGTGCCGCGCCGACCGAACCCGACCGGCCCATCGTCGCTGGGGCTGAGTTGGATCCGCCCGATCTCCCCGGCCAGCCCCAGCGGCCCCTCGTAGAGCCGCCCGTCGATGATCAGCCCCGCGCCCATCCCGGTGGAAACGGTGAGAAACACCGCCGTCCGGGTGCCCCTGGCCGCGCCCCAGAGCCACTCCGCGTACGCCGCGGCGTTGGCGTCGTTCATCATCGCGCTGGGGCACGCGAAGTTCGCGGCCAGCCAGTCTCGCAGCGCAAAGCCATGCCACGAAGGATTGTTCGGCGGGTTGATGAACTTGCCGGCTCTGTAGTCCAGCGGCCCGGGGCAGGCCGCGCCGAGGGCGAGCACGCTCGCCCCGCCCACGCCCGCCGCCAACTCCGCCAACCGCGTGGTGCACCGCGCCAGCATGGCTTCGGGTTTCAGGGCCGGATCGTTGGGAAATCGATCGCTCGCCAGCACCCGCCCATCGGGCGTGCCCACGCACATGCCGATCTTGGTGCCGCCGATGTCCAGCCCGAGATACACGCCGGGTGCGCTCGCGTTCACATCATGGGCTCCGGGAGCGCGGCCCCGGCCTCCGGACGCTTGCCCATCGGGCCGAACCACACCAGGCAGAAGACCGGGTAGGCCGCGGCCACCACCGTCATGCACACCGCTTGCGGGATCTGATTCTGCATCCCGCCCTGACCGTTGAAGAACTGCGACCACGGATCGTCCGGGTGCGACGACAGATATCCGGAGGAAGACGCCTGGTACATGAACGCCCCGACAAACCCGATGAGCGTGAAGAGCAGACTCAGGCCCGCGTAGCCCAGGTGCAGCGTGCGACCCTTGGCCGCCCGCCTCAGCGTGGCGATCCCCGCGACGATCAGGATGATCGTTCCGATGGGCCAGAAGACCGCGCTCGCCATCGAGAGCGGGCCGGGGGCCAGTTCCGCGGGCATGGGCGTGGTCGGGAGCATCGGCCCGCCGCCGCGGGCGCCGCCCTGCGACTGCGCCTGCTGCTGCAACTCTCCCATTTTCTGCAGGAACGGCCCCATGGCGAACGTGAACACCGCCGCACACAGGCCGCACACCGTGCCGACCGAGCCGAGCACGATGCTGATGATGCCCACAACCTTTGGCCACGCCGGCGGATCGGTGGGGACGTTAAACTCGCCGGACACATGGGAAGGGGAACCGTACTGGGACATGGAATCACCTCCAGAGATGTCCAAGAGCATACCAAAGTCGCTTCGGACGTGCCGCTCGCCCTACAACTGCTTCAGGAACCGCAGGTCGTTCTCGAAGAGCATCCGGATATCCGGGATCGAGTACTTCCCCATCGCCAGCCGTTCGATGCCGAACCCGAACGCAAACCCCGACCACACTTCGGGATCGATGTTGCACATCGTCAGCACCGCCGGGTCCACCATGCCGCACCCGCCAAGTTCCACCCACCGCCAAGGCTGGTCCGGGCGCAGACGCATGTAGAAGTCCACCTCCGCGCTCGGCTCGGTGAATGGGAAATAGCTCGGGCGCAGCCGCACGTTTGCCTCCGGCCCGAAGTACGCCTTGGCGAACTGCAAGAGGCATGTCTTCAGATCCGCCATCGACACGCCCTTGTCGATGTAGAGGCCTTCGATCTGGTGGAACATGAAGCTGTGCGTCGCGTCCACCGTGTCCGGCCGGTACACCCGACCCGGAGACACGATCTTGATCGGCGGGGTGCGCGTTTCCATCACGCGGATCTGCACCGTGCTCGTCTGGCTCCGCAGCATGCGGGGCACATCGAACTTGAGCGGATCGTCGATGTAGTAGTTGTCGCCGGGATCGCGGGCGGGGTGCTGCTGGGGGATGTTGAGCTTGATGAAGTTGTGCTCGTCGTCCTCGAGCTCGGGGCCCTGGGCGACCTCGAAGCCCATGCGGGCGAAGACGTCCACCAGCTCATCTCGCACGCGGGAGATGATGTGGCGGCGGCCGAGGCCGGTGGCGTAGTGCAGGCCGGGCTCGGTCATGTCGATTTGGGTTTCGCCGACTTTCGCGGGCGCGGCCGCTGCGCCGCCCATGGATTCCTGGCGGGCCTTGAAGGCTTCTTCGAGCGCGACCTTGATCTGGTTGGCCTTGGCGCCGACGGCGGGCTTCTGGTCCTTGGGGACGTCTTTGAGCCCAGCGAGCGCGGCTTTGACCTTGCCGGAGTTGCCGAGGTATTCGGTTCGCCATGACTCCATGGCGGCGCCGTCGGCGGCCGCGGCGAGGGCGGCGAGGCCATCGGTTTGGAGTTGTTCGAGAGCTTGGAGCATCGGGGCGGAGTGTAGCGGCGTCTGCACGCCGTTTGCGCGAGCGGACACATCCGCGGGATTCGCCGAGCCTCATCCCGGGCGTGTAAAAGACAACGGCCCGCCGGGAGATCCCGACGGGCCGCGTTGATTCGAGTCAGATGTCGGCGGAGTTAGTTGGACGCGCCGGTGGAGGGGCAGGTCTTCTTCTCGCCGCTGCAGCCGGCGGCCTTGTCCTTGCAGCAACCGGGGGTCGCGGCGGGGGGGGTCTGGGCGTCGGTCTTTACGGGCGCGGCCTTCTCCTGGCAAGCGGCCTTGTCGCCACCTTCGCAGCACTTGTCGGCGTTCTTGTTGCAACCACCGAGGAACGCGGCAGCGGCGACGGTACAGACGAGGCCGAACGAGCAGATGAACTTACGCATGGGTCAGTCTCCGAAAGAGGGTTCGAGTTCTCGCCCCGGGCGACCGCCCGCGGCCGGGTGCCATCGACGAACGTCGATGGATGTCCTGAAAGGTTAGCAAGTTTGCATCTACCCGGCCACTAAATGCGGGATTTGGACTAAATCGCTGTCGTGGAACGACTGATCATGCCCATCTGGTTCCTAGATGACTTGACCGGGAGGGCCATGACTTCCGGTTGGATTGCCGGAACCGCCGTTTCCTCCTGATCCAGGCAAACCTCCTCCCGAAGCATCGCCACCTCGACCGCCGTTTCCTCCGGGCTGTCGGTCTGGAACCGTGCCACCACTGGATCCGCCTGTTCCTCCGTTTCCACCTTTACCACCGCTTTGTCCTTGACCCCCTCTGCCGCCAGGTCCGGGGCTCCCTCCGTTCGGGCCGTAGCCACCAATCCCTCCGTCACCAGCAGATCCCCCTCCGCTGCCACTATGGCCACCGGTTCCACCCGTACCACCGTCTCCACCGTTTCCGCCTTGACCGCTTCCGCCACCACCCCCAACTCCGCCGTTGCCGCTGCGACCGGAGCCCGAGCCAACTCCGCCCGTTCCACCGTCTCCGCCCTCACCGTTTCCATTTGGACCAGTACCCCCGGTCCCACCTTTGCCACCCGTGCCACCAGCTCCATTGCCTCCATTCGCATCGCCACCACCTCCCCCGTCGCCGCCACGGCCGGGCGCCTTTGTAGGTGAGCCGTCGCCTCCGGTCCCGCCTTGGCCACCTCTCTGCCCGCTCCCGCCATCAGGCCC
>OEIU01000481.1_pt1 | contig 36706 bp, 33 predicted proteins | sample 1539221 | NCBI WGS metagenome assembly OEIU01 (sample SAMN03792071, study PRJEB22550) | activated sludge metagenome | feature: wastewater treatment plant; material: activated sludge; isolation source: Wastewater treatment plant of a petroleum refinery complex | place: Argentina: Zarate | collected...
CTGGTGGGCGGGCTCTGGCGCGGCGCGAGGTGGACCTTCGTCGCCTGGGGCGGATTGCACGGCGTGTATCTGGCCGTCGAACGCTCGCTACGCTCGCGCTTCTCCAACTACCGGCCCGGACCGCTCGCGCTGATCGTGCTCGGCCTGCTGACCTGGACACTGGTCAACATCACCTGGGTGTTCTTCCGCGCCAAGACCTTCGACAAGGCCTGGATCGTGCTGCGCGGCATGGCCGGCACCAACCCGGATGCCAAGCCGATCCTGGAATCGTTCTATCTGATCAGCGTTGCCGTGATCGTCGGCGGCATCCTGCTCGCGCACTGGTTCATGCGTGCGCGTACGCTCGAATCCGTCGTCGCACGCGCGCATCCGGTCGCGATCAGTGCGGTCTGGGCCCTGCTCGCCTTCGCCATCGTCGCCGCGCAAGGTTCCGGCGCGGCCTTCATCTATTTCCAGTTCTGACCATGGACATGCGCCGCCACGAGGTGTCAGCGGAAGATCAGGCGCGCTACCTGCGCCGCGGCGATTACGCGCGCGTCACCGCCGCCGATCGCCCCGGCGTGGCGCAGCCGGTGCCGGAGCGCGAGGTGCCGGCGCAGCCGTGGGGCAGGATTCTGCTCGGCGCGTGCTTGCTGTTTGCGCTGCTGCTCGGCGGGTGGGAATGGCACTGGCGTGCGTTCGGCGTGCGCCCCGCCTATGTCAACGATAGCGGCCTGTGGGCGATCCAGCGCGCGCGCATCGACAACGGCGAGGGTAACGCGACCGTGCTGATCGGCTCTTCGCGCATGTTCATGGATCTGCAGCTGGACGTGTGGCAGAAACTCGACGGCGAGCGCCCGATCCAGCTCGCCTTCGAAGGCACCACGCCGGTGCCGTTTCTCGAGGACCTCGCCGCCGACCCGAATTTCACCGGCCGCCTGCTGGTCGGCGTCGCGCCGGAATTGTTCTTCAGCGGCTACGGATTCCACAAGGATGCGATCGCGTTCTACCACAAGGAATCGCCATCGCAGCGCGTCGGGCAATGGCTGTCGATGCACCTGATCGAACCGTTCTGGGCCTTCGACGACGGCGATTTCGCGCTCGCCACCGTCCTCGAGCGCCAACTGTGGTGGCCGGACCGGCCGGGCAAGCCGAACCGACTGCACGTGCGTCGTCTCAACATCAGCGGCCCGGACCGCGCCACCCAGCTGTGGGACAAGGTCGCGGACGACCCGCAATACCGCGCACTGGCACGCCGCATCTGGACCCAGGACTTCGAACCCTCGCCCGATGATCCGCCGCCGGAGAAAGTGGCCAAGACGCGTGACGAACAGATCGACCATGCCGTGAAGGCGGTGGCGACGCTGCGTGCACGCGGCGTGCAAGTGTTGTTCGTGCGCCCGCCCAGCGCCGGTCCCTATCTCGCCTACGACGACCGCCTGTATCCGCGTGCGGTAGCCTGGGACGTTCTGCTCGCCAAATCCGGTGCGCCCGGCATCTATTTTTCCGACTATCCGGAACTGAGCGGCTTCGATCCGCCGGAATGGTCGCACCTCAAACTCGCCGACGCACGCAAATTCACCGCCGCGCTGCACGCCATCGTGGTGCGCGATTACTGGAAACCCGACGCGCCGAAGTGAGCGTCACAGCGCATCCGTATCGGTCTCGCCGGTGCGGATGCGGATGACCTGGTCGAGCGCGTAGACGAAGATCTTGCCGTCGCCGATCTTGCCGCTGTTGGCGGACTTGCTGATCGCCTCGACGACGCGCTCGACGAGGTTGTCCGGCACGGCGATTTCGAGCTTGAGCTTGGGCAGGAAATCGACCACGTACTCGGCGCCGCGATACAGCTCGGTGTGGCCCTTCTGCCGGCCGAAGCCTTTTACCTCGGTGACCGTGATCCCCTGCACGCCGGCCTCGGCCAGCGCCTCGCGCACGTCGTCGAGCTTGAACGGCTTGATGATGGCCATCACCATTTTCATGGATCGCTCCGTCGGTTCGCGGGCGGACACTATACCCGGCGCGTAGGCGATTTCCTACGCGGCAAGGCGTGCGCTGCCGACAACGCCGGCGTACGTGTTTGGCTACACTGCGCGCATCGAATTGCAGGAGCACGCCATGTTCAATGCCACCGCCATCGACGACCTGGCCCGCCGCCTCGCCGACCTGGTTCCGCCCGGCGCGCGCGAGGCACGCGACGATCTCGCCGCGAACTTCCGCGACGCGCTGCGTGCAGGCCTGCGCAAGCTGGACCTCGTCACACGCGAGGAATTCGACGTGCAACGCAGCGTGTTGTTGCGCACGCGCGAGAAGGTCGAAGCGCTGGAAGCGCGCGTGGACGAGCTGGAACGCAAACCCGGCGCTCCCTAGATTTCCCCCACACCGCCCGGACTGCCGCGCGCGGCACGGGCAGGTTTTGTCCGGAGGTTTTGCATGAGTCTCGCCATCGTCCACAGTCGCGCGCAAGAAGGTGTCTCGGCGCCGCCGGTGACGGTGGAAGTGCATCTGTCCAGCGGCCTTCCGGGGACGAACATCGTCGGCCTTCCGGAAGCCGCGGTGAAGGAAGCGCGCGATCGCGTGCGCGTGGCGATCCAGAATGCGCAGTTGGAATATCCGGCCAGGCGCGTTACGGTCAGTCTCGCTCCAGCAGATCTTCCCAAGGATGGAGGACGTTTCGACTTGCCGATCGCACTCGGTATTCTCGCCGCGCAAGGCCACTTGCCGAAGGAAAGTCTCGCGCAATACGAATTTCTCGGCGAACTTGCGTTGTCGGGCGAACTGCGCGCGGTCACTGGCGTGTTGCCAGCCGCGCTGAAGGCGGCAAAATCCGGCCGCGCACTGATCGTGCCGCGCGAAAATGGCGCGGAGGCGGCGCTGGCAAGTGGCGGAACCGCGCACGGCGCCGGATCGCTGCTGGAAGTGTGTGCATTCCTGCGCGGCGTATTGCAACTCCCGGCCGCAACGAGTCTCGCAGCGGTCGACACCGCGATAGCGCCTGGCCTCGACCTGGCCGATGTGCGCGGCCAGCCGCATGCACGGCGCGCGCTGGAGATCGCCGCCACCGGCAATCACCACGCGCTTTTTGTCGGCCCACCCGGCACCGGCAAGACCATGCTGGCCAGCCGCCTGCCCGGCATCCTGCCGCCGTTGACCGAAGCCGAGGCGCTGGAAGCGGCGGCAATCCGTTCCGTGGCCGGTTGCGGTATCGATTTCCACATGTGGAAAATGCGGCCATTTCGCGCGCCGCACCATACCGCCTCCGCCGTCGCCCTGGTTGGCGGCGGGCCGGTGCCGCGCCCGGGAGAAATCTCGCTCGCGCATCGCGGCGTGCTGTTCCTCGACGAACTGCCGGAGTACGACCGCCGCGTGCTGGAAGTGCTGCGTGAACCGCTGGAATCCGGACACATCGTGATCTCGCGCGCGGCGCGCCAGGCCGAGTTTCCCGCCGCGTTCCAGCTCGTCGCGGCGATGAATCCTTGTCCCTGCGGATACGCGGGCGATCCATCCGGCCGCTGCGTCTGCACGCCAGAGCAGGTGCGCCGCTACCGCGCGCGTGTGTCGGGCCCCTTGCTCGATCGCATCGACTTGCAGATTGCCGTGCCGCGCGTGGCGCTGGTCGAACTCGGCGAAACGACGCCCGGTGGAGAAAGCAGCTGCGTCGTACGCGCACGCGTCGTCGCCGCGCGCGACCGGCAACTGCAACGCGCTGGCAAGGCGAACGCGCAATTGTCCAACCGTGAAGTTTCACGTGATTGCGCACTTACCCCTTCCGACCGCGCCCTGCTCGAACGCGCGCTCGACAAGCTTGGCCTGTCCGCGCGCGCCTACCACCGCGTGCTGCGCGTCGCACGCAGCATCGCCGACCTCGACAGTGCCGAACGTGTTGCCACGGCGCACCTGACCGAGGCGATCCAGTATCGACGCGCGCTCGGCAGCAGTTGATCCCTACGCCGAAATCGCCAGGCGCTCGCTGTAGTAAATCCGCGCGGTGACCGCACACACCACGAGCGCGGCGATGGACGTGCAAACGAAGCAGATCAGCAAGGCCATGTCCGATACCGGATCGCCGCGCATCAGGCGCATGATCGTGACCTGCTGGCCGAGCAGTGGCACGGCGTACATCCACAACTGCGTCTTGATCGGCAGGATCGACAACAGCAAGGTCGGGATGATCGGCACGAGCATGAGCAGCGACAGATAAGTCTGCGCTTCGCGGTAACTCTTGGCGAACGCGGCGACGAGCGTCTGCAAGGCGCCGAGCAAGGCGGCCAGCGGCAGCATCACGAACACGGTGGCGACGATGAAACGCGGGCCGAGGGTCAGGCTCATGCCGATCTTTTCCGTCGGCAGGAACTGGCCGACGACGGCGAACGCGATGATCGACAACGCCACCGTCGTGATCGCAAACGCGGTTGTCGCCATCAACTTGCCGCCGAGAATCTTCCAGCGCGGCACCGGATTGGCAAGCAAGGGCTCCAGCGACTGACGCTCGCGTTCACCGGCAGTGGTATCGATGGCCAGCGCCATGCCACCGATGAAACCGCCGAGTATGAAGAAATACGGCAGCATCGCGAACATGAGTCCGGCGCGGCTTTGCGGCGTGGACTGGTCGCGGTCGGCAATCACCACGGGTTTCAGGATCGACGGCGACAGCCCGCGCGCAAGCAGGCGCAAAGCGCCGGTGCGCTGGCCATAACCCTCGATCAGTTTCTTCAGGCGTTCGGTCGGCCCGCGCGCGTCCTGTTGCGAGGCGTCGTAGATCATCTCGACCTGCGCCGGTTCGCCCTTGTCCCATGCTTTCACGAAATCCGGGCCGATGCGCAGCACGACGTCGGCATCCTGGTTGCGCACGGCGGCATCCGGATCTTCGGGTGCGGGCTTGATGTCCACGTTGTTCTGCTTGAGCGCCGCGATCAGGTTCGGCGCGTATTGCGCACCGACGACCGGCAATGGCAGCGGCTTTTCCGCCTTCGACAGCTCGCGCGTGACCAGGGTGTTGATCAGCAGCACGAAGATCAGCGGCGCCATCAGGGGGCCGACGAACAGCGTGTTGATCACGGTGCGGCGGTCGCGAATATTCTCGCGGACTTCCTTGAAAAATACGGTGATGGCGGAGTTCATGCGGCGAGTCCTTCATCGGTGCCGATCAATTTGACGAATGCGTCTTCCAGGTTCGCCTCGCCGGTTTGCGCGCGCAGCGCATCCGGGGATTCGTCGGCGACGACACGGCCGCGCGATATGACGACGATGCGGTCGCATAGCGCGGCGACCTCTTGCATGATGTGGCTGGAGAACAACACGCAGCGCCCTTCCGTCTTCATCGATTTCAGGAACGTGCGCATCGCACGCGTGGACATCACGTCCAGCCCATTGGTCGGCTCGTCCAGGATCACGTTTTTCGGGTCGTGCACCAGCGCGCGTGCGATCGCGGTCTTGACGCGTTGGCCCTGTGAAAAACCTTCGGTGCGGCGATCCAGGATGTCGCGCATCTCCAGCGCGTCGGCTAGCGCCTCGCGGCGTTCGTGCATGGTTTGTGTTTCGATGCCGTGCAAGCGCGCGAAATAATCGATGTTCTCGCGCGCGGTCAGACGCTTGTACAGCCCGCGCGCATCCGGCAATACGCCCAGGCGGCGGCGCACCGCGACCGGGTCGACTGCGGCGTCGATACCGTCCACCAGCACCTGGCCGGAATCGGGGTTCATCAAGGTGTACAGGCAGCGCAACGTTGTCGTCTTGCCCGCGCCGTTCGGTCCGAGCAAGCCGGTGATCTCGCCGTCGCGCGCGACGAAGGACACGCCATCCACCGCGGTGACGCGCTTGGCGCCCTTGCCGAAGGCCTTGTGCAGATTTTTGACTTCGATCATGGTGCCGCTCCATTGAAATTCACGAACGCCAGCATCGGGCCTAGGCGATCCACGCACTTCGCATCGAGTGTTTTCGGAGCGAGCTTGTCGACGAACTCGCCGACCAGTTTCGGAATGCAGCCGCGGCCGATGACGTTGTGGCCCTGACCCTTCGCGATCAGCAGCCGTCCGTCGGACAGGCCTTTCATGATCTGCTCGCCGTAACGCGGCGGCGTGACCGGATCGAACGCGCCTTCCAGAATCAGGACCGGCTTGTCCGTTTTCAGCGGCGCGTGGAAATCCGCAGGCCGTGTCTCGTGCGGCCACACCTCGCAGGCCGTCTTGATGCCATTCACGAGATGGTTCCCGAGCAAGGTGCCCTCATCTTGCGGACGCGGCGCGAGCAGGTCGGCGTCTTCGCTGCAAATCACCGACAACTGCATCGCGTTCTCGGCAAGGTCGGCCATGTCGCCCGTCAACATCTGGGTCTGTCCGGCAAGCGGCGTGAAGTCGCCCTTCAAGCCTTCGGCGATCGACAGTGGCAACAACGCGGACGTTTCCGGCGTGTAAGCGAACATGCGCACGAGTCCGGCCAACGAAGCGGCATTGAGATGTTTTGTTTGCGCCTCGAACGTGACCGGATCGCGATAACTGTAATCCATCGGTTTGTCGTGCAGGGAGTCGCGCAATTTGAACAGGCTCGCCAGCGGATCACCGAATGCTTTCTTGCATGCCGGCGTCTTGTCGCATTGCGCGAATTGCAATTTCAGAGCGGTGTCGAGGTTCTCGGCGAAATCCTGTCCGAGCGCGGACTCGTTCGGCACCGCGCTGTCGAGCACGATGCTGCGCACACCGTCCGCATGGCGCATCGCGTACTGCTGCGCCATGCGCGTGCCGTAGGACACGCCGACCAGGTCGAACAGCGGCGCGCCGAGCGCCTGGCGCACGGCTTCCAGGTCCGCAACCGCATCGGTGGTCGTGTAGAAACGCGGATCGGCATGCTTGGAAACTTGGTCCAGGCATTCACGCGTGCGCTGTTTCGTCCTGGCGGCGTCGAAGCCGGCAGCGCCGCCCGATTCGTCCTTGTCCGCGTCGTCGCCCTTGCATTCCAGCACGTTGGAACCGCCGGTGCCGCGCTGATCGAGCAGCAGCACGTGGTGGTGCGCGAGCAACGGTGCGAACGCCGGCGCGACTTGCGGCCAGGTGTCAACTGCCGACTGGCCGGGACCACCGGCGAGGAACACGACGATATCGCTGTCGGCGGCAGCCGCGTCTGACTTGATCAGCGCCAGACGTAGCTGAAGTTTGCGGCCATTCGCATCCGCACGATTCTCTGGCACCGAAAACGGCGCGCAGAACGCGCTCGTGGTCGCACCGGAATGTTTCTGCGCCAGCTCGCAGGTCTTGAACGCCAGCGCGCCCAGCGTGAACGCCTTCGCGTTCGCTGCAATTGGCGCAGCCAGCTTGGGCGCGTGCCTGTCGCCGTCATGCGTTTTGGCGAATTGCGTGAACGCCAGATAGCCGACTACCGCGACGGCAATGGCGATGCGCAAGACGGTTCGTGTATCCAGTTTCATCTCGTCTCCTCGTCGTATTCGAACAGCGCTTCGATGCGCTGTCCGAATAATTTCGCGATCTTGAATGCCAGCGGCAGGCTCGGGTCGTACTTGCCGGTTTCGATCGCGTTCACTGTCTGCCTGGACACCTCGAGTCTCTCGCCCAGCTCGCCCTGCGACCAGGCGTGTTTCTCGCGCAGTTCGCGTACGCGGTTTTTCATTCGTCCGACCGGCGCAGGCGTTGGCGCAAGGCAAAGAACAGCGCGCCACCCAGCATGCCGGCCGCCATGCCGGCAGCGAAACCCGCACTCTCGGTGTCGCCTTTGTGCCAATAAATGTAGGCGGCTGCCACCGTCAACAGCCCGGCCACGTACAGAAACCGTACCGCGACCGGCGTGCCTTCGTCGCAAGCGCCGCTGCCGTAGCGCCTTGCGGCATAGGCACGGCCCACGCTGTAGACGACCATCAGCAGCGGGAATATCCAGATCAGCGCCGTCGCCGCCCAGTCCAGCGTGAACACGTGCGCCACCGCCAGGAAACCGGCGACGATGCCGAAGACCGAAACCGTCGCCGCAGCCACGCCGAGGCCGATCAGGTGGGTGCGCTGTTCGAGTTCGTCGCTGGCGAGCACCCACCGCGCCATCAGCCAGATCACGTAAAGGATCGGCGGCACCGGCGCGAGCGCATACAGGGCCTTGAGCCAGAGCGCGCTTTCGGACCGCGCCAGCGGCCAGACCAAAAGGAGCACGACCACATAGATCGTCATGGCGATCATGATGCGACGCTGGTGTGCTTGCCGGCTCATGCGGACCATCGCAGCCATTCCTCAACCTGTAAAGTTTGCTTGACAGGCCGCACTGTAGCGGCGGGCGCCGGCGAGATCAGGGAAGCTTTTCACGAAGATTACCGGGCCGCGGACGATGTTTCTCGCCTCTTGTGCGGGACCCGCAACCCCCCCCCCTTCCAGGAAGATCACCGCGACGAGACGTATTTCTCGCGTCTGATGTGCGGAACCGGCAACCCGGCTTCCTTCAACAACGCGAACGCCTGGTCGACCATGTCCGGGTTGCCGCACAAGTAGGCGATGTCGTGCGTGGCGTCGGGCTTCAATTCATCCAGCGCAACATGCACGCGGCCATTGCGGTCGTGCGCGCGCGGTTGCGAGCGTGGCGCTCGCGAGAAGCAGGCATAGAAGTGGAAATGTGGATTCTTCTTCGCGAACGCCTCGAATTCCTCACTGTAGAGCAACTCGGTTTCGTTGCGCGCGCCATAGACCAGTGCAACTTCAGCACCGCGCGCGCCGAGCTTATCCAGTTGCGGCAGCATCGCGCGATACGGCGTCACGCCGGTGCCGGTGGCGACCAGCAGGTAGCGGCGATTGGCGTCCTTGTCGTCCAGGCAGAAGCGCCCGTACGGGCCGCTCGCGTCGACCATCCCGCCGTCCGGCAGGTTCGCGAGCAGGTTCGTGGCCGCGCCGCCCTCGACGTAGGAGACCGCGATCTCGATGCGCCCCACCGCGCTGCCATCGCCGATTGTCGCCACCGAATAGCTGCGCTTGGTCGGCTTGCCGTCCGCATAATTGAAATGGATTTGCACGAACTGGCCGGGCACGAACGCGAACGGCGCGCCGTCGGCACGCTCAAATGCCATGTGCCGCACCGCAGGCGCGAGCATGCGGCTTTCGACCAAACGGAGTTGGAAGTGATCGGCCACGATGCGAATTCGGCAAATCGAAAGGGCCGCTATACTACCCGTCCCGCACCGAATATGCAGCCCATGAGCGCCACTCCCGCGCTGGAAATCCAGGATCTGAAGAAGACGTACGCCAACGGCGTCGAGGCGCTCAAGGGCGTTTCGCTCAGCGTGCAGCCCGGCGACTTCTACGCCCTGCTCGGCCCCAACGGCGCCGGCAAGTCGACCCTGATCGGCATCGTCTCCTCGCTGGTCAATTCCAGCGCGGGCGATGCGCGCGTGTTCGGCGTGTCGATCCGCGAGCGGCGCAGCGAAGCCATGCAGATGCTCGGCCTGGTGCCGCAGGAAATCAATTTCAACATGTTCGAGCAGCCGTTCCAGATCTGCCTGAACCAGGCCGGCTTCTACGGCGTGCCGCGCGCGGAGGCAAAGGTCCGCGCAGAAAAATACCTCAAGCAACTCGCGCTCTGGGACAAGGCGTTCGAGGTCTCGCGCACGCTGTCCGGCGGCATGAAGCGGCGCCTGCTGATCGCGCGCGCGATGATGAACGAGCCGAAGCTGCTGATCCTGGACGAACCGACCGCCGGCGTCGACATCGAAATCCGCCGCTCGATGTGGAAATTCATCCAGGCCATCAATGCCGCCGGCACCACGGTCATCTTGACTACGCATTACCTCGAGGAAGCCGAGTCGCTGTGCCGCAATATCGCGATCATCGACCACGGCCGCATCATCGAAAACACGGCGATGAAGACCCTGCTCGCCAAGCTCGACGTGGAAGCGTTTCTGCTCGACCTGGCCAAGCCCTGCGCCGAGCTTCCGGCCGTGGACGGCGTGAAGCTAACGCGCGTCGATGCGCAGACGCTGGAAGCGGAAATGTCGCGCTCGCACGATCTCAATTCCCTGTTCGCGGCGCTTACCGCGCGCGGCCTGACCGTGACCTCGATGCGCAACAAGGCGAACCGGCTGGAGGAATTGTTCGTGCGCCTGATCGATGCGAACGACAAGGAGGCGGCATGAACGCCGAACTGACACTGATCGCGCTTGGCACCATCGTGCGCCGCGAGGTGATGCGCATCCTGCGCATCTGGACGCAGACCCTGCTGCCGCCGGCGATCACGGTGACGCTGTACTTCATAATCTTCGGGGCGCTGATCGGCAGCCGCATCGGCGAGATGGCGCGCACGGATGCCGGTGCGCCGATTTCCTACATCGAATACATCGCGCCCGGGCTGATCATGATGAGCGTGATCCAGAACGCCTACGGCAACATCACCAGTTCCTTCTTCGGTGCGAAATTTCAACGATTTGTCGAAGAAATGCTGGTTTCGCCGATGCCGAGCTGGACGATTTTGACCGGCTACATTTCCGGCGCGGTGCTGCGCGGCTTCATGGTCGGCGTGATCGTGCTCGGCATTTCCCTGTTCTTCACCAAGATCCACCTCTACCATCCGTTCGTCACGCTCAGCACCTTCGTGCTGGCCGCGACGATCTTCGGCCTGCTCGGCTTCATCAACGCGATCTTCGCGCGCAAGTTCGACGACATCGCGATCATCCCGACCTTCATCCTGACGCCACTTACCTACCTGGGCGGCGTGTTCTACAACGTCGCGCAATTGCCGAGTCCGTGGAAGGAAATCTCGCATCTCAACCCGATCCTGTACATGGTCGGCGCGTTCCGCTACGGCTTGCTCGGCGTCAACGAAATCAACTTGGCCTGGGCGTATGCGGTGATGCTGATCTTTGTCGTCGTGCTCGGCGCGTTCTGCCTGACGCTTCTCAAACGTGGCGTTGGGCTGCGGTCCTAGGGCAGTCCGAAAAACGCTTTGGCTGCCGCCGTCGCTTTCGCGGCGGTGACCACCGCTTCCTCGCCGCGATCGCGCGCGACTTCGGCGCAGATATGGGCGAGATACATCGGCTCGTTGCGCCGATGTGACGGCGCAGGGTTGACGGTGCGCGGCAACAGGTACGGCGCGTCGGTTTCCAGCATCAGGCGATCGGATGGAATCGACTTCACCAGTTCGCGCAGATGCGTGCCGCGGCGCTCATCGCAAATCCAGCCGGTGATGCCGATGTAAAAATCGCGGTCGAGATAGTCGAACAACTCATCTTTCTCCCCGGTGAAGCAATGCACGACGGCCGCACCGACGCGGCCGCGAACATTGTCCATGCAGGCGATGAAATCGGCATGCGCGTCGCGCTGGTGCAGGAACAACGGCTTGCCGCATTCTGCGGCCAGCTCAAGCTGGCGCTCGAACGCGAACAGCTGCGCCGTACGCGGGGAAAAATTGCGGTGATAGTCCAGCCCGGTTTCGCCGACCGCCACAATTTCCGGTTGCGTGTGCAATTCGCGCAGCGCACTTTCCGTATCGGCATCGAAATCCGCCGCGTGATGCGGATGCACGCCGGCGGTTGCGAACAGCACGCCGGGATGCGCTCGCGCCAGGGCCAGCGCGTCGCGCGAGTCCTGCAAGGATGCGCCGGTGACGACGAGCTGTGTCACGCTGTTGGCATGTGCGCGCGCCAGCACCGCATCGAAATCGTGCCGGAAGGATTCATGGGTCAGGTTGGCGCCGATGTCGACGAGTTGCATGCTGGTGCGTTATCGATGGGGTCTGGCATTATGCCCATACCGCGCGGCGCGCGTTCACGGCTGGTTAACCGGCTGCGCCACAGGCTGCGCACACGGGGATTCGATACGGGAGCATGTCCATGAAGCAGTCCATCCTTTTTTCTTGCGTCGGCACCGCCGCATTAGGCGTGGCCACACTCGTCCAGGCAGCCGTGCCTGAGGTTGCTGCAACGCCACAGGTGGATCTGGCGCTGGCGCAGCAGGCGCGTGCGCAAGTACAGGCACAAATCACCGGTGCCAAAGTTGCAGCAACGAAGACCGGCGTCGCTGGTGCCAAGCCGGGCGGCACACATGCGTCGGAATTGTTTGCCAATCCCGATCGCGCCTACCCGCCGAGCTGCCTGAACTCGCCGATGCCGCTTGGTATGTGGCAGAACGATCCGAATGCGCTGGTCGGCCAGGTCAAATTGATTGGCGACCCCTACGCTGGCGGCAATGAAGCGACCTATAGCGAAACCGTCAAGATTTACGTATTTCGCGTTGCCTGCACGAGCGGCCTGTCAGCGACCTTGATGGAAATCGACCGGCCATCGAGCATGGAAGGCAACACCAGCCTATATCCGACGCTTCCGGCCGTATCCGTCGCGCAAGGCAGCAACAACATCTATGTGCGCCTTGCCAATGACCCAAACACGTTTTTTTCGACAGCGTATTCGCTCAATCCGCTGATCAACAGCGACGTATTCGTGCTGGAGAATTTTTACGGCGGCTCGATCCAGCTCAATTACAACAACGCATTGACGCTTACCGTCGATACGCTGAACAACAACGATCCGAACCGCTATACCAACTTTCCCTTGTCGAACTACAATCCCTCGCAGTACCCGGCGGCCGCGCTGTCGCTGCCGATCAGCGGCTACATGACCGGCAACTGGTACGACATAACGCATAGCGGCGAAGGCATCCAGGTCGAAGTCGGTGAACTTCAGGGTAGCAACAACCCCCGCTACATCACCATTGCCTGGTATACCTATGACTCTGCCGGCATTCCATACTGGCTGTTCGGCAGCGGTGTATTCAACTCAGGCGATACGTCGGCGACCGTAACGCTGGGCTATTCCAGCGGCGGCAGTTTCGCTGGCAGCGGCGCTTCGGCTACCCAGAAGTTGTGGGGTACATTCAACGTGCAGTTCCCAAGCTGCAACACGATGCAGTTCACCTACCAATCGGCTGCCGGATTGCCAGCGGGCGTACCGACCGGAAGCGGCACAAAGTCGTGGACCCGGCTTACTCAAATGAATGGCCTGACGTGCATGTGATTGCATCTTGCATCAACGACGATCCCGCCCGCGTGGCGGGATCGTTGTTTATACGATGATGAAAAGTACACAATTCCCCATCCATGAGGCTTTGCCTGAAATCCTGGCGAGTCTCGCCGGCCATCCGCGCCTGGTGCTGGAAGCCCCGCCCGGCGCGGGCAAGACCACGCAAGTGCCGCTGGCCCTGCTCGATGCGGACTGGCTCGCGGGCAAGAAGATTCTGGTACTTGAACCGCGCCGCATCGCCGCGCGCGCCGCGGCGGAGTTCATGGCAGCACAGCTCGGCGAAGACGTCGGCGACACGGTCGGCTACCGCATTCGCTTTGAGGCAAAGACTTCTGCGCGAACTCGCGTGGAAGTCGTGACCGAAGGCATCCTCACGCGCATGATCCAATCCGACCCGGAATTTTCCGGCATCGGCGCAATCCTGTTCGACGAATTCCACGAACGCCATCTGCACGGCGATCTCGGCGCCGCGCTCGCGCTGGACGTGCAGGCCTCGCTGCGACCCGACCTGCGCCTCGCGATCATGTCGGCGACACTCGACGGCGAGCGCGTCGCGCGCTGGTTCGATGCACCGCGCATCACGTCCGCAGGACGCAGCTTTCCGGTGCGCATCGAGTATCCGCCGGCCAAGGCGAACGAGGACTGGCCGTTCCATCTGCGCCGAATCGTCGACGTTGCGCTGCGCGAGACCGATGGCGATATCCTCGTTTTCTTGCCGGGGCGGCGCGAGATCGAGCAGACACGGCGCGTGCTGGACGCAAGCGCGACTGCACAGATTGTGGCGTTGCACGGCGAGCTTTCGCTGGCCGAGCAGCACGCCGCGCTCGCGCCCACGCGCGCGGGCACGCGGCGCATCGTACTGGCGACGAACGTGGCCGAATCCAGCGTCACCTTGCCCGGGATCCGCGCCGTGATCGACATGGGGCTTGCACGTGAACCGCGCTTCGATCCGAACTCGGGTTTTTCGCGCCTGCAAACCGTCGCGATTTCGCAGGCATCCGCCGACCAGCGCGCAGGCCGCGCCGGTCGCATTGCGCAAGGCGTGGCCTATCGCTTGTGGCCGCAAAGCCAGCGCCTGGAACCCTCGCGGCGCGCCGAGATCGCGCAAGTCGAATTGTCTTCGCTCGTACTCGAACTCGCGGCCTGGGGCTCTCGCGAATTGCGCTGGCTCGATGCGCCGCCCACGGGTTCGCTCGCCAGCGCGCGTGATCTGTTGGCCCTGCTCGGCGCATTGGATGCAAATGGACATCTCACCCAACTCGGCCGCGACATGCTCGCTACCGGCGCATCGCCGCGCCTGGCCGCGATGGCCTTGCGCGCGCCCCATGCGCAGCGCGCGCTGGCCTGCGATGTCCTCGCGCTGGTCGAAGCGCGCAATCCGTTGCGCGGTGAAAGCGGGCGCAATGATGACTTTTACGCGCGGCTGGATGCCGTGTACGCATGGCGATCAACCAAACGCAGCTCACGCGATGCTGACGCCACGGCGCTGACTGCAATCGACCGTGCCGCTTCCGGCTGGCGACGGCGCTTCGACGCGAAAGCCGCCGTGTCGAACAGCGCTGACAGACTTGCGCTTGGCAACTTGCTCATCCACGCGTTTCCTGACCGCATCGCGCATCAGGACAGTAGTGACGCGCATCGCTACCGGCTCAGCAATGGACGCGGCGCGCATCTGCATCCAAATACGCAGTTGTATGGCGAAGCGTGGCTGGTCGTCGCTGATCTGCGCTTCGACGAACGTGACAGTTTGATTCTCGCCGCCGCGCCGTTCGATCCGGATATTCTCGAGCGCGATTTCGCTGCGCATTTCGCACAAACGCGCGTCTCGTGCTGGAATCGCGACAAGCAAGCCATCGAGACATTCGCCGAACGCCGTTTCGCCGAAATCGTGCTCGAACGGCGCAGCGTGCCGGCGCAACCCGAGGACGCGCTGCCCGCATTGCTGGCGGCGATTCGCGATGCAGGACTTGCGTCGCTGCCATGGAGTGAACACGCGCAAGGCTTGCGCGCGCGCGTGGCTTGCCTACGCGAGTGGTGTCCGGAACTTGAACTGCCCGATCTTGCCGATGCAGCGCTGCTCGATTCGCTCGACGAATGGTTGGCGCCGTATCTCGCCGGCAAGACGCGGCTCGACGCACTGACCCCACAACTGCTCGGCGAAGCGCTGGCTTCCCGCCTGGACCATGCGCAGCGCAAGACGGTAGACGAACTCGCGCCGGAGTCGATCGCCGTTCCTAGTGGCAACCAGCGCAAATTGCATTTCGAACCCGGCAAGCCGCCCATACTCGCAGTGAAATTGCAGGAACTGTTCGGCCTGACCGATACGCCGCGCATCGCACGCGGGAAGATTCCCGTGACCTTGCACCTGCTTTCGCCGGCGCAGCGACCGATCCAGGTTACGCAGGACCTGCGCGGCTTCTGGGAACGCACGTATCCGGAAGTGAAAAAGGAATTGAAGGGCCGCTATCCGCGCCACCCGTGGCCCGATGATCCGTGGAACGCGAAACCGACGGCACGCGCGAAACCCAGACATTGACAGGATTCCGCCATATCCGCGTGGAACCATTCCACGTGGGGCCAGTCCAAGCCCGGACGCATCCATCCCCAGAGTTCTTGTCATGACCAAACCTTCGCAGTCCCTCGTCTGGATGCTTGGCTTTCTCGCCGCCGTCGCCGTGCTCGCGATCCTGCTAGCGACGAAACTGATCGCGAACTTTCAAGCCAATCCGTTTTTCAACGGCGTGATTCTGGCCGTGCTGGTGTTCGGCATCGTCGTCAACTTCCGCCAGGTGTTGCTGCTTTCGCGCGAAATCGAGTGGATCGAGACGTTCAAGCGTTCGCCGCCGGCCCGCCCACTGCCGGTCAAGCCGCGCCTGCTTGCACCGATGGCGCGCATGTTCGCCGGCCGCGAACGCGCGAAGTTCTCGCTGTCCACGCAGTCGCTGCGCTCCGTGCTGGACAGTGTGTATCTGCGCCTTGAGGAATCGCGCGACCTGTCGCGCTACCTCGTTGGCCTCGCCATCTTCCTCGGTCTGCTCGGCACGTTCTGGGGATTGCTGGTCACGATACGCTCGGTCGCCGACATCATCGGCTCGCTTGGCGTCGGCACCGACCCGGCGGCAATGTTTACCGCGCTCAAGGAGAATCTCAAGGAACCGCTGTCGGGCATGTCGACAAGTTTTTCCACCTCGCTGTTCGGACTCGCCTCGTCACTGGTGCTGGGCTTTCTCGACCTGCAGGCCGGCCATGCGCAGAACCGCTTCTACAACGAACTCGAGGATTGGCTTTCAAGCATGACGCGGCTGTCGTCCGGCGCGCTGCATGGCGACGGCGAAGCCAGCGTGCCGGCCTACGTGCAGGCGCTGCTCGAACAAACCGCCGACGGCCTCGAACGCATGCAGCGCGCGCTCGTCGAATCCGAGCGCGAGCGGCACAATTCCAGCGAGCAGCTCAGCGAATTGAACACGCAACTGGCGCGGCTGACCGATTCGCTGGGCCGTGATCGCCTGTCGGACGAATTGCGCGGTGAACTGCGCCTGCTCTCGCGCACGATCGCCGCCGCGGTCGACGGCAAGCGCAGCGAGATCAACTGATGCATTCGCTCGCGCGCCGCCGGCGCTCGCTTGACATCTGGCCGGGATTTGTCGACGCGCTGTCGTCGCTGATCCTGGTCATGGTGTTCGTGTTGCTGATCTTCGCGATCGGCCAGTTCGTGCTGTCGCAGACCATCGCGGGCAAGAACCGCGCGCTGGCCGATCTCAACGCACAAATTGCGCAACTCGCGCAGACGCTGTCGCTCGCGCAGGACGCGAAGGCCAAGCTCGACGTAAAGGTCAACGAGTTGTCCGCTTCGCTCGGCGTCTCGAGTGCGGCGCTCGATGCCAAGAACGCCGAGGCGGCGAAACTCAACGCTGACATCGCCGCGCTCGCGGCGCTCAAGGCCCAGCTCGAACAACAAGTCGCGAGCATGAGCGCGGAACTGGATACCTCGAAAAAGAATCTCGTCGTCGCGACCGACCTCAATGCGAAATCCGCCGCACAGGTCGAACTGCTCAATCGCCAGCTCGCCGCAGTGCGCGAGCAATTGAGCAAGCTTTCGGCTGCACTCGATCTTGCCAACGCCAACGTGAAGGACAAGAACCGGCAGATCGCGGACCTTGGCGCGCAGCTCAACCTCGCGCTCGCAAACAAGGTGAATCAGCTGGAAAAATACCGTTCGGAATTCTTCGGCAAGCTGCGTGCAGCGCTTGGCGACCGCGCCGACATCCGCGTCGTCGGCGATCGCTTCGTGGTGCCGACCGATGTGCTGTTCGAATCCGGTTCGGCGGACTTGAGCCCGGCCGCGCTGGCGCAGATGAAGAAACTTGCCGAGACCTTGAATCAGGTCGCGGCGGAGATTCCGTCCAACCTCGACTGGATCGTGCGCATCGACGGCCACACCGACAAGCGGCCCATCCACACCGCGCAATTCGCCTCGAACTGGGAGTTGTCGACCGCGCGCGCCGTAGCGATCGTCAAATATCTGGTCGTGCAGGGCATTCCCGCCAATCGGCTATCCGCCAATGGTTTCGGCCAGTTTCAGCCGCTGGATCCCGCCGACACGCCTGAAGCGTACGCGAAGAACCGGCGCATCGAGATTCAGCTGACGAACCGTTAGCCGCGTCTGGCGTAGCCGCAGGAGCAGTGCAGGAATTCACTCACCGTTGCACTACTCGCGTTTGGCCTGGCGCCAGGTCGTCCAGCCCGACATCGCCGATGCGCACGCGGATCAGGCGCAGCGTCGGCAGTCCGACCGCCGCCGTCATGCGTCTCACCTGGCGGTTGCGGCCTTCGCGTATGGTCAGCTCGATCCACGCGTCCGGCACGGACTTGCGGAAGCGCACCGGCGGATCACGCGGCCACAGCCAGTCCGGCGTGGCATCCAGACGCCGCGCCTGCGCCGGCAACGTCGGCCCGTCGTTAAGGAGTACACTTTTGCACAATTGCGCAATTTGCGTATCTGACGGATCGCCCTCGACCTGGACAAGGTAGGTTTTCCGCGTTTCGTGGCGTGGATCGGTCAGGCGCTTGGACAACACACCGTCATCGGTAAGCAGCAACAAGCCTTCCGAATCGTAATCGAGCCGCCCTGCCGGGTAGACATCCGGGATTTTCACGAATTCGGCCAATGTGCGCCGCGCGCCGCCGCGGTCGGTGAACTGGCACAGTACGTTGAACGGTTTGTTGAGCGCGATGAGCATTACAAGCTCGTCATTCCGGCAGGGAATGCCGGAATCTAGTGGTCATGGACGACTGGGTGACGCGAATTGCCCACACATCCATGTGTTCTGGATCCCGGCATTCCCTGCCGGGATGACAGATTTCTATTTTCCGGAAGCATCCGCCGGAGCGGAAAAAATCTTGTCGCCCGCGGGTTTGACGAAGCGCAGCGTCATGCGATCCGATTCGCCGATCGCGAGATACTTGTCCTTGTCCTTGTCGCCCAGCGTCAAGGTCGGCGGCAGCGTCCACACGCCCTTGGGATGGTCGTGGTCGTCCTTCGGATTGGCGTTGATCTCGCTCTTGGCCTCGAGCTTGAAGCCGGCGTCAGTGGCGAGCTTGATCACATAGTCCTCGGGCAGATAGCCCGAGTCCTTGATCTTGGCCAGGTCCGCGCCGGCAGTGGCGCGATGATCGACCACGCCGAGTACGCCACCCGGCTTGAGCACGTCGAAGAAGGCCCTGAACATGCCCGGCGCGTACTCGCCCATGACCCAGTTGTGCACGTTGCGGAATGTCACCACCATGTCGGCCGAGTTCGGCGCGCCGAGGCTCGGTGCTTTCGGGTCGTATTGCACAACCTTGGCCTTGTCGTACTGCACGGGATCGGCGGCGAACATCTTCTCGATCGCCGTCTTGTCCTGCGCGGCCTCGCCTTCGGGTTTTTTCGGAATGGTGATCGCGGCGGTGTAGCTGCCGTCGTCTCTCATCAGCGGCGCGAGCACTTCCGCGTACCAGCCCGCGCCGGGCGTGATCTCGATCAGGCTCATGCCGGGCTTGAGGCCGAAGAATTCCAGCGTCTGCTTCGGATGTCGGTACTGGTCGCGCGCCTTGTTCGCGGCCTCGCGCCAAGCGCCGGCGAGCACTGTGTCGATCTTCGCGTCGAACATCTGCTGCGCGCTTTGCGGTGGCGGCGGATTGGCCGGCTGGTCAGCCACCTTCGGCGGCGGCGCGGTTTCCGGCGCGGGCGCCTGCGATTGGCCACAGGCGGACAAAGTCAGTGCAAGAATCGAAAGCGCAAACGTATGCTTTTTCACGGCAACCTCCTCGTGGTTACATCGCGGCGATCAGCGCATCGCCGAATTCCGAACACTTGAGCAGCTTCGCGCCGTCCATCATGCGCGCGAAGTCGTAGGTAACGGTCTTGGCGGCAATGGTCTTGTCCATCGCGGCGATGATCGCGTCGGCCGCCTCGTTCCAGCCCATGTAGCGCAGCATCATTTCGCCGGAAAGGATCACCGAACCCGGATTGACCTTGTCCTGTCCCGCGTATTTCGGCGCGGTGCCATGGGTGGCCTCGAACACGGCGTGGCCGCTCAGGTAATTGATGTTGCCGCCCGGCGCGATGCCGATGCCGCCGACTTCGGCAGCCAGCGCGTCAGAGATGTAATCACCATTCAAGTTCAGCGTGGCGACCACGTCGTATTCGTTCGCGCGCGTGAGAATCTGCTGCAGGAAGGCGTCGGCGATCACGTCCTTGATCACGATTCCGGCGCCGGGCTTGCCCGGCGGGATCACGTGCCACGGCCCGCCGTCGAGTTCCACTGCGCCAAAGAAATCGCGCGCGACCTGATAGCCCCAGTCGCGGAACGCGCCTTCGGTGAACTTCATGATGTTGCCCTTGTGCACCAGGGTCACCGATTTGCGCTTGTTCTGGATCGCGTAGGCCATGGCACTGTGCACCAGGCGTTCGGTGCCAAGCCGGCTGACCGGCTTTAGCCCTAAGCCGACATCCACATCGAGTTTGCGCGGCGGCGCGCCGATCGCTTCGAGCTGCTTCTGCCACGCGTCAACCTTCGCCTGCGTGCCAAAGCGGATCTTGTCGGCGAGCTTGGGAAATTTCGCCTGCATGAACTCGAGCACCGCGCGCGCCTCGTCCGAGCCGCCGACCCACTCGATGCCGGCGTAGATGTCCTCGGTATTCTCGCGGTAGATCGTCATGTCCACGTCCTGCGGCTTGTGCACCGGGGACGGCACGCCCTTGAACCAGCGCACCGGACGCACGCAGCAGTACAAATCCAGCATCTGGCGCAGCGCGACGTTGAGCGAACGGATGCCGCCGCCGACGGGCGTGGTCAGCGGGCCCTTGATCGAGACCAGATAATCGCGACAGGCCGTGACGGTTTCGTCCGGCAGCCAGTTACCGGTTTGATTGAACGCCTTCTCGCCGGCGAGCACTTCCATCCACATCAGCTGACGCTTGCTGCCGTAAGCTTTCTTCACCGCCGCGTCGAGCACGCGCACCGAGGCGCGCCAGATGTCCGGGCCGGTGCCGTCGCCTTCGATGAATGGAATGACTGGCCGATCCGGCACTTTCAAGCGCCCGTTGGCGATACTGATCTTCTCGCCGCCAACCGGCAGCGTGGGCGTAAATGCGGTCATGGTTTCCTCCCGAATGTAAGCGGGATATTGTAATTGTTCCGCGTCAGGGTGCGTGATAGCAATTGCGCCGCTTTTGCGTTTCGACATGGGCCAGCCACGAAAACAGGTGGCTTTCCATCCCTCCGGGAGGTCGACCATGCTCAGCGCAAATCCGCAATTGCTTAGGACTCGCAAACCCCTGCGCGTACCACTCGCTGTTGCCCTGACGGTCGCGTTGGGCGTAGCCAACGCCACCACCTACACCGTTACGACCAGCGGCGACGCCGGCACTGGCACCTGCGCAGTCAACGCCTGCACCCTGCGTGATGCCGTTGCCGCGGCCAACCTGAGCGCCGGCGCAGATACCATCACGTTTGCATCGAGCCTGTCGGGAGACACGATTCTGCTCGACATCGCCAGCCAGGGGCATATCGCCATTACCGACAGTCTGACCATCCAGGGCCCCGGAGCGAATCTACTTACCGTGTCCGGCGGCGGTGTAGCCAGCGGCGTCGACGGCGGCATCTTCTACGACCGGGTCTATGTCGGGGGCAATTCGTTGACGTTGTCCGGCATCTCCTTGTCCAGTGGCCGTACTGTCGGCAAGGGTGGCGCATTGCATTTTGCCTACGGCCACCTGACCCTGAGCCACGTCGCGATCCAGGACAGCTACGCACAGACCTTCGGCGGCGGTTTCTACAAGGGTTCCGGAACCCTGAATGTCAATTACAGCACCATCAGCGGCAATTATGCCGGCAGTGCAGGCGGCGGATTTGCCGCGAATTACCCGACAACCTCGCTCATCAACACCACCATCAGCGGCAACACTGCGAACGGATCCGGCGGTGGGTTTTACGCGCGCACCACCATCAACGTGTTCAACAGCACGATCAGCGGCAATACCGCCAACAGTATTGGCGGCGGAGCCTGGATCTCGAAGCAGAATGGTTACTTCACCAACAGCATCATCGCAAACAATTCGGCACCCAGCATGAGCGAGATTGCCTGCACGGCACAATCGAACGGCGCGAGCAGCGTCACCGCGGATAACAGCCTGATCAAAGGCAGCTACGCATGCACGGGCGGCGGCACATTCACCGGCTCCGGCAATATCTTCGGCCAGGATCCCAAACTCGGTGCTCTCGCCCACTACGGCGGACCGACCCAGACGCTTGCCCTGCTGCCCGGTTCGCCGGCCATCGACGCAGGCAACAACGCAACCTGTGAATCGACCGATCAGCGCGGCCAGGGCCGTCCCTACAATGCCACCGACAAAGCCACGGCAATCTGCGACATGGGCGCCTTCGAAGTGAACTTCATCGACCTCGACCGCATCTTCGCCAACGGTTTCGATTGAGGCGTAACTCAATAGTTCATCCCTGAAGCTCACCTCCTGTCGGCATCCTGCCTCCACTTCGATTGGCGCACGCGATGCGATTCAACGCATCGCGTGGAGCGCCAATCTCAACCGTGCTGGTGCTCGTCCAACGTCTCGCGCAGGGTTTCGTCTTCGGATTCGAGCTTGTCGCCAAGCAGGCGACGCACGCTGACGTAGAACACCGGAATCAGCAGCACGCCGAATACGGTTGCGAACAGCATGCCGCCGACCACGCCGGTGCCGATCGCGTGACGCGCGTTCGCACCGGCGCCACTGGACACCACCAGCGGCATCACGCCGAGGATGAAGGCGAAGCTGGTCATGAGGATCGGGCGCAGGCGCAGGCGCGCGGCGTCGACCACGGCCACGCCGAGCGGGCGTCCGCGTTTTTGCTCCTGCACCGCAAACTCGACGATCAGGATGGCGTTCTTCACCGCCAGGCCGATGATCGTGATGAGTCCGACCTTGAGGAACACGTCGTTCGACAGGCCGCGCCCCCAGGTCGCAAGCAGCGCGCCGGTCAGTCCCAGCGGCACCACCAGCATCACCGCCACCGGGATCGACCAGCTTTCGTACAGCGCGGCCAGGCACAGGAACACGACCAGGATCGACAGCGCGAACAGCTTCGGCGCCTGCTCGCCCGACAGGACTTCCTGCAAACTCTGTCCGGTCCATTCGAAACCGAAGCCGTGCGGCAGGTCGTTCTGGATCAGGTTCTTCATCAGTTCCATCGCCTGGCCGGTGCTCTTGCCCGGCGCCTGGCCGCCGACGATGTCGACCGCTTCATACCCGTTGTAACGGGTCAGGCTCGGCGCCGCCATGGTCCATTGCGTTTGCACGACGTTCGACAACGGAATCATCGGCGCAGGTCCGCCATTCGCGGGAGCCTTGCCGGCGACATAGAAATGGCGCAGCGCGTCGACGCCGGCGCGGAACGGCGCGTCGGCCTGCATGATCACGCGCAGCACGCGGCCGCCGAAATCGAAATCGTCCACGTAGACCGGTGCGAGCATCAGCTGGATGGCGGTATAGACGTCCGAAAGCTTCAGGCCCATCGCCTGCGCCTGCACGCGGTCGACCGTCATCTTCAACTGCGGCGCGTCTTCCAGCGCGTTCGGGCGCACGCCGACCAGGGTGTCGGCATGCTTGGCCGCCGCGCCGAGCAGCATGTTGCGCGCATTCATCAGCGCTTCGTGGCCCTGGCCGGTGCGGTCCTGCAGGAACAGATCGAAGCCGCCGAAGCGGCCCAGGCCGCGGATCGTCGGCAGGTTGGCGACGAACACCATCGCATCCTTGACCTGGCCGAACAGCTGGCCCTGCAGGCGCGGGATCAATTCCGTCACGTTCGCCTTGCGCTGATCCCAGGGCTTGAAGCCGATGAACGCCATGCCGACGTTTTCGCCGCTGCCGACGAAACTGAAGCCGGACAGCGCGAACACGCGTTCGACTTCCGGATTGGAACGGATGATGTCGCTGACCTGGTCCATCACCGCATTGGTGCGCGCGATCGTCGCGCCGGCCGGCAAGGACACGATCGTCAGCGCGTATCCCTGGTCCTCGTCCGGCACGAAGCTCGAAGGCAGTTTCCAGAACAGGAATCCGCACACCACGGACACGGCGGCAAACACCATCATCCAGCGCGGCGCGTGACGCACGGCGCTGCGCACATGTCCGGTGTAGGAATGGCGAGTCCAGTCGAAGGCCTTGTTGAACCAGACGAACAGCGGATTGTGCGCATGCTCGTGGGTGGGCTTGATCAAGGTCGCGCACAGCGCCGGCGTGAAGCACAGGGCGAGGAACGCGGAAAACGCCGTGGACAGCGCGATGGTCAGCGCGAACTGGCGATAGATCGCGCCGACCGAGCCCGTCTGCAGCGCGCTCGGGACGAATACCGCCATCAGCACCAGGGCGATCGCGATCACGGCGCCGGAAATCTGCTGCATGGCCTTGCGCGTGGCGTCGCGCGGGGAGAGGTTTTCCTCGCGCATGATGCGTTCGACGTTCTCGATCACCACGATCGCGTCGTCGACAACGATGCCGATCGCCAGCACCATGGCGAACAGCGAAAGCTGGTTGATGGTGAATTCCAGGCCCGACAACGCCAGGAATCCGCCGAGCAGGGCGACCGGGATCACGATCGCCGCGATCAGTGTGGCGCGCAGGTTCTGCAGGAAGATCAGCATCACCAGGAACACCAGCACGAATGCGATGGCGAGCGTGATCACCACTTCCTCGATCGCGATGCGCACGAACGTGGTCGAGTCGTAGGGTATGAACCACTCCACGCCCGGCGGGAAACTCGATTGCAGTTCGGCGAGCTTGTCCTTGACTTCCTGCGCAACGGTCAGCGCGTTGGCGCCGGTGGCCAGTTGCACGCCGGCGCCGGCGACCGGCACGCCGTTGAAAACCGAGCGCTGGCCGTAACTGGCCGGGCCCAACTGGATGCGCGCCACGTCCTTCAGGCGCACCGTGGTACCGTCAGCGTTCGCGCGCAGGATGATGTTGCCGAATTGATCCGGCGTGCTGAAGCGGCCTTCCGCGCGCACCGTCGCCGTGACGCCGGTGCCGGGAACCGTCGGTTCGGCGCCGATGGCTCCAGCCGCGACCTGCACGTTTTGCGCCTTCACCGCTGCCAGCGCATCGGCTGCCGACAGGCCGTAGCCGTGCAGTTTGTCCGGATCGAGCCAGATGCGCATCGCGTACTCGGCGCCGACCTGGAACGTGCTGCTCACGCCGGGCAAACGCGCGATCTGGTCGAGGATGCCGGACGAGAGCAAATTATTGAGCTGGTACGAATCAAGACTTCCATCCGTCGAGCGCAGGGCGAAAAACATCAGGAAGTCGGGATTGGACTTGGACACCGTCACACCCTGCTGCACCACTTCGGCGGGCAGGCGCGGCGTGGCCAAGGTCACCTTGTTCTGGGTCTGCACCGCCGCGGTGTCGGGGTCGGTGCCGGGTTCGAAGGTGAGGGTGATGCCGACGCCACCGTTCGAACTGGAACTCGAACTGAAGTACATCAGGTGATCGATGCCGGTAAGCTGCTGCTCGATCACCTGGGTCACGCTTTTTTCCACGGTTTCCGCGTCCGCGCCCGGATAGGCGGCGTTGACCACGACCTGTGGTGGCGCGATGGATGGATACGACTCCACGCCGAGGTTGAACAGGGCGATGCTGCCGCCCAGCGCGATCAGTATCGCGATGACCCACGCGAAAATCGGGCGATCGATGAAGAAATTCGACATGGTGATTTCCTTTTGCGTTCGTCCCTGATCGCGAGAATCAAAAAGCGGCCATCCTGGCCGCACTTTTCAACAATCAGTGGGCGGGCTTGGCGGCTGGCGGCGCGGCGTCGGGCTTCCACGGGGTCGCCTTGGCCGGCGCTCCCGCCTGTACGTGCTGCACGCCCGAGACGATGACTTTGTCGCCATCGGCCAGACCCGAGGTGACGACGAAGTCGGCGCCCTGCTGTGCATCGGCCACAACCGGCTTCCTGGCCACCTTCCCATCGGCGCCGACCACGAGGACATAGGGCCCGGACGGATCGCGCTGCAATGCGGCTTGCGGAATGAGATACGCCTGCGTGATCTGGCCCAGGGTCAGGCGCAGGTTCACATACATGCCCGGCAGCAATTGGCGATCCGGATTCGGCACGATGCCGCGCAGGCTCACCGCGCCGGTGGCTGCATCGACGGCCGCGTCGGAAAAATCCAGGGTTCCGGAATGCGCGTAGGCCGTGCCATCCGGCAACAGGATGTCGACCTTGGCCTTGTTCGCCGCGTCCAGGGCGACATGGCCACCGGCCTGTGCACGGCGCAGCGCATCCAGCTCACCGACGGCCTGGCTGAAATTCACGTAGATCGGATCGATCTGCTCGACCGTTGTCAGCAGCGTCGCTTCACCCTGCCCGACCAGGGCGCCTTCGGTCACCTGCTGCTGGCCGGCACGGCCGGAAATCGGCGCGGTCACGCTGGCGTAGCCCAGGTTGATGCGCGCGGTTTCGACGTTTGCCTGCGCCTGCTGCACGGCTGCCGCGGCGGTACGCTCCGCGGCGAGCGCGTTGTCGAGGTCCGTCTTTGACATCAGCCCCTTGTCGGCAATCGAACGCGCACGCTCGGCGGCGACATGGTTGTTGGTGTAGGTCGCCTTGGCCGCGGCCAGATTGGCGAGCTGCGCATCCAGCGCGGCCTTGAGCGGCGCCGGATCGATCTGGAACATCAGCTGGCCCTGCTTGACGTCGGTGCCTTCGGTGTACACGCGCTTTTGCAGCACGCCGGCCACACGCGCGCGCACGTCGGCGGTACGCGTGGCGGACAGGCGCCCGACCAGGTCGCGCGTCAGCGGCACGGCCTGCGCCTTGGCCACGACCACGCCGACTTCGGCGAGGGGCATCTGCATCTGCTGTTGCTGGGCCTTGCCGCAACCGGCGGCGGCGAGCGCGAAGATCAGGACGGGAGCGGGAGAAATCCGAAATCGCATAAACGAATCCTTCGTCGGGTTGCGCGTCAATTAGCGAACCGGTCGGTCAAGATAATGAGGGATGCCGCGATGTGCAATGGGCCGGAGGTCATTCTTGCCGAACCGGCCCGGCAAATTGCCGACCCTTCTGGAAAGTCCGGCATGGATGCCGGTGTGTTCCTGGCGATCGCGGAGGATCGCAAGAACTAATGCCGGTGGGCAATCGCCAGATACTGCGCGCTTTGCATCTCGATCAGGCGGCTTTCCGTGCGGGCGAACTCGGCGCGCAGGCGTTCGCCGTCATACATTTCGGTTACCGGCGCCGCCGCGGACAAGACCAATTTCACGCCGCGGTCGTAGAACTCGTCGACCAGGTTGACGAAACGCCGCGCAGCATCTTCGGTCTGCGGCGTGAACTGCGGCACGTTGGAGATCAGCACGGTGTTGAAGCGCTGGGCGAGGTCGATGTAATCGGCGACCGCGCGCGGTCCTTCACACAGGGCATCGAATTCGAACCAGATCGCGCCATCGCCGCGGCGGCGAATGGGAATATCGCGATCGTTGATGCGGATACTCGCATCGGCGCGCTGCGCGCCGGGCGCGATGCGCGCGAAGCAGGAGGCGAGTTCATGCTCGGCGTGTTCGCCGAGCGGTGTGAAATAGACGCCGGCGCGGGTCAGCGCGCGCAGACGGTAATCCTGCGGCGAGATCAGCTCGCGAACCTCGCAATGCCCCTCGAGCAAATCGATCGCGGGTAGAAACCGTGCTCGTTGCAGGCCGTCGCGATACAAGCCGGATGGCGCGATGTTCGACGTCGTTACCAGGGTCACGCCCAGCGCGAACAGGTGCTCAAGCAGGCCGGCGAGGATCATCGCGTCGCCGATATCGCTGACGAAGAACTCATCCAGGCACAGCAACTTCGCTTCCGCGGCAAACGCGGCAGCGACATCGCGCAGCGGGTCGGCGCGGCCTTCGAGCGCCTTCAACTGCGCCTGCACGCGGCCCATGCAGCGATGAAAATGCAGGCGCAGAACGAGATTCGGTGGCATCGATTCGACCAGCAAATCGGCAAGAAACGTCTTGCCGCGACCAACCGAACCCCACAGGTACAGGCCGCGCACCGGCGCGTGTGAACGCATCGGCAACCAGCGCCGCCAACCGCCGTGCGCCGCGGCGAGGATTCCGTAACGGATGCGATCGAGCACCGGCAAAATTTCGCGCTGCGCGGGATCGTTGTCCCAGCGTTTTTGCGCCGCACCTTGCGCATACAAACCGCTTGGCGTTTGGGTGACCGTCACGCGACGTTACGCAGCGGCGGCAAATTCGCGCGCACGCCGTTCTTGACCGCACCGCGCAAGTCCATCAAGCGGCGATGGAAGAAATGCCCCGTGTCGGGCATGCGTACCAGCGTCGGCGGTTCAACCTGCGCGGCGACCCAGGCGTAGACCGCTGCCGGATCCACCACCTCGTCGGCCTCGCCCTGGATCACCAGCCACGGACACAGCGGATGCGCCAGATGCGCGAAATCCCAGCGTGACACGGGCGGCGCCACCGAGACCATCTGCCGCACCGGCAACTGCGGCGCGGCGCGCGCGGCGACGTAACTGCCGAAGGAAAATCCTGCCAACCACAAAACGTCCTCGGGCCGAGCGCGCTGGGCCCATGCGGCGACTGCGAGCAGGTCGTCGGTCTCGCCACGGCCATCGTCGTAAGTCCCTTGCGAAGCGCCGACCCCGCGGAAATTGAAGACCACCGTGGCCAGGCCTGACTCGCGCAGGCTGCGCTCGAGCATCGTCACCACCTTGTTGTGCATGGTGCCGCCGTGCTGCGGATGCGGATGGCAGATGATGGCGACGCCCGCACGCGCTTCGGCGGCAGCAGGAACGTCGACCGCGGCTTCGAGCGCGCCGACGGGGCCGGGAAGGATCAGCGCAGTTGCTGCGGCGGGAAAGGTATCGGGCGCAATCATACAAACACTGGCATAGCGCTTCGTTTCATCCCTGAAGCGTTCGCCGTTGGGCCGTCCCGGCCCAACCGAAATGCCACGCGCGCGATGCGCTTCAACGCATCACGCAAGCGTGTGTCATTTCACCTGGCTAAGCATCCACTCAACCGTGGCCTTGACCTGCGCATCCGTCAGCGACGGATTGCCGCCCTTGGCCGGCATGAGTGCGCCCTTGCCATCCTTGCCGGAATATCCGTCGATCGCGTGCTTGACCAAGGTGTCCAGACCCTGCGCCACGCGCGGCGCCCAGGCAGCCTTGTCGTGGATGCTCGGCGCGCCAGTGGCAGCATTGGTATGGCAGGTCGTGCACAGGTTGTCGAAGATGGTCTTGCCGTCAAGCGTGCCGCCATAGGCGACCTGCGATTCGGCGGCCTTTTTCGCGGCGTCCTGCGCCGCTGCCAGCGCGGCGCGGCCCGTATCGCCTGCGTACACACCCGCGACCGGCGCGATGCGCGCGGCGATTTCCTGCTGTGCTTCCGGGCGCGGCGGCGCCGGATGATTGTTGTAGATGTGCATGGCCATCAGGATCAGGCCGATCATGACCAGCGCAAGAAAGCCGATCACCATCGAGAAATGGCGGAGGAAGACGCGGTCGGTGGAGCTTACGGGATTGGTCACGGTCGGATCGTCCAGATGAGGCCGCAAACGGCCGGATTGCGGCCGCGAAGTATAGCGGCCCCCTGCCTTGAGCGGCAAATTCCGCTCATTGCGTCGTCGCTTTCTTCTGCCCGGCGATAAACGCCTTGATATGATCCTCCAGCACCGGCAATGGCACCGAGCCGGTTTCCAGCACGGCGTCGTGGAATTTACGGATGTCGAATTTCGTGCCGAGCTCCTGCTCGGCAAGCTGGCGCAGTTCGAGGATCTTCAACTCGCCGAGCTTGTACGATAGCGCCTGCCCGGGCCATGAGATGTAACGATCGACCTCGGTTTCCACCTCGTGTTGGCTGAGCGCAGTGTGCTCGGCGAGGTACTTGATTGCCTGCGCGCGTGTCCAACCCAGATGATGCACGCCGGTGTCGATGACCAGACGTGCGGCGCGCCACATGTCGTAGGATTCGCGGCCGAAATCGTCGTAGGGCGTGCGATAGATGCCCATTTCTTTTCCGAGGTATTCGCAATACAACGCCCAGCCTTCGCCGTAGGCGGAAATGTAGGCTTTGCGAAAATCCGGAACTGCGTTCATCTCTTCGACCAACTCGCCTTGCAGCGCGTGGCCGGGGGCGGATTCGTGCAGGGTCAGCGCGGTCAGGTTGTAGAGCGGACGCGAAGGCAGATCGTAGGTATTGACCCAGTATGTGTGCGCTCCGCCGCGGCCGGCGGTCCAGAATGGCGCGATCGCCGCCGGCACCGGTTCGATGCCGAAGCGCCCGCGTGGCAGCAATCCGAAATACTGCGACAACTTCGCGTCCACGCGCTTGGCGATCCACGATGCATGCATCAGCAGTTCATCCGGCGTCTTGACGTAAAACTGCGGGTCAGTGCGCAGGAAATGCAGGAACGCCGGCATGTCGCCCTTGAAGCCGGTCGCCTTCATCGTCGCGTCCATTTCTTTCTGGATGCGATCGACTTCCTTCAGGCCGATGTCATGGATCGCCTGCGGATCCAGATCAAGCGTGGTGTATTCGCGGATCTGCTGGCGGTAATAGGCACGGCCATCGGGCAGCGCCTCGGCAGCCAATGTGTCGCGCGCCTGCGGCACGGAGTCGTCACGGAAGAATTTCAGCAGCTTCGCGGAGGACGGAATCACCTTGTCGCGGATCGCCCCCGCACAGTCGGCCTGCAGGATCGCCTGCTCTGCCGCCGGAATCGTTGCGGGCAGCGACTTGAACGGCTTGTAGAAGTCGCTTTCGGTCGGGTCCTTGATGTCGATGTAGGTGGAAATCGACACATCGCGGCCCGGCAATACAGCTTTCGGAACCGAAAACCCGCGCTTGAGACCTGCTTGCATGTTGACGATATTTTCGTCGAACCAGCGCGGAACGTCGTTCAACGTGGCGATATAGTTTTTGGCATCCTTGACTGTGCGCAAATGCCGGCCGGACATGAATCCCAGATCCGACCAGAACTGCGAGTCTGCGTTGAACGGCATTTCGTACTGGCGGAAGCGGATGTCGGCAGCGAGGTTTTCAAGCTGCGGCTTGTAGACCTCGAAGTTGATCTTGTTCGCCGGCGTGAGCTTGTCGACCGGAATCACCGCAAGCTTTTTCAGCACATCGTTCCAGTACGCCAGCCGCGCCTCCTGCGATTTGGCGTCCACGCGTGGCAGGCGATCGGGCACTGCTGCCGTGGCGCCGTCGTCGTCGCTGCCGGGGAACTGTTGTTGACGCCATTTCCATTCGGCGCTGTAGATCGCGACGAACCTGGCGTCGGCGGACCCCGGCGCCGGCGCGGCGGATTTCGAACAGGCACAATCGGGCGTTCCTGCCCAGGCCGGAGCGGCCACGGCAATACCAAGCGCAAGCAACAACGAAGTGTGGATTTTCATTGCGGGTTCTCCAGACGATTGCCGATCATCGCACCTTCACTTGCGCCGCGCATCGGTCGCTCGTCCTGCGTGTGGCCGAACTGCGTGCGACAATGCACGCATCGTTCATTCCAATGCCATGCCATGACCGCAACGACATCATCCCGGCCCATTTCCCTGACCCGATTTCTGATCGAGGAGCAGCGCGACAAGCAACACATCAATGCCGATTTGCGCCTGCTCATCGAAGTGGTCGCACGCGCCTGCAAACGCATCGCGATTTCCGTCGGCCGCGGCGCGCTCGGCGGCGTGCTCGGCAGTGCGGGCACCGAAAACGTACAGGGCGAGGTGCAGAAAAAGCTCGACGTGCTGTCGAACGAGATCCTGCTCGAAGCGAATGAATGGGGCGGGCACCTGGCTGCGCTGGCGTCCGAGGAAATGGACGACCCGCATCCGATCCCGCACCGTTATCCGAAAGGCGAATACCTGCTCGTGTTCGATCCGCTGGACGGTTCCTCGAACATCGACGTGAACATCTCGGTCGGCACCATCTTCTCGGTGCTGCGCTGTCCGGCCGGCGTCAAGGAGCCGGACGAAAAGGCGTTCCTGCAACCCGGCACGCAGCAGGTCGCCGCCGGCTACGCGGTGTACGGTTCGAGCACAATGCTGGTGCTCACGCTCGGCGACGGCGTGCACGCGTTCACGCTTGACCGCGAGATCGGCAGCTTCATGCTCACGCAACGCGACCTGGCGATTCCCGCGGACACGCGCGAGTTCGCGATCAACATGTCGAACCTGCGCCACTGGGAAGCGCCAATGCGGCGCTACATCGACGAACTGCTGGCCGGCAAGGCCGGCCCGCGCGGCGCCGACTTCAACATGCGCTGGGTCGCATCCATGGTGGCCGATGTGCACCGCATCGTCTGCCGCGGCGGCATCTTCGTCTACCCGCTCGACGCGAAGATCAGGGACAAGGGCGGCAAACTGCGGCTGATGTACGAGGCCAATCCGATGGCCTTCATCGTCGAGCAGGCCGGCGGCATGGCGACGAATGGCCATGGCCGGATCATGGAAATCGTGCCGCAGTCGCTGCACCAGCGCGTGCCGGTATTCCTCGGCTCCAAGAACGAGATCGAACGCGTGACGCGTTATCACCGCGAAGCAGCCAGCGAGTGAACGGCGATTTCATCGAGGTCTATGACGGCGCGCTCGATGCGGCAACATGCGCGACGCTGATCCGCCGCTTCGATACGAGCGGACAAGCGACACGCGGCGAGACCGGCAGCGGCGTGGATGTGAAGCTTAAGGACAGTTGGGACATCCGCATCAGCGGCCAACCGATGTGGGCGGATGCGGAAAACGCGCTGAACACGGCGATGATGTCGGGCCTGATGCGCTACCTGCGCACCTATCCGCACACCCTGCTCGCGCCGCTGTCCTTGCGCATGGCCGACGGCGCCGGCGGCACCGTCGCGATCGATCCGGAGCGCATGGCTGGAATGTCGGACGAGTTGCTACAAGTGCTGATCAGAAAGACCCTGCGCCCCGGCAGCATCAATCTGCAAAAATACATTTCCGACCAGGGCGGTTATCCGTACTGGCACTGCGAGCTGTACCCCAAGCCCGGCGATGCGCAATCGGAAACCCTGCACCGCACGCTGCTGTGGACGATCTACCTTAATGATGGCTTCGACGAGGGCGAAACCGAGTTCCTTTACCAACACCGCAAGATCACGCCGAAAACCGGCAGCCTGCTGATCGCGCCGGCCGCGTTCACGCACACACATCGCGGCAACATGCCGAAGCGTGGCAACAAGTACATCGCCACGTCGTGGATTTTGTTTCAGCGTGCGGAAAGAATTTACGCGCAAACCTAGAACAACTCGCCCTGCGGCGTGGTCTTGCGCGCTGCGATGAAACTGGCGCAATCAAGCGTGAGATTACGGCCACGCGAAAGGCCCAGCCGGCGCGTGGCGATGGCGAAACGCTGGCGGATGAGTTCGGCGAACTCGCCTTCGCCGCGCATGCGTTTGCCGAAGCGCGGGTCATTGTCGCGACCGCCGCGCATCTGCCGCACCAGGCTCAGCACATGCCCGGCGCTCTCGGGAAAATGCAGCTCCAGCCATTCCCGCACGAGCTGCTTCAATTCCCAGGGCAGGCGCAGGATGGTGTAGCCGGCCATTTGCGCGCCGGCTTCCTGCGCACGCTCGAGGATCTGTTCTATCCATCGATCCGTGAGCATGGGGATGATCGGCGCGACCAGCACGCCGCAGGGCACACCGGCTGCGCTCAGCGCCTTGAGCGCGGCGATGCGCCGGTGCGGCGCGCTGGCGCGCGGCTCGAGTTTGGACGAGAGCTTGTTGTCGAGCGAGGTCACCGACACGAAGACGTAGACCAGATTTCGTTGCGCCAACGGCACGAGCAAATCCAGGTCGCGTTCGATCAACGCGTTCTTGGTGACAATGCTGACCGGATGCCGGTGTTCGAGCATCGCTTCGAGAATCTGCCGCGTGATCCGGTAAAGACGCTCGATCGGCTGGTAGGGATCGGTATTCGCGCCGAGGTTGATCGGACTGACGCGATAGCCCGGCTTCGCCCATTCGGTGCGCAGTGCTTCCACCGCATTGGTCTTGGCGAACAGTTTCGTTTCGAAATCCAGTCCCGGCGAAAGATTCAGATAGGCGTGCGAGGGTCGCGCGTAGCAATAGACACATCCGTGCTCACAACCGCGGTAGGGATTGATGCTCTGCTCGAACGGGATATCCGGCGAATCGTTGCGGCTGATGATGCTGCGTGCACGCTCTTCAGTCACCGTGGTCGCCGGATGCGGCGTAAGTTCGACTTCGCGTTCCCAACCATCGTCCACGGCCTCGCACGCTGTCCTCTCGAAGCGGCCTTCGATATTCGATGCCGCGCCGCGGCCCTTGATGCGTACCGGCTGGTTCATGCGTGCATCCTACGCCGGGCGCGTCTCATCGATTGGGATCACGCTGCGGCTTATACTGAACAAAAACCCCGGAGAGTTTCATGCACAGTTCAAAGCGGTGGATTTGCATGCTGGCGGCCTGCCTGGCTTTCGCCGCCACGCGCGCAAACCCCACCGAAGCCGACCCGCTCAAGGATCCGGAAGTGCAGAAAGTCCTGCGCGCGATGGACGAGGTCGATACCTGGTATCACCCGGATCTGTTCGGCGAGTTTGCCGGCATGCGCCAATACGCCGAGCACGACTACGCCGGCGCGCTCAAATATTTCAAGATCGGTGCGTTCTATGCGGACAAGCTCTCGCAACTTAGCATCGGCCTGATGTACGCGCACGGCGAAGGCGTGCCACGGGATGAAGCCACCGCCTATGCGTGGCTCGTAGTGGCGGCGGAGCGCGGGTATCCCAAATTCGTGGAAGCGGTCGACCGGCAAAAGGTGTTGATGACGCCAGAGCAGATGCAGCAGGCGCAACCGATCCTTGCCGAAGTGCAGGCCCGTTATGGCGACGCGGTGGCCAAGCCGCGCATCATCGCGCAGTTGCGCGAGGGCAGGACGGCGATGACCGGCTCCCACATCGGTTACGACTTCGGCGTGCAGGTCAAGGCGGATCATCCCTGCACCGGCGGTGGCACCGTAGTGATCAATGGCATGGAGTTGCCTAAGACCGGCTGTCCCGGGTCGAACCTCTACTCGCCCGAACGCTGGGATCCGAAGCAGTACTTCGTGCTGCGCGATGCGCAATGGAAGGCGACTGTCACCGTTGGCGACGTCAAGGATGCCGATACTGGTGACAAGGACAAGTCGAAGCCGGCCGCCGACAAACCTGACGGCAAACCCTGACGCGCTAGCGGGTCGGCACGGCGGCGCGTGACCGCCCTCCGGCCAGGCGCCGCCAGATGCCGGCGAGGAAGCGGAACAGTTTCGGGATCAGCCAGATCAGCAGCAGCAGGAACGCGGCTAGCAGCACCAGAAACATCAGCGGGTGCTGGAACACCAGCCATAGTCCTGCGAGCAGGATGCCGTCTTCGGAAAAACTCATCGTCCAGTTGCTGAATGGTTCCGGCGAGGTATTGATCGCCGCGCGCGTACCCATCTTGGCCAGGTGCGTGCCGCCGGCGATGGTGCCGCCGAGCAATGCCGCGGCCATCTGTACGTCCGGGGTGGCATTGCCGATCGCACCCCAGGCCAGCATCGCGCCGATCGGGATGCGGATGAACGTATGCACTGCGTCCCAGACCGAATCGACAGCGGGAACCTTGTCGGCGACAAACTCGATGATCAGCATGAAGGCGGATGCGCCCAGCACCCAGTTGTGTTCGAGCAACTGCAGGTGTTCCGGCAACTGCACCCAACCCATCCGACCGATCAGACCGACGATGAAAATGGCCGCGTACAGGCGGATGCCGCTGGCCCAGGCCAGGCCTGCTGCCAGCGCCAGCGATTGCAGGTTTTCCATCGCCCACCTCCGCATGCCAATCAGTGCGCGATTTTACGCGCGATGCCTGAATGCCGCCCGTCGGCAAGGCAATGCCGCTTCGACGTTACGCACTCGCGGCACGACTGTGATTGTGGCAGGATCGGCACGTTCGTTTGCGGGGACATCACGATGCGCTGGATTCTGCTGCTGCTCGCGGTATTGGGATTCGGTCTGGGATTTTCGGCGAAGGCACCCGGCTTGATGGGCCTGGGCTTCGTGCTCGGTTTTGTGTTCCTGATTGCCGCGTTTTTTGCATTCGCCGCCGCGCGCGTCGCTGAAACCTCGCGCCCGGATTCGACCCTGCTCACCGACAAGGACCTCAACGCCTTGCGCGCAAGCATGCGCAAGAAGCCATCACCACCACCGGCGAATCCTGCCTGAGCGATCCGGTGGCGCAGGTTTCACGCATCACCAATTCGGACTAAAGTGCGGTTTTCCATACGGGAGAATCGCCATGGCAGTCGTGCATCCGGTTCCGACCGACTTCGCCGCGCGCACACGCATCGGCGCGATGGGCTATGAAAAACTCTACGCCGAATCCGTGCGTGACCCGGATGGTTTCTGGCGCCGCATCGGCAAGCGCCTGGACTGGATCGTGCCGTACACCAAGGTGCGCGACGTTTCTTTCGACGCGAAGGATCTGCATATCCGCTGGTACGCCGACGGCAAGCTGAATCTTGCCGCGAATTGCCTGGACCGGCACCTGACCACCCGCGGCGACAAGACCGCTATCCTGTGGGAAGGCGACCATCCCGACGAGTCGCGCGCGATCAGCTACCGGCAATTGCATGAACAGGTCTGCCGCGCGGCGAACCTGCTGAAAAATCTCGGCATCAAGAAAGGTGATCGCGTGTGCATTTACCTGCCGATGATTCCGGAGGCCGCTGTGGCGATGCTCGCCTGCGCGCGCATCGGCGCGGTGCACAGCGTCGTGTTCGGCGGCTTCTCGCCGGATTCGCTGGCCGGACGCATCGCCGACTCGCAATCGAAAGTGGTGATCACCGCCGACGAAAGCCTGCGCGGCGGCAAGCATGTGCCGCTGAAAGTGAACGTAGACGAGGCGCTGACGCGACCCGGTACGACCAGTGTGGAGACGGTGCTCGTGGTCAAGCGCACTGGCGCACCCGTGCCGATGCAAACGCCGCGCGATCGTTCCTGGGATGCGCTCGTCGCCGCGCAGGACACGCAATGCGCGCCCGAAACGGTGGGTGCCGAAGACCCGCTGTTCATCCTGTATACGTCGGGTTCCACCGGAAAACCCAAGGGCGTGCTGCACACGACCGGCGGTTATGGGGGGGTTTTTATCCACACCCCCCAAAAAGTGGTGGCCCTCCGGCGGGAGGGCGATTACT
>OEIU01000482.1_pt1 | contig 36664 bp, 30 predicted proteins | sample 1539221 | NCBI WGS metagenome assembly OEIU01 (sample SAMN03792071, study PRJEB22550) | activated sludge metagenome | feature: wastewater treatment plant; material: activated sludge; isolation source: Wastewater treatment plant of a petroleum refinery complex | place: Argentina: Zarate | collected...
GGGTCCTGACGCTCGACGATGCAGGAGTGCGCGCGATCGTGCTGCGCGGCCTCGAGGGCGTCGCCGCGGCGCTTGCCAAGGGCGACGGCGAGCGCGCCGCCGCGGCGATGGAAGACAACCTGCGCGAAGCGCGCAAGGCATTCATCGCCGCCGCCGCGCTCGGCGACGCGCCGCCGCCCGGCGCGCCGGCGCCGGTCAAGACGCAGGCCGACGGCAACGGCAGCGGCAAGCGCCACGCGCCGCGCGCCGCCCAGACTGCGCGTGCCGCGCGCAGTACGAACCCGGGCCGACGCAGCGCAGCGTCGGCCTCTTCTCGGAGCAATGCATGAACTATCTCGCCGAAATTCCCTATGGTGCCTACTGGAGCACGCCATTCACGCGCTGGCAGGGCAGCTTTGCCGGCCTGCACAGCGTCGAGTTCGCGGCCCACGTCGCGAAGCGCGAACTGGCGCGGCGCAAGATCGACCCGTCCGGGTTCGACTTCGCGGTGCTCGGCATCTCGGTGCCGCAGAAGCAATCGTTCTATGGCGCGCCGTGGCTTGCCGGCCTGATCGGCGCCGGCAAGGTCGGCGGGCCGACGCTGATGCAGGCCTGCGCGACCGGCGTTCGCACGCTGCTCGCCGCGGCGCAGGAGATCCAGTGCGGCATGGCGCAGAGTGCGCTCGTCGTCAACTGCGACCGCACCTCCAACGGCCCGCACCTGTACTACCCGAACCCGCGCGGCCCGGGCGGCACCGGCGCGGCCGAGGACTGGGTGATGGACAGCTTCGGCTGCGACCCGCTCGGCGGCCATTCGATGCTGAAGACGGCCGAGAATGTCGCCGCCAAGCTCGGCGTCTCGACCGCCGAGCAGCACGAAGTCGTGCTGCGCCGCGAGCAGCAGTATCGCGACGCGCTGGCCGACAACAGCGCCTTCCTGCGCCGCTTCATGACGCTGCCGTTCGAGGTGCCGGCGCCCGGCTACAAGAAGACCGCGGCGACGATCGAGGGCGACGAGGGCATCAACCATTCGACGCCCGAAGGCCTTGCCAAGCTGCGCCCGGTGCTCGATGGCGGTACCGTGACCTTCGGCGGCCAGACGCATCCGGCCGACGGCAATGCGGCGATCGTCGTCACGACCCGCGAACGCGCGCGCGAGCTGTCGGCCAACCCGAAGATCGCGGTGCGGCTGCACGGCTTCGGACTCGCGCGCGCCGAACTCGCGCACATGCCCGAGGCGACGGTGCCGGCGGCGCAGCGCGCGCTCGCGCAGGCCGGCAAGAGCGTCGCGCAGATGGCGGCGATCAAGACCCACAACCCGTTCGCCTTGAACGATATCGTCTTCGCGCGCGGCACCGATTGCAAGCTCGCGACGATGAACAATTTCGGCTGCTCGCTCGTCTGGGGCCACCCGCAGGCGCCGATGGGAACGCGCTCGATCATCGAGCTGATCGAGGAGCTCGCGCTGCGCGGCGGCGGCTTCGGCCTCTTTACCGGCTGCGCGGCGGGCGACACGGCGATGTCGGTCGTGATCGAGGTCGGCGACGCCTGAACCGGCCGCGGCGGCGATGAACCCGTACGACTGGATCGCCGGCCACGCCGAGCGCACGCCCGACAAGGTGGCGATCCGCTCGGGGGAGCCAGTGTGGACGTATGCAAGGCTCGCGCGCGAAGCCGCGGCACTCGCGGCGGCGCTTGCCGCAAGCGGCGTCAAGCACGGTGATCGCGTCGCCTTCCTCGGCTTGAATTCGGCGCCCGAACTCGCGCTGCTCGCCGCCTGCGCGCGGCTGGGCGCGATATTCATGCCGCTGAACTGGCGCTTGACGCTGCACGAGCTGCGCCAGTTGATCGCCGACAGCGAACCCGCGGCGATCGTTGCCGACGCCAACTTCATCGAGACCTGCCAGACGCTCGGCGCGGCGCTGCCCAATGCGGTGCGCGTTGCGCAGGGCGACGCCGCGCCGCAAGGCTGGCTCGCCTACGACGCCTTCCTGGCACGCGGTGCGGGCGGCCCGGTGCCGGCCGCGGCCGGGCAGCCCCGGGACACGCTGCTGCTTTGCTACACGTCGGGCTCGACCGGCGTCCCCAAGGGCGTGATGCTGTCGCAGGATGCGGTGCGCGTGAACGCGCTGCACAGCGTCGAGATGCACGCCATGCACGCCGGCGATATCGTGCTCGCGACGCTGCCGCTGTTTCACGTCGGCGGCCTGAACAACCAGACGACGCCGGCGCTGCAGGTCGGCGCGACGGTCGTGCTGCATCCGAAGTTCGAGGTCGATACGACCTTCGACGCGATCGCGCGCGAGGCCGTCACGCTCACCGTGCTCGTGCCGGCGCAGTTGATGGCGATGTTCGCGAGCCCGCGCTGGGCGAGCGCGGACCTGTCGCGGCTGCGCATGATCACGACCGGCTCGACGATCGTTCCCGAGCACGTGACGCGCGGCGTGCACGAGCGCGGCGTCCCGCTCGTGCCGATCTACGGCTCGACCGAGACCTGCCCGATCGCCGCCAGCCTGCGCGCCGAAGACGCCTTTCGCAAGGCCGGTTCGACCGGCCGCGTCGCGCGCGAGTGTGCGCTGCGCATCGTCGACGAGATCGACAACGACGTGGTGTCCGGCGCGCGCGGCGAGGTGCTGGTGCGCGGGCCGAACGTGATGAGCGGCTACTGGCGACAGCCCGAGGCGAGTGCTGCGGCGCTCGCCGGCGGCTGGTTTCACAGCGGCGACCTCGGCCATATCGACGCCGAGGGTTATCTGTGGATCGACGGCCGGGTGAAGGACATGATCATCTCGGGCGGCGAGAACATCGCGCCGGCCGAGGTCGAGAACGTGCTGCTCGAATGCGCCGATATCGCCGAGGTGTCGATCGTCGGCGAGGCCGATGCGCGCTGGGGCGAGATCGTCGTCGCCGTCATCGCGCCGCGCCCCGGCCGCGCGTTGACCGCCGAGCGCGTGCTTGCGCTGCTCGACGGCCGCGTCGCGCGCTACAAGCATCCCAAACGTGTCGTCTTCGTCGATGCGCTGCCGAAGACGGCCCTCGGCAAGGTTCGCAAGGAAGATGTCCGCCGCCTCGTCGCCACCGAGTATGGTGTCCCCCAAAGCCCCAAGACGGAGAACATGTCATGACGCTGAAGATCGGAATTGACGTCGGCGGAACCTTCACCGATTTCGTCGTCGCCCGCGACGGCGCCGAGCCGGCGATCTTCAAGAGCCTGTCGACGCCCGACGATCCCTCGATCGCGGTCGTCAACGGCCTGACCGATATCGCCGCCGCGATGGACCCACCGCTGACGCTCGAGGCGTTTGCGGCGACGATAGACACCATCGTCCACGGCACGACGGTGACGACGAATGCGACGCTCACCCACACCGGCGCCCGCTGCGGCCTGCTGACGACCGAAGGCGTGCGCGACGCGCTCGAGATGCGCCGCGGCATCCGCGAGGAGCAGTACAACAACCGCGCAACCAACGTGAGCCCGCTCGTGCCGCGCGCGCGGCGCGCCGGCATCAAGGGCCGCATCGACCGCGACGGCGGCGAGATCGAGCCGCTCGACCTGGCCGCGATCGAAGCCGAGCTCGCCGCCTGGAAGAAGGACGGCGTGCAGGCGATCGCCGTCTGCTTCATGAACTCGTTTGCCAATCCGGCGCACGAACAGGCCGCCGCCGCGCTGGTGCGCCGGGCGATGCCCGAGGCCTACCTGTCGGTGTCGACCGAGGTGCTGCCGTCGATCCGCTTCTACGAGCGCGTCAGCACGACGGCGCTCAACGCCTACGTCGGCCCGAAGCTGCTGCATTACCTCGACCAGCTCGTCACGCGCCTGTCGGGGATCGGCTTCTCCGGCCTGCTGATGATCATGCAGTCCAACGGCGGCGTGATCTCGCCGCAGCTCGCGCGCGAAAAGGCGGCGCTCACGCTGCTGTCGGGCCCGGCCGGCGGCCCCGGCGCCGGGCTGTTCTACGTGCGCGCGCACGGCACCGACAAGTGCATCACCACCGACATGGGCGGTACCAGCTTCGAGGCCTCGGTCTCGGTGGGCGCACCGATGATCAAGAACGACGGCGAAATCGCGCGCCACAAGCTCGCGCTGCCGATGCTCGACATCCACACGATCGGCGCCGGCGGGGGCTCGATCGGCTGGCTCGACGAAGGCGGGCTGCTGCGGATGGGCCCGCAGAGCGCCGGCGCCGACCCCGGGCCGGCCTGCTACGGCAAGGGCGGCACGCTGCCCACGACCACCGACGCCAACGTGGTGCTCGGCTACCTCGACCCCGAGTTCTTCGCCGGCGGGAAGATGAAGCTCGACGTCGGCGCGGCGCGCGCCGCGATCGACGAACACATCGCGCGGCCGATGGGCCTGACCGTCGAGGAAGCGGCCGCCGGCATGTACCGGGTCGCGTGCAACAACATGGCGCAGGGCGTGCGCGAGGTCACGATCAAGCGCGGCTTCGATCCGCGCGAATTCCCGATCATCCCGGCCGGCGGCGCGGGCCCGATCCACTCGTGCCTGATCTGCCACGAGCTCGAGATCCCGCTGCAGATCGTGCCGCGAGAGTCCTCGGTGCTGTGCGCGTTCGGCATGCTGATGAGCGAACTCAAGCACGACTTCGTGCGTACCTTCGTCGCGCGGCTCGAGTCGCTCGACTGGGCCAGGCTCGGCGAGATCGTCGACGCGATGGTCGCCGACGGCGCCGCGCAACTGGCCGACGAGCGCATCCCGGAGGCGCGACGGCGCTACGAGATCAAGTTCGACTGCCGCTACATCCGCCAGTACCACGAGGTGTCCTTCGTCGTGCCGCGCGCGTTGCTCGATGCGCGCGACGCGGCCGGCATCGCGCGCGCGTTCCACGCCGAGCACAACCGGCTCTACGGCTACTCGCTCGAGCAGGAGAACACGCCGATCGAGATCATCAACGTCCGGGTGCAGGCCGTCGGCGCGACCGACAAGCCGGCCTACCGCAAGGAAGACTGGACTGGCGCCGACGCGTCGCACGCGCTCAAGGGCCGCCGCAGCGTCTACATCCCCGAGACCCGCGCCTTCGCCGAAGTGCCGGTCTACGACGGCCACCGGATGCGCTTCGGCAACCGGGTCGACGGCCCGGCGATGATCGAGCAGGCGACGACCGCGATCTTCGTCAGCGCCTCGTACGACTGCGTGGTCGACGCGCTGGGCTCGTTCGCCGTCTACCTGAAGGGTCGCGAAGACCTCTGCCGGTCGGCTTTCGGCCCGGCGGCGAAGCCCGAGCCGGCGACGGTGGCCGCCTGACCTCCTCCTTCGGAGACAACGAGATGAGCACTGCCGAAGCCGTGAAAATCGACCCGATCCTGCTGTCGGTCTACGCGCGCACGTTCCGCTCGATCACCGACGAGATGAGCATCTCGATGGAGCAGACGACGCGCTCGCCGATCCTGTGCGAGGCCAAGGACTACGTCACCGGCCTGTACGACGGCGACGGCAACATGCTCGAGCAGACCGAGAACCTGCCGATCCTGGCGTTCTCGCTGGCGCCGGTGTGCAAGTACATCAAGCAGTACTTCGGCGACGACCTGCATCCCGGCGACGTCATCTTCCACAACGACGTGTTCAGCCTGGGCAACCAGAACAACGACGTCGCGGTGTTCAAGCCGGTGTTCCTCGGCGACAAGCTGGTCGCCTGGACCGCGGTCAAGGGCCACCAGGCCGACATCGGCGGCAACGTCGCCGGCGGCTACAACCCGAACGCGGTCGAGGTCTGGCAGGAGGCGCTGCGCATCCCGCCGGTCAAGGTGGTCGAGCGCGGCAAGCTGCGCCGCGACGTCTGGAACCTGATCTTCGCCAACGTGCGGCTCGACATCGTCCAGCACGACATGAAGGCCGAGATGGGCGCGTGCACGATCGGCGAGCGGCGGATGCTCGAGCTGCTGGCCAAGTACGGCGTCGACAGCTACGAGGCGCACAAGCAGGCGCTGTTCCTTGCTACGCGCCGGATGATGGAAGCCGAGATCGCGAAGATCCCGAACGGCCGCTACTCGGGCGAAGGCTACGTCTACTACGACGGCCGCCACGAGGGCTCGAAGTTCACGATCCGCGTCGACATCGACGTCGAGGACCGCAGGATCCGCTTCGACTACTCGCGCACCGACCCGCAGACCAACGGCTTCGTCAACGGCACGTTCACGTCCAGCGCGTCGGCGACGATCCTCACGCTGCTGCAGATGGTGAACCCGGACATCCCGCACAACGAGGGGATGGTGCAGCCGATCGAGATCGTGATCCCCGAAGGCACGATCCTGAATGCGGCGTACCCCAAGGCGACCACGTTCGGCAACCACCTGTGCCCGCCGAACGCGGACGCGATCCAGCGCGCGCTGGGGCCCGTGCTGCCGGACCGCGTGACCGCCGGCTGGAACAACCTGCTCGCGTCGCTGACGACCGGGATCGACCCGAAGACGAACGACAAGTACGTCGACATCGGCTTCATGGGCCTGAAAGGTGGCTCGGGCGCGATGAAGGGCACCGACGGCTACGACCACATCGGCATGATCGACGCGAGCGGCGGCGTGCTCGACCAGGACTACGAGATGTTCGAGCTGCAGACGCCGCACCGCCTGATCCGCCACGAACTGCTCGCCGATTCGGCCGGCGCCGGGCAGTGGCGCGGCGGGCTCGGTGTCGAGACAATCTTCGAAATCGGCAGCGACGACACCCAGCTCGTGACCTTCGGCGACGGCGACTTCGAGGGCGCCTTCGGCATCGCCGGCGGCAAGGGTGCGGGGCTGAACTTCATCCGCCTGACCTACCCCGACGGCCGCGAGGTCGTGCCGCGCAACAAGGACCTGATCACCGGCGTGCCGCGCGGCACGATCTACCACCAGGTCGCCAACGGCGGCGGCGGCTGGGGCGAGCCGAAGCGGCGCGATCGCAAGACGCTTGCCGAAGAAGTGAAGAACGGCGTCATCTCGCGCGAGGCGGCGATGCGCGACTACGGCATGACGCCAGCCGAACTGGACGCCAAGTGAACTTCGAACTGACCGACGACCAGCGCGCGATCCGCGACGCGTTCGCGCGCTTCTGTGACGAGCGCATCGCGCCGCAGGCGGCGGCGATCGACGAGGCGAAGGTCTTCCCGCGCGAACTTTTCGACGAGCTCGGCGCGCTCGGCTTCTTCGGCATGCGCTATCCGGAGGAGGTCGGCGGCTCCGGCGCCGGGCTCGCCGAGTTCGCGCTCGCGCTCGCCGAGATCGCGCGCGGCTCGATGTCGCTCGCCGGTGCGGCGGCGATGCAGTCGCTGATGGGGACGAAGTTTTTGCACATGCTCGGCAACGCCGACATCATCGAGCGGCTTTTCAAGCCGGCGCTCGCGGGCGAGAAGATCGGCGCGATCTGCATGACCGAGCCGAATGCCGGCTCCGACCTCTCGGGCATCGCGACGCAGGCCAAGCAGGTCGACGGCGGCTGGCTGCTGAACGGGCAGAAGACGTGGATCACGTCGGCGCCGGTGGCCGACTTCTTCACCGTCTTCGCGAAGGCGGGCGACGAGAAGAAGCTGACGATCTTCCTTGTCGAGCGGGATTTCAAGGGCCTCGTCATCGGGCGCGAGATCCACAAGATGGGCGTCTGGGCGCTGCCGACGTCGGAAGTCGCGTTCGACGACTGCTTCGTTCCCGACAGCCACCGCCTGTCGCGCGAGATCGGCGACGGCGAGGCGCACCTGCGCAAGACGCTGGCCGAGATCCGCATCATCACCGGCGCGATGGCGATCGGCATCGCGCGCGCGGCGCTCGCCGACGCGCTGCGCTACGCCGCCGAGCGCAAGCAGTTCGGCAAGCCGATCAACCGCTTCCAGGCGATCCAGATGAAGCTTGCCGAGATGGCGACCGAGCTCGAGGCGGCGACCCATTTGGTGTCGTACGCCGCCTGGCTGCACGGCGCCGGGCTGCCGCACCACAAGGAGGCGGCGATGGCGAAGTTGAACGCGACCGAAGCCGCCGCCCGCATCTGCGACCAGGCGGCGCGCGTGCTGGCGAGCTACGGCTACGCGATGGAGTACCCGGTGCAGCGCTACCTGCGCGATGTGCGCTTCACATTGATCGGCGGCGGCACGAGCGAGATCTTGAAGCTCATCATCGCCAAGGAGATCGCCGCATGAGCCGCGTAAGAGGGGCCCCGCGAAGGGGGGATCGAAGCGAGCGAGTGCGGCGCGGTGCCGACCCCGCGGAGTTGGATATGAACTTTGTCTACGGAGGCACCGGCCAATGAGTGAGAGAAGGATCAAGGTCGTGGTAGCCAAACCCGGCCTCGACGGCCACGACCAGGGCGCGAAGATCGTCGTGCGGGCGATGATGGACGCCGGCTTCGAGGTGATCTATACCGGCTTGCGCCAGACGCCCGAGCAGGTCGCGCGCATCGCGCTCGACGAGGACGTCGACGTGATCGCGCTCTCGAGCCTCGCCGGCTCGCACCTGCCGTTTTGCCGCAAGTTGAAGCCGCTGCTCGAAGCCAATGGCCTGACCGACAAGCTGTGGGTGATCGGCGGCAACCTGCCGGCGCAGGATCACGATGCGTTGCGCGAACTCGGCTTCAAGGGCATCTTTCCGACCGGCTCCAAGCTCGACGCCGTCACCGACTACATCCGGGAGCACGTGCAATGAACGATCGCAGCCCAAACCTGACCAAACCTGCGGCGAAGCGCGTCGTCAACGAATCCGGCATCGAGGTCAAGCCGCTCTACACGGCGGCCGATGTCGAGGCGAGCGGCGGCCTCGCGATGCTCGGCGAGCCGGGTGCCTACCCGTTCACGCGCGGCATCCACCGCGAGATGTACCGCAAGCAGCCGTGGACGATGCGCCAGTACGCCGGCTTCGGCAATCCGGCCGATACCAACCAGCGCTTCAAGTACCTGATCGCGAACGGCCAGACCGGGCTCAACGTCGCGTTCGATCTGCCGACCCAGATCGGGCTCGACTCCGACGATCCGCTCGCCGAGGGCGAGGTCGGCCGCGTCGGCATGTCGATCGATACGCTGCGCGACTTCGAGATCGCGTTCGACGGCATCGACCTGAAGCGCATCACCGTCTCGCTGACGATCAACGGCGCGGCGGCGATCCTGATCGCGATGTACCTCGCGATGGCCGAGAAGCGCGGCTACGACCTGAAGGAGTTGCGCGGCACGGCGCAAAACGACATCCTGAAGGAGTTCATCGGCCGCGGCACGTGGATCTATCCGGTCGAGCCTTCGATCCGGCTCGTCGGCGACACGATCGAGTACTGCGCCGAACACGCGCCGAAGTACAGCCCGGTGTCGGTCTGCGGCTATCACATCCGCGAATCGGGCGCGTCGCCGGCGCAGGAGATGGCCTACGCGTTCTGCATCGCCAAGGCCTACGCCGACGAAGTCATCAAGCGCGGCTTGCCGGTCGACGAGTTCGCCGGCCGCCTGTCGTACAACTTCAACATCTTCGGCAACATCTTCGAGCAGGTCGCGAAGTTCCGCGCCGGCCGCGGGCTGTGGGCGAAGATCATGAAGGAGGAGTACGGTGCCGAGAAGCCGGGCTCGATGTGGCTGCGCATGATCGCGGCCGGCGGCGGCGGCGGGCTGACTTTCGAGCAGCCCGAACTCAACATCGTGCGCGGCGCCTACTACGCGCTGATCAGCGCGCTGTCGGGAACCCAGACCATGGCGCTGTGCTCGTACGACGAGGCGTACACGATCCCGACCGAGTATTCGGCGCGCATCTCGCTGCGCACGATGCAGATCCTGATCGAGGAGATGGGGCTGACCGAGACGGTCGATCCGCTCGCCGGCTCGTACTACGTCGAGACGATGACGAACCAGATGCGCGACGCGATGGTCGAGATCATGGCCGAGACCGATGCCGAGGGCGGGATCGTCAAGCTCGTCACCGACGGCACGATCCAGTCGCGCGTCTCGGCGCAGGCGTACAAGATGCAGCGCGACATCGACTCGGGGGCATTCCCGAAGGTCGGCGTCAACTGCTATCGCAACGACAAGGAAGACGACCACAAGGTCGAGTTCCACCCCTACAACGAGGACGACGCGCGCGCGCAGATCGCGTCGCTCGACCGTATCCGCGTCGAGCGCGACAACGACACCGTGACCGCCGCGCTCGCGAAGCTGCGCGACGATGCGAAGGCGGGCCGCAACGTGATGCCCGCCCTGATGCAGGCCGTCAAGGCCTACGCCAGCGTCGGCGAGATGACGCGCGAGATGGTCGGCGTCTTCGGGCGCTACCGCGAACCAGTGAGGTTCTGAAACCTATGACCCAAGCCCAACTTCAGGAAGAAGTCTCTTCCTACTTCGCGCCGCGCCGCCTCGACGAGGCGCTGCAGGCGATGGCCGACGGCGACGCCACGGTGCTGTGCGGCGGCACCGATCTGACGCCGCAGACCGAATCCGGCGTGCGCCGCTACAAGGCGAAGCTCGTCAACATCCGCCGCGTCGAGGGCCTGGGCGGCATCGATGCCGCCGGTGACGTGATCCGCATCGGTGCGACGACGACGGTCAGCGAGATCCGCGCAAGCGCCGCGCTCGCCAGGATCGCGCCGGCGCTCATCGAGGCGGCCGAACACTTCGCGAGCGAGCAGATCCGCAACGCGGCGTCGGTCGGCGGCAACGTTTGCAACGCGTCGCCGGCCGGCGACACGATACCGTCGCTGCTCGTGCTCGGCGCCGAGGCCGAGCTTGCCTGCTGGAAGGGCGGCGCGGTGCAGACGCGGCGCGTCCCGCTCGAGAGCTTCTTCACCGCACCCGGCAAGACCGTCAAGCAGCCGCAGGAGTTGCTGACGGCGGTCGTCTTCGCGCGGCCCGCGCCGGACTTTCGCAGCCGCTTCCGCAAGGCCGGCCCGCGCCCGGCGCTCGAAATCTCGACCGTTTCGGTCGCCGTCGGCGCCCGCCTCAGCAACGGCCGGCTCTCCGGCGTGCGCGTCGCGATGGGGTCGGTCGCAGCGACGCCGCTGCGCGCCCGCCACGTCGAGGCCGCGCTCGAAGGCAAGCTGCTGGACGCCGCGACCATCGCCGCGGCCGTCGAGGCGGCGGGGCAGGATGCCAAACCCATCGATGACGTGCGGGCCAGCGCCTGGTATCGCAGCCATCTTGTTCGCGTATTCGTCGAGGAGGTACTCAATGATGTCGGTCGAAACTGAAATCCGTTTCAAGCTCAACGGCCGCGACGTTCGCTTGAAGGTCCCGGCGACGATGAAGACGCTCGCGATGCTGCGCGACCGGCTCGACCTGACGGGCACCAAGTACGCCTGCGGCGAGGGCGAGTGCGGCGCCTGCACGATCCAGGTCGACGGCAGGACCGTCAACAGCTGCCTGATGTACGCCGTCGATTGCGACGGCCGCGACGTCGTCACGATCGAGGGCCTGCGCACGCCGCAGGGCCTGCATCCGGTGCAGCAGGCCTTCGTCGATCACGGCGCCGTGCAGTGCGGCTTTTGCATGCCCGGCATGATCATGCAGGCGCAGCGCCTGCTCGCGGACAACCCCCATCTCACCCGCGAAGAGGCGCAGCGCGGCCTCGAAGGAAACCTGTGCCGCTGCACCGGCTACACCAAGGTGCTCGACGCGGTGCTGGAAGTCGCAACGAAGGAATAGGTGAACGCCATGGACAAGACCGTTACCGCCGCCCCCATCGTCAAGACGACGCTGATCGGCCAGCGCGTCAAGAAGCCCGATGCCCCGGACAAGGCGACCGGCAAGACGCGCTACATCAACGACATGGTGCTGCCGCAGATGCTGATCGGCAAGGTGCTGTTCGCCGGCCGGCCGCACGCGAAGATCGTGCGCATCGACACATCGGCGGCCGAGAAGCTGCCCGGCGTTCACGCGGTGCTGACCGGCAAGGACGCCGAGGGCCTGAGGTTCGGCTTCGTGCGCGACAACGTCGCGTTGAAGGACAAGGTGCGCTCCGAACACGACGAGATCGCCGCCGTCGCCGCCGAGACCGAGGAGATCGCGAACCAGGCGCTCGGCCTCATCAAGGTCGAGTACGAGGACCTGCCGGGCGTATTCACGCCCGAGGACGGCGCGAAGGAAGGTGCACCCCAACTGCACGACAACTTCCCCGGCAACAAGAGCCTCGCGTTCGCGTTCAAGCACGGCGACCTCGTCGCCGCCGTCGAGGCTTCGGACTTCGTCGTCGACAACGTCTTTCGCCCGCACCTCGTGACGCACTGCTGCATGGGCACGTCGTGCGCGATCGCCGACTACGACAACAACGGCAAGCTGACGATCTGGACGCAGACCCAGTATCCGTACAACTACAAGATGGACCTGGCGCCGGCGCTCGGCATGGACCCGGGCGACATCCGCGTCATCCAGCCGCCGGTCGGCGGCGCCTTCGGCTCCAAGCTCGACGTGTATTCGTACGAGCCGATCGCCGCGCTGCTGGCGAAGAGGACCGGCCGGCCGGTCAAGGTCATCTTCACGCGCGAGGAGGAGTTCCGGGCCTCGCCGACGCGCCAGTCGGCCGTCATCCACATGCGTACCGGCTGCACGCGCGACGGCGTGCTGACGTTTCGCAGCGCCGACGTGCTGCTCGACAACGGCGCCTACACGTCGTGGGGGCCGACTATTCCCGTCATCATGATGCGCACGACCTCGGGCCACTACCGGGTGCCGGTCGTCGATTTCAAGGCGCAGGCGATCTACACCAACAACCCCTACGCCGGGTCGTTCCGCGGCTACGGCAACGTGCAGACGACGTGGGCCACGGCGCAGCAGATGGACATGCTCGCCGACATGGTCGACATCGACCCGCTCGCGTTCCACCTGAAGAACGCGCAGTTGTCGGGCGAGACGACGCCGCAGAAGTCGTTCCTGCGCGAATGCGCGTTCGTCGAATGCCTCGAGACGGCGGCCAAGGCGAGCGACTACAGCGCGAAGCGCAAGGCCTACGCCGCCGAGCGCGGCAAGCCCGGCCGCTTCAAGAAGGGCATCGGCCTCGCCTCGTCGATCCACAACGCGGGCGGCGCGAAGATCCACAAGTCCGACGGCATCGGCACCATCCTGAAGGTCGACGACTACGCACGCGCGACGCTCATCACCGGCGCGTCCGAGATCGGGCAGGGGATCGACGCCGTTGTCACGCTGATCGTCGCCGAGGAACTCGGCATTCCGCTCGAGCACGTCACGCTCGTCAACAACGATTCGGACATCGCGCCGTGGGACGTCGGCGTGCACGCGTCGCGCACCACCTTCATCGCCGGCAACGGCGCGCGCCGCGCGGCGCAGAAGGCTAAGGCGCAGATCCTGAACGCCGCGGCGAAGATGCTCGGCGAGGCCGCGCAGGACCTCGATCTGCGCGGCGGCTCCGTCGTGCGCGACCGCGACGGCACGCCGCTCATCAGGCTCGAGCGGCTGCTGCGCCAGATGCACTTCCAGGCCGAGCCCGAGCTCGTGATGGTGACCGACTACTACGAGCCCAAGAGCGAACCCGAGGGCGCCAAGCACGTCTCCGACCACTCGGCGGCGTACGCCCACGCGGTGCACGTCGCCGAGGTCACGATCGACACGCTGACCGGCGAGATCAAGCTCGACAAGATCACCGTCGCACAGGACGTCGGCCGCGTCATCAACCGCATGGGCCTCGAGGGCCAGATCGAGGGCGGCATCGCGATCGGCCTCGGTTACGCGCTGTGCGAAAGCATGCAGATCGAGGAGGGGATCCTGAAGAACGCGTGCTTCCGCGACTACAAGCTGATCACCGCGACCGAGATGCCGCCGATCGAGATGCACTTCATCGAGAGCGACTGCGCCGAGGGCCCGTACGGCGCGAAGGGCATCTCCGAGCTGCCGACGATCGTCATCGCGCCGGCCGTCGCCAACGCGCTCTACAACGCGGCCGGCGTTCGCATCTTCAACCCGCCGATGACGCCCGAGACGGTCGCCCGCGCGATCCACGACCAGCGCGCGAGCGCGGCGTCGGCGAAGGCGGCGGCGCAGCCGGAAGGTCAGCCCGCCTGAGTTCGAATGAAACTGAAGTACACCGCCTGGCTGCGCGACAGCATGGGCTGCGAGTCGGAAGACATCGCGCTGCCGGCCGCCATCAAGACGGTCGGCATGCTGCTCGACTGGCTGCCGACGCAGGGCCAGCGCTTCGAGAGCGGGTTCAAGTACATCGACGTCGTGCTCGTCTCGGTCAATCGGCAGCACGCCGACCGCGACCATCCGGTGCACGACGGCGATGAAATCATTCTGGCGCCGCCGATCGCCGGCGGCTGAAAGGCAAGGCATGCGAGAGCATTGCGCGCGCGGCAGCGCGGGAAGGATGGCGCGGTGAAGCGGCGCACCATCTTGTCGATGGAGCAGGCGCTGTCGCTGCCGTACGCGACGCTGCGCTTCGCGCAGCTCGGCTGGCGCGTGATCCGCATCGAGGCAACGGGCGGCAAGGGCCTGCCGGGCGATCCGAACCGCTACATCGGATCACGCGTCGCCGATGACGACCGGCGCAGCTACTTCATCGCGCCCAACGTCGGCAAGGAGGCGATCGCGCTCAACCTGAAGGACGAGCGCGGCCATGTGCTGCTGAAGACGTTGATCGACAAGCTCGACGTCGACGTCTTCTGCTGCAACACCGTGCCGTCGCGCTACGCGTCGCTCGGCATCGCGCCCGAGCAGTTGCGCGCCGCGCGGCCCGGATTGATCTGGGCCGGCATCTCGGCGATGGGGCCGACCTTTCCCGAAGCGCCCGGCTACGACCCGGTGATCCAGGCGATGGCGGGCTACATGGAGGTGACCGGCGAGCGCGACGGACCGCCGATGTTGAACGGCATTCCGATCATCGACTTGAAGGCCGGCGACGAGCTGTATGCCAACGTGATGCGCGCGTTGCTCGAACGCTACGAGACGGGGCAGGGGCAGGTGATCGACGTCTCGATGCTGCAGGCCGCGGCGTCGTGGCTGATCACGGTGCTGCCGCTGATCGACTTCGGCTGCCGCGACGACGAGATCACGCGCGCCGGCAACGAGCACCGCAAGTTCATCCCGACCAACGTCTACCCGGCGCGCGACGGCTTCGTCTACCTCGCGATCGGCAGCGACGTGCAGTGGCGGCGGCTGTGCGCGATCCCGAAGTTCGCGCCGGTTGCCAACGAAGTGCGGGCGACGAACGAAGGCCGCCACGCCGAGCGCGAGGCGATCCACCGCGACATGGCGGCCGTCACCGCGCAGTACCCGGCCGACGTGCTGCTCGCCGACCTCGCGGCGGCGACGATTCCCGCGACGCGCATCCACGACATCCGCCAGGTGCGGGAGCTGCCGCAGCTCGCCGCCAAGCTCACCCGCACGCGGCTGCCCGACGGCCGCGTCGTTCACATGCCGCCGCTCGCGGTCGACCAGCAGGACGCGAGGACCGAGCTGGGTTTCGCGCCCAAGTACGGCGAGCACACGCAAGGCGTTCTGGCCGAGGCAGGGCTCGCGGCGGGCGAGATCGATGCGTTGCGCGCAGCGGGCGTGATCGCCTGAGCGACGGACAAGGCCTCATTGGCGGACACGGCCCGGCCGGCAGGCGGGCGGCGGGCGAAGGAGACAGCAGAGATGCGGATTGCGATTCTGGGCGGGGGGCACGGTTGCTACGCGGCCGCGGCCGACCTGTCCGAGCAGGGCCACGAAGTCAGGCTGTGGCGGCGCGACGCGGCGGCGCTGGCACCGCTGCTTGCAACGCCATCGCTCACGCTGCGCGACCATCGCGGCCGCCGCGACGTGCCGCTCGCGCTCGCGACGGCCGACATAGCCGCGGCGGCGCGCGGCGCCGAGCTGATCCTGGTGCCGACGCCGGCGTTCGCGCAGGAAGATATCGCGCGCGTCCTGGCGCCGCATCTCGAGGACGGGCAGGTCGTCTTCCTGCCGCCCGGAACCTTCGGCAGCGTCGTGATGGCGCGCGCCGCGCACGCCGCCGGCAACCGCGCCGGGGTCGCCTGGGCCGAGACCGGCACGCTGCCCTACCTTGCGCGCAAGCACGGGCCGGCCGAGGTCGCGATCACGACCCGTGCCACGCGGCTGCCGACCGGCGTCTTTCCAGCCGCCGCGAGCGCGCATGCACTTGCCGTCATCGCACGCGCCTATCCGTCGGTCGAACCGGCGGGCGATGCGCTGTCGGGCGCCTTGATGAACGCCGGGCCGATCATCCATCCGCCGCTGATGGTGATGAACGCCGCGCCGCTCGAGCACTTCGAGCGCTGGGACATCCACAACGAGGGAACCCAAGCCTCGGTGCGGCGCGTCACCGACGCGCTGGACGCCGAACGGATCGCGCTGCGCGAGGCACTCGGCTACGCGGCGCCGCACTTCCCGCTCTCGGATCACTACCTGAACGACCGCTGGATGTACGGCAACGCGCACGACAAGCTGGTCGACAGCGGCGACTGGCGCGAGCACATCGACCTCGCGACGCACCGCTACGTTCGCGAGGACACCGCCTACGGACTGGCGTTTCTGGTCTCGGTCGCCGACTGGGCCGGGGTGCCCTGCCCGGTCGCGCGCGGCCTGCTCGCGATCATCGGCGCGATCGTCGGCGAAGACCTCGCCAAGGGTCCGCGCACGCTCGCCGCGCTCGGGCTCGCAGATCTCGATCGCGCGGCAATGCACGCCCTTCTCGACGGCGGGTTCGGCGCGTGAGCAGCACGGCAGAGACGATCGCCGCGCTCGGCGCCGGGCGCATGGGCCGCGGCATCGCAACCGCCTTCGCCTACGCCGGCCACGAGGTCTGGCTGGTCGATGCGAAGCAGCGCGCGCCGCAAGCGGCCGAGGCGCTGCGCCGCGAGGCGCTCGCCGAGATCGACGCCTCGCTCGCCGCGATGGCGCAATGGGGCGCGTTCGACGACGCGCTGCGGCCGGCGATCCTCCGCCGCGTCCGCTTTGCCGCGCGCGACGCCGCCGCCGATGCGCTGGCGCGCGCCGATGTCGTTTTCGAGGGCGTGCCCGAGGTGCTCGACGCCAAGCGCGATGCCTTCGCCTTCGCCGCACCGCATCTGCGGGCGGACGCGCTGCTCGCATCGACGACCTCGTCGTTCCTCGTCACCCAGCTTGCCGCCTTCGCGCCGCGGCCCGAGAACTTCCTGAATGCGCACTGGCTCAATCCGGCGCACGTCATCCCGCTCGTCGAGCTGAGCGCGCACCCCGGCACCGATCCGCAAGCGAGCCGCGCGATATCGGCATTGCTCGAGCGCATCGGCAAGGTGCCGGTGATGTGCGCGGCGACGCCCGGCTATATCGTGCCGCGCCTGCAGTCGCTGCTCATGAACGAGGCGGCGCGGATGATCGAGCAGGGCGTCGCGAGCGCCGAGGAGATCGACCGCGCGACGCGCTACGGGCTCGGTTTTCGCTTCGCCAACATGGGCGTCGTCGAGTTCATCGATTTCGGCGGCAACGACATCCTGTACTACGCGAGCCGCTATCTGGCGCAGGCGCTGGACGACCCGCGCTACGCGTCGCCCGCGATCGTCGATCGCCACATGCTCGAGGGCCGCAACGGCCTGCGCGACGGCAAGGGCTTTCACGACTTTACCGGCGTCGACGCCACCGGTTACCGTACCCGGGCACTCGAGCGCATGCTCGGCATGCTCGCTCACATCGGCATGTTGCGCGAGCCCGCCTGCGGCGAGCCGGGCAACGCGCCGTCGTCTCCCCCGTCCCCAAGCCCATCCACCCAGGAGGAATCATGAAGCATCCGATCCTTGCCGCCATCGCCGTCGCCGGCGCGCTCGCTGTGTCCACCGCCAGCGCCGAGATCACGGTCGGCGTTTCGCTCGGCACGACCGGTCCGGGCGCCTCACTCGGCATTCCGTACAAGAACGCGTTTTCGCTGATGCCAAAGACGCTCGGCGGCGAGCCGGTGAAGTACATCATCCTGGACGACGAGTCCAAGCCCGACAACGCGGCGAAGAATGCGCGCAAGTTCGTCGCCGAGGACAAGGTTGACGCGATGATGGGCTCCAACGGCGTGCCCTCGGCGGTCGCGATGGCGCAGGTCGCCGCCGAGACGAAGACGCCGCTCATCGCTCTGACGCCGACGCCGCCGCTGCCGCCCGATCCGGCGTACTGGACCTTCACGATCCCGCAGTCGACCGAGCTGATGATGAGCGCGGTCGCCGAGGACATGAAGAAGAGGGGCATCAAGACGGTCGGCTACATCGGCTTCTCCGACACCTGGGGCGACCTGATGTACAACGCGATCACCGCGCTCGCGCCCAAGTACGGCTACAAGGTCGTGACCAACGAGCGCTTCGGGCGCGCCGACACGAGCGTCGCCGGCCAGGTGCTCAAGATCATGGCTGCGGCGCCGGATGCGGTCGTCGTCGGCGGCTCGGGGTCGCCTTCGGCGACGCCGCAGATCGCGCTCGTCGAGCGCGGCTACAAGGGGCCGATCTACCACAACCACGGCACCGTCAACCTCGCGTTCATCCAGACCGCGAAGAAGGACGCCGAGGGCGTGATCGCGCCGACCGGCGCGCTGATCGTCGCCGAGGAATTGCCGGCCGACGCGCCGACGAAGGCCGTATCGCTCGACTTCGTCAAGCGCTACGAGGCTGCGTTCGGGCCCGGCAGCCGCAATGCATTTGCCGGCTACAGCTACGACGGCATGCTCGTGCTCGACGCGGCGGCGAAAGTCGCGCTGCAAAAGGCCAAGCCGGGAACGCCCGAGTTCCGCGCCGCGCTGCGCGACGCGCTCGAGCATGTCAGCAACGTCGTCGGCACGCACGGCGTCTACAACATGACGCCCGGCAACCACAACGGCCTGGACGAACGTGCGCGCGTGCTGGTGCAGGTCGAAAACGGCCAGTGGCGCTTGTACAAGAAGTGACGGTCGCTGCGGCCGTGGTGCGGCCGCAGCCTGCTTTCGCGGTGCCTTGCGCGCGCCCCCCGGCGCGCGCAAGGCGCGCCTTCGCAGCCCTTCCCGAAGTGTCAACAGGCCCTAGCCCATGACCGGCGACATCGCGCTCTGGTTGGTACAGGATGGCGTCATCAATGGCGCGATCTATATCTTGATGGCGCTCGCGCTGCTTCTCGTATTTGCCGTCACGCGAATCATCTTCGTCCCGCAGGGCGAGTTCGTGGCGCTGGCCGGGCTGACGCTCGGCACGCTGCAGCTCGGACAGGTTCCGGGGACGATCTACCTGCTGCTCTGCGGCGGCCTGCTCGTCACGCTGCTCGAGGCGCGGGCAGCGGTGCGGGACAGGGAGCCGGCGCGGCTGCTGCGTGTCGCGGCGGTCTACCTGCTCGTGCCCGCCGTCATCGCCGCGATCGCCGCCTGGGCGGCGCCGCGCAAGTTCGGCGTCCTGATCCAGATGGCGCTCACGTTCGCGCTCGTCGTGCCGCTCGGGCCGATGCTCTACCGCGTCGCGTACCGGCCGCTCGCCGGGGCGTCGATCCTCGTCCTCTTCATCGCGTCGATGGCGGTGCACTATGCGGTCAGCGGCCTCGCGCTCGCCTTCTTCGGCGGCGAAGGCCTGCGCGCGAGCCCGATCTCGGACGCCAGGTTCGACCTCGGCATCCTGCAGATCAGCGCGCAAAGCATCTGGGTCGTCGGCGCGAGCCTCGCCTGCATGCTCGCGCTGTGGCTGTTCTTCGAGCACACACTGTACGGCAAGGCGCTGCGCGCGACGGCGATCAACCGTGTCGGCGCGCGCATCGTCGGCATCCCGACCGAGTTCGCCGGTCGGCTCGCCTTCACCGTCGCCGCGGCGATGGGCGCGCTGTCGGGCATCCTCGTTGCACCGCTGGCGACGATCTACTACGACACCGGGCTGATGCTCGGCTTGAAGGGCTTCGTCGGCGCGATCCTCGGCGGCCTGGGCAGCTACCCGCTGGCCGCGCTCGGCGCGCTGTTCGTCGGCCTGCTCGAATCGTTCTCGTCGTTCTGGGCCAGCAACCTGAAGGAGACGATCGTCTTCACCTTCATCATTCCGGTGCTCTTGTGGCTGTCGCTCGTGTCGCGCCATCCGGTCGTCGAGGACGAAGAAGAATGAGCACGGCGCAACATCACCGATCGGCGTTCGCCGGCGCGGCGGCGCGTGCCACGGTGGAGCCGGTGCGATGAAGCGCGCGCAAGCCATCCTGGCGCTCGTCGTCGCGTTGCTCGTCCTCGCGCCGTTCGTGCTGCCGGCGTATCACGTCACGCTGCTCAACTACATCGGCCTGGCGGCGCTCGTCGCGCTCGGGCTGGTCGTGATGACCGGCGTCGGCGGCATCGTCTCGTTCGGCCAGCAGGCCTTCGTCGGCATCGCCGCCTACGCGACGGCGGCGTTGACGACGATGGCGGGCTGGTCGCCGTGGGGCGGCCTTGCGGCGAGCCTCGTGCTCGTCGCGCTCTCGGCGCTCGTGATCGGCGCCGTGACGCTGCGCCTGTCCGGCCACTACCTGTCGATCGCGACGATCGCCTGGGGCATCGCGATCTACCACCTGTTCGGCAACCTGCCGCTGCTCGGCCAGTTCAGCGGCATCGACAACCTGCCGCCGGCGGCGGTCGCCGGCTTCGAGTTCAATACCGGCCGCCGCTCGTACTTCCTGATCTGGTGCGTGCTGATCGCAACGCTCGTCGCCGCGCGCAACCTGCTCGATTCGCGCCCCGGCCGCGCGATCCGCGCGCTGCGCTTTCGCGGCGTGATGGCCGAGAGCTGCGGCGTCGACACCTCGGGGCTCAAGCTCGTCGTCTTCGTCTACGCCGCGCTGCTGGCGGCGCTGTCGGGTTGGCTTTCCGCGCACTTCCTGCGCTTCGTCAGCCCGCACGCATTCGGCGTCAACGCCGGCATCGACTACCTTTTCATGGCGATCATCGGCGGCGCCAGCGAGGTCTGGGGCGCCGTCGTCGGCTCGGCGGTGATGACGATCCTGAAGGAGTGGCTGTCGGATCTGCTGCCGGCGCTGTTCGGCCACAGCGGCAACTACGAGATGATCGTCTTCGGCGTGCTGATGCTCGTCCTGCTGCAACATGCGCGCGGCGGGCTGATGCCGGTCATCAGTCGCCTCATGCCCGATGCGCCCGCGGCCCCGGTGGCCGGCGCCCCGGCGCTCGAACGCCGCGCGCGCGCCGCGGCGGGTACGCCGCTGCTCGAGGTGAGCGGGCTGACCAAGACCTTCGGCGGCCTCACCGCGGTCAGCGATATCGGCTTCTCGCTGCGCGCCGGCGAGATCCTCGGTCTGATCGGCCCGAACGGCGCGGGAAAGAGCACGACGTTCAATCTCGTCAGCGGCACGCTCGCTGCGAATGGCGGCAGCGTGAAGCTGGCCGGCGAACGCATCGACGGCAAGCCGTCGCGTGCGATCGCGCGCCGCGGTCTGGCGCGCAGTTTCCAGCACGTGAACCTCGTCTCGAACATGACGGTGCTCGAGAACGTCGCGATGGGTGCCTACCTGCGCGGGCGGCGCGGCACGCTGGCGGCGATGCTGCGCACCGACCGCGCCGAGGAGACGCGCCTGCTCGCCGAGGCGGCGCGCCAGATCGAACGCGTCGGCCTCGCCGAACACATGCACGACGCCGCCGGCAGCCTGCCGCTCGGGCGCCAGCGCATCGTCGAGATCGCGCGCGCGCTGGCCGCCGATCCGGTGCTGCTGCTGCTGGACGAACCGGCCGCCGGCCTGCGCTACGGCGAGAAGCAGGAGCTCTCCGCGCTGCTGCGCGGCCTGCGCGCCGAAGGCCTGAGCATCCTGCTCGTCGAGCACGATATGGACTTCGTCATGAACCTCGTCGACCGGCTCGTCGTGATGGACTTCGGCGAGAAACTCGCCGAGGGCCTGCCGGCCGAGATCCAGGCCAATCCGGCCGTCATCGAGGCCTACCTCGGAGGCATCGAATGAGCGCCGTGCCGACGAGGGCCGAGAGCACGGCCGCGCCGCTGCTCGAAGTGCGCGACCTGCACGTCGCCTACGGCAAGGTCGAGGCGGTGCACGGCGTGAGCCTGCGCGTCGACGCGGGCTCGATCGTCAGCGTGATCGGCCCGAACGGCGCCGGCAAGACGACGCTCCTGACCGCGCTGATGGGCCTGCTGCCGTGCCGCGGCTCGGTGCGCTACGCCGGCGCCGATTTGCAGGGGCAGGGGGTCGAGGCGCGCGTTGCCGCCGGGCTCACGCTAGTTCCCGAGCGGCGCGAACTGTTCGGCGAACTCTCGGTCGAGGACAACCTGCGCCTGGGCGCGTTCCAGCGCGTGCGCCGCGGCGAGCGCGGGCTGGCGGGCGACTTGAAGGAGATCTACGAGCGCTTTCCGCGCCTGCGCGAGCGGCGCAGGCAGTTCGCGGCGACGCTCTCCGGCGGCGAGCGCCAGATGCTCGCGATCGGCCGCGCGCTGATGGCCAAACCGCGCCTGCTGATGCTCGACGAACCCAGCTTGGGTCTCGCGCCGCGCATCGTGCGCGACATCCTGCACATCGTCGCCGAACTGCGGACGACGGGCGTCGCGATCCTGCTCGTCGAGCAGAACGCGCGCGCCGCGCTGCAGATCGCCGACCGCGGCTACGTGCTCGAGACCGGCGACCTCGCGCTCGAAGGCAGCGCCACCGAGCTGGCCGGCAACCCGCGCGTCATCGAGTCCTATCTCGGCTTTGGAGGCAAGGCGTCATGAGCGGCGCGGCGCACGCAGGTCCCGGCCGCCACCCGAGCGTCGTCGCGATGCTCGCCGCGGCGGGGGGCGACGCGCCGCAGGCCGAGGCGCTCGTCTTCGGCGCGCGCCGGCTCGACTACGCGTCCTACCTCGCCTGCGTCGCCGGCTTCGCGCGCGAATTGGAGGCACTCGGCGTGCGCGGCGAGCGCGTCGCGACGCTCATCGGCAACTCGATCGAGTCCTGCGTCGCGATGTTCGGCGCGCTTGCCGCCGGCGCGCAACTCGTGCCGCTGAACACGCTGCTGACGGCGCACGAGCTGCAGCCGATCCTGCTCGACGCGGCGCCGCGCGTGCTCGTCGTCGATGCCGCGCTCGAGCTGCTGGCCGACGATGCGGCGCACGCCGCCGGCATCGCACACGTCATCCGCGTCGGCGCTGGAGCGCGGCGGCTCGATACCTGGGACGCGGGCGACGGCGCGGCGCTGCCGCCGCTGCCCGCGCCCGAATCGCTTGCGCTGCTGCAGTACACCGGCGGCACGACGGGGCGCGCGAAGGGCGTCGAGCTGACGCACGCGGCGATCGCGATCAACGTCGAACAGCGCGAGGCGCTGCAGCCGACGCGCCGCGGCGACCGCATCATTTGCATGATGCCGATGTCGCATTCGTACGGCATGGCGATGGGGCTCTTCCTCGCCGCGTTCTGCGCCGGCACGCTCGTCATCCTCGGCCGCTACCAGCCCGACGACGTGCTCGCGACGGTCGCGCGCGAGCGCATCAACGTCTTCCCGGGCAGCCCGACGGTCTTCGTCGGCTTGATGTCGCACGCGAAGTTCGGCGCGACCGACTGGCGCAGCGTGCACACCTGCTACTCGGGCGCGTCGGCGCTTGCTGCGGCGACGCTCGCGCGCTGGCAGGAGGCGGTCGGCGCGCCGGTCTTCGAAGGCTACGGCCTGACCGAGGCCGGCCCGGTGCTGTCGTTCAACCCGGCGCGCGGCCCGGCGAAGGCGGGGTCGGTCGGCGTCGCCGTGCCGCACACGCAGATCGAGATCGTCGACGTCGAGACCGGCGAGCGCGTGCTCGAGGCCGGCGAGGTCGGCGAGGTCCGCGCCCGCGGCCCGCAGATCATGCGCGGCTACCGCGGTCTCCCGGACGAGACGGCGCGGGCGCTGCGCGACGGCTGGCTCTATACCGGCGATATCGGCGAACTCGACGCCGACGGCTACCTCTTCATCCGCGACCGCAAGAAGGAGATGCTGATCGTCGGCGGCTACAACGTCTATCCGCGCGAGGTCGAGGAGGTGCTGTTCGCACATCCGGATGTGGCCGACGCGGCGGTCGTCGGCGCGCCCGACGCCTACCGCGGCGAGCAGATCGTCGCCCACGTCGTGCTGCGCACCGGCGCGGCGCGCGACGCCGACGCGCTGATCGCCCACTGCCGCGAGCGGCTGTCCAAATACAAGATTCCGCAGCGCATCCGCTTTGCCGATGCGCTGCCCAAGACCGCCGCCAACAAGACCGACAAGCTCGCGCTGCGCGCGGCGGCGGCGAACGGTTGATTCCCAGCAGGAGATTCCTCACGCCATGACCTACGCGAATCCGCTTCTCGAACATCCCACGCGCGCCGCGCCGCGCCACGTCGGCGTGATCGGCGCCGGCTCGATCGGGCCCGACATCGCCTACTACCTCAAGAGCGCGCTGCCGGGTCTGAAGCTCACGCTGATCGACATCCGCCAGGACGCGATCGACGCTGCGCTCGAGCGCCTGAAGGGCTACGCCGACAAGGCCGTCGCGCGCGGCAAGATGAAGGCCGAAGAAGCGCGCGCTGCGCAGGACGGCCTCGTCGGCAGCACCGACTACGCGGCGCTTGCCGACTGCGACTGGGTGCTCGAGGCGGCGACCGAGGACCTCGCGCTCAAGCGCCGCATCTTCGCCGACGTCGAGTCGCGCGTCGCCGCCGATGCGGTGATCACGTCGAACACCAGTTCGCTGCCGGCGGCGCGCATCTTCGCCGAATTGAAGCGCCCCGAGCGCGCGACGGTGACGCACTTCTTCGCCCCGGCGTGGCGCAATCCGGCGGTCGAGGTCATCGCCTGGGAGCGCGCCGATCCGGCACTCGTCGCCTGGCTGCGCCATCTGTTCGCGGCGACCGGCAAGCTGCCGCTCGTGACGACCGACGCGCCGTGCTTCATGCTCGACCGCGTGTTCGACAACTGGTGCAACGACGCCGCGCTGCTGCTGGCCGAAGCGACGGCCGCCGAGATCGACAGCGTGGCCGGCGAGTTCGTCCACGCCGGGCCGTTTTTCGTCCTGAACCTCGCGCACGGCAACCCGATCATCACCGAGACCAATACGCTGCAGGCCGCGGAGGAGGGCGCGCACTACACGCCGGCGCCGATCTTCCGCTCGGTCGATCGCTGGCTGACGGTGAAGCCGGGCCAGACCGTTGCCGTCGATCCGGCGGTCGCGACGAACGTGCGCGACCGCATGCTGGGCGTCCTGCTGTCGCAGACGGTCGATATCCTCGACCGCGGCATCGGCGGCGCGGCCGACCTCGACCTCGGCTGCCGCGTCGCGCTCGGCTTCAAGCGCGGGCCGCTCGAGATCATGCGCGACGCGGGCGACGCCGAGTGCGAGCGTGTGCTCGCGCGGTTCGCGCAAGTTCGCCCGGGGATGCCCGGCGCCACGCGCGCGCTTGCGAGCTATCAACCGGCCGAGCGCCATGTCCTCGTCGACGACATCGACGGCGTCAAGATCATCACGCTGCGCCGGCCCGAGGCGCTCAACGCGCTGCACGACGAGATGACCGACGAGATCCTCGCCGTGATCCGCCGCTTCGAAGGCGACCCGAAAGTGGCGGGCTTCGTCATCGTCGGCTACGGCACGAAGGCGTTCTGCGCCGGCGCCGACATCGGCCGCTTTCCGTCGCTGCTCGGCGATGCCGGCGCCGCGGCGCAGTACGCGCGCGACTGCTCGCGGCTGCTCGTGCACCTGGACGCCTGCGCCAAGCCGGTCGTCGCCGCGCTCAACGGCATGGCGCTCGGCGGCGGCTTCGAGCTGGCGATGCGCTGCCACGCGCTCGTCGCCGACCAGAGCGCGTGGATGCAACTGCCCGAGGTCACGCTCGGCATCCTGCCCGGCATCGGCGCGATGGTCGTGCCCTACCGCCGCTGGCCGGCGGCGGCGGCGACTTTTCACCGCATGCTCACCGGCGCCGAGAAGCTCACCGCGCGGCGCGCGCACGAACAGGGCGTCGTCGATGCGCTCGCCGACGGCTACGACGACCTGATCGCGAAGGCCGTCGCCCGCGTCCACGCGATGAAGGGCAAGCCGGCGCGGATCGCCGACGGCGCGGTGGCGATCCCGCCGTTCGAGGCGCCCGACGCCGCACGCAAGCTGAGCGCGAAGGTGATCGGCCTCATCGAGACGGCAGTCACGCAGGCCGGCGCCGCGCCGACGCTCGCCGCCGCGCTCGAGATCGGCTATCGAGCGTTTGGCGACGTCGCGTGCAGTGCCGCGGCGCGCGAGGGGATCGACGCCTTCATGACACGGCGCAAACCCGACTTCGGTGCGACGGGCTAAACACGCGGCAGGCGCGGGCGGGCTATGCGCAGTGCGGACATGTCGAGGGTCGCTCGCCGTGATCTCCCTGACCCCGACGCAGTTCGCGGGCTGACGAGAATGGGGAGCGCAGCATCGCGCGCCGCCGCGCGTTGCATCGTGCCGCCAAGTGCAGAAGGATTCGACGCGGCGCCGCGGAGGCCATCGCCATGAAGATCGACACCGAACTCGCCAACGTCTCGCTCGACGACAAGTACCAGCTCGCAAGCGGCCGCGTGTATCTCACCGGCATGCAGGCGCTGGCGCGGCTGCCGATGCTGCAGCGCGAGCGCGACCGCGCGGCGGGGTTGAACACGGCGGGCTACATCTCGGGCTACCGTGGCTCGCCGCTCGGCGGGCTCGATACCGCACTGCACGAGGCCGAACCGTTTCTCGCCGCGCACGACGTGCGGTTTCACCCCGGCGTCAACGAGGACCTCGCGGCGACCGCGATCTGGGGCACGCAGCAACTGCACCTGTTCCCCGGCGCCAAGCGCGACGGCATCTTCTCGATGTGGTACGGCAAGGGGCCGGGCGTCGATCGCTGCGGCGACGTCTTCAAGCACGCCAACTTCGCCGGCACGGCCAAGCACGGCGGCGTGCTCGTCGTCGCCGGCGACGACCACAGCGCGCGCTCGTCGGCCGTCGCCCACCAGAGCGAGCATGTGTTTTCGGCGTGCGCGATTCCGGTGCTCGCGCCGTCGGGCGTGCAGGAGTACCTCGACTACGGCCTGCACGGCTGGGCGCTGTCGCGCTACTGCGGCTGCTGGGTCGCGCTGAAGATCACGTCCGATTCGGCCGAAAGCTCGGCCGTCGTCGACATCGGCGCCGACCGCGTGAGAATCGTGCTGCCCGAGGATTTCGCGCTGCCGCCCGACGGTCTGCACATTCGCTGGCCGGACCCGCAGCTGGCGCAGGAATATCGGATGCAGGCGTTCAAGATCTACGCCGCCGTCGCCTACGCGCGCGCCAACGGGCTGAACCGCCTGGTGTGGGACGCGCCGCAGCCGCGGCTCGGGATCATCGCCTGCGGCAAGGCCTGGCTCGACGTGCGCCAGGCGCTCGCCGATCTCGGCATCGACGAACGCGCCGCGCGCGACATCGGGCTGCGGCTGTACAAGGTCGGCATGGCGTGGCCGCTCGAGGCGAGCGGCGTGCGCCGCTTCGCGCAGGGGTTGGAGGAGATCCTCGTCGTCGAGGAGAAGCGCCAGATCATCGAGTACCAGCTGAAGGAGATGCTCTACGACTGGCGCGACGACGTGCGCCCGCGCGTCGTCGGCAAGTTCGACGAGAGCGGCGAATGGCCCGCGCCGCCGCACCAGTGGCTGCTGCCGCCGACCGGCGAGCTGACGCCGGCCGTCGTCGCGCGCGCGATCGCCGCGCGGCTGGCGCGCTTTCACACGAGCGCCGCGATCGAGGCGCATCTCGAGCGGCTCCAGGCGCAGCACGAGGCCGCGGCACAGGCCAAACGCGCGCCGGTGCGGACGCCGTTTTATTGCTCGGGTTGCCCGCACAACCGCTCGACGCGCGTGCCCGAGGGCTCGAACGCGCTGGCCGGCGTCGGCTGCCACCTGATGGCGGTCGGCATGGAGCGCAACACGCTGACGATCTGCCAGATGGGCGGCGAGGGCGCGACCTGGCTCGGCATGGCCGAGCACTCGGGAATGCAGCACGTGTTCGCCAACATGGGCGACGGCACCTACTTCCACTCCGGCCTGATCGCGATCCGCGCCGCGGTCGCGGCGAATGTCAACATCACCTACAAGCTGCTCTACAACGACGCCGTCGCGATGACCGGCGGCCAGCACATCGACGGCCAGCTTTCGGTGCCGCAGCTGACGCGCCAGCTCGCCGCCGAGGGCGTGAAGAGAATCGTCGTCGTCGCCGACGATACGAACAAGTACCCGCGCGACGCCGGCTTCGCGCCCGGCATAGCGCTGCGTCCGCGCGAGGAGTTCGACGCCGTGCAGATCGAGCTGCGCGCCACGCCCGGCGTCACCGCGATCGTCTTCGACCAGACCTGCGCCGCCGAGAAACGGCGCCGCCGCAAGCGCGACCCGGTCGCCAACCCGACGCCGCGGCGGCGCATCTTCATCAACGAGCGCGTCTGCGACGGCTGCGGCGACTGCAGCCTGAAGTCGAACTGCCTGTCGGTCGTCCCGGTCGAGACCGAGTTCGGCACCAAGCGCGCGATCGACCAGTTCACCTGCAACCTCGACTACAGCTGCCTCGAGGGCTTTTGCCCGAGCATCGCGAGCGTCGAGGGCGGCGCGCTGCGCAAGCCGCAGCCGGCGGCGGTCGGCATGGCCGACGTCTCCGACCTGCCCGAGCCGGCGCTGCCGGCGCTCGAGACGCCGTTTTCGCTGCTCGTCGCCGGCGTCGGCGGCACCGGCGTCGTCACGATCGGCGCCCTCGTCGGCATGGCGGCGCACGTCGAAGGCCGGGGCGTCACCGTGCTCGACATGACGGGCCTGTCGCAAAAGGGCGGCGCCGTGATGTCGCACGTGCGCGTCGCGCGCCACCAGAGCGAACTGCACGCGGTGCGCATCGACGCCGGCCACGCCGACGCCGTGATCGGCTGCGAGCTCGTCGTCACCGCCGGCACCGAGGTGCTGTCCAAGATGCGGCGCGGCCACACGCGCGCCGTCTTGAACACGGCGCGCGTCATCAGCGGCGAGTTCATCCGCCATCCCGACCGGACGGCCGGCGCCGGCGCGATGCAGGAGTCGATCCGTGCCGCGGTCGGCGACGACGCCCTCGATTGCCTGGACGCGACGCGGCTCGCGTCGCTGCTGCTCGGCCACTCGATCACCGCCAACATGTTCCTGCTCGGCTTCGCCTGGCAGCGTGGCCTGGTGCCGGTGTCGCGTGCGGCGCTGGCGCGGGCGATCGAACTGAACGGCGTCAGCATCGCCGACAACCAGCGCGCCTTCGACTGGGGGCGCCGCGCGGCGCACGATCCGCAGGCCACCGAGCGCGCCGCGGCCGGCGCCGAGGCGGTGCCCGCCGCGCACCGGCTGTCGCAGGATTTCGGCGAAGTCTTCGCCCGCCGGCGCGCGCTGCTCGTCGACTACCAGAACGAGCGCTACGCCGCACACTACGCTGCGCTCGTCGAGCGCGCGCGCGATGCCGAGGCGAAGGTCGCGCCGGGCAGCACGCGCTTCGCCGAGGCGGTCGCGCGCAACGCCTACAAGTTGCTTGCGATCAAGGACGAGTACGAGGTCGCGCGCCTGTACACCGACGGCGGATTCGCGAAGGCGGTGCAATCGATGTTCGACGGCGACGCCAAGGTCAACCTGCACCTCGCGATCCCCGGCTTGCGCAAGCGCGACGCAGTGACCGGCGAGCCCGTCAAGCGCCGCTACGGGCCGTGGATGCTGCGCGCGATGCGCGTCCTCGCGCACTTCAAGGTGCTGCGCGGGACGCCGTTCGATATCCTCGGCTACAGCGCCGAGCGCCGCATGGAGCGCGCCCTCGCGCACGACTACGAACGCGACATCGGCCGGCTGTGCGCGCAGCTGACGGCGGCCGACCTCGACCTCGCCTGCGAGATCGCGGCAATCCCCGATTCGATCCGCGGCTTCGGCCCGGTCAAGCAGCGCAACGTCGACGCGGCGCGGACGAAGCGCGACGTGCTGTGGGCCGAGTGGCACCGGCGCCACCCCGAGCCCGGCAGTGGCGGACGCGCCGGCGACCCGGCGCCTGCGCATTGAACCAGTGGCGGCGATTCGATGCCCGCGCGCCGCTGTGGCGCAGCGGCTTTCGGCCGTTCTACCTGCTCGGCGCGGCGTACGCGCCGCTGCTTGTCGCGGGCGTCGTCGGTGCGTTTGCCGGCGTCGTCGATCTGGCGGCGGCCGGCAATGCGCCGATGCTCTGGCACGGCCACGAACTGATCTTCGGCTTCGCGCTCGCGATCATCTTCGGCACGCTGCTGACGGCGCTGCCGAGTTGGGCCGGCACGCCCGAGGTCGGCGGCGCGAGGCTTGCGCTGCTCGCTGCGCTGTGGCTCGCCGGGCGCGCCGCGTTCTGGGCCGATCCATGGCTGCCGCGCGGCGTGACGGCGGCCGCCGACATGCTGCTCGTGCCGGCGCTGCTCGCGATCCTCGCGCCGCAGATCTGGCGCGTCGCGAACCGCTGGTACCGGCTGCTGGTGCCGATCCTCGCCGCGCTCGCGGCCGCCAACGGTGTCTACCACGCGAGCCTCCTGAGCGGCGATCTTTCGCTGGCGCGGTCGGGGCTGCACGCGGGCGTCTACGCGCTGATCGTGCTCTTCGTGCTGAAGGGCGGGGTGCTGACGCCGGTCTTCACCGGCAACGCGCTGCGCGCGTCGGGGCGCGGCGATCAGCCGGCGTTCATCGTCTGGTTCGAAGTGCTCGCGGTCGGCGCGATCGTCTGGCTCGCCGTGCTCGACCTGGCCGGCGCGCCGCGCGCAGGGGTCGGGGCGGCGGCGCTCGTCTGCGCCGTCGTGCACGCGATCCGGGTCGGCCGCTGGCGCGGCTGGCGGGTGCGCGGCGACCCGCTGCTGTGGGCGATGCACTCGAGCTTCGCGTGGCTCGTCGCCGCGTTCGCGATGCGCGCGCTCGCCGCGCTGACCGGCGCCGTTGCCTAGACCGCGTGGCTGCATGCGTTCACCGTCGGCAGCCTCGGCCTGATGATGCTCGCCCTGATGACGCGCGTCGTGCTGCGCCACACCGGCCGCCCGGTGCGCGCGCCGCGGGCGATGGCCTGGGCCGGCGCGGCGATGTTCGCCGCCGCGCTGCTGCGCGTCGGCGGCGGCGTCGCGGCGCTCGGCAACAGCGCGATGGCGGTCGCCGCGGTTCTGTGGCTGGCGCCGTTCGTCGTCTACCTCGTGCTCTATGCGGCAATGCTCGCCGCGCCCAGCCTGCCGCGCAGCGCGCAGCCGCAGCCGGCCTGACGCGCGGCGAAGTCAGCCGGCTTCAGCGCGGCGCGGCGCCGCAGCCGGCCTGGACGATCGCCTCGACATGTGCCGCATCGGCCGGGCCCGCGCCGAGCAGCGCCAGATAGCGCAGCAGGTTCGCTTCTATCGCTTCGCGCGGCGCGGCGCGGCGCGTTGGCGCCGACCACCGCGCGAGGAGGTCGGCGAGCATCGATTGCTCGACGTGCTCGAGCTCCAGCTCGACGCCGAGGATGCGCTTGCGCAGTTCCTGCGCCGCCTGCGCATCCGGCGGCGGGTGGCGCTTGATCGCGCGCCGCGCGGCGCGCACCGGCGCGATCACGTCGGACTGCCAGTGCCCGACGCGGGCCATCGCCTGGCGCAGCCTGCGCCGGTCGAGCGAACGGCCGTCGTGGCCGGCGAAGGCGCACAGCAGCACGAGGTTGACGTCGGCGCCGTGGCCGTCCTGCAGCGCGAGGCAGGCCGGCTGCACGCCGGGGGCGCGATAGACGTGCAGCGAGAAGCGCCAGAAGGGGTGCGGTTCGCGGTGCATCGCCGTCAGGTCTGCAGGATGTCGCGCTGCTCGCCTTCGAGCGCGACGCAGGTCAGCACGCCGCTGCGAAACGCGCCGGTGTCGATGCCGATGCGGTTGGCGCGAAGCACGGGTGCGTCGGCGATGCAATGGCCGTGGACGACGACGGCGCCGTGGTCCGCGGTCGAATCGAGGAACGGCTGGCGGATCCACATCAGGTCGTGGGCATCCTGCTGCTCGAGCGGCACGCCGGGGCGAACGCCGGCGTGGACGAAGAGGTAGTCGCCGCTGCGCCAGCTCGTGCGCGTCGCGCTCACGAACGCGCGGTGTGCGGCCGGAATCGCGGCGGCGAGCCGCGTTCGCACGTCGGCCAGCGTCGCGTCGTCGTGCCAGTCGCGCGCGCCGATGTCGACGCCGTAGTCGGCGAGCACGGCAAGGCCGCCCCAGTTGAACCAGCGCCGGCCGAAGTCGAGATCGCCGTCGAGGTAATGCAGCCAGTAGTCTTCATGGTTGCCGCGCAGCGTGATGCGGTCGAAGCCGGCCGGCGGCGGCGCGAGCAGCGCCTCGATCACGCGCCGCGAACTGCTGCCGCGGCTCACGTAGTCGCCGAGCATCACGATCACGCGCTTGCGCGCGCGCCGGCCGGCGGCGTCGGCGGCGATGCGCGCGATGAGCGCGTCGAGCAGGTCCGCGCGGCCGTGAACGTCGCCGACGGCGTAGATCACCGTATCGGGCGGCGTGCGGGCGGCGGGAGGCGTCATTCGCCCTCGAACTTCGAGCGCAATTCCTTGTCGTCCTCGCGCCCGCTCCAGCGGCGAAAGAGCCGGTGCTCGATGCCGACCTGGTCGAGCGCCTTGCCGATGCTCTGGTGGACGAGGTCCATGATGGTCTGCGGCCGGTGATAGAAGGCCGGCATCGGCGGCAGGATCACGGCGCCGCAATCGGCTGCGCGCGTCATCAGCTCGAGGTGGCCCTTGTGCAGCGGCGTTTCGCGCACCATCAGCACGAGCTTGCGGCCTTCCTTCAACTGCACGTCGGCGGCGCGCACGACGAGGTTGTAGGTGAACGAGTTGGCGATCGCCGACAGCGTCTTGATCGTGCACGGCGCGACGATCATGCCGCGCGTCAGGAACGATCCGCTCGCGACGGCGGCGCCGACGTCCTTGTTGCTGTAGACGACGGCGGCAAGCGACCGCACCTCCTCGAGCGAGGTCTGCGTCTCGATCGCGAAATTCATGCCGGCCGCTTCGCTCAGGATCAGGTGCGCCGGCTGGCCCAGGTCCTTCAGGACGCGCAGCAGTTCGACGCCGTAGATGACGCCCGTGGCGCCGGTGATTGCCACCACCAGGGGCAAGGTCATGGGTTGGAACTCCTGCGTCGGTCGCTTCGGATTCAGGCGGCGAGGGCGGCCGGTTGCACCTCGATTTTCTCGAGAACCGGAAATCCCGCCGCTTCGTAGGCGGCGACGATCTCGTCGAGCCGGCCGCCGTGGAAGCGAACGATAACCCGCTTCTCGGCCCGCACGTCCTCGGCCAGCGCATCGTGGCGCGAGTTGATCGGGTACAGCGCCTGCAGCACGGCGCCGGCCGACTCGGCGATCTCGGCGATCCGCCCGAGCACGCCGGGGCCAACGCGCACCGGGCCGATCGTGAGGCCGTTGCGATGCTCCCAGGCGCCGAGAAAGTTGGCCGCGATCTGGAAAATCTCGTTGGCCGAGATGACGCCGACCACCTCGTCGCCGTCGAGCACCGGAAACTGCGCCACGCCGTGCGCCTGGCCCTTGCGCAGGCACTCTTCCATCGTGTCGGTCGCCTGCACGGTGTCGGGATTGCGCACCATGATGTCGCGCACCTTGAGCCTCGTGACGAAGAAGTTGAACTCGTCAGGGTCCTGCGTATGCAGCACGAACTGTCCCATGCGCAGCAGGTTGGCGCGCGTGACGAGGCCGCGCAGGCTGCGTTCGTCGTCGACGACCGGCAGCGCGTGCAGGTGGTTCTCGCTCATCAGCCGCTTGGCCTCGGAGACGAGCATCGTGCCCGGGATCAGCATCGGATGCGGCTGCATCCAGTTGCGAACGATCATCTCGATTCCTCCATCGCGGCCCCGGCGTCAGCGGGCGAGCGCGCGCCTGCGGTTCGCGATCATGCTGCCTGCGCCACGCCGGCTTCGGACCGCTTCGCCGCCGCGCAGAGGCGCACGAACTCGTCGACCGCCGCTCGCGCGAACTCGGGTGTATACAGGTGCAGATCGAGCTTCTTCATGCGCTGCGGTTCGTCGAGCTTCGCGATCAAGCGCTCGACGAATGCGGCGTCGGCCTGCGGGTCGTGGATCGGCCGGCCTTCGCGGTCGAGCGACGACCATCCTTTCAACGGCACGAGGAAGGTCCACTCGCCGCGCGCGGCGTTGAGCCGCTCGGCGATCACGTCGGCGGCGGCGCGCAGTTCGTCGGCGGTGGTGCGCACCTGCACGCGCAGCTTGTCCTGCACGTACTGGACGCGGTCCTTCGTCTTCTCGAGCATGTCGGCCCGTCCGCCATAGGACAGGATGTCGAGGCCGCACGGCGCGAGCACCTGCGGGATGCCCGCGGCCGCAGCCGCCTTCAAACGGTCGGGGCCGGGGTCGCGGTTGCCCTTGAACAGATGCTCCATCACGCCGCCGATGCAGATGTCGAGCACGCCGGCGAAGGCGCCGTCGGCGATCATTTCCTCCATCGCGCGGTCGCCCTTGCCTTGCGCGTGGCAGACGATCGGCGTGAAGCCGGCTTCCTCGAGCATGCCGATGGCAGTCTGCACCGCCATCTCGCCGAAGCCGAAGCTCGAGATCGCGACGCAGGGCTTGTCGCCGAGGCCGAAGTCCTGCCCCAGCGTCATCTCGACCATGCCGCAGATCGCGCCGACCGCGTTCGTGATCTGCGCCTTCAAGAGCGGATTCATCTTCACGATGTCGAGCACCGTGTGGTGCATCGTCAGGTCGCGCGTGCCGACGTACTGGTCGATGTACGCCGGGTGCGCGGCCATCGGCGAGGCCATCAGCTTCGGGAAGCCGAACGGCAGCTGCTTCATCACCGAGGTCGCGACGAGCGTCGCCGTGCCGCCGCCGATGCCGATTGCGCCGTGCACGCGGCCGGCGGCCATCAATTCGGCGAGGATGGACGACGCGCCGCGGATCTGGTTGTTCGTCGCGGTATCGCGGTCGCTGCGGTATTTCTCGCGCACGACTTCGATCGCGAGGCCGCCGCGCGCGGCGACCTCCTCGGTCGTGATGTCGCCGGGGAAGGGCGGCGGCTCCTCCATGCTGAAGTCGAGGAAGATCGCCTCGTGGCCGCGCCGCTGGATCAACTCCTTGACGAAGACGATGTCCTCGCCGCGGGTGTCGAGGTTGCAGATGATGACGATGCCCTTCTTGCTCATGGCCTCTCGCATTTCATGACGACACCGGCCGGCGCCCTTCGAGGGCGCCGGGCCGGCCGGGGCGCGGCGGGTCGCGCCTTCAGGTTCCACGCAGCCCGGGCCTACATCTCGTGCGTCTTGGACTTCTTCGCCGGTGCCTCGGGCCGCGTCAGCCGGTTGATCATCTCGGCGACCGGGCTGTTGCCTGCGAAGCCGTACTCGTTCCAGCGGCTCGAGACCTTCTGCAGCATCGCGCGGTCCATGAAGATCTCGTTCGGCTTGTTCTTCCACTCGTACGGCGTGCAGGCGTCGAGGATGATGCGGCTCGTGATGTCGCGCGCCTCGATCGGCAGCCCGGGGTCGAGCGGCGTCGAGCGGCCACGGTCGATGATCTGCGCCGAGCGTTTCGGGTCGAAGCGCGTCGCCAGCGCCCACCATACGCGGTCCATGTCGTCGGCCTCGATATCGTGGTCGACGACGATCACGCCCTTCAGGCCGTAGTGGCCAGTCGTGCTCGCGATCACCGCGTTTCCGACGTGGTTCGAGTGCCCCGGATACATCTGCTTGACCGAGACGATGGCCCAGAAGCGGCCGGTCGCCGCCGCCGGCAGGTAGACACTCTGGATACCCGGCACCTTCATCGTCTCGAGGTCGTACCACATCGCGCCGGTGCGGTTCAGCGACTGGATCATGTGGATGTCGTTGATCGGCTTGCCGACCGTCGTCGACCAGAAGACCGGCTTGTTCCGGTGCAGGATGCGCTTCACGCGCAGCACCGGTTTCGGGTAGTCCTTGCCCTTGTTGCCCGAGTAGTAGCCGGTGTATTCGCCGAACGGCCCCTCGTCCATCAGCTCGTTCGGGTCGATCCAGCCCTCGGCGATGATCTCGGCGTTGGCCGGCAGCGTGAGCCCGGTCAGCTCCGACTTGAACACCGGCACCGGCCGGCCGCGCAGCGCGCCAGCCACGTCGTATTCGTCGGTCTGCGAGCTCACCAGCGTCGAGCCCGCGAGGAACAGCACCGGATCGCAGCCGACGACCGCCGCCGCCGGCATCAGCTCGCCGCGCTCCTGGTACTTCTTCATGTGCATGTCGCCATGCTTGCCCTTGATGATCTGCGAGCCGAGGATGTTCTTGCCCAGCACCTGCGAGCGGTAGGTGCCGAGATTTGTCCAGCCGGTATCCGGGTCCTGCGTCACGAGGTAGCCGGCGGTGACGAAGAAGCGCCCGCCGTCATCCGGGTAGAACCACGGCACCGGAAACTTCTCGAGGTCGACGGCGTCGCCTTCGATCACGTTTTCCATCACCGAGGGGTTGTCGACGAAGGTCGGCTTGACGAGCTGCTTGGTCGTCAGCTCCATCCACTTGCGCGAGAGCTGGCACATCGTCAGCCCCGGGTCCTGCTCGAGCGCGATCGCGATCCGCTCGGGCGTCGTGAACGCGCTCGTGAAGACCGGGATCGAATGGCCCTTGACGTTTTCGTAGAGCAGCGCCGGGCCCTGCTTCTCCTCGTTGACCTTCGAGACGTGGCACAGCTCGTACTTCCAGTCGACCTCGGCCTTGACGCGGTGCAACTGGCCGTTGGCTTCGAGCGCGGCGATATAGCTGCGCAGATCGTCGATCGGGCGGACTTCGTTGCGTTTCATGGTGGTATTGACTCCGTTGGGGTGGTGGGGGTGAGGGGGGAGGGGGGGTCAGCCGAGCTTCTTGCCGGTCAGCATCGCCGAGAGGATGTAGTCCAT